>ENA-OWNT01000391-OWNT01000391.1-seawater-metagenome-genome-assembly--contig:-NODE-391-length-107450-cov-5.292234_pt1 | contig 107450 bp, 79 predicted proteins | sample MGYA00238136_ERZ651165 | MGnify/ENA primary metagenome ERZ651165 (study PRJEB26861, sample SAMN08777766) | seawater metagenome | isolation source: coastal seawater | place: USA: Florida | collected...
AAGGATGATGTTTGCCCACCGATTGACCGGATAGCCCGTCATCAGTGAAACGGGAATCATGATGATCGGTAGTACCATCAGAAATGAAATACCCAGCCACATCGGTTGTGTGAATGTTGATATGTCTGTATCTCCTTTGAGATAGTCACCGCTAAAAATACGCAGGACATCGCCTAAGAGATAAATCAGCATCACAGAAATCCAGAGTCCTGCCAGTTGTATTCGTACATCAAGCATGTGTTTTTTCCTTAACTGTGATGACGACATTACCGCGTTTGCGTCCTGTATCAACAAAACGATAGGCATCGACTATTTCTTCTAATGGATAGCATCGGTCGATGACAGGTTTGAGCTTGCATGATGCCAGGAGTTCAACGATAAATGTGAGTTCTTCTTTGCGGAGGCTGCCATTTGAGTCGTGATGGGCATTGAGGTATGTTCCCCCCGGTTTTAAAGCTGTTTTTGCCTGCGATTCCGGGAACTTTGCGACCGCATCAAAGATGACATCATAAGTTTTGCCGTTTTGTGTGAAATCTTGTTTCGTGTAATCAATCACATAGTCTGCACCGATAGATGTCGCAAGTTCTAAATTGCGTGTACTACACACAGCAGTTACTTCTGCGCCGAGGTAATTTTTCGCTATCTGAACAGCATTTGTTCCGACTGCACCGGATGCCCCGTAAATTAGCACTTCTTGACCGGGTTGAATAGTTGCTTTTTTAAGGCAACGCATCGCTGTCATCCCGCCTCCGACTGCTGCTGCGGCTTCCTCAAAACTGATATTATCGGGCTTGAGTTCTATCAGCCCATCCTGTTTCAGGCATTTATATTCTGTGTGAGCACCGAAGTTTGCATCAAAGGTGGACGCCATTACTGCATCGCCGACTTTGAAGCGGGTGACATTTGCACCGATTGCTTCGACGACTCCGGCGAGTTCCATCCCGAGGATTTTACGTCGTGGACTGAATACGCCGAGGAAAAGCCTTGCAAAGAGCCATTGTCCTGCGGGAACGTCAAAGCGTCGCATCCGGCTATCCCCGATGGTGACTGTTGTCGCATAGATTTTGACCAGCACTTCATTATCCTGCGGGACAGGTTTGTCTATATTTTTGATGTACACAACATCCGGTGATCCATATTTTTCGTAAACTGCTGCCTTCACGATTCACTCCCAACAGTGATGACGACTTTGCCTTTTGCGTGACCATCTGTGACGTATCGCATGGCTTCTGCTGATTCATCAAGTGGATAACAACGGTCTACAACGGGTTTGATTTTGCCAGCATTGATTAATCCGGCAATGAAGGCGAGGTCATCGGCGTCTGATTTTGCTGCGCCCATACTTTTTAATTTTTTAGTGGAATTGATTGTCATCAGAGAACCCAATAGCATCCCCGAGAAAATTTGTCGTAATGTACCGCCGACAACGACATACGTTCCGTTTTCGCTCAACGCGCCTTTGTAATCTGATAAGGGACGATGTCCATTGACTGCAATAATCAGGTCGTAACGTTCGCCGTTCTGTGTGAAGTCTTCTTTTTTATAGTCAATCACTTCGTCAGCACCGATTGATTTCACCATATCGACTTTACCCGTGCTACAGACGGCAGTCACATGTGTGTCATACGATTTTGCGATTTGTACGGCGAATGTTCCAACACCACCGGATGCCCCGTAGATTAAGACTTTTTGTCCGGCTTTGATTTCCCCTGTATTACGAATCCCCTGTAAGGCTGTTACGGCTGCCATCGGAACGGCTGCGGCTTCTTCAAAGGTCGCATTTTCCGGTTTATGTACCAGAGTCTTTTCCGGTACGGCGACGTACTCTGCTAATCCTCCGAAACCAACGCCGGAGGTATCCCCGAAAACAGCATCCCCGACTTTGAAGCGGGTGACATTGCTGCCGACTGCTTCAACGACGCCTGCAACATCTGCACCGGGGGTTCGCTTACCGGGATTGCTCAAGCCGGTTTCGAATCTGATGAGGAAAGGTTTCCCGGAGAGCAGGGCAGTATCAGCGTAATTCAAGCCTGTCGCATGAACTTTGACCAGGACTTCGTTATCCTGCGGGACAGGTTTTTCGACTTCTTCCAGTCGCAGAACATCCGGCGACCCGTATTCTGTGTAGACAATGGCTTTCATCTGGCGCTCCTCTGCGTGCATTGTGGCGAATGCACAGTTTATTTGTTTTAATAAGATCAGATGTGGTGTAATGGCGTAGCATGCTACGCCCCTACGAAATCGTCTTCATCATTGATTTTCATACTTGCTGAATGGTGATGATGACTTTGCCACGTGCGCGACCTGTTTCCAGGTAGGCGATTGCCTGTGGTGTTTCTTCGAGTGAATAACAACGGTCAATCACGGCTTTGACTTTGCCGGATGCCAGTAAATCTCTGATGAGGATTAAATCGTCTTTTGTGGTTTTAGCGATGGGCATGGGACTGATGCTTTGATTGCCGGACGCGACGAATCCCCCGAATGCGATCACATGAAACATATGGGGCAAGGTAGTAAATCCCGCCATGACGCATTTACCATCCGGTTTCAGTGCGCGCTGATATGCCCACACCGAACGATTGCCAACAGCATCGTAAATGATGTCGTATTGGTCGCCTGTTCTTGTGAAATCGTCTTTTGTGTAGTCAATGACATGGTCTGCGCCGATAGATTTGACGAGTTCAACATTTCTGCCACTGCAAACGCCCGTGACTTCCGCGCCCATTGCTTTTGCGTATTGGACAGCGAATGAGCCAACGCCACCGGATGCACCATTTACGAGCACAGATTGTCCGGCTTGAATGTTGCCAGAATCACGCAGACCTTGAATCGCAGTCAGTCCGACAACGGGGCTTGATGCGGCGTCTATGAATGAGACAGTTTCCGGGATTGTGACGGTATTTTTTGTGGCGGCAAGGGCATACTCTGCAAATCCACCCGAGCCGATGCTGGCTAAGACTCTGTCGCCAACTTCAAATTCAGTAACATTGTTGCCGATTGCTTCGACTACACCCGCAATATCTGCTCCGAGACCTGGATTATCCGGTTTGAAGAATCCTTCGCCGAAACGCACGATAAAGGGGTCAGCTTCCATACGATGCCAGTCCAGTGGATTGGTGGCTGCGGCATGGACTTTAATCAGCACCTGATTATCACCAGGAATCGGTTTGTCGATTTCGACCAGTTTCAGTACTTTATCCGGTGCGCCATATTGCTGGAATTGAATTGCTTTCATGATTTTGCTCCCGCCCGATTGGTTATTATTGCCTTCTAATAGCACCTGTACGGGGAAAACATCAGAGAGGTTGCAAAATTAATGAAAACTCCGGGAGCGTTCCCATTTTCAATTAGAGGATAGTGCCGGGTACGAAAACATCGCACCCTGAGAAAAATTAAGCCGGACTAACCGAGCAGTGCTTTACTGAAATTATCAAGCAAACCCATTGCGTTATAGCGACGAACCGAGTGTTCTGCGAGTTCGACGCGCTGTTGGAGGAAATCGGCAAGGGTGCTTTCACGGGCGTCCATCTCTTTGAGTGTTTGCCGGGTTTCTGCAAATAAATCGAGCGCTACCTGTGCGATCTGCTGCAAAATTTCATGTTTGATGATGGCGCGTTCATAGTCTTTTTCGCTATAGTTTGCAGCCTGTTCAAAGGGGATGTCGATAGCTTCGAGTGCCATGACAACAGGTAGGGTATAGCGTCCGACACGAAAATCGTCGCGCCAATCCATTGCATCATCCAATAATTGGTCTGCGAGAGCGATTTTGTAATAGTAGTCGCTCAATGCGTCCACATAATCGACTTTGCCAGACAATTCACCCATCGCATAAATCGGGATGGAGAACATGCCTGACCGTCCCTGATAGAGTTCTTGCATGACTTCGAGTGTGTAAGGCGCTTTGTGTTGTTCGGCGCAATAGACTTCCAGTGCGTTGGCATTGTTCAACTTCTCAATTCCCGCATAATATCGCGACCAGAAGGTAGCCGATGTGCCCATGACTTCGAAGAAAAGGCGGTCAGTATGCGTGCGGAGTTGCTGATGAAAAAGTGTGATATAAGTGGAATCCGGTGCTTGATTGTCAACAATATTATCGGTGATGACAAAGTCAATAATTTTGAGTATCCATGCTTTACCGAGTGTCAGTAATTGATCGTCGGGAATCGGGCAGTAATCGACAAATAGCCAGGGCATGTAGAGATATTGTTGCTGATACAATTTTTTGATCGTCGTGATCGGTGGTTCGCCTTCTTTATGTTTCAGCAAATGCTGGTCTACTGCCAACTCCTGTAAAATCGGATGCAGGGAGGCAACAAAATCATTGAAGTAAAAATCGTCAAGTTGTTCGTATGGAATGTTCATGGATAGCCGTTAGTTATTGGTGGTTAGTGAGAGATGGCTTGTGTGCCATCCCATTTTTAAAGTAGTGTCGCTGAATCCTGAATTTACATCCAGGCGTCCTCGCGATCAAGTTCGATAATGTTTTTGATGGTCTGGATATAGATGACAATGTCGCGCAGGTCACTGTCATCCAGTCCGGTGTCTGTCATGACTCCGTTGAGATTGCTGACAGTGTCTTTGAGGGCATCGGCGCTGGAGAGTGCCTGTTCAATCAAGCAGTAAATGATGCTGACCTGTTTATCGCTAAGCCTTGCTTTCGTAGAATCACGGTCAACATTGATTGCTTGCGGGTCAATGCCTAAGCTATCCGGTTGCATCCCTTTGATTGTGCCGAGGAAAGTCGAAATGCTCTGAACATCCTGCTCGGACAATCCGGTATCAAGGAACATGGGACGTGGATTGACGAAAAGATTGGCGGCGATTTCAGGATTGAAGAGAGCCTGTTGCATATGGCTGAGCAAAACCGTGCGTTGACGATCGCCGATTGTCGGTGCGTTCATATAGAATCCCCTATTTCTATAAAAGCTAATAAGTAGTCGATATTGTATCGCAGGGAGTAAAAATCCCCCACAAGTTAAAGCCAATCAGCACTGCGATCAAGTTCAATTATATTCTTAATGGTCTGGATATAGACGACAATGTCCCGCAGGTCGCTTTCATCAAGTCCGGCGTCTGTCATTGCCCCGTTGAGATTGCTGACAGTGTCTTTGAGGGCATCGGCGCTGGAAAGTGCCTGTTCAATCAAGCAGTAAATGATGCTGACCTGTTTATCAGTAAGCCTTGCTCTCGTAGAATCACGGTCAACATTGATTGCTTGCGGGTCAATGCCGATACTAGCCGGTTGCATCCCCTTGATTGTGCCGAGGAAAGTCGAAATGCTCTGAACATCCTTTTCGGACAATCCGGTATCAAGGAACATGGGACGTGGATTGACGAAAAGATTGGCGGCGATTTCAGGGTTGAAGAGAGCCTGTTGCATATGGCTGAGTAAAACCATGCGTTGACGGTCGCTGAGAGATGGTGCGGTCATAATTACCCCTGTGAATTTAAGTATAAATAAATACGACAGCATCATAAAACTCGATGCTGCCGGACACAATAGCTATCCCGTACAAAAACAGGCGCTACAAATTAGATAAACCAGTCATCACTGCGATCAAGTTCGATGACATCCTGTACAACTTTTGCGTAATAGGCGATATTCTTGAGATCATCTGCGGATAATCCGGCGGCAGTCAGGACATCTTTGGGGTTGGAATACAGGGTCTGAATCGCGGCGGTCGAATCAAGCGCGTTTTCGATGACCTCTGTTAATTTTTCGACCTGGGTGTCAGTGAGAATAGCTGAATCGACTTCATCATCAATGCCACTAATATCAACATCTAAGGCAGTGCTGGCATCTGCGCTTGAGCCACCACGTTTAAAACCATCGACGGTATCCAGAAATGTTGCAATATTATCTATATCTTCTTCACTTAAGCGGGTAGACCGTAACATGGGGCGGGGGTTCACAACGAGGTCGGCTGCGAGTTCCGGGTTGAACAGTGCTTGCTGGACAAAGGTCATCAATACCATTTTCTGACGTTCGGTGAGGGAAGGGGTCGCTTCGTTCATAAAAATCCTCAAATGTTTGTGAAAAATGGATAACAACTCTATTATAATCATATGCAAACAGGTTAGCCAATTAAGAATTAAGGTTTGTGGGATATACAGACTTGTGTTTTTATAGGTGCGGTAATAATGCCTCTCAGGCGGGTAAGTGTTACATACAATGCTCACCCGGTATATTTTCGGACAACACAGGCATTGTCCCTGCTTAATTCCTGTATTTGACAGTTATAAATTGTAGAGTCTCGAAAAGAACTAGCAAAAAAATGTCATATCAATGTAAGGGCGCAGCATGCTGCACCCCTACGGAACGCTAAACCTTTTCAGGACATTACAAAATGTAGAGTACGGGAAAGATTTAGAAATAAATTGACTTATAAAAACGGTTGAGATATATCTCAAATCTACGAAACACCCGTAAAATAAGGGGTTTGTAGGGATGGTATACATGCCATCCGCCAGAAAATACAAAATATATTTCTAATTACTTTCGAGATTTTGAATAGCGTAAATTACGTGACAGCTAGCAACAGGAACAGGTATGACTTCATCGGATAATCAGCAGCCCGTTAAAGGCGGACGCTATAAAATCCTCAAAAAAATTGGCGAAGGTGGCATGGGGGCGGTATTTCATGTGGTGGATATGCTCAATGACCGCTATCTGGCGCTTAAACAGGTTTTACGTGATGCGGGTGACTTAGAATTTTCGACATTGCATTCAACCACGAAGGAAACCACAACTGCCGAACAGAGCCTTTCCAATGAATTTAGTATTCTCGCGAGTTTGCGGCATCCTAATATTGTGAGTGTGCTGGATTATGGCTTTGATGAGGAACGGCAAGCCTATTTCACGATGGATTTGCTGGAAACGCCGGAAACAATCACAGAAGCAAGCGATAATTTACCTGTTGCGGAGAAAGTGCAATTGTTGATTCAACTCTTGCAAGCACTGGATTATCTGCATCTGAGAGGCGTGATTCATCGTGATTTGAAACCTGCGAATGTACTGGTTGATGAGCATAACACAGTGAAAGTACTGGATTTCGGTCTGGCACTGGCGTCGGATATTCTGAAATCGACCAAAGATGATGGCAAAATTTCAGGAACGCTGGCGTATATCGCGCCGGAAGTATTAATCGGCAGTCCGGCAACGCCTGCATCTGACCTGTATTCTTTCGGTGTCATTATGTATGAGGTATTCAAAGGTGAACATCCTTTTGACCCCTCGGATACCTCAAAATTGATTTACGGGATTGTCAAAGAAACACCGGATTACAGCACATTCGATGAAAAAATCACGCCGATTCTAGCCCGTTTACTCGATAAAGTTCCCGAAGAGCGCTACAGCAATATCACGGACATCATTGATGACCTGTGTGAAGCAACCGGAGTCGAACGCCCCCGGGAAACGCTTGCTGTGCGCGAGAGTTATTTGCAAGCAGCCGCCTTTGTCGGACGGGAGAGTGAATTTGCCGAACTCGAACAATTGATGCTGAATCTGGCTCAAGAGGGCGGGGCAAGTCGTCTGGTCGCGGGAGAGAGTGGCGTTGGTAAATCGCGCTTGCTCAATGAATTACGTGTCCGGGCACTGGTCGAAGATATGTATGTGATTCGTGGTCAGGCAGTATCCGAAGGGGCGATGCCGTTCAAAATCTGGCATGATGTATTGCGCTTTATTTTGCTGTTCACTGAAATTGCCGAGGACGAAGCGCGGATATTGAAATCAATTATGCCGGAAATTGAGAAAACACTCGGCTATGAAGTCGGTGACGTGCCGGATTTATCTCCTGCGGCAATGAAAACGCGCTTGATTCAGGCGATTTCTGAGTTGCTCAAACGGCAGAGTAAGCCGATGATTCTAATTCTGGAAGATTTGCATTGGGCGGATGAGGCGAGTATCGAAACGATTGCTTATCTGAGCCGCAACATTGCTGATTATCAGGTGTTGTTACTCGGGAGTTATCGCAGTGACGAAATGCCTGATTTACCACAACGTGTGCCGGATGCAACCATTTTCGATTTGCAACGACTATCAGCAGAGCAAATCGCAGAACTTAGCATGTCGATGCCGGGTCAAATCGGCACAAATGAAGAGATTGTCGCTTTCTTAGAACGGGAAACGGCGGGCAATATCTTCTTCATCATCGAAATTTTGCGAATGTGGGCGCATGAAGCGGGTGATTTACGCAGGATAGCTGAATCACCACTCCCTCAAAATATCGTTAGCGGGGGTATTTTAGCTGTCCTTCGCAAACGTGTTGATCGGCTGGATGAAGCATCACAGGCAATTTTGATACAAGCGGCTGTTTTCGGGCGTGAGATTGACCTGGAATTGATGCGCTCAGTCTATCCTGATTTGCATATCGACGGCTGGTTATTGAATGCCAGCAATGTCGCTATTTTAGAGGTGTTCGAAGAAAAATGGCGCTTTGTGCATGATAAATTACGCGAATATCTCTTGCATGAATTGCGACAGGATAGTGAAAACTGGAAACAGCATCATCTGAGGGCAGCAGAGACTGTTGAAACTGTTTATCCCGATAATGAACGCTATATTCCGGCGCTGGCACATCATTACAGTGAAGCCGGGATTATCGACAAAGCTGTACCCTACATCGAACGTGCTGCGATTCAGATACGGGCAACCGATCAACAGCGCACAGTTGATTTCCTGAACAAAGCGCTTTCGTATTCAGAGTATGATGCGAGTCCGATGCAACGGGCGACCTGGCACGCGCTTTTGCAAATTGCCCATTACTATATGGGAAATGACCGCGTTTCTGAATCGCATTTGAAAGAATTCTTGAGAAATATAGATGCGCCACAAATCCCTGAGAATGCTTTCCGGGCATTTTCAGGCATCCTGATGCAAGCAGGGCAGCAAGTTCTGCATCGGATTTTCCCGCAACGATTTGTCGGGAAAGTGCAGCGACCAGAATTCACGCCTTATATGTACATGGCACTGATGAACGGGACGGTTGTTTATCAGCATCAGGGTAAGATGATTCAGGGACTTTATGCTTTGCTGCTCTCGCTGAATACAGTCGAACGGATGCAACCGCGTGGACGGGTTACGCCGACAATGATCTACGGGGCATTTGCTTATATTATCGGGATGATGAATTTGCATGGTGTCGCGGGACGGTATTATCGACTGGCAGAAGAATCCCTAACCGGAGATATTCCTATCATTGATAAACAGACACGGGGCTTGCTCGGGTTTTATCATGCTCAACGGGCAGAATGGAAGGATGCTATTCCCCTGATTGAAGCCTGTGTTGAGGGATTTGATAGTATCGGTGATGTGCATGATTCGGATGAGACGCGCAATATTCTGGGACGCATCTACGGGCATCGCGGACAGATGACAGAGGGCTATCAGATGCTTGCGGAGAGTTATCATCGCGCAAAAGACCGTCGTGATGAAGTGATTGCCCTCTCGCTCTACGCGGGGGCGATTTCGAATTTGCTGCATTCCGGTCAGTATATGGCGCAGGAATTTGATGATCTGAGTTTGCTCATCAATCCCGACACCATGCAAGAATTATTCCCGGAAGGCTGGGCAACAAATCCGGCATTACAGGCGGGATATTATGCGGTGAAAGCGGCTTATGCAATGCACTCGAATGAGCTTGATGAGGCGTATGAAGCATTGGGAGAAGCGATGCGATTACTGGAAAAACGCTCTGTTGAACGCACTTTGGTTCACTTTGATTTGTATGCGTTGATTCCGCAAACCTGTATTGCCCTGTTACGTCTGGAGAGTGAATCGTGGAAATCTGACCCCTCTGTGAAGCTCAAAGAATGGGTTGAGATTTCGATTAAATGGCTCGGGAAATTTGCTGGCATTCACACTTCTGCGAAACCCCGTCATGCTTTGTTGAGCGGTTATCTGTCTGATCTGAATCAAGATTCCGGCGCAATCGAACACTGGCAGGAGGCTTTGCGATTGGCTCAGGAGCTTGAAATGCCTTATGAAGAATTGTTAGCACGGGCAGCACTCTATCAAGCAACGAATGATGCGGGTCATCAGGCAGAGATGCAGCGTTTACTGGATGAGACAGGCGTGGATGGAGATGTGAGCCATTTTGTGATGATGAAGTGATTGGCTCTTTCTCTTTATACAAACAAATCGGGACGACATTTCTGTCGCCCCTTCATTGAAATTACCAGTCAACTTCGACATCCCGACCTTTGCGGCGCATGTAAGGTAAGCCTTCGACATCAAATTCCGCATAAGGTAAGAGCAAATTGGGTCCCGATGGGCGGGTATTTTGCTGAAACCACTCATAATTTTTATCGCCCGATTTTGAGCGTTGTGGCGTGGTGCGCGGATAGTGAATCGTGTCGATTGCCGGATTGCCGAGCAAGGTTTGCAGGTCGCGAATGTTGTTCAGACGGTTAAATCCGTTATCCTGTCCGGTGTAGAGACGGGAAATCGCCTGTTTGAAGCGGTTGATGCAGTCTGCGATATTGACATTTTGCATGTCAGCCAATCGGGTGTAGCGTTCGGCTGTGAAATAAGATGCTTCTGTAATTTCGATTGCCACACTACCGAATCCCAGTGGTTTGGCATATCCGAGACGATGATAGCCCTGCCAGTTGTCATCCTGTAATTGCAATGTCCAGAGCAATGCCCCTAATTCGACAGGTTGCAAATTCTCGAATTTAATCTCAAAACTGTATTCTGTTCCGGCGTCGTGAATGCCTGTGATACTGCGATTCTGGTCACTGTTGTCATCCTGCTGTTGTGCTTCTGCCAGACGGAAATTCATATGATGACGGTAGATTTTGCGTCCACGTAACATATTGCCTGACCGTCCAAAGCGGAGATTGTTATCGCTGAACCCTTTGCGATTGTTGTTGGGCGCGTTGACATTTCTATCAACACCGTTACGGGGTTCGATGTAAAAACGTGTCGTTGTTGGTTTGGGACCCGATAAAATCGTCAATGAGACTTTATCCTGCGGGAATGCTGCTTTGCGTCGCACCGTCGCATGAGTGAAACGAACACGCCCTTTGTATGACACACGCTCTGCCAGTTTGCGTGATTCGTCGTTTTCACTATCATCCTGACGCACCCAGCCAAAAATTCGGTCGGCGGGACTCAGGTAATCATAGTCAGTTGCTGGCAGAAGATGCCCGAATCCTTCCTGTTCTAAAATATCATGGAAAGAACGTGCTTCTAGAATACGCGGAATACTCACCGGAGCGAGATAATCCGGTTGGTCATTGCGATCATCCCATTTGAGATAAACCGGAAAGGCATGGTCATCCGAAGTGATTAGCTCATTTTCAGGACTGGCTTTTTCATTTTTCATGCTGTAGTGAAAACGACTGAGGGCAGCATCACGGGCACTCATCGACCTTGATTTAACGCGCTTGACAGTATCCTCATGATATTTGTGCAGCGATTCCATCAGCAGGTTATAGCGTGTAATCATTTTGCGGCGCAGACGAATCGGTTTTGATGGCTCGGGCAAGCTATCGAAAAAGATACGGTCATGCTTTTTGTTGGGGATACTTCTACCTGTCGCACATAAGATACCGACCGTTGCTCCCTGAAAATCATTATGTGAGAGGCGATTGACTTTCAAGCCGGATTTGCGTTTGTCATATGTAAAATAGACAATTCTACCGTGTTTGACTTTCGCATCGTCTACCATTTTGAACGGAACTTTTGCGAAACGGGATGTATTGTTGCTGCCTGTGTTATCCAGTCCGGGCAAGGGTTGGAAATACCAGCGTGCCTTGCCTTCCCGTTCGCGATAAATCAAGTAACCCGGTTTCAGTTCGTTGGCAACACGGGGTCGGGCACGGAAGGTCAGCGTTGAGTCGGACAGAATTGACCAGCGCGAATTGGTCACTGCCTCGAAAATGTTGCGAATTGACCCGCGAAGGCTTGTCGCCGGAATCATTTCCGTTTCATTGATGTTGAAGAAAGGGTAGGTGCGGTGTTCTTTGTTATTGACCATTTCCGATGTGAATGAGGTATCACTCACGAAAATAGGTGTCTGTGCAGTCATTTTGCATTTGATGACCCCGCTCATCCCTGTTAAACGGTCATGCGGCGGGGGAGCACATTGCCACATTAAATATTGCTCATGTGTGCCTTCACTTAGCTGCGGCATTCGTTCCGGCGCAGGTAAAGGACGTACAAAATTGAATGGATTTAGAAAGCGTGGCATGTATTAATCCTCCGTGACCGTTTCGAGATGGGTTGTCCAGTACGCAATCGGTTGACCGTCATGCAGAACTGCTTTTGCGTAAATCTTGATGTGCGTGTGTTTATCGTCTATATCATCGGCAGGGTAGGGATAAGTCAATTCTGCTTTGCCGACAATATCTTCCTGCCAGGTATGTACGTCATCGGGTTTGCCCTGATAGCGTCCCCAGAGCATCGCCTGCTGTAATTCTGTGTTTGCGACCAGGTTAGCAGGGTAAAGTTCACCATATAATGAATCACCTGTGGTATCTTCACTCACATAGCGCCAGTAAAATACGTTTCCATCACGGCGAACTGTTAAATCACCCCCTTCACCGAACCAATGTAAACGTATTATGGTTTCTTCGAGCCAGTCACCGGATAAAGCTGACCGGGCGTTAAAACTCAAGCCATCTTCGACTGTTTGCAGGATGACAAAATCCATATTTTGCCCCTTAAAATCTTTCAGGGCATCTTTCATTTCCTGCGGGGAATTCCATTTTCCGCCACGTAATATAATCGTCATGCGTTTTCTCCCTGTCGTGGATAGAGTAGGGCTGCGCGGGTGTTCCAGTATGCGTCAGGGTATATATGCGCGGGTAATTTTCCGGCATCTTTATAATTGGAGACTGCTTCAATCCAACTGCCAATTATGTTTGTATCGGGCAGTGATGTCAGCGTTTCTTCAAACCAGAATCCCTTTTCTGTTGCCTGTCCGATAGAGGGCAATTGCAGGGCTTCAGGGTGACTATAGCCGAGGCTTAAATTCAGATTTTCGATAGTGGCATCGCCGAAACCTTTAGCAGAGCCGTATCCGACAGAGACGAATCCCTCTCGCAGGTCAACGAGTGCTTGCAATAAGCCGCCGACTTCCCAATTTTCAGGGCTTTCGAGATAGATTTCACAGCTAAATGTTGGTTGCCAGAGCGCATAGGCGTCAAATTTCATGCTATCGGCTGCACCTCCAGTAAAACGGTCAATCGCTACAAAATCTAATTTTTTCCAGGTTGCTTCTGTTCCTGCTTTTAAGGGGGCATCCGCGACCATCAAACGACTGCCGAAGATGGTTGTCCCGAAAAGGCGTTCGCTCAGGTCGAACCATTCATATTCCGGTTTTTCTTTCAATTCGGAGTCGGCACGGTCAAGGCGTGAGACAGTTGATTCAATGCCTTCGGTATGTTGTGACCAATGCGTGACAAAGGGGTCAGATGCAGCACAGCGATATAAGAAATCATCACCATTATTGACCTGTGTATTGGTGATGGTACGGGCATTGCGCTCCATGCTTGAGCGTAAGACCCCGCGTAAACCCGACCCGGCGTAAAATGGGCGTCCGTTGCGATTTGCCGGAGACATTGAACTATACAGATCGAATTTATCACCGACAGCACGGGCAGTATCGTTGGTCAGAAAAAAGCCTTGAATCGCAAGGTCAAAGGAAATTTTTATCCAGCTTTGCACACTCCCCGCGACAGGTCGATAGCTCTCAAAGACATTACTGCGACTGAATGTCTCAGGATTGAATGTGCCCTGATTGCTTGATTTCTCGCGGCTGAGATATTGCATCATCTGCTGCGGGGCTTCGAGGTCATATGCTTGTGTTTCAACCACATCGGTGAGGATAAGTTTGCCCATCCCGCGCCGTGTATTACCTCCAACGCGAATCCGTCCGGCATCCAGTTCAGCAATTAGCAGGTCAACAAGATACTCGTCTGTTTCATTGTAATCTTCCAGTTCGAGTAACAATTCAACGCCTGTCCCGACGGGCAAGGTCTCAATTTCGAATTTTGATTGTGCCTGACGTGAAGCAGTGCCTGTGATGCGGTCAATGCCAACCCCGTCACGGATATGCGTATCGCCTGTATGCACGACTGCATCATTAATAATCAGACGGGATGCGCGTCTATCAGAGTATTCCCGCAAAAAATCATGCACATCGCTACGGAGCTTTCCGGTATCGTGAGATGAAAGGCTATCGCGGTCAGGATGCACATCGCCCATGAGATGATAAATGATGTTTTCCAGCAGGAGGACAGCATCATTTTCATCTGTGTTGTCGCGCAATTCTTCTGCAACAATTTGATGGTCTGCAAAGCGGGTCATCGCAGGGACGATGCGAATCAGGTGATTTCGAAATGCGCCGGCAAAGCCTGTGCCGGGAATCACCAGTTGACCATCTGCACGGCGGCGTAACATATCTGCCGCATCATCGGGATTTTGTTGTGTCCCGACATGCAAAGCCGTCTCCAGTTTGAGTTTCAGTTTGTAGTGTTTGATTTTCATGTGCTAGTCCTTTTTGTAGCGCAGGATGGCTTCTGCAATGAGAATGATGCTACGCCGTTGTATGCGCGGCGGTTGAACTTTGAGTGCCTGTAACAGAGATTGCACCTGTGCTTTGTGCTCTTTCGTGATGACTTCGTTTTTATCACCACTGGTCTGTTCGGGAGAATCACCGAAACTATCAAGCACCGCAAGGGCATCATCCAGTGATTGACTGACCTGTACCAGTTGGCGGGCGAGGGCAGTTGCAACCCGTTCAGCCAGACGTGGCACATCCTTTTCAGAGGGTTTATAGTCTGATGGCGCTTGCCCCGTTTCTGATGGCAGGAGTCCATCCGGTATATCGAGTTTGCTAAAGCCGTGATGTTCACCTGTATGAGCCGGATGATTGACGATTAAGCGTCCGAAGCCTTCATCCCGCCTCAGACCGATGCTATCGCGTTCCAGCTTTTGAAGAGCTACTTTCACCTTATCTTTGATGGCAAGGTTGTTGATTCGAATGGTCACGCTAGACCCGGCAATCAGGGCAATATCGCGCCATTGAGGGAGACCGTCGCGCATGTTGAAACCCTGAACCAATTTGTTTTTGACGACCCGTTGCATAACTTCTAAGTCGAATTGAGCAGGTTCTTCCTCATCTTTGTGAGGATCATAGACAACTAAATCTTCCCCGAGCAGTTCTGCAAGCCACTCTCTATCGAAACCTTGCCGGAAACGTCCCCATGTATCGAGGGCGATGGTATCAGATGCGAGTGTCAGGATGAATTTATTATCATCTGTGGTGCTAGGGGCTTGCCAGCGTGTTTCGAATGGGACGGGCATCCAGGATTTTACGGCATCATCGCTCTTGAGTTCTTCAATATAAACTTTACTGAGTCCGTAACTGCGGCGACGTGCTTTACCGATACGCAGACTAAATGCTTGATTCAGGTTGATTGCCAGCAAATCAGCAAAGTCTTTCCAGGCTTGCTGTGTGAGTTCAATTTCACCGACATATAAAACGCCGGAATCCGGTGCTTCATAGCTGTAAAGATCGCCATCATTGGCACGTTTTGTTTGCGGATTAATGCGAACGTGCATATGCGTTTTGTTCCGTAGCCGTGATGAATCTTCTTTTTCAACCACCGGATACCCCTCACGAAGGATATGTTTCTTCGTGTAACCTTTACCTTTTTCATCGGGGGGTTTTAGCATGACTGATACATAAGGTTCTTTGCTGACTTTTTGCAAGCCCATCGGTGAAGCAGCAATCGGTTTTGCATCATATGTTGTCGGAATGAGATTGCTGAAACGTGCGCCACCTAGCACAAAGAGATCGCGAAATGCCTGCGTGTTACGATCTGTGCTAGCGACTTTCCAGGCAAGTGCGCCGCGAATCGTGCGCCCCGGAATATCCTGACGCCCGGCATAATTATTGCCAGCTTCCGGCGTGGAGGAAATCACAATCGGACGCTGTGAGTATATCCAGATGCGGAAACGTTTTGTTGCGATGTCTTTAGCCGATGCACGTCCGGTATCTGTGTTTTCCAGTGTGACATCGGCTGCCTGTCCGATGCCGCAGAAATGGGATGCAAATTGAGCCAGCAAGCCATTGTGCAGCGTGTTATCGCTCAGTTGGATGTGACATTTGCCTGTACCGCGTCGTCTACGTCCACCGAGTCGGCGGATATAACTGGCAGCAGCAACCAGCCACATGGCATCCTGTTCGATTTCGGCATCCGGTGTTGCGGTCACAGTGAAAGTGAAAGCCTGTGCCATGCCCAACTCACGGGTATAGAATTTGTTTTCCTCTGCACGGCGGGTACGGGCATCGACTGCAACGCCTGTAATCACGGTTGCCATATCGGTCTCTGAGATTTTTTGCCCGGATAATTCAAGATGTGACTGTGGTCGGGCATGACCGAATGTCCAGCGACTTTCATGACCGGGAGAGCCTAATAATTGGTCGCCAACGTCAGCAGCAGGGACATTCTGATATGTATCGGAGGACATTTGTGATTGCAGGTCAAAAAGCGCATCACGGAACAATCCTTTGAGCGAACTGCCGCTCACAATCGGGACACCATCGCTATCCCGTTCGATTTTCGCATCTGCTAAGGAGCCACTGCCGAAGCCTGCATTAATATGCCAGTCGGAATCAAATGTGAGGGTGAATGTCAGTTGTATCGGCATTATTGATCTCCTTCATATGTATAGTCAATGAGCGGACGCTTGCTATCCAGCAAGAAATCCCAGAGATTGACCAGTTCGAATAAACCTTGAATGCCAAGCACTTTCTCGGCTGCAATGAGTTCTTCTGCATTGTCCGGGTAGAGTTCTTTATAGCGTGTGAATGCTTCTTCAAAATCGCGATCATCTTCATTTTCAATTGCGCGGCGCAGGCGTTCCCGGATGCGGGACGGCATATCTCGCAACTGATAACGGTAATGAATGAGTGCGGCTGCATCCCGACTTTCAAAGGCAGGTACTTCATCTTCATCAGTAACCTGGCTACCGACAATCCAGCCAATGCCGAGCATCGAAATTGGATTTTCCGGGTCTGTTTTCCCTTTTCCCTTGACACTACTCAGCAGGGATTCACCGTATTCATGCGCGACTTTATAGGGATAACTTGCCTTACAAATGACGATAGCCGCGCCGAGTGTTGCTTTGTAATCTCCGCCGATGCGTTGTTTGATGCCTGAGGCTTCCAAAAATTGATTGACTTTTTCCTCATACAAATCACAGTAGCGACGTGCCACATCAAATGCCCAATTTGCTGGCATCAAGGCGAACACATCATCCCCGCCCATGATGAGGGGTAATATTGGCAGATAGTCTTGAATATCCTGACTATCGCGACGGGGTGATTTCTCGTGAAAGCGCTTTGTGAGTTGCTGTGTAGCATCTACAAGTGCATCTTGCGTTAGTGTTGCAAGTTCTGTTGATAATTTTGTGACCTGCTCTGGCAGACAGGCGTTAAAAATCTTTCCCATTTGATTGCCATCTGCCACTAAATAAGCGACATATTTTCGATCGTCCCAGGCATAGGCATCTGCATCTTTAGACTGTTCATCGGCACGAACATTCATTGCTTCTGCCATTTCATCGACAAGTGTAGGCTTTTGTCTGGCACGTTTCCCTTTTTTGATCGTTAATTCGCCAAGATATTTTTTGTTGTCCCCGTCGATACCGGTTTCACTGTCATAGGCATAAGCTAGCTCTACGCCCGACGATTGGCATTGTGCCATATAGGGAATATGCCAGAGTGGAGCAGGGTCTTTGCCGCGTGTTTTTGCCTCACGTAAGTAAGAATTACCAATTTCGATGATAGTTTCGTCATCATCCCAGGGAACAGGTTCAGCGATAGTGATGCTGCCGCCAACATCAGCCTGAAATTTTTTCTGCAATTGTATGCCTGCCGCGATTGCTGTTTCTTCAGATGGGAAAAGAATACGGAAACTGCCACCTGCACTGGCGATAATATCTTTCTCAGGCACAAATTCCCCGAGGTATTCTTCCGGTTTGGATTTGACATTTTTCCCGAAATCTTTGAGCAGAGCACTCGCCCCGACAACCTGCCGCAACTTTGCCGATTCAAGGACAAAAGATTGGATTTTGTCAACTTCTGCAACTAATAAATAAGCCATATGATCTTTCCTTAGCGGTTGCGTTCTAATTTCAAAACACTGATATAGGGGTTTTCGCTGTCTCCCGACCAGTTGAAGTATTCACTTGCCCAGAAACGCCCGTATTCTGTGCAGACCGCACCGAAAAGCGCAACAGGTGTGAGCGTGAAAAATTTGAGTGTGGTGCTGGCTGATGCGGCACAGTCAACGATACAGTCATTAATGAATGTGACCGACTCAATCCACTGGTCAGGGTCGTTATCATCCATGCCATAGCCATTTTTGAATTTGGGGCTATCGGGACCCGTGATATGCAAGAACCATGCGCCGGGGTCATCAAATGTTTTGTGGATGCTAGCAATCATGTTGTTATTTTTCGGCTGTGTAAATTGCAAGGCAACAATCAGTTCAAGCGGATAATCGGAGAAAGTCGCGTCAGGATTACCGACAATATATGCACGGCATTGTTTGTGTGGCGAGACAGCAAAGGGCACAGAAATAAAAGGTGTTTCTGCGACAGGTCGATGGGGTTGATCCTTCAATTTTTTGGATGTGGAAAAAGAGCGCCAGCTATCATCCAGTGATTTTATAAAACTGCTGATGTCGATTGACTCACAGCCGCCTTGCATATCATACGCCTGTAAATGCTCGAATTCGGAAGGTAAGTCTGTATCATCAAGCATAATTGTGAGCACTTCGAGTGATTTATCTGAAACGCGAGATTGAGCCAGTTCCCGTTCTTTGGTGACGAATGCTGCATCTGCCGCTTCTTTCGACCAGAACAACACGAAAACAGATGCCTCATTGATCGCACTTTCAATCTCATCAAGCCAGGTTGAGGACAGTTCGATGCTTTTCTTATCAATCCAGCAATCGAAGTCATACCGCTCCATTTGAGCAACAACATCATAAACACAGTCTTTATTTTTGCGACTGTAACTGATAAATACGTTGGACATTCTACCTCCTGAAGGTCAAAAACTAGTCAATATTTATAGACGCCCGGCAAGCACATCGAGTAATGCCTGGCGTTTTTTTCGTGATTCAGAATCGAGATTGAAAAACATAGCAAGTTTGCTGTAAATCGTATTCAGTTGATTGTCGATGGTCTTTTTCTTTTTGCCTAATTGCTTTGCCAGTTGAGAATTGGATGCGTAAGGATGTGTGTGCAACTGATTCACCACATCGCGTTCTTTATCTGTGAGCGATTCATAGAATTCCTGTTGTAAATCGCGTTTTTTCGTGAGCAATTCTTCCACTTCATGCGATGACAGAATCCCCGGCAAAAATCGGGATGGTTGTAGCGGGAGTTCGACAACTTGAATATCCCGGCGATATTTTTCCGGCGCATGAAATTGCCCCTGTATCATCGCACCCGGGGGAGATAGCACTGTCATCACCCTATCATGGGGTCCAAATAGCACCGATGCGGCCAAGGTTGCATAGACACTCATCGCTTTGCGTCCACCTGCAATCAATAAGTGCACCGGAATCAGCTTTTCGCGATAGAATTTCAGTAATTGCACCAGATAACGATAATAATTTTGAGCGTCTTCCTCTGTTTGAATATCTTTAACGGCAATATTTTCAGTGTCCCGAACTTCAAAAGACAATATCTCAAGTTGAGGGTAATCGCTCTGCAATACAGTGGTGAGTTCACGATATGCCTGTGAAATGCCTGACCTGTGACGATCGGTGTGAATTAATCCGAATGCCTGATACTTATATTGCTCCTGCAAGGCATCAAGCGCAATTGTGATGGCTTCGGGACGTTGTCCGAGTGTCGCTAAAAATATAGGATTCATCAGGCAACCCGCGCTCTTCCTAAGCCGATGGTCGTTTTGACTCCGACGCTACTGTAGGCGGCGAACATTCCCAGCGCATGAATGTAACGGCGTAATTGACTGTCCGGCTCTGTGATGTCGTATTTTGCCTGACCGACAAAACAGGGAATCGTGCCTTTTTTGCCGCGTGCCAGGTTGATGACATCGTGCTGGATGCGGGAATCGACCAGGTGAATGTTAGTATTGATACTGTCATAGAGGGCATCGGGTAGTTTTTGGAGTGCAAGGGCATTCCAGCGCTGATACAGGCTCTTGAAAACGAGGTCGGCTTCGGGATTCTTGACATATATGCCACCTGTGCGTTTGAAGGCAGTCGGTGCATAAAATGTGCCCTGCAATTGATTAACATCTTTTGCTTTCTTGAGCAGGTCGTCAAAGCGCATCTGTCCTAACCACCGGATACCGATCACACGCAGTTGCTGCTCATGTAAGCTAAAACCGGATTTCTTCAGTTCCGGGATAATACCATTGAGGGCAATTGCTGCCATGTGGGGGTGAATCAGTGTAATTCGCAGTTGAAGCGGTTGCGAGGGATGCAACACCATCATGTCATTGTCAATTTGTGCGCCGATCAAATTACTGATAGTGAAGGGTTTCACGCCGTGAGAATCGTGAATGAAGGTGGCGATTTCAGGGTGAATGTCATTCAAGCAATAGTAAAAGAGCGCCTGTGCTGCCCGTCCCTGCCAGCGTGGAATACGGTTGGGCTTGAGCGGACGCAGGGTAAACATGACCGATGCCATATCGACATGGGCAGGACGTTGTGATGATGGTTGCACTGCTGCGCCGTACATTGGGATTCCCTTCGTAATAAAGCAAGTATGATTATAGTGTAACTTGCTTCAAGGAAATCCGCCCGGGTGTTAATACCTAAATGACATTATTTGGTGATGGAAGATTGAAAATACAGGTATTTAATTGATCGTGCCATCCAGATTTTCCTCGCGCAGACGTTGCACATCCCGCAGAGGTGGATGCCCGAAGAGACTTTTGTATTCACGGCTAAAATGTGATGCGTCATTGTATCCCACCTGATAGGCTGCTCCGGTTGCATCAAGGTCTTCACCGAGCATCAGGCGTCGTGCTTCCTGCAAACGGAGGCGTTTCTGAAATTGCAGGGGACTCATCGCTGTCACCGACTTAAAATGCTGATGGAAGCTCGATACACTCATCCCGAGTTCCTGTGCAAGGTCTTCCATGCGAATGGATTGGTCAAAATCATCGCGGAGGCGTTGAACTGCTCTGGCAATATTGGAGGTGTATCCCCCTGATACCGTCAAATGATAGAGTCTGGCTCCCTGTTCACTATTCAGGAGTCGAAATATAATTTCCCGCTTGATGAGTGGCATCAAAATTCGTGCTTCATCTGGAGAATTAATCAAGCGCACCAGACGCAGGACAGCATCCAATAATTCGACATCCAGGCTACTCACGTCAATTGCACGTGCATCGGCATTTCCGGATGGAACGACCTGCCCGGCTTCGACTAAGACAGACCCCACCAGATTTGGATCGAGTACCATGCGGAAACTCAGATAAGGTTTCTCTGTGGAGGCTTCCAGCACCTGACTGACACGCGGTAGTTCGATTGTTGCGAGAAAATAATTGAAGGGGTCATATTGATAGCGGCTATCCCCGACGAATACTTCTTTACTTCCCTGTGCAATCACACAAAATGAAGGTTCAAGTACACTATGAATACGTTCCGAGGGCGTGTCACGTCTGGCAAGGTACAGCGCGGGAAGCGGTTCAATCACACCGCCTTCCTGCATAATTGCCGAAATTCGATCAACCAGTTCGTCGCGAATTGATTGCATTCTCCGGTCTTGATTGTCGTTTGTGACATTCATGCTAAACTCCAATATCTATTGATCGGTCACTTTAGCAGGATTATACGATGCTTCGTGTCCGATATTGCCATTTTATCGCAAGCTTTGGAGGATCGTTCAATCATCCCGGATTATTCTACAATATTTTCCCCGCGTTCTTTCATATCATATCCATAACAGCAAGACATTCTATGCGACAGGAGACTGACATGAACCAGATACTGAACGGGCATATGGGCTACATTCACCAGCAGGAAATCCTCGAAAACTCTAGTGAAGCAAGCACAGGAAAATCACTACGTGACTATGCTTCAGACATCCGTAACCTGTTCAATCAGGGCAGCCAGAAAAACAAAAATGATGGCAAATATGTTGTCGAAACACAGTGTGCCTGTCTGCAACAATGTGTTGCTCATGACTGATTGCCATCTGTACAGCGTTCTAGTTTGCGGCGGACAAGACAGGTCTTGTCCCTACATAAATCCCTGTTTGTAGGGATGGAATAATGACGATTAAAAATTAAATGCGGAAATTAGCGTAGGGGAAGGTCGCCGTGCCTTCCCGTATTGCAATTGCGGGAGCGCACAGAGGCACTCCCCTGCACCTGGTCTTTTTTGACAGGGTGCTAAGATTTTGCTCCGTATTTAAAAATTAAAGAGCATTAATGCCATCCGCGCGAAGCAAAAATACCCGGTAGTAATTTTTTCGAGCCTTTAAAACATAACCATGAATAGGAGAAACCATTATGGAAACACGCAAATTAGGCAACAGCGGATTAGAAGTTTCAGCATTGGGGCTGGGATGTATGCGAATGACCTTCGGTGATGCGCCGATTGGAACACATCAAGAAATGATCGACTTTCTGCGTAAATCGGTAGAACTGGGAATCACATTCTTTGATACTGCCGAAGTGTATGGTCCTTTTACCAATGAAGATTTGGTCGGGGAAGCACTTGAACCTTTCAAAGGTGAAGTTGTGATTGCAACAAAATTCGGCTTCAAACATGGCGAAAATGGTCCCGCACCCTCTACCGGATTGGATAGTCGTCCCGAACAAATCAAACGGGTGGCAGAAGAATCCCTCAAACGCTTGCGTGTCGATGTGATTGACCTGTTTTATCAACATCGCCCTGACCCCGAAGTGCCGATTGAAGATGTTGCCGGAGCAGTCAAAGACCTGATTCAAGAGGGCAAAGTCAAACATTTCGGGCTATCAGAATCCAATGCAGAGCAAATTCGTCGCGCTCATGCAGTTCAACCTGTGGCGGCATTACAGAGTGAATATTCGATCTGGTGGACACCGATTGAAGACGAAATTCTACCGACCTGCGAAGAACTCGGAATCGGACTTGTGCCGTATAGTCCGCTTGGACGGGGATATTTGACAGGCAAAATTGACGAAAATTCTACTTTTGCTGATAACGACATCCGCGCACGCAATCCACGTTTCACGAAAGAAGCGATCAGAGCAAATCGCGCTGTGGTGGATTTGATTGAGCGTATTGGCAAGAATCATGATGCGACCCCTGCACAAATTGCGCTGGCATGGTTACTGGCTCAGAAACCCTGGATTGTCCCGATTCCCGGTAGCCGTAAATTGCATCGTCTCGAAGAAAATATGGGCTCGGCAAACATTCAATTGACAGAGAGCGACCTCAACGAAATTGCGGAAGCGATGGAAAATATCAAAGTCATCGGTCATCGCTATTAATGTGATGTCCTGAAACTTTGCAGAAATCACGGGGTTTGGCACGCCAGACCCTATGATAGTTGAGCCAACGATAGGAGAGATTCAAAAAATGGAAATCAAGAGAAATGGTTCGCAAGCATCGAAACAGGGACCCGCAGAATGGTTCACCGGAACAGTTCGCATCGACCCGCTTTTTAGCCCGGTTGCATCGGGTCGTACAGGTGGGGCGAGTGTGACATTTGAACCCGGCGCGAGAACTATCTGGCATACTCATCCATTGGGACAAACCCTGATTATCACATCCGGTTGCGGGCGTGTACAACGATGGGGCGGTGAGGTGGAAACAGTTTATCCCGGTGATGTTGTGCAATTCGCGGCAGGTGAAAAACACTGGCACGGGGCATCTCCAACAACTGCAATGACACATATCGCTGTTCATGAATATCTGGATGGCAATCCGGTCGAATGGCTCGAACCTGTCAGTGATGAACAATACGCGGAATAAGTGAAAGGAAAGATGCTAATGCCTGAATGGACAGAGAGTGAACTGAGCAAAATTGGCGATGCAGAAGAATTACAATTTGCATCAATGCGCGGGGATGGCACATTACGCAATCGAGTCATTATATGGATGGTTCGCGTGAACGATGCAATATACATTCGTCCTGTGAACGGACGTGAGGGCTGGTTTCGTGGTGTTGCAGAGCGCCATGCAGGTCGGATATGGGCAGGTGGAATAGAGAAAGATGTTCGATTTGTAGAAGTCGATGCCAGTGATGCTGTGAATGAAGAGATTGATAGCGAATACTGGCGAAAATACAGTCACTATCCGCAATATGTTCCGCCAGTTATGACAGATAAATCACGGGCAGCAACACTCAAGTTAGAATCATGCTAGAGAAGAAAAGGAAACTCTCAATGAAAAATCTTGTATTGAACAATGGACTGGAAATGCCGATTCTCGGTTTCGGGGTGTTTCAGATTAGCCCGGACGACTGTGAACAATGCGTATCGGATGCGCTGGAATCCGGTTATCGTCTGATTGATACGGCTGCGGCTTATATGAATGAAGCGGCTGTGGGTAGAGCAATCCAGAAGAGTAGCATTGCACGCGAAGATATTTTCGTCACCACCAAACTATGGGTGCAGGATACCGGGTATGAAACAACAAAACAGGCATTTGAAAAATCACTGAGTCGCTTGCAACTGGATTATCTCGATTTGTATCTCATTCATCAGCCTTATGGGGATGTTCATGGGTCATGGCGAGCAATGGAAGAACTGTACCGGGAAGGCAGAGTCAAAGCGATTGGTATCAGCAACTTTCAGCCTGACCGAGTGATGGATTTAATTATTCACAATGAGATTGTGCCAGCCGTCAATCAAATCGAAACGCATCCCTTTCTCCAGCAGGTACAAACACAGGAATTCTTGCAGGAAAATCAGGTTCAGATTGAGTCCTGGGGACCTTTTGCGGAAGGTAGAAATAACATTTTCCAGAATGACTTACTCGCTTCGATTGGCAGTACGCATAACAAATCTATTGCACAGGTCATTCTGCGATGGCTCATTCAGAGAGATGTTGTTGTGATTCCGAAAACAGTTCGCAAAGAGCGTATGATTGAGAATTTCTCTGTGTTCGATTTTGAATTGAGTGACGCTGATATGGCGCGTATCACGGAACTTGATACGAATGAGAGCGCATTCTTAGACCATCGTGACCCTGAAACCGTGAAACGTCTGGGCAATGTGAAACTGGATATTTAGAGTCATAGATTCGGAAAGGATAAAAAATGGACACGGTAAAACTTGGTAATACCGGATTGGATGTTTCCCCGATTTGTCTGGGTTGCATGAGTTTCGGACAACGCTCTGAGCGCTGGCAGTGGGCACTGGATGAAGAAGAGAGTCGTCCCATTATCAAACATGCGCTGGAATCCGGTATCAATTTTTTTGACACGGCGAATGCTTATTCTGATGATGGTATGAGTGAAGTCGTAGTGGGACGGGCGCTCAAAGATTTTGCCAATCGTGATAAAGTTGTGATCGCCACAAAAGTCTACTTTCCGATGGGCGAGGGGGCTAATAGCAAAGGTTTATCTCGCAAACATATCATGAGCCAGGTTGATGCCAGTCTCAAACGCCTGGGGACAGATTACATTGATTTGTATCAGATTCATCGCTGGGATTATGAAACACCGATTGAGGAAACACTTGATACCTTGAATGACATCGTGCGGGCGGGCAAAGTGCGTTATATTGGTGCATCCTCTATGTTTGCATGGCAATTTTCAAAGGCTTTGTATCTTCAACAGATGCACGGTTGGGCACGCTTTGTCTCGATGCAAAACCTCTATAATCTCATTTACCGTGAAGAGGAGCGCGAGATGCTTCCACTATGTCAGGATCAGAAAATTGCCGTTATCCCCTGGTCGCCACTGGCAGCAGGTCGATTAGCCCGGAAACCATCTGCTGAAACTGATTCACTCCGCGCACAGACTGATAATGTCGGCAAGTATTTGTTTGAACGTAAAGATACAACAATTGCAGAGCGTGTACATGAGGTTTCAGAACAACACGGAGTCTCTATGGCACAGGTGGCACTGGCATGGATGCTATCCAAAGATGTGATTACCTCTCCGATTGTGGGAACAACAAAAGTGAAAAATCTGGATGACGCTATTTCGGCATTGTCACTGGAACTCACACCGGAGCAGATTAATTATCTGGAAGAGCCTTATGTACCACATGCAGTAGTCGGTCACGGATAATGATAAACATTTGACATTCTAAAGGAGAAATAAAATGGACACAGTAAAACTTGGTAATACCGGATTGGATGTTTCCCCGATTTGTTTGGGCGCAATGAGTTTTGGTACAGCAGAGGGATGGGTACATAATCCCTGGGCGCTAAACGAAGACGATAGCCGGACGATCATCAAACGGGCACTGGAATCAGGTGTTAACTTCTTCGATACAGCAAATGCCTATGCTTATGGTACAAGCGAGGAAATTCTTGGACGGGCATTAAACGATTTTGCGAATCGTGATGAAGTGGTAATTGCGACAAAAGTCTTTGTTCCCATGAGTAAAGCACCTAACGGGGGAGGACTGTCCCGGAAGCATATCATGAGTCAGATTGATGCCAGTTTGAAACGTCTCGGGACAGATTATGTTGATCTGTATATCATTCATCGCTGGGATTACAACACGCCGATTGAAGAAACGATGGAAGCCCTCCATGATATTGTCAAAGCAGGGAAGGTGCGCTATATCGGGGCATCGGCAATGTACGCGACGCAATTCCAGAAAGCACTCTATGTTGCAGAAAAACATGGCTGGACACGCTTCGTCTCGATGCAGAATCATTATAATTTGATTTACCGCGAAGAAGAACGCGAGATGCTGCCACTCTGTGTTGAAGAAAAAATTGCTTTAACCCCCTATAGCCCGCTTGCTTCGGGTCGATTAGCACGCCCCTGGTCAGAATCTTCCACACGAAGCGAAACCGACCCGATTGCAGAACGAAAATATGGTGCAACGGCTGATGCGGACAAATTGGTGGTCGAACGGGTTGGCGAACTCGCTGAAAAGTATGAGGTTTCGTATGCACAAATCTCGCTGGCGTGGATGTTGCATAAACAACCTGTGGTCGCGCCTGTTATCGGGGCAACAAAAATCGCTCATCTCGACAATGCGATTGAAGCGGTTGCAGTTGAACTCACAGAGGAGGATATGGCATATCTGGAAGAACCTTATGTTCTGCATCCGGTTGTGGGCTTGATTCCATACGGCGGGCAATTGCTCAGTGCGCGTCATCAGCGTTAGTCATTTCGGAATATCACAGGAAGGCACAGGGTATCCAATATGCGAAAAATCGTACCCTTCACATTTTATGTGGTGATTTTTGCGGCAATTGCGGCGTATAAACCGTATCTGGTGCTGTATTATCAGTCACTCAATTTCACAGGCGCACAGATTGGTTCGCTGGTTGGCATCGCGCCCATCATCACGATTTTTCTTGTTCCGATCATTACAGGTTTCGCAGATGCCTCGAACAGGCACAAACTTGTTCTGGGCATTTTGCTCCTTGTGACACTTGCTTCAACAGTGGTATTGCCTGTTATCACAACCTTCCTTCCCATGTTGATTGTCATCACAGTATCGGCTGTTTTATGGGCGCCTGTGATGCCACTCACCAATAGCGCAACCATGTATATGCTGGGTGAACAAAGAGACCTGTTCGGACGTATTCGTCTCGGAGGGACACTCGGATTCAGTGTTGGCGGGATTCTTGTCGGGTCACTGGTACAAAATACAGGTCTACGGGTCGCGTTTTATAGTGCATCGGTGCTGTTCATCCTGGCATTTCTTGTTAGCTTGAAATTTGAGCATGGTAGCAAAGAAATCAAGAAAAAGCGGGATTGGTCTCAGGCAGGCAAATTGCTGATGAATCCCCATTTTTTGCTATTTTTAGTGATTGGATTATCCGGCAGCATCGCGTTTACGACGATTAATACTTATCTTTTTCCTTATATGGATGAACTTGGCGCACCGGAATCCATGATGGGTTTAGCCCTTACTTTCGGGACGCTGACGGAAATTCCGGTGTTATTTTTTATCAATCGATTTATCAAACGTTTCAGCGCCTATGCCGTGCTTATATTCTCGCTTGTGATGACGGTTGTTCGCTTTTCTTTGCTGGCAATTGCACCCTCGGCAACAATTGTCTTGCTGATTCAATTGTTGAATGGTTTCAATTACCCGATATTGAGTGTTGCCGGAGTCACCTATGCCGATGAACAAGCACCGCCTGAATTCCGGGCGACGGCTCAGGGTTTATTTCAAATTACGATTACAGGTATCGGTTCAGCAATCGGCGGCTTTATCGGGGGCATCTTATTTGAGGGAATCGGTGCGAAGGGCATGTATCTCAGTTTTGCGATTTTTGTAGCTATCGTTCTGGTTGTCGTGAGCATTGTGCGACAATTTTTGCCACCCGAAAATGACCCGCGTAAAGTGAAAGAGGAAGTGGTATGAGGTCGATTGTCAGTTCAATGGATACAATAGACGGACACTTATCATTCACAGCGAAAGGTTACAGAGCGCATGAGTTCGACCGTAACAACGTCTAAGGGAAAGTTATCCGGGACGTATGATGAGACGACAGAGATTTATAGCTTCAAGGGTATTCCCTTTGCAGAGCCGCCTGTCGGGGATTTACGCTGGAAAGCCCCTCAGCCTGTAAAAGCCTGGACAGGAACACGCGACGCGACTCAATTTGCGCCCCGTGCGATGCAGTTGCCTGTTTTTGGTGATATGAATTTCCGTTCAAACGGGATGAGCGAAGATTGTCTCTATCTCAATGTCTGGACACCCGACCCCTCATCCGCCGCAGGGCTGCCTGTTCTGGTCTATTTTTACGGGGGCGGGTTCATCGCGGGAGATGGTTCAGAGCCGCGTTATGATGGGGAACAGATGGCACGTCGCGGGATTGTTACGCTGACAGTGAATTATCGCCTGAATATTTTTGGATTTTTCGCTCATCCTGAATTGAGTGCTGAATCGCCGCAACATTGTTCCGGTAATCAAGCATTTCTGGATCAGAATGCAGCACTATTATGGGTGCGGGATCATATTCGTGAATTCGGGGGTGATCCTGATCGGGTGACGATAGCAGGGGAGTCGGCAGGTTCAATGTCCGTTAGCGCTCAGATGCTATCACCACTTTCAAAAGATTTTATTGCGGGAGCTATCGGGTCAAGTGGTGGACCCCGTGCAATGCCACCTCAACCAATGGGAGACGTTGAACAGAAGTGGGTCGCTTTTGCAGAGAAAATTGGCGCAAAATCTCTAGCAGAGCTACGAGCGATTCCTGCCGAAAAGCTCTTACAACTCACTACCGGAATGCACCCCGGCAATTTTCCACAGGTTATTGATGGCTATTTCTTCCCGCGTTCCCCATTTGAACTACTTTCTGCTGGAGAAGGGGCACACGTCCCGCTTATGGTCGGCTGGAATTCAGAGGAAATGAATTACGCTGCGATCATGGGCGGTCGTGACCTTACACCGGAAAATTTCGAGACGGTTGTTCGAGAACTTTATGGTGACAGGGCAGAAGAGGTTATCCGGCTTTATCCCGCTGAGACAGACGAAGAACTGGAACAATCGGCTACAGCGCTGGCTGGAGATCGTTTTCTGGTCTATAGCACATGGAAATGGGCAGACGAACATCGCAAAAATGGGGACATCGTCTATCGTTACTATTATGCCCATCCCCGTCCGCCGATGACGCCTGAAATGGGCAATGCCGTGGCAGGTTTAGCAGGAGGTATCGTCAGTGAAGATGATGCCGATGGTGCAATTGTTATGCCGACCGCAAAAGGGGCAGTGCATTCCGCCGATATTGAATATGCGATGGGCAATCTGGCGACCAATCTTGTCTATGCCTGGACAGATGATGATGAAACAATCTCGGAAATGATGCAGCGTTATTATGCAAATTTCGTCAAAACCGGAAATCCGAATGGCGATGGATTACCACAATGGCAAGCCGCGAATGATGGCGAAGAGATTCACTACATGGTTTGGGATGTTGAGCCGTATCTCGCCGTTGATGAACACCGTGAGCGCTATCTGTTTCACGATCAATTTTATCAGTCATAAACGCATTTTTTGACACAAAGGCTCAAAGACACAAAGAAAAATTCAAAAGAATATCTGCCAGCAACCTGCATAAACAAAGGGTTTCAGTAAAACGGTGGAGATATATCTCCACCCTACGAAAATACCCGTAAAATAAGAGTTTGTGTAGGGATGGAATACATTCCATCCGCTCTTTCCTTTCTATTTTCAGGGAGGCCCGGAGATACTTCGTTTTGCATGTTTTATGGAAAATCTAATTTGCTCGTATTGTATAAAGCAGGGTGTAAATGACATCAGCGAACAAAAATATTCAGGGAATTTTCTTTATCGTACTGGCGCTTCTGATTTTTTCGCTTCAGGATGTTGCTGTCAAATGGATTGGTGGCGATTATTCGGTGATTCAGATCGTTGTCATTCGCAGCCTGATTGCCTTGCCCGCGACACTGATCTTATTTCGTCTTGAAGGCGGGCAGGGTATGCCGACCACAGAGCGTCATGTGCTGGAGTATGTACGCGGATTTTTGTTGTTTCTCTCTTTTACCACGTATATGATGGGGATTGCCGCACTCACACTGGCAGATTTAGGTACAATACGCAATTCAGCACCGCTTATGATTACTCTGTTATCGGTTGTATGGCTCGGTGAAAAGGTCAATATTCATCACTGGCTGGCATTGATTATCGGTTTTATGGGTGTGCTCTTAATCGTTCAACCCGGTTCGGCAACCTTTAATCAGGGGTCTATCTTTGCACTTATCGCGACAATTTCCTACGCCCTGAATGTGATGATTACACGCAAACTTCGTACAAGCGATAGCAGTGCAACAATGGCATATTATAGTTCGCTGGTCTATCTGGTGGCTGCTGTTGTTGTTGCACCACTGCCTTTAGTGGTGGGGGAGATGCCCGATGCCCATCCGAGTATTGCCTTTCTCTTCCGTGCCTGGGCGATGCCGTCTTTTCTCGATTTGATGATTATGGCGGGATTGGGATTAATCTGGGCGGTTGGCATGTATATGATCGCACGCGCTTATAGTCTGACTCAAGCATCAATCGCTGCACCATTTGAATATGTGGCTTTGCCGATTAGCGCGATGTGGGGTTTTCTCCTCTGGCAGGAAGTACCAACTATGGCAACATGGATTGGTGCGATTTTGACTATCGGGAGTGGTTTATACATCTTGTACCGCGAACGCCGGGCTAAACCGACACCGGTCGAAACAGGGTAACTGTTCGCATTTAAAACAGTTTTGTTCGATTTTGTTCGATAAAGATCATTTATGTTCGATGAATTTTAGTTTGAACTTTTTGTCACAAATGTCAGTAATTTCAATTTATTTACATAGAATTCTGGTAGATTCTACTAATGAATGTACCTTTTATTTAGTAACAAATTAAATCAATTTGTTGACAGACCCCCTGAAATGCGATACCATTCAAACAAATTATGATAAATTTCGATTTTGTTCGATTTTTTATTAGAAAAATTATTATGGTTAAAAAAGTCACCATGCGCGATGTTGCTGAAAAAGCTGATGTCGCGGTTAGTACAGTTTCACAGGTATTCAATAATAAGCCCAATGTTTCCATGGATACACGGCAACGTGTGCTCGATGTCGCCCGGGAATTGGGTTACTCAAAAGATGGACTCAGCAATACTCCCCCTAACACCGCCTTTTCTACGATCGGATTGCTGACCGGGAACCTCCCTGATGGTTCTTCGTTGCTCACCAATACCTTTTTTTCTGGAATAATTGTAGGAATTGAGCGTGAATGTCAGCGCAACGGTGTCAATCTGATGTATGCCAATCTTGAAGTCGATAAACACGGACATAACCGTAATCTGCCTCCGATGTTGCAGGACGAATTGGTTGATGGGGCAATTGTCGTCGGTGCTTTCCTTGAAGATACCATTGCAGATATACATCATCGTGCCGGGAACAATATTGTTCTCATTGACGGCTATACCCCCGATGCAATCGCATTCAATAGCATTCTGATTGATAACCGTCAGGGCGCAACCCGTGCTGTTACCTATCTCATCGAAAATGGACATCGTAAAATAGGGTTAATCGGCAGCAACCCGAATGATCTTCCGGGACTTGCACAGCGCCGTGAAGCCTACATCCGAACCCTGAAGTGCCATGACATCCACGACATCTACATAGAAGAGAGCAGTCTGCAATACGATTTTGCATACGAAGCCACGCTCAGACTTATGGAAAAACATCCTGACATTACCGCAATATTTGCTCTCAATGACGAAATTGCTGCCCGTTCGGTGATGCCAGCCCTGCAAAAACTCAATTATCGCGTGCCCGATGATATATCGCTGATCGGATTTGACGATACTGAAATCGCAAGTATCACCAATCCCGCACTGACAACCATACATGTCAATCGTGAGCTTATGGGGACGCTGGGTGTTCAGCGCCTGCTAGAACAAATCGAAAATGACGGATGGTCTCCAATCAAGACCGTTGTTTCGACCCATCTCATCACACGGGAGACCGTTAAAAAACTTGAGGATTAGCGCCGGAATATGGCGATTTTTCCGGGTGTTCATTTAGTTAGAAGGAGTGATTATCGGATAAATTTCTTTTCAAAATACAAATTAGTACAGGATTTACGACAGCATTTTGCCGGGTAAATCATACGATCTTTCGTTTAAAACTTATTTTGGGAGTTTAAATAATGAAATCTAATTTTTGGAATCGTCTGCGGACAATTGCTATTTTCAGTGTACTGGTGCTTGCATTAGCACTTGCTCCGACCTTCGCTCAGGATACAACTCTGCCCCGTAATGAAACCGTATATTTCAATGGTCAACAATGGGGTGCGGTAGTTGGCTGGAATCCGTATTCAAGCAACAATAACAACGCGATGGCAATCAATCAGCAGGATAATGCCCGTGTTCTCATGTTCGAAACACCTTACCTGTATAACATGCTTGATGGACAGGTTTACGGCTTACTGGCTGATGGTCCCTATTCATGGAATGAAGCCCGTACCGAACTGACATTCAGTATCAAAGCGGCTGCAACCTGGAGTGATGGTACAGCGGTAACTGCCGAAGATGTTGCATATACCTGGGCAACCCATGTTCAATACAGCACACCAACAGGCGCTGCTAATACCCCTTATATCGCGGATATTATCGCCGTTGATGCACAGACTGTAACAATCCAGGCTGTTCTCAATGACGAAGGTGCGGCTGTTAATCCTCTGATCGTTCAAGCTTACGTCAGCAGCAACTACGTTCTCCAGAAAGCATGGACAGAAACACTTGAAGCACGTGCAGGCGGCGATTCGACAGCATTCCTCGCTGATACAGCCGAAGATGTTGTTTACTCCGGTCCTTATGGTCCTTACTTCTGGGATGATAGCAAAGTGATCCTCGTGCGTAATGATAGCTACTGGGGTCAGGATGCAAGCATGTGGGGTAGTCTGCCTGTTCCACGTTATCTGGCACACAATATCTTCCAGGACAACGCAGCCGGAACAACCGCTCTCCGCGCAGGTGAAGTTGATGTTAGCCAGCAGTTCAACTCCAATGTACAGGATCTCTGGCTTGAAGATGGTCTCCCCATTTCAACCTACCTGCCAGAAGCTCCATATGGTATCGGCGCAAGCCTCCCGACAGCATTCTTTAACCTGACCGGAAGTTCCTATGGTCTCGATAATGTTGCTGTACGTCAGGCAATCTCAATGGCGGTTGATTATGATGCGATTATTGCTAACGCGATGACCAACCAATCAGCTACCTTTGATCAAGTTCCACGCTCCCTGATGAACCCGACACCGGGCGAACAGGCACTGTACGATCAATCCGCAGTATCTGACCTGCAATTTGCCGGGAATGATGTTGCTGGCGCGAATGCACTGCTTGATGAAGCTGGTATCGTAGACACCGATGGCGATGGCATCCGTGAAATTGATGGTCAAAACCTGAGTTACGTTGCGACCTGCCCGAATGGTTGGTCTGACTGGCAAGCGGCTATCGAAGTTGTGGCTGCTGCTGGCGCTGACATCGGTATCGAAATTACCACCAACTATCCAGAATGGTCAGTTTACCAGACTGTTGTGACCGTATCTGACGCACCACTGCCAGAAGGCTATGACATCTTCATGATGTGGAGTGATGGCGCGGGTCCGACACAACCCTGGAGCCGTATCCGTCACCTGCTCAGTTCAGAATTTGTCGGTATGTCCAGCAACTGGAACGGCAACTGGGGTGGTTATGTGAATCCAGAAGTTGATGCACTCATTAACCAGATTCCACAGGAAACCGATCCGGCAGCACTGAATGCAATTTACACGGAACTCGTCCGTATCTACCTGACAGACGTACCATCCTTCACACTGATGTATCGTCCGCAAAACTTCCACACTGTAAACGAAAGTGTGTGGACAAACTTCCCGTATGATGGTGATGGCACAGAACCACCTGTTCCACCACTCAATCTGATGGACGGTTGGAGTGTTGCCGGTCTCTATAATCTGGAACTGGTTAATCCCTGATCGATAAATCGCAGTTGAAAGATCACACCGGGGCAATCTCCGGTGTGATTTTTATCTGACTGCATTCGCCAACAACATTTAGTGGAAGGATGGCTACTTTGAAAAAATATCGGAATTATTTTGTTAACAAACTGGGTTGGTTTCTGGTCACACTCGTAGCCGCATTCGTTTTGAACTTTATTTTGCCACGTCTGATGCCGGGTGATCCTGTTGCAGCGATTGTTGCACGGCTGGCGCAGGGGCAATCCAACGCAACCGGAGTGCAGGCAGTCTACGAGCAATACACGGAACTGTTCGGTACGAATAAACCCATGTGGGAACAGTTCATTATCTATGTCAGAAATGTTTTTCGTGGTGATTTTGGTTACTCGATTAGCCAGTATCCCCGCACCGTTGCCGATGTCATTTCATCATCTCTGTGGTGGACAGTCGCACTACAATTCCCCGCTATCATCGTAGGTTGGATTCTGGGCAATACCCTCGGCGCACTTGCCGCTTATCTCAAGGGTAATTTTGATCGAATCCTGCTTCCAATTAGTATCTTTTTGAGTAATGTCCCTGCGTTTGGTATGGCAGTTGTTTTGCTGGTTATTTTTGCTGTGAATATGGATATTTTCCCGACTTCCGGCGGATACGGACACGATATGATCCCGAATCCGAGCCTGGAATTTGTGTGGTCGGTGATTGTTCATTATCAATTACCGTTCTGGTCGATTGTGATCATTACCATCGGTGGTCAGGCTATCGGAATGCGCTCGATGGCAATTTACGAATTGAATGCTGATTACGTTAAATATGCCCGTTTCCTGGGTATTAAAGACCGCAAAATTATCGGTTATGTGTTCAGAAACGCAATGCTCCCTCAAATTACAGGGCTGGCATTATCAATCGGAACGATGATTAGCGGCGCACTGGTTGCCGAGATTATTTTCAGTTATCCGGGTCTCGGGACGACGATTCTCAGTGCTGTTCTCGGTGGCGATTATCCTTTGATTTCAGCAACAACACTGATTATTACCATTATGGTGCTGGTCGCATTCTTTGCGCTTGAAATCTTCTATGGACTGATTGACCCGCGCATTAGAGCCGCTCAATCGGATTAAGGGAGATAGTCATGAAACATCTACTAAGACAAATTTTTCGTTCCGGTAAATTCGTCGTTGGATTTGTAATCTTTATGGCGATTGTGTTGACTACTTTGATTTACCCTATATTTGTCACTGACCCGCCACTGGAAATTATTAGCCGGGGGACATTTTTGCCGCCTGGTGTGTATGTGAATGTCTATGACAGTATAGGTGGGGTTGAACACTATAATCTGGTTCTGGATGACGCTGCCTCACGACGCATTGCTAATCAGTTAAGTGATGATGACCGTCTTGCGATGCAGGAATGGTTGATCGGGAATGAGGTTCCTGAAAGCGAAATTGACATCACGGACACGGCGGCGCTTCTCGAATTGTGGACAAACAATTTTGATCCAACTGTTCGATTGCCGGGCATGACCAATGCGGATAGAAATTATTATATCCGTCTCAATTCCAGATTGGACGGTTTGCTGGATACAGAAGGTGTCGTTATTGCTGAAATGAACGAAGAATCCGGTCAACTCACTGAAGATTATGTTATCGAGCAAAATATCTATGTTAATGTAGGTGAGTTACCGAATATTCGCTGGTTGCCGCTTGGCACGGATAATTTCGGACGCGATGTGCTCAATGAACTGGTCACTGCAACCCGTGTTTCACTGAACATCGGCTTAGTTGCAGGGGTGGTAGCGACGATAATCGGTCTGGCACTTGGCATGATCTCGGGTTATATCGGTGGTGTTGTCGATGATTTAATTGTATTTATCACCAACCTCTTCACCGTCATTCCGGGTTTCGTATTGCTGATTCTGATTTCGTTCAGTATCGGGCAGGAACAACGTGGCGCGTTCACGATTGCGGTGGTTATCGGTCTAACCTCATGGGTCTGGACAGCGAGAGCAGTACGCGCACAGGTGATTTCACTGCGTAATCGCGATCATGTGAATCTATCAAAATTGTCGGGGCATTCAACGATTCATATTCTGGCGACCGATATTTTCCCCTATATCGCATCGTATGTTGTCATGGCGCTGATTTTACAGATTTCATCCGGCATTCTGGCGGAAGCTGGCTTGTCAATTCTCGGATTGGGTCCAAGAACAACCGATGTACCCACACTCGGATTGATGATGAACTGGAGCATGATTTATCAGGCCCATATTTCAGGCTACTGGTGGGCATATTTCCCTGTGATTCTGGTGATCGCACTGATTTCATTCTCTATGAACCTGATGAACACAGGCTTAGATCAAGTATTTAACCCGGCACTGAGAGACTGAGGGATAGCATGACAAATATCGTATTAGATGTCGATGAACTGACAACAAAATATATCACCCGTTTTCGTGAAGATATATATGCCGTCGATCATGTCTCATTGCAGGTTGAAGAAGGGCGGGCAGTCGGGATTGCAGGTGAGTCAGGCTGTGGCAAATCAACACTGGCGCTGAGTCTGATGGGCTATTATTTCCCACCACTGCACTATTCAAGCGGTGAAATTGTGATTGACGGTCAAAATATCACCGAGATGCACCCGGAACATGTTCGCAAGACGATTCTCGGGAATGAGATTGCCTATATTCCACAGGCAGCGATGAATGCGCTCAATCCAACGATGAAGGTGATTAATTTCATTGAAGATGTGATTCACGCGCATCATCCACGAATGCCAAAGAAAGAAATTTATGAACTGGCAGTTGAGCGTTTTCAATTGCTTGGATTGCCGCCGGAAGTATTGCAAAAATACTCGGTAGAATTATCCGGCGGGATGAAACAGCGCACGGTGATTGCAACCTCTGTGATTCTATCGCCCAAAGTCTTGATTGCCGATGAACCATCTTCCGCGCTGGATGTGACCTCGCAGAAAATGGTTATCAAAATGCTAAAAGACCTCATGGATAAAGGCATTGTAAAAGCAATGATTTTCATCACCCATGAGTTGCCGTTGCTCTATCATGTGGTGGACGACATCATGGTGATGTATGCCGGGCAAATTGTCGAAAAAGGCACAGTTGATGAGGTCATTTTCGACCCGATTCACCCGTATTCGAGAGCGCTGATGGGGTCAATCATCGTCCCGGAAGAAGGTCTGCGCGATGTGAAATTAACGGCTGTACCGGGCACACCACCGAATCTGAAAAATCCGCCGTCCGGTTGTCGATTTGCGGCACGTTGTAAGTATGCGATGCCCGCGTGTAGAGCAACTTCTGTTGAATTGGAAGACATCGGTGGCGGACGTTCCTATCGTTGCATCATACCCGAAGATGAACTGAGAAAGGCATATGAACGTGAAGACAAAGAGCGATGAAATTTTACGTGGTGTAGGCTTAACCAAAGTTTTCGGTATGGGCGCAGGGAAGACAGTCGCTGTCGATCATGTTGATTTCAGTTTCAAGAAAGGTGAAGTCATCTCGATTGTAGGGGAGTCCGGTAGCGGAAAAACGACCCTGGCGAAGATGTTACTGGCGTTGACGACTCCAACCGAAGGCGAAATCTATTTTGAGGGTGAGTTGCGTAATGTCGCCTCGCACGGGAAGAGAAAAGAATACTGGAAGAATATTCAGGCAATTTTTCAAGACCCCTTCTCCTCATACAATATTTTCAGAAAAATCGACAGCGTCTTGCTGGATTGCATCAAAATGCGTGGTGGTCGCAATTTTTCTAAAGAGAAAAAAGAGGACTTGATGCGCGAAGCCTGTAGCTTTGTGAACCTGAAATATGACGAGTTGACCAATAAATATCCTTTTGAGCTATCGGGTGGACAGCAGCAACGTCTGATGATTGCGCGTATCTTTTTGCTGAAACCGAAAATTTTGCTGGCAGATGAACCCACGTCCATGATTGATGCCTGTTCGCGTGCGACGATTCTCGATATGTTGATGGATTTACGCAATGAAGTCGGTATGACACCGATTTTCATCACACATGATATTGGTTTAGCCTATTATGTGTCGGACACAGTGTATATCATGGAACGCGGGCGTTTCGTGGAATATGGTACGGCTGATGACGTTATCTTGAATCCGCAAGAACCGTATACCAGACGATTGCTCAGTGATGTTCCCAAGCTGCATGAACCCTGGGATCTCTCAACGGTTGGATAATCTCTGCAAAATTTAATCGGGTAATATATCCGGCGGACGGCATCCATGCAGGTTAAAAATTAAACGCGGAAACAAATGTAGGGGAAGGTCGCCGTGCCTTCCCGTTTCACTTACGGGAGCGCACAGAGGCACTCCCCTACACCTGATCTAATTTAAACAGGTCATTATGATCTTCTCCGTATTTAAAATTTAAAGAGCATCCATGCCGCCCCTACAAAGTTTCTTAAAGGTTTTCGTAGGGATGAGATGATGTTCTTTAACGGGAGGGTTTCAAACTCTCCCCTGCATCGTTCCTGTAAAATTTCGAACTGACTTCAAGGAACTCTAGTTACGTCCTCTAAAACCAACGAAGAATAAAACACAAATGACTACATTAAAAGCCTTATCAGAGCAGCAAAATCAATGGGTTCACGCCACATTAGATGGTATGAGCATCGAAGACTGTGCCGGGCAGTTACTCTGTCCGATGGTACGTCCGGGTACAACAGACCAATTACTGCCTTTGCTGGAAAAAGTGCCTTTAGGATCGCTATTTTTCCTGAATACCTCGCATGATGAGTTGCGAAATTTGCTCCCGTCACTCAATGAGCGGCTTGATATTCCCTTGCTTGTTGCGGGGGATTTAGAACGCGGTGCGAATGCGCTGGGTAAGGATGCGACTTCTTTTCCCTGGACAATGGGCGCAGGGGCGGCAAATGATGCAGCATTGATGTATACACGCGGTGAAGCGACTGCCGTTGAAGGTCGTTATGCTGGCTTAAACTGGACATTCAGCCCGGTAATTGATCTCAATCTCAATTACAAAAATCCCATCACCAATATTCGTTCGCTGAGTGATGACCCTGACCGTGTGATTCGTCTGGCAATCCCCTGGATTCAAGGGATGCAAGAACACGGCATCATGGCGACAGCAAAACATTTCCCCGGTGATGGCATTGATGACCGTGACCAGCATTTACTCACAACACTGAACACACTGCCGATGGATGAATGGTGGGAACTCTACGGCAAAGTCTGGAAAGCTGTGATTGAAGCCGGAGTACGCTGTATTATGCCGGGGCATATCTCCTTGCCGGATTATCAGGGGTATCAGGACAATCCAATTGATGCACCGCCCGCGACAATCGACCCGAAAATTTTACAGACACTTTTGCGGGAAGAATTGGGCTACGATGGCTTAATTGTCTCCGATGCGACCTCTATGAACGGATTGACGACGCGCCTTGCATCTGAACGTCGCATTGTTGAGAGCGTTAAAGCTGGCATTGATGTCTATCTCTTCCCTGATACTATCGACGATTATCATCATCTGGTGAATGCCGTTCATTCCGGTGATCTATCCGAAGAATGTTTGCGCGATGCGACACGCCGTGTACTGGAAGCAAAAGCCTGGCTCAATCTACAGGAAACGTTTTTCGGGGCAGAACCAACATCCGAACAAACGGAAACCTATGAAGTTGCATCGGTTCAACAGGCAGAAAAGAGTATCACACTCGTCCGTGAGAGTGATAATTTCCCTGTTTCATTGTCGCCGGAAGCACGGATTTTGACTGTTTCTATCGGACAGATTAATCCGGCATTCGGCGGGGCAGACATTGAGGCATTTGATGCGGCACTGATCGAACGGGGTTATCAGGTGACACATATGGTCAATCCTGAAAATGAAGAATTGCGTTCTGCTGCGAAAGACCATGATGCTGTTTTTATCAACAATCTCACGACACCCTATGCCACTCCCGGCACAGTACTTACCATTGTCGGGCATTTTAATCACTGGGCATGGCGTTCGATTTTTATGGAGCATCCCTTTGTATATTACACGGCATTTGGCAACCCGTATCTGCTTCATGAAATGCCGCATATACCGAATCTGATAGCAACGTTCGGAACAACTGTTGAGCAACAACGTGCAGCCGTTCGTGTCTGGTTAGGCGAAATCGAAGCGCAGGGCAGCCTGCCTGTGACATTATCGACTGTGCGTATCCAATCTCACCGTAATAATTAAACTGATTATCGTATTATGCTTCCTTGAAAGGATGATTTAAACCAATGGCTATTGATGTCAACAATATACTCTCACAGATGACGCTGGAAGAAAAAGCCGCGCTCTGTACCGGAGCAAGTGCCTGGACAACGACCCCGATTGAACGATTGGGTGTCCCGGAAATGATCGTATCGGATGGTCCTCACGGGGTGCGTCGTGTGCCGGATGTTCATGAAATGGGGGCGGAAAGTTTCCCCGCAACCTGTTTCCCGACTGCATCCTGCCTTGCGTCTACCTGGGATGTGGATTTACTCCGCAGGGTGGGTGAAGCACTGGCAGAAGAATGTATCGCGCTGGATGTTGATGTGGTACTCGGACCCGGTGCAAATATGAAACGCTCGCCATTGTGCGGACGTAATTTCGAATATTTTTCAGAAGACCCCTATCTCGCCGGAGAATTAGCTGCCAATTTCATCAACGCAATTCAGGGCAAAGGGGTCGGCACATCGCTCAAACACTATGCGGCGAATAATCAGGAATTTCAACGCTTTAGCATCAGTGCTGAAGTTGATGAACGGACATTGCGCGAAATTTACTTGCCAGCCTTCGAAAAAGCGGTCAAAGAGGCGCAACCCTGGACAGTGATGTGTGCGTATAACAAAGTCAATGGCACATTTGCATCCGAACATGACTATCTTTTGAATCAGATTCTCAAAGATGAATGGGGATTTGAAGGCTTAGTTGTCTCCGATTGGGGCGCTGTGCGTGACCGTGTTGCCTCGCTAAAAGGTGGATTGGATTGGCAGATGCCGGGTCCACAGGAACGTCATGTTCAAAATGTGGTTGATGCTGTTAAATCCGGTGAACTCGATGAAGCGGTGCTGGATGAGTCTGTCCGGCGAATTTTGCGTATCGTTTCGGTGGCAAAAGAAACCCCGAATGGCGGTGACTTTGATGCAGAAGCCCATCATGCGCTGGCACGGGAAGTTGCTGCTGATGGTATGATTCTGCTCAAAAATAATGGCATTCTCCCGCTCAAAAATCCAGAACATATCGCTGTGATCGGGCGTTCGGCACAGAAAGCTCATTTCCAGGGTGGTGGTAGTTCGCATATCAACCCGACAAATGTTGCTGTGCCATTCAATGAACTGAAAGCTCATGCCGGAGATGCGGAGTTATCCTATAGCGAAGGTTATCCCGATGACCCCTCATTCCGCCAGGATTTGATTGACGAAGCCGTGACAATCGCACAATCGGCTGATGTTGCAATTCTGTATATCGCGCTGCCAACCTTCAAAGAATCCGAAGGCTATGACCGCACTGACCTCGATTTAACCGAACAGCAAATCGCCCTGATTAAAGCCGTATCATCTGTTCAGTCGAATACCGTTGTTGTTTTGAATAATGGCGCTCCGGTTGTCATGAGTGAGTGGATTGACGGTGTTGCGGCAGTCCTCGAAGGCTGGATGATGGGGCAAGCCGGTGGTGGTGCAATTGCTGATATTCTCTACGGCAAAATCAACCCATCTGCGAAATTAGCGGAAACATTCCCTGCAAAATTAGAAGACACACCCACGTATCTCAGCTTCCCTGGCGGGGCAGGTACAGTGAATTATGGTGAAGGTCTATTCATCGGCTATCGTTACTATGACACCAAAAATGTTCCGGTACAATTTCCCTTCGGCTATGGCTTGAGCTATACCAGCTTTGACTATAGCAACGCAAAGGTATCGGCTAGCAGTTTCAAAGATAGCGATGGCGTGACTGTCTCGGTGGATGTCACCAATACAGGCGCTGTTTCCGGGAAAGAAATCGTTCAGGTTTATGTGCGTGATCATGAAGCGGGGTTGATTCGACCGGAAAAAGAACTTAAAGGCTTTGCAAAAGTTGCGCTTGAACCCGGTGAGACAAAAACAGTTTCCATTGAGCTTGATTTCCGTGCTTTTGCTTTCTATCACCCTGAATACAAACAATGGATTACCGAAGATGGTGATTTCGACCTCCTGATTGCAGCCAATGCACAGGATATTCGCCAGACAGTCACGGTAACACTGGAATCAACTGTTGAATTGCCCTGCATTCTCGATAATGAGTCAACAATCCGCGAGTGGATGGCAGACCAGCGTGGTCAGCAAGTGTTCGGACCCTATTATGAGGGAATGCAAGCCGAAGCACGCAAAATGTTCGGTGGCGAAGAAGATGAAGAAGGGCGTTATGGCACGGATAGCGGTATCGGCATGGACATCATGGAAATGTTCGCTGATATGCCTGTCGTCAGTGTGATGATGTTCCAGAAAGATGCCTGGCCAAAACACCCCGAAGATATGGTTGATGACCTCTTGAATCAGGTACATAGTATGTGATTTTTTGAGGGGTGTAGCAGATTACACCCCTCATTTTTATTGTTGTGGCATTCGATGCACCAGACGTAATGTGACATCGCCTAATTGTATGACATCCGCAGGTTTTAGAAGTACCGACCCTGTTAGAGCGATTCCATTATAGAAGCTCCCGTTGGTGCTGTTATTATCCCATAGCAGGACACCATCGGCTTGAATATTGATGTATATATGTGTGCCCGAAACCTGCAAATCATTCACTGTAATTGTGGCATCAGGACTGCGCCCGACTGTCATTTGTGAGCCAATTGCTGGCAATGAAAATGCTTCGCCTGTAGAAAGTTGCAGATAGAAATTCTCAGGACGGAAAGCCGTGACCTGCTGTAAATTGACCTCTGTCGGCGCGATTGGCGGCTGTCCCTGTGATGGGATATTCGCCTGTATTGGCGTTTGTGGCGGACGATATGGTTGCTGCGGCGCTGGATTTGACGGTTGTTGTCGCTGATAAGTCTGTTGCCCCTGATTAGCCGGACGCTGTGGCTGATAAGGCTGTTGCTGTGATTGATAACCCGGCTGTTGCGTTTGAGACGGTTGACGGGGTGCTTGATAGGGTTGTTGCGGCTGATATGTTTGTCGCGGTGCTTGATACGATGGTTGAGGCGACGGTTGTGGTTTTTCCGCACGCGGTTCAGGCGAAGATTTAGTTGCTTTTCGTTCGACCTTTGAGTCGCGCTCTTCTTTTTGACGGTCAAAGAGTACTCCGAATGGACCCAATACATCGCCGAAGGCTTCCCGTAGCGCTGCACCAAAATCACCCTTCATGTTTTCGAAAATATCATCCTTGATAATGACAGCGATCACCATCTGACAGACAATCCCGAAAATAGCAACCGGAATCACCCAGAATGTGCCAAAGGGAACGGCGATCATCAGAATGACTGCACCGATAATTGCCGAAAACGCAACCAGAAACAGGCGGAACACCAGAAACATCACCAGCGCACTGATAAAAGTGGTGATAAACACCAGAATCACAGGCGGCACTTGCTCGGCAACCTGAAACCATGCTCCATTCATCAACATTGTACCGATAATCCCGCCGATGATGAGTGCCATCAGGTTGTACAGAAAATAGGCGAGTACCCCGCTTAATATCGCCCCGGTAATCGTGATGCCGAGCTTCCAATTTTCATCCGGTATGAAATCCAGACGCCCCAGATAGGTATAAATCAAGACCCCTGCAATCACAAAGCCGTTAATCGCCAGCCCGATGCGTCCGATTTTCCAGCCCACAGCCAGACTCAGGAACGCGACCACCATGAGCGGGATTTTCACCAGTTCAACCGTCACCAGCATTTCCGCATAAAAAGGGTCATTCTGAATCTGCGTGACATCGGGAACTTGATCGAATGACTCCAGCGTTCCACAGGCAGACAAAAAGAGAACAGCAGTACATGATAGAAGTAGAATGAAAAAACGCTTATTCACAATAATTACCTCTACTATAAGGTCAGTTGAGATAATCATACATCAATTTGCGTTTTCGGGATGGCGATAAAGTCGATTGCAATGAACATTAAAACAAAAACACTCCGCCGGAATAGGAGAGTGCTTTCATTATTAGCTTTAGCCTTGAAGGGCTTTCTTTGCCTGATTTAACAGGTTAAATGAACGACGAACGGATTTCCGTTTGTCCTTCTCAGGTTTCGATTCTACATTATTTTCAATGTATGGCGCGATACGGTCTTCGTGGATCATGCGAAGTTGCTCAGCGTTGTACATCTGCATCATGTTACCTCCTGATGGCGTTAATTGTGATCTGGATGACTACTCCAGATAAAAAGTCACTGTGAAGAAAATTATCAACGACAATTAACACAGACTTTATATCACGAGGCACTGATTTAATTTGTTAACCGTGTATACATTACACCCGTTCTTAAGACATGTCAACGGGTCAAGAATAAAAATGAATTAACAAATGATTAACGCTTGCAAAGACGGTGATTGCAAAAACATAGCTCACCGGGCGATAATCTATTTGATGATAAAATCAACAGATTTGATAATGTAGATGTTCATTCGCAGCAAAACTTACGACAATACGATGACAATTCCTGAATGGCACGATAGATTTGTTCCGTTATCCTGGACATTGTGGTGGCAACTTCTCAATCCCCACGAAAGTGCTGTTTTCATGCGTGTCATCGACAATGAACATCAATATCGCCTGACATTATTTCACTTTTCTTTGATGCTGGCAGGAGGCATCGGACTCAGTTTTGGCGTGGTGAACTATCTCCGACCACTGGCGCTCGAATTTCCTGTTATCGCGCTGGTCGTGCTGACAATATTTAGCAGTATCATCACGATTGTATGGTTAATCTCTATCGCGACAAAAATTACTCAAGAATATCAACGGGAAACCCTCGATCTTGTTTGCGTGACGCCATCCGGTCAAATCGGTGCGTACTGGTCTATTGCAACAGGCATCCTCCATAGACAGGATTTGTTCCGGTGGATTCATTCGATTCATCGCTGGCTCAGTGGATTTGTTTTACTATTTTTTGCGAGTGCGCTTGTGCCAGTTGTGATTAGTAGCATTGGAGAGGGCACAGGCACATCACAGGAAGCAACGGTTCTGGTGCTTGAAGTGCTCCTGTTTGTGGTCTGCGTCTATGCGGGACATGTTCAAACAGTGCTTCCGGCGATACTGATTGCGATGCTCATTCCACGCATCATTCGCAGGGCAACCGATGTCACAATATGGGGCATATTCATCTTTGTTACCCTGCAAATCATGATGATGACTGTGTTTCTGGTAGGCGGGGGCATTGCCAACTTGATTTTTATAGAGAATGCCTGGCTACCCGGTTCAATTATCCCGCAATTACTGGTTTTATATCTCATCCGCGAAGTAGTCATTCATGCTTTATGGAAACTATTGTCGCTTCAATTGGATACTAACATTGACGATGTGAAACAACTTTAGGTGCTATAGTGATCGTATGCCAGGCGACCGATTTTCCCCATCGCAGTCTCAACCTCAAAAATGCGCTGATAATTGGCGACAGAGTCGAAACGGACTGCTGCTTCATCCCATTCTGTGAACAATGTGATAATGACATGATTCTCATCATTGAGGAATAAAATGCCGCTATCATTGCGAATGCCGCCGATTGTTCCGGTTTTATGAGCGAATTTTGTGTTGGGCGGGAAAAAACGGGAGACACGCACATTAAATTGTTGCTTGAACATGATATTCAGCACTTCTTCGCGTAGCTCACCCTCAACGATCTCACTCTCAAAGATCATGCGGAGCAATTCATTCATGTGATTTGCACTACTCACATTGTTATCGGACTCCCGGCTAAAGCACAGACCATCGCGCAGTATATCGTTGGTTTCTGACCAGATAGCGATTTCTTCCGGTGACATCTCCTGAACGTCCGGCGGGAATAACTCTCTGATGAGGTCTTTGCAATTCATCTTGAAGAAAATGTCTGTTAAACCGAGTTCGTGCATGTAGGATTCGATAACCGATGCACCACCGAGTAAGTCAACCGTCATGTCTGTTGCGGTGTTGTCACTGATGATAATCATCAACGTCAGTAAATCGCGCACGGTTGGATTCACACCCGCTTCGAAAAAGGGCAGAATCCCGCTCCCCGGACTTTTATCCTCGTCTTTGAGCGTGATTCGGGTATCGAGGTTCAGTTGACCGGATTTTATCTGCCGGGCTGCTGTCGCAATAATCGGGATTTTGAAGGTACTCGCCATCGGGAAGGGCACATCGCCGTTGACATCGCTTTTTTCGCCGGATTCGATATGCCAGATTGCGACTCCGGCGTCGATGTTGTATTCATCTAAAATGCTTTGTATACCGTCTTTTAAAGTCATTCGTTCGATCCCCTGTCTGATTTTCTAAAATATAGGAAAATGTGTATCTAAGTAAGTAGGCATCGTAGCTCCACACCGTCGGTGTGCCACTACATCAGATGAGATTCTCTTGCTAAAAACTTTCGATGATTCACTTATTACATGATCACAAACATTTTTGCGGAAGCCTGCCCCTATGAAATCTTTTTTTGCAGATATATTTCGGACAGAGTAGGCATTGTCCCTACTCACTATCTTTCGGGATTTTTGTGAAGACGATGGGTTTTACACCACCCTGTAATTGCATCGAAAAACTGGCGATTTTACCATCCATGCCTATCTCGAAAGATGCAGGGATTGTAGGTGTTGCGTCGCCAAAATCGTGTTCTGCTTGAAAGTGGTCATAGTGGAAATGTACGAGTTTGAAATCATTGGAATTGTATTTTGCAATCAGGCAATCATCGTTCAGGGTAATTTTTAGTTGACCATAACCGGGATTTTCGTAGTCTCCGGTATAAGCCTCTAAGTCGTGAGAGGGTTGTGTATCGGGCTTACGGGTCTCAGCTAATTTTTCCTGTGCTTTTTTGACCATCTCTTTGCCTTCATCATTGAGGGATTCCAGTCGTTCGCGCCAATCAATCGGCTCTAAACCGAGCAGACAATCATAAATGTGCATTCCAACTGTTATCGACAGTGAATCGCCGCTATTGTTGAATACGATGACGCCAATATCTTCCTGTGGACTGAATGATACATCGGTGATGAACCCGTCGATGCCGCCTGTATGACGAACGCGGGTATATCCACGATAGGTTTGCAATCCCCAGCCCAGACCATAGGAACTGAATTGTATTTCGTCAAATTCAGCACCAGGAACAGGCGGAACGGTCACATGTGGGGTGTGCATCTGCTTGAGATTGTCGGCTGAGACAAATTGTTCCTCATTGTGTTTTCCGCCATTCATATGAACTTTGAGCCAGCTAATCATTTCCGGTAAATTGGAATTGATAGAGCCAGCAGGAGCGATGCTGTCAATGTTGCAGAAGGGGATGCGGCTGCTTTTATCCTCTTTAATTTCATGTGGATAGGCGACATTTTCTGCTTTTTCGGACTCAGTGACAGAGAAATTGCTCTCTGGCATGCCGAGTTTATCCAGAATGCGCTCCTGTACAAAGGCTTCGAAGGATTTTCCTGTAATGGCTTCAACCAGACAGCCACCGACCATGTACATCAAATTTTGATATTGAAAGATATAGCGGAAAGGGTAGGAAGGTTCGAGGTGTTGCAAACGCTCAAATAATTCCTGCCGTGAGAATGAGGATTTGTACCACATTAAATCATGACGCGGCAAACCGGAACGATGACACATCAGGTCACGGGCGGTCATTTGCGTTGTTGCAACGGTATCACTCAGGCGAAATTCCGGCAGGTAGTGCTGAATCGGTTTATCCCATTCGAGCTTGCCATCATCGACCAGCAAAGCGAGTGCCATAGATGTGAAGGCTTTGGTACATGAGCCAATCGCAAAAATGGTTTCCGGCGTGATAGCCTGTTGATTATCAACATCACGGACACCGAACCCCTTGCTGTAGATGACATCTCCGGCATGAATCACGGCAACCGATAAGCCAGCAACATGCCATTTTTCCATTTCGGCTTCGATATACGCATCGAGATTTTCTAAACGTTCTGCTGCATTTTCGATCATGCTGTTGTCCTTTAATCGTCTGACGGGGTTAAGAGATTGAATGTTTCATAGAGTTCTTCGAGTTTATCGAGACGTTGCTGAGTCGCTTCCGGGTAACGGAGTGATAACGCGCCGAGCAGAGCATCCAGCAAAGCAAAAGGTGCTATCGAATTGCCGTAAAAGCGGATGCGATAGGGAATGACAAGCGATAAATCAGCACGTTTAGCGGCTGGCGATAAATCGGTATCAGTCACAGTAATTACTTTTGCGCCGTTGCGTCTACCGTATTCCATTGTGGTCAGGGTTTCACGGGTATAACGCGCAAAGCAGATTGAAAATACCAGGTCGCCTTCTTCAAGCGGGGCAAGTTGTGCTGGAATCGGGTCGATGCCCGGTGTGAGGACGATCGTTCCCGGACGCACATAACGCAAAAATGAGCCGAAGGTCAATGCAATCGGGAAAGATGCCCCGAGACCGATGATGAATACCTGTTTCGCATCATCCAGCATATCGACAGCTTTATCAAATACTGCCGGAGGGACAACGGCGGGTAATTCCAGCAAGAGTTCAATTTCATCGCGTAACACTGTTTTCAGGATGTGGCCGTTTTCCTGTTCATGTTGCAATTCGTCACTGAGTTGCTTTGACCCTACTTCGATACGCTGTGATAAACGTGCCTGACGGAGCAATTGTCGTCGCAGTGCTGATTGTAATTCCGGGAAACCATCGAACCCCAGTGATTGTGCTGTCCGAACGACTGTTGAAGCATTAACATCAACCGCTTCCGCAATTCGTGCGACAGTGTGATGTAAGACATCAATGCCACCCTGTAACAGATATTCAGCCACTTTACGCTGACCGGGACTCAGATTTTCATGCTGCTGCCGGATAAGGTTAATCACATCTTTTGGAACATCGCTCATAGCATATCTCTCTTATTTTCGACTACGCGGGTCAAGGGCATCGCGCAAACCATCTCCGACTAAGAAAAAACACAAAACGGTTACGGTGATTAATGTACCCGGAAAAATCACCAGATGTAAGCCTCGCGCAAAATAAGAGCGCGAATCACTGAGCATATTGCCCCATGTTGGCGTTGGCGCTTGCACACCCAATCCTAAAAAGCTCAAACTGGATTCCGCCAGAATCACCGACCCGGCATTAATTGTCACAGAAATCAGGGCGATTGAGATGACGTTCGGCAAAATGTGCGCCATCATGATATGAATCGGTGAACTACCGAGAGCCTGTGCTGCCAGTACGAATTCCTGACCTTTTAACATCAGCACCTGTCCCCTGATGAGACGCGCCATTTCGAGCCAGCCGAGTAATCCGAGCACAAAAACCAGAATCGTTGCCGACGGTGAAAATATAGAGGTTGCAATCAGCAGCAAAAATAGGGCAGGGATCGAAGTTAGTGTTGAGATAAACCACATAATCGCATCATCGACGATACCACCGGAATAGCCAGCGATAATCCCCACAACCAGACCGATTGTCATTGAGAGGATACTGGCGGCATAAGCAACCATCAGTGAAACCCGTCCACCATACAGCAGGCGGATTAACTGGTCACGTCCGAGATGATCCGTGCCGAGGATATGTTCCTGTGAGGGGGGCAGGTAACGGTCGCGCACACTGGCATCTTCAACATCCACATTCAAGATATTTTCGACAACGGGCGGTCCCGCAAAACTGGCGAGTGTCAGAAATAATAAGACGAATAGGGCAATTAAGGTTAGCGGGTCGTGTAAGAGTTGTCGGCGTGCATCTCCCCAGAAAGAACGCTCTTCGCTCTGGATTTCCTCGCTCAGACTGCTTACCTGTGATGAGTTAGACATGCTTCCTCCAGCCTAAAAGCGAATGCGCGGGTCAAGCAGGGCGTACAAGACATCTGAAATCAGCAAACCGATGATATAGAGCGCTGCACCGATCAGTACCGACCCCATAATCAGGGGCGAATCGCGCTGATAAATCGCTGTAATCACCAGGCGCCCCATGCCAGGCCAGCTAAATACCTGCTCGATAATCACCGAGCCACTAATTAATCCGGCGAGAGCGGGTCCAAACAATGTCGCAATCGGAATGAGGGCATTTCGCAAAATGTGTCGATTGAAGATGCGCCGTTCTGTTAAACCTTTTGATCGTGCCGTGCGGATATATTCCTGTTCGATGACTTCCAGCACCGACGCCCGCATATAACGGGTGACACTGGCGATAATCCCGAAGGCGAGGACTGTTACAGGCAAAATCATATGGCGGATCATATCCCAGACATCAAGTCCGGCATCGGTACGGGAGAGGTCGCGCATCCCGCCAATCGGCAACCAGTGCAATTGCACACTAAAGATGATAATTAGGATTAAGCCCAACCAGAAATTCGGCAGCGCAATCCCCGTTACAGAGAAAACCCTGATAATCTGGTCGATGGTATTGCCCTGATTGGCGGCAGCAATCGTTCCCAGCAAAATTCCCGCAGCATAGCCAATCAACAGTGCCGGAACAGTCAGCCGGAGTGTTGCCGGGATGCGTTCCATGATGAGCTTGAGTACGGGTTGATTGTGCTGGAAGGAATTTCCGAGATCACCGCGTAGCAAACCATGCCGCGTGCCCTGAACATCACCTGTGCCATCGCCATCCACATCTATCATTTGCCAGTCATTGCCGATCATCCAGACCAGATATTGCATATGAATCGGTTGATCGAGACCCATCTGGCGGCGCATTCGTTCGGTTGCTTCCGGTGATGCGGCTGGATTAAATACAAATTGTGCCAATGGATCACCCGGCGCGAGCAAGATCAACACAAAGGAAATCACGGTAATACCGAGTATCGTCGGGATAGCCTGTAGTAAACGTCGAAATAGATAAGCGGTCATAAACTCTAAAAAACTTTCTAATCAGCAAAGGGGTTATCGACCCAGGGAAATTTGTCAGAATGGTCATGCTTGTAGGCTAATTTTGTATAATCCGGTTGCAATGCGCCACCTGCGCCCATGTAAATGATTTTTTTGGCGATTGGCTTGAATCCGGCGTAAAAATGTTGCGTAGATTTGACCACCAGCAATCGTTTTTGCATGACATCAATACCGGCTTTAGTGAATACCTGTGGATTGAAAACCTGTCCGCGTCTGCTGTTGACGATAATATCAATGCCGTTGCAATGTAAAGCAACAGCATCACCACAGGGCAAGGAAATCGGCTCACTACCGGGTTGCGGGAAATCTTGCGTTAAACCGGGCATAATCGCAGTCACTTCAACCGATAAATCAAGCGGGTCGCCGGACATTGTGCCCATTTTGCCACCCAGACGAATATCGAGTTTTGCGCCAACTTCTGTAGACATGACAACCTGTACAGAAATCGGATCCCAGATCATCGCAATAGCGGCATTAGTGATTCCGCGTTCCAGCATTTCACGCAGCGCAAATGTCGAATCAGAGGGAGCGCCACCGCCCGGATTATCGGTTATATCTGCCATGACAACCGGATTGCCCTCAAATGCTTCGAATTCATCGAAGGCTTCTTTCATGCTGATGGGCTTGCGGTCTACTTCGTGGCGCATGGTCACGATTTTTTTACCGAATTCCTCTGCCAGATCAGCCGCCTGTTGTGGATTGTTATCGGTGACTGCCAGCATTTTTGTCCCGAGATGCGAAACATCCCCCCAGGGGAAACAATGCGCGAGAGATAGCGACAGCACACCATCATCTACTTCGGTTGCGTACATCTCATCAACGAACGTCTGCATCGGCTCATAGGGCGTGAGATACATGCCGACCATTTTGCAATCGTAGAGCGCCATCGTTGGCTTGATTTTGCCTTCGACTGTATCCGCAACGATATTAAACAAATCTTCTGCGCGGTCTAAAATATCGGTGTGGGGATATTCTTTGTAGATGACAATTGCATCGGCAGTATCGACTATTTTTTGCCGGATATGACAATGCAAATCCAGTTCAACCCCGATAACCACATCGTCACCAACGATTTCACGCACACGATTCACAATATCTTCTTCGCAATCGTCATAATCCTGCGCGACCATCGCCCCGTGTAAATCGAGCAACACCGCATTAACAGGCATGGCATCTTTCAAGCGGTCAAGTAATTCATCCCGCAGCGTTTCATAAGCTGATTTGACTGTGATACCTGCGGGTTGAGCAGAAGCATGTAAGCCGAATTCATAGTCCCATCCCCGTGACATCGCACCTTCCTGAAAAACCCGCATCACATCGGCTTCACCGGGATAATTACCGTCTTTTACATCTTCCGGGCGAACAACAGGAAAGTCTTTCAGTCCTGTCGGAAAGGGCGCAAAGGTGTTGGTTTCAGTCAATAATCCTGCAAAAAATACTTTCATAGAAGCCTCTCGAATTATGGTTATGGCGTTCTGGCTGATTTGCAATATTGATCCGGTGACATATCGAAGTCATCTGGAATCTACAACGGATGGCATGATGCTTTTTAAGAAACTGATACGGAGAAAAATAACCCTCAACGCTAGTACACGACCAAGAAAGTTTTGATGTTATTTACTCTCGGTTGAGATATATCTCAACCCTACAAAACACCTGTAAAATCAAGGCTTGCGTAGGGATGGAATATATTCCATCCGTCGAAAATACTCTCAGAATTAAATTGGTCAAGCACTAGTTGATAAATCAACGGGCGAACGAAAACACATGAAATAAATTTCATTCTGATAGGTTTTAACGTATTTCACGGAATTCGATTTATCGAATGGGATTTTGGAAACCGTTGAATTTATTCAATGGCAAATAAGGCAATTCTTAATTCCCGTATCTAATTTTTAACCTGCAATGTCACGACCGCCGGAGAAAGGTAACAAACTCAAAAAGGATACCGTGCCAAAATTTGCTAATCTGGCGCGATTATAACGGGTATTTTCGTGTTTTGCAAAATTCATTGCATAATTTTTTGCATTTTGCATGATATGTTGCTACACTTTGTTGCATCTATTGCTGATGAACCATTAATCAGCACTTGCTCAACTCAACTATTTAAGGAGCATTTTTTATGAAACGATCAGGAATTCTACTTTTGTTCGGGCTGTTGTTACTCATTTTCGTCTTCCCGACAACAGCGCAGGATGATGTAACACTCAACTGGGGTTTTCCCGCCGATTCTACGACATTTAATACTGTGATGCAGGTTGAAGCAGTTGATAGTGTCCTGCAAACATTTGTTTTTCCGTCACTTTACCGGAGTGACCTTGAATCCGGTCAGCCGATTCCCAATTTAGCCACCTGGGAAATTTCAGACGATGGCTTGACCTATACCTTTACGATTCGTGACGATGCAAATTGGAGCGATGGCACGCCGATTACAGCACAGGATGCTGTCTTCACGCTGAGTGCGATACAGAGTGAAAGTGTTGAGACATTCCGCGCCATTACAGGCTTGAGCGCTATCAATGTGATTGATGATAAGACCTTTGAGATTGTTCTCGAACAACCGACCTGTGCATTGTTCAGCGAAATTGGCGTGGGCATTATGCCTGCGGGAAGTTTTGCAGAAGATTACAGTGATTTCGGTACGAGCGAATTCAATCTGGGACCCGATGTTAGCGGTGGTCCATTCATTTTCAGTGAACGCTCAACCGATGAATTCCTGCGTTTTGTCGCCAATGATGATTACTTCGGTGGTCGCCCGAATATTGACCAGATTGTGATTCAGGTGATTCCTGATAGTGATGTTCGGACACAGGCGCTGCAAAGTGGTTCAATTGACTATGCCAATCTCACAGCCGATCAAGCTGATTTGCTGGCAAATAGCCCGAATGTAGAGGTTGTTTCCTATCCGCTCAATGGCTGGATTATGAATATGTTCAATCTGGCTGACCCCGCGAGTTTCACACCCGCTTACGATGAAGAAGGCAATCTTGTAGAGCAAGCACCGCACCCGATTTTGAGTGATGTGCGTGTTCGTCAGGCATTGATTATGGGCTGGGATCATGAAGATGCCCGTTTCCTCGCCGGAGAAGCTGCTCTGCCACTGCCGGGTCCGGTTACACCATCACTGCCACAATACTTCAATAGCGATCTTGAACCCTATCCCTATGATCTCGATGCCGCAGGTGCATTGCTGGACGAAGCAGGGTGGGTTGATAGTGATGGCGATGGTATTCGCGATAACGAAGGTACACCTCTGGCACTTGAGTTGCTCTATCTCAATCCAAACGAAGATGACGCAACCTTGATGGCAGATTACTGGCGTGATCTCGGTGTTGATACAACACTGACCACAGGTGAACAGGGCGCGATTATCAGTGATCGTCTCGTACCTCAGAATTTTGATATGGCAATCATCGGTATTTCATGGGCACAGCCAACACCGGATGTCATGTTGAACTTCCTGTATAGCAGCCAGAATGACCCCGGAACGAATTTCACTTCTTTCGTAAACGAGGAGTTTGACACCATTCTTACAGACCTGGCAAGTGGTAGTTGTGACCCAGCAGAACGTCAGCCATTGTACTATCGTGTTCAAGAAATTGCACACGAAGAAGCGATTACTGATTATCTGTATACACAGGTTGCACATGTCGCCAAAACACCGCGTCTGACAGGCATTGAATTCACGACATGGGGTACAACACCGATTAACGAATGGGTACTGGATAACTAATCTGTAAATCATCAGGGTGATTGAGTAGCATTCACCAGGTATGGTAGGGAGAGATCAGCGTATTCCTCCATTTAGACCGGACGCATACGCCGATGCGTCCCTACCCGGTTTCATACAGATCACGGGTAAGGGAGGGTTTCAAACCCTCCCCTACAGATTTTTTCTGTGTGAAGGCGCATCAAATTCACCCTGATATTCTCCTTTAAACAAGAATGAAAGATAAACAAATGAGTGTTTTTGATGGATTTGACGATTACGTAACATCTCTCATGGAAAAGTGGCATATTCCGGGGATGGCTGTTGCGGTGGTCAAAGACGATGAAATCATCTATAAGCAAGGCTATGGTCTGCGCGATGTAGACAATAATTTACCTGTCACAGAAGAAACGATTTTTGCGATTGGTTCATCGACCAAAGCATTTACCGCGATGGCACTCGGGATTCTGGTGGATGATGGTGTGCTGGAATGGGACAAACCGATTCGCCACTATATGCCTGATTTTGAATTAATGGATAAGTTTGCGACCGAACGCATGACTGCTATTGACCTCCTCAGTCACCGGAGCGGTTTACCCCGGCATGATCTGATGTGGTACAACACATCGCGCAGCCGCAAAGAGGTGTTTGATCGCCTCAAGCATCTTGAACCAAGCAAAGATTTCCGTACTTTCATGCAATATCAGAATTTGATGTTCATGACAGCCGGGTATCTGGTCGAAGCGATTACAGGCAAAACCTGGGAAGAATTTGTTCAGGAACGCATTTTTGAACCGCTTGGCATGACATCCAGCAACACCTCGGTAGATGACTCACAAAAGAGCGATAACTATTCGCTACCCTATTCGAAGCCACCGGACAAAGACCGCAAGCAAATTCCATTCCGCAATATTGATACGATTGGTCCCGCAGGGTCGATTAATTCCAATATTGTCGATATGGCGAACTGGCTACGGGTCAATTTGAATCAGGGCAAATTCGGAGATGAACAGGTCGCATCCGAAGATGTGATCGAAAAAATGCAATCGCGTCAGATGCCACTGATCAAAGAAGCGATGATGTTCACGTTCCTGGATACACATCCCGAAGTAGGGCAGTCGAGTTACGGTTTAGGCTGGTTTATCCAGAATTATCGCGGCACAAAATGGGTACATCACGGTGGCGCAATCGACGGATTTATCGCACAGGTGATGATGCTCCCGCAGAAAAATATGGGTATGGTCTGCCTCTCGAACCTCGGTGGCGTTCACCTTCCGATAGCCATTGGTGCGAATGTCTTTGACCGTCTACTGGAAAAAGAGCCTATCGACTGGAATACGATTCTTGAAGAATTCGTGGATAATGCGCTCGGTCAAATCAAAGATGTGAATAAGAAATTGCTTGATTCACGTCATGAAAATACAAAACCCTCTCACAAATTAGAGGCTTATGCAGGGGAATATCAACATCTGGGTTACGGCATTGTGACGATTTCACTGGACGATGGTGCGCTTATGTGTACGTTCAACAATCTTGAATTCGTAGCTGAACACCTGCATTACGATATTTTCGCGCTCGACCGTGAAGGGAATCCGGTGAAGATGCCGATTTCATTCATCACGGGGATTGATGGCAATATTGCAGAAGTGCGCCTTCCATTAGAACCATCCGTGAAGCCGATTGTGTTTACCCGTGTCCCTGATAAAGCAAGCAAAGAAGACACAACGCAAGAGGCAGAAAAAGTCGAAGCATAGTGATGACAGAAGACGTTAAGTTGCATGTACTGCATACGATGGACGAATTTGCGATCATCGTTGAGCTACAACAACAAATCTGGGGGATGGCGCGGGCAGATACCGTTTCCCCCTATATCATGAATGCGATCAGTCATAATGGCGGCGCAATCATCGCAGCAGAAACCGATGGTCAAATGGTTGGATTCTGTCTGGGATTCGCCAGCAAGCGTGGTGATAGCATGTTGTTCTGGTCACATATGGCGGGAGTTTTACCGGGCTATCAAGGACGCAGAATCGGTTTTTTACTCAAGCAGGAACAGCGTCGATGGGCACTGGACACTGGCTACGATACGATTAGCTGGACATTCGACCCTCTGCAACGGGGCAATGCGAATTTCAATTTCACGCATCTCGGCGCAACCGCGCATACCTATCTGGTCAATGTCTATGGCGAGATGACCGATGAAATTAATGCCGGACTCGCCAGTGACCGTCTGGAAGCACACTGGTCTCTCAATGATGCACGTGTTGTTGCACTTGCAGAAGGCGCTCCACCGGATAATAGTGACTCCTATGATGACACTGTGTTTCTCGTCTCAATGCAGGGCGCACAATTAATCGGGCAGTTGCCATCGGACTGGACAGAAGATGTCTATTTTATCGAAATTCCCTATGACATCGGCACACTCAAAAAGTCCGATAAATCGAAAGCGATTGCATGGCAGTTAGCAGTACGAAAAGCGATGTTAGCCGCCTTTGAAAATGGCTATAGCGCCCGTGATTTTATCATCAGCGATGGACGTTGCCGGTATATCGTCCGCAGGAAATAAATCAGAAAGGTTCTTTCATTGAAATCTATAACAATCAAAAATATTTTTATTCATAGTGTTGCTTTACCCCTGGTTGAACCCCTGCAAACGAGTTTTGGTGTTGAACCGGATAAAGCAGCCGTTTTACTGGAAGTTGAAACGGAATCCGGTGTCATTGGATGGGGAGAAGCCTCTGTTGATACCTATCCCGGTTACGGTTCGGAAACGATTGCAACGGGCGTCCATATTTTACGCAATTTCATTTTTCCGCGCCTGATTGGTAAGACAATCGAGAAAGCAACTGATGTTCCGGCGATGATAAAAGCTGTCCGGGGACATGAACACACCAAAGCAGGAATCGAAGCTGCAATCTGGGATGCCTGTGCGAAAGCAAATGATATGCGTCTGGCAGACTATTTCGCATCTTTTTTGCCGGATGGACACGAATCCTGTAATCAAGCGACTGTTGGGGTGAGTATCGGTATTCAAAATTCTGTTGAGGATACCCTGACGATTATTCGTAAACGTCTCGAACAGGGTTACGGGCGTATCAAACTCAAGATTAAACAGGGCTGGGATGTTGAACTGGCAAAAGGTGTGCGCGATGCTTTGCCGGATATCACACTAATGCTGGATGCAAATAGCGATTACACCCTTGCAGACGCCGACCATCTCAAACAATTAGATGCCTTTAATCTGTTGATGATCGAGCAACCGCTTGCTTATTATGACATCTATGAACATGGCAAATTACAGGCACAGTTGAAAACACCTGTCTGCCTCGACGAAAGTGTGAAATCTGCCAATGATTTGCTCTTAGCGATGCAGGTCGGCGCGATTAGCATTCTCAATTTGAAACCTGCACGGGTCGGTGGATACAGTGAAAGTCTCGATATTTACCGCATCTGTGTCGAAAACGACTTGCCACTCTGGATAGGCGGAATGCTTGAAACAGGTGTCGGACGTGCTGCAAATGTTGCCTTTGCTTCATTGCCGGGTGTGACCTTACCCTGTGATATTTCCGCGACCGACCGTTACTTTGACCCCGACATCAGCGAACCTTCTTTTGTACTTGGCGACAATAGCACGCTTGCTGTCCCTGATGGTTATGGTATCGGCGTTGATGTTCAGCGTGAGCGTCTGGAAGCAGCAGTGGCAAATTGGGAAAAAGTGAACCCCTTCGTTGAAGCGGCGACCATTTAAAGCAAATTTTGACCATCTAAATATTGTAAAAAATGGCGGATTAAATTGTGCGGATTAAAAATTAAACGAGGAAATAAATGTAGGGGAAGGTCGCCGTGCCTTCCCGTATCTCAATCGCGGGAGCGCACAGAGGCACTCCCCTACACCTGGTCTAATATTTGATTTGTGACCCCGGATTTTATCCCTATTTAGAAGTTAGAGAGCATAATTTCCACCGCTTTCATATGGAAACGTTTTATCACAAAGATATTGCACTTAAGAACTCAGGAGACAAAATCACAATGAGTGATAACCAGAAAAAATTTGATGAATTAACAGCGCTTGTCGATGGATGGCGCGAAGAACTGCATATTCCTGGAACGGCTATCGGAATCAGCATCGGTGACGAAATTTTCACCTATGGTTCGGGCGTGACCAGCACAGATAATCCGCTTGAAGTCAATGAGGATACGCTTTTCCAAATTGGCTCGACCACCAAAACATATACCGCTACAGCTATTATGCGTCTGGTTGAAGACGGCAAATTAGCCTTAGATGACCCCGTGCAAAAATATTTGCCGGATTTTAAGGTCAAAGATGCCGATGTTTCTAAAAGCGTGACCGTGCAACACCTTATCACCCATAGCGCCGGATGGTCAGGCGATGTTTTCACGGATACCGGATCGAATGATGATTCACTCGGGGAATATGTGAGTCAGATGGCAGAATTGCCACAACTTGCACCGCCGGATACCGTCTTTTCATACAATAATTCGGCTTTTTGTACCGCAGGGCATGTCATCGAAGCAGTCACAGGCAAAGTCTATGAAACTGTGATGAAAGAACTGGTACTTGAGCCAATCGGTCTGAATAATTCGTTTTTCTTCCCGCGTGATTTGATAACCTATCGCTTTGTGGTCGGACATCGTTATAACGACGAAGAAAATGCCTTCACTGTTATGCGTCCCTGGGCGATTCCGCGCTCATCGAATCCTGCCGGGGGGATTGTCTGCGACATCAAAGATTATATGGCATATGGTCGTTTCCATCTCGGCGACGGGGGGGATATTCTCTCGAAAGCGTCGATGGAAAAGATGCAAAGTCCGCACTTTAGCATCAATCAAGCATCCGGCTCAATGGGGCTGGCATGGTTTGTCGGAAATGTTGGTGGCGCGAAAACGATTCAACACGGCGGCAACACCATTGGTCAGGCAGCACAGTTATTGCTCGTCCCTGAACATAACTTCGTTTTTGCCATGCTGACCAATGCTGATAGAGGCAATCCATTAATCACAAAAGTTGAAAATTGGGCACTCAAAGAATTCCTTGGACTGGAAGATGCTGAACCGGAAACATATGACGTGCCTGTTGAAGAACTTGAACCATACGCCGGAAAATACTCCCGCGAAATGATTGATTCCGAACTGACAATCGAAGACGGTCAACTTATCTTCAATATGGCATATACGTCAGGATTGCCCGGTATGGAGCCACCACCATCTCCGCCACCGATGCCCCTTGCGATGTGTGGCGAAGATGAAATGATTATCACAGAGGGTCCGCTTAAAAATGCCCGCGCCGAATTTATCCGTGATGATGAAGGTAAGATTGCTTATATGCGCCTCGGATTACGCATCAATCCCCGGGTTGATTAAGGCGAATAATATTGATGGACACATGAACAGTCAGCAACATTCCGCTTTGTGTCGCCGATATATTATGTGTCCAATTCCCTTTCAGGATGATTTGCGTGTTACAATTCAGTTGTTAGGCTGGCACGATAGAGGGGGTATTTACCTTTGCAGGACGCTGCATTCCGGTATCAACCGAACCTCTGCGCCATTTCCGGCATTACCTGACCCTGAATACTGACCTGTTATTTAAAAGGGCAAATCATGAGTACTCAACCGAATATCTTACTCATTACCTCCGATCAACAGCGTTTTGATACGATTGGTGATGATGCGCCATCCTTTCTTCGCACACCGCATACCACCAATATGCTACGGGAGGGGATTCAGTTCACACGCGCTTATGCTGATGCGCCGCTCTGTGGTCCTTCCCGTGTGACGATCATGACAGGGAAACATGCTTTCACACATGGTATGTTCGATAATGGCAATACATCGGATTTCATCGACCGGACAAAATCTTTACCCGGATTGCTCAATCAAGCGGGGTATCAGACGGCTGCTATCGGCAAAATGCACTTTGAGCCACAACGCGCCCGGCATGGTTTTCAGGAGATGATTATTCCCGAAGATTATTACCGTGAAATGAGTCAATCCGGTCATAATTTGCAACCGATGCGGCATGGCTTAGGACAAAACGAAGTCTATCCGGGGATGGCAACCGTTCCTGAATCGCAAACACTGACTTCATGGACTGCTGAACGTTGCGTTGATTACATCCGTGAACGCCGTGACACGACCATGCCGTTTTTCCTGTGGTGTTCATTTACCAAACCACATCCGCCGTATGACCCGCCCGAACCCTATTATTCGATGTACCGCAATAGTCCGATTCCTGAGCCTGTTCTCAGTGAATGGAGTACTGACGAAAATTGCCCGGAGACAATCAAGCGTTTCCGTCAACAACAGGGTTATGATCTTGTCCCGCCGGAAGTCATCAAAGAGGCACGTTCGGCTTATTACGGTCTTATCACACAGATTGATTACAACATCGGGCGCATATTCTCAGCGTTGCAGGACAAAAATTTATTCAATGAAACACTGATTATCTACGCATCCGATCACGGTGATTATCTGGGCGATCATCGCACCGCAGCGAAAGGGCAGTTTCATGAAAGTTCTGCACATGTTCCTTTTGTCGTTCGTCTACCAAAATCATGGGATAATCGACAGCATGATACACAGGTGGACACCCCTGTCTCTTTAGCAGATATTTTGCCCACGATTGTCAGTGCTGCCGGAGGAACAGTTCCCTCAGAGGTTGATGGCAGTGATTTAATCGCAATGGCACGGAGAGAAAAGTAAATTCGCTATGTTGAAGGTGTGATTGATTCGCAACACTGGCGCTGGTGCGGCATTACCGATGGTCGTTTCAAATACATCTGGTTTCCTGAAGGTGGCACGGAGCATTTCTTCGATTTACAGGATGATCCCTACGAAAAAAATAACTGTGCAGAGGATGCCTCATTTGCAGATGATAAGAATCGTCTCAAACAGGAACTCATCCGACGGCATACAGCACGGCAATCGAAATTTGTAGAAGATGGGCAACTCATCCCGCAGGAATTGCAAGGGGATTCAGAGCGTGATCGTCGTAACGCTGACTGGCACGGTTATCACACCGAACATTACCCTGTGGATGTACGTCACTAAGTTGATTACATGATCGTGCATGTCCCTATTTGCTAACCGATGTTCTAGCAGGTCTGTGCCCTCATAATATGTTGAGGGCTTTTTTTATCACAGGCTGATTGCGCGGGAGGCATAAGCGCGTCCAGCATCGTATTCGCGTAAGTCTGCGCCATATTCCATGCGTGCTTTGAGATTGGTCAAGAAGAAGCTCCAGCCCATATTGCAGCCCATATGCCAGTGAACTTTGTCATTTTCCCCTGCTGGCATATTTTCCTGACACAATTCGACCCGTGTTTCACCGTCTAATGGTGTAAATGAGACACTGACAATCACACTCTCGTCTGTTTGCTGTCCATCATCCCCGAAAGTAAAGCGCAGATAGCGATTTTCCTGTATTTCAAGGATTTTGCCGGATGTATTCAAGTCCTGATGCCATTTCCAGGCGTAATGATCCCCCACTTCGATTGTTTCATCGTCTGTGCGAATCCGTCCATCGACTGTGGTGTAATGTGCTTCCGCAATAAACCATGATGCGATGCCGGATGCTGTCACCCATTCATGAAAGACAGCAGGGCAGTCGGCTTTGATAAAAATCTGGCGGGTAAATTTTGTCCAGTCATGTGTTGTTGTGGTCATTTGAAACCTCCAATATGCAACCTTTAAGTTGCATATAAAATATCATGCTTAGATGGTTAAATGCAACTATTCAGTTTCATTTTTAATCTTACACTCATATTTATATGATTAAATAGCAATTGCATTTGACCCATTGTGAACCTTAAAATTACTTCTTGACATTCATATACCTGCTATGATATAGTGTTATCGTCGGGTCGAAGTGAGCGGGTTATCTTCTATCCAAAGGCAATTCCCGTCACGGTGATTTATCCGACACCCTCAGCACGATTCATTTGAATAGGGCTGATTCGGGCGGACAATGCAGGCATTGTCCCTACACGATGAGGTCAGAGGTCGTATTCTGATACACCTGTATCGGCTGAGATTTGATTTGCTTATTGAAAACAATGACGACTTGATGAGTCAGGGGTGTGTAAGATGAAAAAATATCTAACACAAATTGTGAACAACAAAACAATCCGCACCCCGCAATCGAAACCGATTCCGGGGAGCAATCAAGTTCCAAATTCTGCTGGCGGCTATAGCTGGTCAGTGGATACGTGGGAACAGTTGAATCGCTTTCTCATTCTCGGAAGTGAAGGTGGCTCTTATTACGCGACAGAACGCAATCTCACGATTGATAACGCGCAAAACGTGCTGAATTGCATTCAGGTAGATGGGATTAAAACAATAGAAACCATCGTCGCAATTTCTGACAGTGGTCGCGCACCCAAAAATGACCCGGCGATTTTTGCGCTGGCTCTGGCGGCAAGTGCCGGTGATGACAATACCCGTCGTGCGGCTCTGGATGCACTGCCGAAAGTCTGCCGTACTGCAACCCATCTTTTCGGCTTCGTTGAAGTGATTAAAGAGATGCGTGGCTGGGGACGTGGTCTGCGTCAGGCGATTGCAAGCTGGTACACAGAAAAAGACAATCGTAAACTGGCATATCAGGTCGTGAAATATCGTCAGCGTAATGGCTGGACACACACTGATACCCTGCGTAAAGCACACCCGAATCCGGTGAACGCGACCCAGGGCGAAATTTTCAAGTGGGTGACTCGCCGTGAAGAAGCAACCTGGAAAGACAATCCGGCACAGCCTGAAGATGACGCAATGGCATTCATCTGGGCATTCGAACGCGCTCAGGAAGCAAGCAATGTGAATACGCTGCTCAACCTGATTCAGCAATACGATTTGCCGCGTGAAGCACTTCCGACCAACTTCCTGAAAACACCGGAAGTCTGGGAAGCGTTGCTGGAAAAAATGCCGATGACTGCGATGATTCGTAATCTCGGGAATATGAGCAAGAATGGTTTGCTTGTCCCGAATAGTGCGGCTGAAAAAACAGTCATTGAACGCCTGACCGATGTTGAACGTCTGCGCCGTGCCCGTGTACATCCGATTGCGGTGCTGTCTGCGATGCGTGTTTACGCTGGCGGACGTGCGCTACGGGGTGGATACAATCCATATCAGCGTCGTTCTAATGAGCTCGATTGGAAACCGGCTCCGCGTGTGATTGATGCACTGGATAGCGCCTTTGAACTGGCATTCCAAACAATCGAACCATCTAACAAACGTACCATGCTTGCTCTGGATGTATCCGGCAGTATGGGAGGTGGCATGATTGCTGGCGTACCCGGTCTGACACCGCGTGATGGTTCTGCTGCAATGGCGATGGTTACAGCACGTACTGAACCACAGTACATGTTCACTGCCTTCCAGAGCAAAATGGTTGACCTGAATATCAGCGCGAAAATGCGTCTTGATACCGTCATCAAAACCATTAGTGGACTGCCTTTCGGCGGAACAGATTGCGCTCAACCGATGCTCTATGCACTGGAACGCAAACTCGAACTGGATACCTTCGTTATCTACACCGATAGCGAAACCTGGTTCGGCAATGTTCATCCGGCACAGGCGCTGAACGAATATCGTCAGGCAACCGGAATTCCGGCAAAACTGATTGTGGTCGGGATGGTCAGCAACGGTTTTACTATCGCTGACCCGAACGATAAAGGGATGCTGGATGTGGTCGGCTTCGATACCGCCGCACCGAATGTTATGAGCGCTTTCGTTCGTGATGAAATCTAAAACCCTGCAAATCTATGTAAGGGCAGACCGGCGGTCTGCCCCTACAAGCAGTGTTTTACAACATACAGAGGCGGGTCGATTGATAATGGGTTATCGATCTTCAAGTCGGGAGTCGCGGGTTCGAATCCCGCCAGATCCACTGAAATTCTAGGCGGGAACTTGACGCCGTTTCAAAATGGGTCTGTAGCTCAGGGGACAGAGCGCCTTCCCATATCGCCAAACTTATCCGCTTCTGAAAAACAGTAATCAGTCATTTGTTGTTAGTTTCGGACACGACACGTCGTATCCCTACAAAATGACACATTAATGCGAGTTGCAGATTAACAATCAAACGCTACGGGTCGCTGTGTACAGGTTATCGACTGTAAATCGGGTGTCGAAAGACTACGCAGGTTCGAATCCTGCCTGTGCCATTTCAGGCACGGTTGCGGAGTGGACAAACGCGCCCGCCCGGAAAAATGTCTGTGTGCGAATTTTATCTGTAGCTAGAAAACAGTTTTCAGTATTGAGTCATCAGTTTTCAGCAAAATGACTATGCGTGGCAACAGTGATGAAAAGAGACTCAATGCTAAAAGCAAATAGCCAATGGTTAAGATGAGGCGGGTCGATCGGTTTGAGTTATCGTAACTATAACGGCTCTAAGGTAGCGAAGCACGGAGGCGTGCCAGCGAATGCCGCAGATCACATCAGGCGGTCTGTGGTGTGTCGAACGGGTATTCAGGGGGAATACCAATGTGACAGCGCTCATTCCAATTCCTTTATCCGCCTCAGAAAACACAAACAGGGTAGGGGTATGGCGCGCCATGCCCGCAGAAATACGTTTTAAAAAGATAAAGAGGTGGGTCGATTGATAACGGGTTATCGATTGAGGTTCGGCAGGTTGCGGGTTCGAATCCCGCCAGACTAGAGCAATCCGATTTGTAGCTCAACGGGAGAGCGGCAAAAAATACCCGTATCGCCAACTTATCCACCTCTGTAACACTGATACGGAGAGCATCGAGGCAACTTAACAACAAAATAGAGGCGGGTCGTTGAAGATTGGCTTATCGCTTTGGACGAAGGGGTCGCGGGTTCAAATCCCGCCATGCCGGAGCAATCCGGGGTGTAGCTCAGTGGTAGAGCACTTGCCATCTCGCTCCTTTATCTGCCTCTGTAAAATAGTTGTCAAGTGAATTATCGAAAGTTTTTAGCCAGAGAATCTCATTTAATGTAGTGGCACACCGTCGGTGTGCAGCTACGATGACTAAAGATTTTCAGGAACTTACTCAGTCATCAGTTTTCAGTTTCGGACATGTCGTGTCCCTACAGAATGATGACAATATACATGGATACGTAGTTCAGTTGGACAGAACGTCGCTCTACGAAAGCGAAGGTCGCAGGTTCAAATCCTGCCGTGTCCTCTTGATGCGGGTCGCTCGATATGGGTTACCGGATAATCTGAGTTCAATTCTTAGACTCTAGTCTGTAGTCTGTGACGGTGCTACAGGATAGAGATGCCCATATCACCCGTTTACCTGCATCAGATATTTCGTTAGTTAACAGATAATAATACGAAAAGAAATAGCGTTCTGTAGGGGCGCAACATGTTGCGCCCTTACACTCATAGTAGTTTAGCAGTTTAACAATAGCAAAAAATGTGCGGGTCGATGTGCTGTAGGTTATCGTTTGAGGGACGGGTGTCGCAAGACGTGCGGGTTCGAATCCCGCCTGTATCGCAATTTGATACAGTGGCGGAACTGGCAGACGCGCCTTCAGGAGCAATCCTGTTTCCTACGCCAATCCCTTATCCGCACATCAAAAATACAACAACAGGGCGGGTCGATAGATGCCGGGTTATCGCCTTCATGCCGGAGGTCACGGGTTCAAGTCCCGTTATGCCGGAGCAATCCGGGGTATAGCTCAGATGGTTAGAGCACCGTAGGGTAGCAATACCCATTTCCCGCGTCACCCACTTATCCGCCCTTATGCCACAGTAGTCCAATTGGTAGAGACGCATGTCTTAGGAACATGGCAGTACAGGTTCGAGTCCTGTCTGTGGCATTGAGTCAACAGTGGTCAGTCAGCAGTTCTCAGTTTTCCGTTGTTCTTGATCGGTTGAGATAATGCTCTTTAAGAAAACTCTATGGAGAATGAATCCCGGGTGCTAGTTGATAAATCGACGGGCTACGAAAACACATGAAATAAATTTCATTCTGAGGGGTTTTGCAAATTAGCACAATTTTCATGGAATTCGATTTATCGAATGGGTTTTGAGCAGTCGTCGAATTTATTCGATGATGTCTGTAGACTGATAACTGGCAACTAAAGACTGAAAACTCATTGCGGGATAGCTCAATCAGGAAGCAGCATCCGTCTTTGGAACGGAAGGTTACAGGTTCGAATCCTGTTCCCGCAGCTTATCACGGTAAATATTGCGAAGTAACTTAACTGGCAGAGTGTCCGACTGTTAATCGGGACAGTGCAGGTTCGAATCCTGCCTTCGCAGCTTCAGATGGGTCGATTGGTGTATGGGTTATCGACTGTTAATCGAATAGATGGCAACATCTCGCGGGTTCGAATCCCGCCATAGTCTGAAAAGAGTATGTGGCTGAGTGGCTGAAGGCAGGAGCGCAAGCTCTATTCCCATCCCGCACACTTATCCGTCTGATAGGGGTACATAGCTCAGTTGGTAGAGCGTCCGCCTGAAAAGTGGAAGGTCATTGGTTCAATTCCAATTGTACCCATTAGCAGGGCATGTAGCTGAGTGGTTTAGCAGGAGTCTTTTAAACTCTTGACGGGGGTTCGATTCCCTCCATGCCCACATAGTTGTCAGTCGTTAGTTATCAGTTTTCAGCAAAAACTGATGACTGAAAACTATAAACTGATGACTCAAACACGGGTCTGTAGCTCAATCCGGTAAGAGCGCTCGTCTGATAAGCGAGAGGTTGCAGGTTCAAATCCCGCCAGACCCACTTTTGCTCCGTTCGTCTAACGGTCAGGACACCGGTCTTTCAAGCCGGCAATAGCGGTTCGATTCCGCTACGGAGTGCTGTAAGCCTTCTTAGTTTAGTGGCGAAAATGCCGCTCTGTCGAAGCGGAGACGAGAGTTCGATTCTCTCAGGGGGCGCTATACATGGAAATGAAACCCGTGATGGCATCGGGGCTGCTTTGCTAAAGCATTGACGTTCACCGCGTCCGTGAGTTCGAGTCTCACCATTTCCGCTTTACTTACGGCAGCAATCCACCGACGAAAATATCCCTGGTATTTTCAATGATCTCAGCCAGCCATCCTTGCCCTACAAAACATATGATCCCCACAATCAGGGTAGTTCTGCCTCTATAATCTCTTGAACCATCTGCTCAAAAGTAACGCCCGCAGTTTTATCAATTGCCTCTTGCCATGCGTCATCACCAATCTGTTGGCGGACACGATAAATCAGGGGTTGTAGAAGAAAGTTGTTGATAATCACATTACTACCCACATAAGTGTTTATTTCTCGTCCTGATAAAACAGCAACAATGGGAACACAGTCATCCAATTTGTCTTTGCCCCATAGATAATTTGCATAGACGATCATCAGCAGAGTGGGTTGTGAGTGATTCAATTGTAAACTGTCAATCCCGCGCAGGAGACAAAGGCGTGCTTCGTCTGGATTGCCCTGCAACAGGCGAGTCTGGCACAACAAGCTATAAATATCGACAACGCCCCGATAATCCTTGATGTCAATGTCAATTTGTAGATTGCGCTCAAAAGTCGCCTGTGCCTGTTCAAAATCCATCATGAGCAGATACAGCAGCCCCCCGGTCGATAGCACATAAGACAAGCGTTCCAGTTCACCCGATTCCTCACATATCTCACGGCTTTTCACCAGCCATTCCTGTGCTTGTTCAAACTCTTCTTCAACCATTGCCCACATACTGAGGGTGGTCAAGCGTCGCGCTTCACCCGCACGATCACCAATTTCACGCTTCAGTTGCAGACTATAAAGCATCAATTCCTGTGCTTCCTGTAGGCGGTCATTATCATAATAGTCAATGGCGATGTTGTTCGTCACACGTGAGACGCCGTGCAAATCTCCCGATGCTTCAAAGATTTTGAGTGCCTGTTGCAGGTGAGACCGGGGATCATCTACCGGAATTGGTTCGGAATTGATCAGTGAGAGGCAGATATGACAACTGGCAATAAGATGTTGATTACCCGTTTTCAGTGCATTGAATAATGCTGATTGAAACACAGGAAGGGATTCTTGTTTATTTTGTATCTTCCCTGATTGCAACTGCCCGTATGCCAGCATCTCATGATTCTGATTTGCTTCGCCATAGGCAATCAGTTGTTGTGCCGCTTCTAAAGAAGCATCTACCTGTCCCAACCGATCCAGATAGACAGAATGCCAGTACAGCAATTTCGGATGATCGCTTAACTTGATTGCTTTTTCAACGTAAGCAATTGCTTCCGATACTCTGGAGCGTATGTGCCAGAAATCACAGTTGGCGAGAACCAGCAAAATACCCGCTTCGATTTCATTGCCCTGTAGCGACCAATCCAGCGCCGCCCGGATATTATCTGCTTCATGTTCCAGTGCTTCTAGCGATGCAAGATAGTGTCCGTTATACATGCGCTCTGCGTGACTCTGTGCATAATCCGAAAATGTTGCCAGATGAGACGTTTTGGCATCATCCAGCATTTGATAGGCTTCCAGTTTTTCACGGGCATATTGCCGGAGTAGGGGATGCATGTCATAACGCCGCCCGTAGCCATGCCCGATCAGAGAACGATTGAGCAAATTTTGAATCGCCCGTACTGATGCGCCTGTCACCTGCTGGAAAAGTTGGCGTGTGAAGCCACCCCGGAAAACCGATGCCCGCATAAAGGCTTTTTGCTCATCTTCGGATAGGCGCTTCCAGGTGGGATCAATCACCGCGTGAATACTGCGTTGACGTTCAGGCATATCGCCCATTTCCGCACCGAGAAAATCCAGATTAGATTCAATTTCTTCTGCAATTTCAGCAATTGAGAGGGTATCGACCCATGTTGCAGCTAAGACCAATCCTAATGGCAAGCCTCCTGTTAAATCCACAATGCGCTGAATATCGCCCGATTCTTGCTCTGTAATTTCGATGTTAGGACGCATCATCGTAGCAACTTCGAGGAATAATCTGTCGGCATGGTCGCTGACAGCTTGCAGGTAAAATACAGTTTCTGTTCGGAGATTGAGCCGTTCACGGGTCGTAGCGATGATAGTCACTTTCGGTGCAATCTCTAAAATATCAGATAGTAATTTTGCACCGGGGAGAACATGCTCAAAATTATCAAATATCAGCAACAATTCTTTCTCACGGCAGTAATTAAAGATTACTTCTTCCGGTGATTGCTTGCCACTAATAGTCAAGCTGATACTGGCAACAGCAAATTTTGCGATGTCATCCGGGTTACGAATCGGGGTCAGATCGATAAAAACCGCGCCGTGTTCATAATTATTTTTGATAAGATGCCCGAGTTCCAGTGACAAACGCGATTTTCCCATACCGCCTGTTGCTACAATTGAGAGCAAACGAATCTCCGCTTGATGTAGCAGATTGGATAATTCTGTCAGTTCTGAATCGCGTCCTATAAAAGGACCCGTCGTCACGGGTAATTTATGCGAGGTCGTTTTTTCCTCAGCAGGGGAGGTCTCACCAATCAATCCCATCTCACGGGCGAGGGCAATTGCTTCGGTGCGTCGGCTTGTGCCTAATTTACTGTAGATTTGTTTGTTGTACCAGCGAACGGTCTCTTTAGTGATGAAGAGCCGGTCAGCAATTTCTTGATTCGTTGCCCCATCTGCCATCAGAGCAATGATTTCGAGTTCACGTTCTTTGAAATCGTCCAATGGGGCAGACAATCTATCGACCATGTGTGGAATCCCGACTCATTTGTCATTATTTTAATTATATAAATATTCCGCAATCTCGCGAGTTTTTAAACACTACCTGTAGAGGGGGTGAATCCAGCCTGTCTGATTTTGTATGGTGTAGACATCAAACAAACAGATGGAGAGAACAACATGGCAATCCAGAAAAATTTCGCAGACAACGCAGTTGATACAAGTTTTGTTCAAGCACCCGCCCGTGTTATTGCACGAACATCCGCTATCGAACAGGTCATTATTGTCGTGAATGGTAGTAAAGAAGATGAATGTATTTTGCCACATGCCTTAAATTTTGCCCGTGAAAGAAATGCTGAACTGGTTCTCATTCATACCTACAAAGCTGGCATGTCCGGTCAAGCCATGAATCGTGCCGAACTGTACCTCAGAACCTTACGCAATAAAGTACGGTCACAATATAGCAATACGATTGCCTTTCTCCATCGTGGCATGGATGTGATTGCCGCACTGGAATTCGTGATTGACGACAATAAATCCACCTGTGTCATGTTACCTGCCCGGAAAGATAACTGGTTACAGCGTCTCTGGCGTGTTGATATTGCCGATGAACTGGAAAATCTCCGTCCGGCGCTGACTATCCGGGACGTAAAACTCTAAACCTCATGAAAGCAGATGAATGTTACCCAAAATCCCTGGAGATCGTACCTCCGGGGATATTCACATTTGTAGAACAATAATAAACAGCACGTAAAACACTCATAAACAGCAAGTAAAAGCTAAGAAAAGAAATTTTACACTTTGCTGACAGGGTCAAAATGTCTGATAGACTGCAAAATATCTTTCGAATTATTTCAGGAGCGACTCCGTGAAATTCATCAAGTATGCTGTAGTTATCGCAATCTTCATTTTTAGCGCATTATCTGTATTCGCAGGTTACAATGCAGGCACAATTATCACTGCAACCAGTGATTGTAGTACTGTGACCGTGACCTATAATCTTGAACCTTATGGTGGTGCAGATTTCGTATTTAACTCATCAGTACTCGCCGCAAGTGTTGATGTCCCGGATGTTTTAGGAACAGCAACTGTCACTTTTGCCATTAATCCACAGGCAAACGGCACGACAATTAACCTCAATCTGGATAATTCCGGCGGATTCAACTTTGACTCCACCACTATCGTATGTGCAACTGATTTAACTGCAATTGAAGTGAATTACATTGATGACAGTCGGGTTGAACCTTTCGCCTCCAACATGGTGATCTATCCGCTTGATGATGGTATCCGTGTGTATAGCGATGAAGGTGAACTGATGCTGTTTATCCCGGTTGATAGTATCGAGATGCTGGGCGTGCCCGATGAAGAACCCCGTCTTTTAGGGGAAACACTGGATGGTTACGTACAGGTGTATCGCTTGAATGACGGTCGTTATCAGGTATTAGTTGGACCCGATGGCGAAGGCAAAGTTCACGTTGCTACCTGGGAAGGTCTCGGATTTGTACCGCGTGACTCTATCGAAACAGATACCTTCATCGTTGAATAGTCACGATTGAAATTGCATTCAGTTAAGCCCTCAATTCACTATCAATGAGGGCTTTTTATGTTTTATAGTCATCCCAATTAACTGAGAACCAGGGATGCAAGCGTGCCCGAAATACGCCATTCACCACACCGGGGTCAGCATCGGCGATTGCCTGTGCCGCTTCCAGAGACTCTGCTTTTATGATGGACATACCGCCGCTATCATCAAGGAAGGGACCTCCATGAGTGAGCACTTCATCATCATAGAGTTCCTTCATATACGCCCCGTGTGCCAGCAAATCCTGCTCCATAAACGGTTTGCCTTCCTGCCACGAATCTCCCGGTGTGTAATAAATAACGAAAAGTTTACTCATAATTTGTCTGACCTTTATCTGTCGTATCTATTTATACGGGTTTTCCAGCCCATCATTGACCCGCGATTTTTCTGCGACGTAACGCTGTAACATCTGAGGACTATTCCAGCCACCCATTCTCTGCAATGTCAGTGTATCGACACCTCTATCATGCAGGGTTGTTGTCCAATGATGCCGCAAATCATGTGCGGATAGGGCAGGTAGTCCGATTTCTTTCCCGAAACGTTTGACAATCATGCTGATGTTCGCCGCAGATAGTCCATTTTTGCTGATATTATCGCCTCTGGTCACGCCATATAGCAATTTGCCATCCTTGCCAGGGTTCAAAACAGCATCCATATAGAGCCGTAGTAGACCTTGCAGCATTGTTGAAAGTCCCATCGTCTGTGTTTTTGCCACTTTCCGCCGATAGAAACGAATCTCACCGCGCTCTAAATCGACATCTGACCACTTTAAATCAGCGACTTCACCCGCCCGTAAACCGAGTTGCAGCAAGACATTGAATAACACAGCATTTCGCAAGCCCTTGAGTGTCTCGATATTGTGGTCATAGAGCAGGGCATCCAATAAATCTGCCGGGATACGGGTTGGTTCGGCTTTCTTGACGCTAATATCCTCATTGACCATATCACGCCGTGTGATGTCCCGTTTTTCATCGACATTGGCAGCAGATTTGCCATCATAACCGGAAATTCCCTCAATTTTCGTGTATTGTTCGGTCGTGACTGTTCCTGAGAGCATTGCCTGTTTTGCATAGACGCGGATGGCATAAAGTGAGCGATTCACGGTTGATAGGGCATATCCCTGTTGTTGCATCCACAACACAAAGGCAGTCACTTCACCATGTGTCACATATGACCATAACGCCGGATTGGTCATCATCTGCATTCCAAAGTCGGCAGGGCAAGCATCAGCTAACCAGACTTCACCGAGGCGTTGCAAATCCTGACGATAGGCTTTGAGTGTGTTGTTTGATTTTTTGCGATTGAATTGCTCGAAGCGCGACGCATCAGCAGCATCCTGTAAATGTTCGCTCCGGTAAATTACAGATCGGGGTAGGGGGAGCAGGTCATTTTGAGAATGAGAGAGCGTAGTTTGTTGTGATTTTTTGGACATGATTTCAGTGTCTTATGTTAAATAATTATACTTATTTAACACTATTTCTCACAGCAAATCAAGTGAAAACTAGCAAAAGTAAACTTGTAGTAAAAATCTTAAAAATAAATATAAATGTCAGTAAAAATACTGTAAATAACTCAAACTGGCACATCCAGACTAAATTTCTTACCCGTATTAAAGGCAGATAACAAATTTCAAGGAGGAACTAAATCATGGCAATTCAACCAACATATCACTGGCAATTCAATGAACGGGAAGGAACGGTCACAAAGGACATCAACGGAGTCGAAGCGAAATTGGTCAGGTGCACATTGCAACTACATGGTCGCATCGGCAACGCCATTAAGTTAAACGGAAAAAATAGCGCACTGTATCTTGGTAAGGAAGCCGGACAGTTCGGCACAAATGATTTCACTATCGCGTTCGGGATGGTTGTCCTCGGCAGAAATGATCAGAATGATCTGGACATCATCGGAACGCGCTCATCAAAAAGTCACGGCAATTGGGTGTCATTGTTACTTCTCGATAAAAAACGTTTGAGCTTTGAAGTCGATGAAGATAGTAACGGCACAAATTTTTTCACTATCGAAACCGGAGACACAATCCCTGATCATTCATGGCATCACGTCGCTCTGGTACGCGAGGGTCTTACACTTCGAATCTATGTTGATGGTGAGCTTCAAGCAGAAGGCGATGCACCGAGTATTGCCAATATCCATAACGACGCAGATATGAAAGTGGGTGATTGGCTAAGAGATACAGCGACTGCACGCTACGAAGACCTGCGTATCTACCATAATATCGCACTGAGTTCTGAAGAAATACAAAACCTTGCAACCCCCGTCAATCGCTTTTTACGTCCGGGTCAAATTGAACTGGTCGCCTTTGATAACGCTGCGCTTATCCTTTCAGAGGATGAGACAGACCTGACACGCTATTCGACACAGTTCCAGAGCCTACGCCTAGGTGAGAATACAGGTGTAACGCTCTACCGGGGTAACAATTTTGAGAGTGCTTCTCAGAAGCTCTACGCTGATGTACCGGAAATTAGACACACTAAACTGGATGCCTTTCCAAAATCCATTCAAATCTGGTCATCCATCGGGGCACCCTTTACAGGTAAATGGATCATCTCAGCGGGCAATGGACAGTATCTCAACCAGAACAAACAAATGCTGGAAACCTCACAACAGCATGTAACGAACGCATTTTTCAGCTTCCAGTACAACCCGCATACCTATCAAACACTGCTTGTTCCGGCGAATAATGTGGATATGCCACTTTTGAAAGTTGGCGACAATAAAGCCAGTATTCTGATCGTTGATGATTCAGAATTTGAAGAGGCAGCGTTTTCTATTGCGCATTCATCCGGTACTCACTGGTTAAAATTGGACGGCACATTGAGTTGGACTGACCAACGTAGCGAACGCACACTGTTTTATCGCGTGATGAAAATTGCGGATAGCGAAGAGCAAGTTGGTGAAATCACTGAGGGTGAAGTGGCTCTGTATCAGCATATCAGTTACCATGGCAAAGTTTGGGTTCTTTCGGATTTTGAACCGGGCGTTCAGGGTAATTTCGGGAGCTTAAAGGGATTCCAGGGTTTAGACAACACCATCTCATCCATTCGATTGGGACCGGACACGGGCGTGACATTGTTCGCCAATGAACAGCAGCAGGTTGATGCAGGTAAGGAAGAAATTCAACAGGAAGATATTTTCGATAACGTCCCGGATATGAGGGAAACTCAGATAGCAAACGATAATGTTTCTTCACTAAAAATCTTCCGCATTGTCAGACCGGAGACCCTCTTCACCTCCGTGACCAGCAAACTGAGCCAGGATTATCGACTGGTCGATGATGTGGACGATGAAGTATTGGAAGAATTTTCATCCTATCGAACGATCTTGCGTCTAAACCCGGAAATTACAGAAGTCGAAGTGTCTGCAACTGACCTGACCACAATTGAAGTTGATGGAACGCTTCATACCATTGATGAGCGCCGTTCTGTCAAGCTCAGCGCAAATTTATTGCGTCAAATCATGATTACTTCTGAGGCGGATGGACTGAGTACACCCGGACTCAAGATCCGCACAAATAATATGGTTGCGAATCAATTCGTGGTCATTTTCCCCGATCAAGAAGCACATCAACAAATTGCTGAATTAGAAGACGATGCTCTGTGGAATGCGACAGACAAAGACGGCAATTTGATTGTTGATCAAAACCAGCATTCCCGCAGCGACGTTGCTAGCGTACAGAATACCATTAAACGGGCGATGGCGACTGTCGTCAATACACCGGATACCCCGGACGAATCAGATGCTGCCCCTGTTCCCGTCAGCGTGAGTAATCTCAGGTCTGTTAGCGGGTTTAGCAATGTTGTTTCAACAAAACAGTTTGTGTCTGTTGAAACGATTGATAATCCCTGGACACTCAACTTACAACCGCGCCCGATCACAGGCACGATTCCCGGGGGATCAGCCGGACTCGTCATGGCGTCTCCTAATATCTGGGAAGAACCGGTTGATCAGAATAGCTTTGAGCAATTGATTGCACAGTCTGAGCTCGCTGTCGAACCCGTCACGATTGACGGTGCTGGCGTGATTGATGGTACATTTGCCGCTCTGAGTATCGGAGGTCTCTTCGACAACATCCGGGATGCCATCAAAAATGCCGCAAAAGTCACGCTCGGTGTATTGGATGGTGCATTCAACGCGCTCGTCGAGATCGGTGGTAAGATCGTTCGTTTCGTTCTGAATACCGCTAAGAAAGTCGCTGATTTTGTTGAAGCAGTCGTCAACAAAGTGGTGAAATCCATCAAACAATTTATTGAGTTCCTGCAATTTATTTTTGACTGGGACGATATTCTGGAAACCAAACGTTTTCTTGTGAACACCTTCAATTCAGCACTCAATGCCGCTGGCGACATGGTGGAATCTGCAAAAAAACCTGTTTCAGAATTTTTCGACACGCTGCAAGAAGGATTAGACGATGGCATCGATGGTTTCATCGATTTAGTAGGATTTGATCCTGAGAAAGATCAAAATAAGGGATTTGAGTTGCCCGAAGCCGCCGAGTGGTTTCTCAATAAGTTAATCGGGGGATCAGGAAAATCCCTGATTGAAGAGGCAACAGATACCATATCGCATGAGCTTTCGGATGTGTTGGAGGATTTGACCGGACTTGAGCTACCACCGCTTGTAACGACATTTTTGGGCATACTGGAAAAAATACAAAATCTTCCTGAGATTGCGAAGGGAATCAAAAATGAAGTCGTGGTTGAGATCGTCGAAACCTTAATTGCGAACCCGCTAAAACCGCAATTGCTCGTGGTCGGCGTTCTTGAAGCCCTCCGAACAGTTGGCACTGAAATTTTAGTTACCACTGAAAATATTGCGCTCACCTTCCTGGATCTCGTTGTCGAAGCATTTGATAGTCTTCGTGATTTACTCAATGCTGAAATCAATATCCCCCTCATTTCAGCCCTCTTCAAGATGATTGGCGGCGGTGATCTCACCATCCTGAATCTAACGGGTATGCTTGTCGCGATTCCGGCAACAATTCTCTCCAAATTACTTTTCGGAGAAGCACCCTTCAAGGATATACCACAACCTGCATTTCCAGGGCAAGCAAGCACCGCCGCGTTACGAAGTTTTTCCGCGCAGGCAGATGGAGAAGAAGATCAAGAGGACAAAGCCATTGATTTTGAGAATCAGCGACGTAAAGTGATTGGCTTTGGTGTTATTGCCATCACAGCAGATTTGCTCAACGGCATGATCACTACGATGTTGGATATGATACCGGAAATGTTTGATGAATTTATCGGGGATGCTACTGCACCCTATGAGACCATGAGCCTCGTGCTGAGCGGTTTTAGCTGGCTTGCAAGTTTTCCTGCATCAGCGGTGGAAGCAGGTGGTTACCCTTACGACCTCTTAGCGAGTGAAAACAGAGTCAATAGGAGTGGTGATGATACCGGGCCTGAATTTTGGGAGCGTATCATGTGGGGTTGGCGTACATTTACACTGGGTTTTGACATCCTCTACATGGGTGTCGCTGGCGCAGCTACATTTTTCAATCCTGATAGCCTGAAAATACGTAAATATCTCCCCAAACAACGTTTGAGACGGGGTACTAAATACACCGATGCTCTTCTTTTTGCCTTCACGCTCGTCGATATGGGGCTTACTGTGAGAACACTGGTCGCTATTCCCAAAGACGATAAAGATAAATTTGGTCGTGAGATCACAAATGAGTTAATGGGTTTTCTGCCACCCTTATGTAGTTGGATGAGAATGACCCCTGTTCCGTACCTGTGGCTTGGCTTATTCGGAATAAACGTCACATCAACAGCCATTACCACCGGACTGAACATAGCAATACTCAAGGATGATGCTCAGGCGTTAAAGAAAAAAGATCAGGCACAGCAAGTGACAATATAAACATCAGATAACATTCCGGTTATCACTCAATTGGTGCGTACCATCCTGCTGGAAGTAATTTCACAGGTAGTACGCACCACACTATTTATACCATTTCGTATTTCACGAATAAAATTTAAGTCAGTTCCACTTCGCTATCCGCTTACAATTATTTTTTCGGGACGCAACAGAGTTTCATGATACGCATCCCGACCAAAATCATTCAAATAATTGATTTTCTCACGTTCATAAAAATCATCGCCTTCCCAGCGATCAAAAAACCAGAGCGAATCAACGAGAATTTGCAGTTTATGAACATCAAAGAGGCGCATTTTTTCATCTGTTTTGAGTTCGCGCACAATCCGGTAAGTTTCGACAATCTCCCGTGCGAATTCCGGGTCAAAACCATCTGTCAGTGACCACGCCCAATTATCAATCAGATTAATCAGGTCAAAACTCAGGAATGTATAATTGGCATCGTCAAAATCCAGCAACGCGATGAATCGACCATTCTTGAATAGTAAATTGGATAAATCATAATCGCTGTGGCATACCCCTTTAGGCACGCGACTACTGAATGAAAGCTCGTTCAATTGTGATTCAATCCAGGCTAATTTTTCCTGTGCGAAAGGTTGTGTGCTGCGCTCTGCCGCGTCCTGTGCCAATTTGCGAATTGTTTTGGGGATGTAATGCCAGCGTGCTTTGCGGAATGCCGGACGATAATAGCGTGTCACATGCTGAAGGTCAGCCGCTGCTTTAATCACCGAACGACGTTGATCTTCATCCAGTGATTGCAGATGTTCCCCCTCGATATGCTCATAAATGAGAAATGGTTTCCCCTTGAATTCCCCGGTCAGGATGCCCTCTTTATTTCGCAAAACTGCCGGACAGGGAAAATCACGCCGCCGGATATACTCGATCAGGTTGGCTTCAAAATTGACATATGGAACAGTCCGGGTTTGATAATATTTGAATACGACACGGGTATCCGAGGTTGTAAGCAAATACGAGCTTTGAACACCACCGCGCGTCAGCATTTGCGCCTGATGAAACTCCCCGGAGTCATATGTTGACAGTATTTCTACAAAATCATCACGGGAAAAGTGCATGTTTTTTCCTTATAGCTCATTGCTCTGGTAATTGTATTCTAGCGTCAATTTTGCATAAGTGGTAACACTTATTCCTGCGACGGCAGTGTATCCATTCAGGTTGATTTTTGAACCACTCCATTTTTTCTACGGTCGAGATGTATCTCGACCCTACCCAAAGCCTGTACAAATAGGCGTTTGTAGGGATGGCATACATGCCATCCGGGGCAACAATACAAAATTATATTTTACCATTTTAGATATAGCCCACGTGTTACACAAGAAATTTCCCTCAACAAATATTATACGCATAATGTACAGGCATAACATCAATCACAGAGATGATTATTACCTTTACCATTCATTCTATGCAAAAACCTATCAAAGTCCTAACATTTTCTATATTTTTTGATAGGATGACACCGGGTGTGGTGTGAAAAACGTTTCACTTTTCAATTGATGATCGCTTTCTCAAAAATCCCTTTAAAGATCATAGCAGGTCAAAACAGCTCTTTAAAACCAGATTAGAGATATACTCCGTCAATTCTCACGATTTAACTTAATCTAAACCTCTGCTTAATATCGTAATTTCACCTGAAATTTGTGTTTCCTGAATTCATTTTTGCCAGTATACTTTGTATAACACTATTATAATAAACAAACAAAATATCATTTTTGCCATCTAAATGGGGATTTTGCGGCAAAATTTTCACACTTTTTGACTATATTCACAGTTTCATAGGTTTTGTGAGTTCATTATTACTGCCAGGGCAAGCAAAAACCCTTGCATATCCGGGGTAGTACGGGCACTTTTTTCCTCATAAATGTTATATGTTTGCAAGACGCAATCCATATACTGATTATGGGATAGATACAAAATCACACTGTATCTGAAATCAACTGTTCGGACTTTTTAGGCTATCACTCTATGAATACCAAAATTTTAGGAACACCACCATCAAATGATGGCTCTCAAGGTAAAGGCAGAGCGTCACAGTCACAGACCTTCAACCTGCAAACACGCCGGGTGAATGTTGATTGGGATGTCACGACTATCGGAGAAGCTTCCATACAGGAAAAAGGGTCTCAACGTGCAATCGAGACTATTGGATTGTTTATCGTATCGCAAAACATTGAACTTGTGGTTGATTTAGTCGATACCAATATTCTCGGGCGCTCATACCCGCAGAATGGTTATTTCGATGGCATTGATTTTTCTGCTTTCGATGCTTACAAACTCGGGGTATCACGCCGCCACGTCATCCTCAAGCGCTACGGGCAACAATTGCTCATCGTGGATAACAACAGTTCAAACGGCACATATCTCAATCGTGCCCTGCTACATCCACTACAACCCTATTATTTGCAAAATGATGACAGTGTTCGTATGGGCGCATTGGATTTTCTCATCAAATTTGACTGATATACATGTAGTGTTTGGAAGAGATTTAGAAATAAATTGACTTATAAAAACGGTTGAGATATATTTCAACCCTACGAAACACCCGTAAGATAAGGGGTTTGTAGGGATGGCATACATGCCATCCGCCAGAAAATACACAATCTATTTCTAATTACTTTCGAGATTTTACAACAATCAGAAGACCGTTCAGCTAACTAACGGTCTCCGGTCAATATCTCAAATTACAAAATATAGAGCTATCCCTCATGTCTTTACAGATATATCACCCGTGTCCGCCACTGGATGATTATGTTGAGATGATGTGGCATTGGGAAAATTTTTCTCCCCCGCATTCTCATGAACGCATTCTTCCTGTCGGGCAACCGGAATTGACCTTCAATCTATCCGGGCATCATTTTTCGATCAGCGAACGCGATGTAGCATCCAGCCCCGCAATCGTTGTGGGTTGTCAATCAGAGTACTTTGTCATTGAGACATCCCGCCCGACCACCCTGCTATCTGTTTTATTCAAATCAGGCGTTACGCTGGATGTGTTTGGATTATCTGCGAAAGAATTACACAACGAAATCATCACACTGGATGATCTATGGTTCACTGAATCCGATGGACTGTATAACCTGCTGATGGAAACACCCCATGTTGAGATGCGATTTCATATCCTCGAAACGGCTCTGCTGAGAAAATTACGCCTCAATCGAAAGCGTCACGATGCCGTTGATTTTGCCCTGACAGCATTAACAGCAGAGTCCCCGTTGATGTCAATTGCCGATTTACAATATGAAGTTGCACTCAGTGCGCCGCGTTTCATTCAGGTGTTCCGCGATGAAGTCGGATTCACGCCCAAACTGTTTTCGCGTTTACAACGTTTTCACCGGGTACTAGATACAATAGCCGCGTCCAGTCATATAAATTGGGTAGACCTCGCTTTACGTACAGGCTATTACGACCAGTCGCACCTCATTAATGAGTTTCGTAAATTTGCCGGAATCTCTCCGACTGAATATGCGCCTGGCAGTAAAGAACACAACAAAAATATCCCCTATCCTGGAAAGAGTTAAATTTTTTCCAATACAACGCCCTCCCCTCCCGTTACACTGCAATCATATGGTAACGAAAGGACACATGATGAGTACGCAAACAACCCGTAAAATCATCTACTACATCGCAACATCTATCAATGGAAATATCGCAGATGCGGAGGGTAATACAGACAACTTTTCGATGACGGCACAATATATCCCGGACTACATCAAAGACTTGCAGGATTACGATACCGTCTTAATGGGCAAACACACCTATGAGGCAGGCTATCAATATGGCATCGAACCCGGACAACCATCGCCAACTTACGCACACATGATGCAGTATGTATTTTCACAGTCAATGGAACAGTATCAACATGAACAATTACAGGTCATCGCGGACGACGCGGCAGAATTTGTTCGTTCACTCAAATCACAGGATGGCAAACCGATTTATCTCTGCGGAGGGGGACAACTTGCGGGGTATCTCTTGCAACATAAGCTGGTAGACGAGATTATCCTCAAGGTGAGTCCACTCATCATCGGTCAGGGATTATCCTTGTTCGGCAATCTCGATGGTGTATTTCAACTGACACTGCTCGACACAAAAATTTATAGCGATGGTCATGTCTTCCTGCGGTATGAAGTCGTCTAAAGGAAATACAATTTCCATTAAAAACAAAATGTTGCTGATGACCTGTCAGCAACATGATGTGAAAATCAGTTAGATAAGAAAGTCTGATTTTATGAAACGTTCTGTCCCCTTCAGGAGACTTGTTGAAACTACCCTTGTAACCCTATAGTACTATTGCCGTCCTTGCACGACACTAACTTTATTATCGAATCATAGCAATTCCTGCCCGATTCCCCTTACAATTTCAGAGATATTACGTTAATTTCCTCTAACTTCGACCACAACACTTAATGCTTTGTGTGATTTTTTGTAACGTTCATCTGCTAGACCATAAAAATGCAGTTAAAAATATTATTTAAGCCTATTTTATGCTATCCACTAACTTCAAATCGTAATATCATATGTAAGATGCTCCTCAATCTCAGGGACAGGAAGCGGACTTATGAAAACCAGATATTTCGTTCTGATACTGATATGCTTTACCATCACATCACCGACGTTTGCCGCTATCATGGACATTACACTCATTCCCGCGTTAAACGGGGATTGTGCAACTGTCATTCAGCCCATCTATAATTTTACACTCACCGGACAGGTTGCTGATACAACTGCCCCCGATAGAGACTGGTTCAGCATCGTCCTCTTTGATGGGGATAATCAACCGGTCGGATTTCTGCACAATTGGGTGACAGTCGGGTTCTCAGGCACCGGTAATAATTGGTCATTTGGTAATTTAACGCTCATCAATCCGCCACAAAGTCGTCCGTTTACGATTCGTGTCTACGATATATCGGTTGTTCCACCTGCCAATATCAACGATGCCACCAATGGCGCACTATTGGATCAGATTGTGTTCGATCCTGCTGAAATCGGTGCATGTACAAATCTCCCGCTGCGAACAAGACAAAGTGACAATCAACCACCTTTTAATGATGGCAGACTGAATAATTGGGATACAGCCAGTTCGATTGTAGTCTGGGGACACGATTTCGAAACCGGGCGTGGACTGGTGGTTTATTCGCCCGATAGCGTACTTTTACTGCAAATCACGCCCGAACAAATCGCAGAAATAGCTGACTGCCCTGCTGAAAATACCTTGATTGTCAGTTCAAATGAGGTCGATTTCTATCGCCTGTCGAGTTGTGAATTCCAACTGAATGCCCCTTCTCTTGATGGCACAAAAACCTATGTGCTGATCTTCGATGAACTATATGCCAATACGGGCTATTCCAGCTACGAAGAATAATCGAAATTACGCAGGTCACGGTTTTCATCCGTGCCTGTATTGCCATCGCTACATTTATCGTCTGTGCCAACAGGTTCATTTAGCCCGCGTACTTCAATCGCCCGGTTTTAGATATTCCTTGCGCTTCAAGTTGCTGTTTTCAAGAAATTAAGTTACATTTTTCATGAATCAGTCATTATTGATCAGCTTAATTCCTGGTCGATTCATTCACCTTTCGGGAGATTTATAATGTCACAAGCGCAGACCGAAGATAAAGTTTTGCTGGATGCCTGGGCGGAGTTAGCAGTCTACGATGGGACTGCATCTGACCTCAAGAAAAAATTCATAAATCGACGGTATCAAGTTATCGGCTTCAGTTTGATAGCAACAATAGCGTCAGTGGCGACTGCCCTGCTTCAAAACGAAACCATTGCATACGTGGTAGCTGGTTTTGCGATTGCCTTACCGCTGATTGCTGCCTTTTTGATGGAAGATACCATAAAATTCACAGGAACGAGTTCATGGATCAAATATCGGTTTATTGCAGAAATGATGCGAATGCACATCTATCTGTATCGCATGGGTGCCGGTGTCTACTTCGACGTTCCACCTCAAGACGCTAATAATGTTCTGGGTCAAAAAATCAGTGAAATGAAAACGATCATTGATATGAATAATGTTATTCCCAAGAAAGTATCCAGACCGAAAACAGTTGAAGAAACGAAGCAAGCCATCGTCCGGGCAAATTATTATACAGGCGATCAACTGGCATGGGAGAAGATTGATGATGCAGATGAATATTTAAACGTAAGGCTTCGCTCATCACGTGACTGGTATGATGCAAAAATAGAGAAAGATTTTACGAGCCTGAAAAGAAATACGCGGTGGTCTCAGGTGGTTCTACTGATAGGTGCATTGGGGACAGCGCTAGCGGGTATTTTAGGGAGTGCCATAGCGGGTTTTGACGAGCTCAATATTCAAATTGTAAGCCTTGTAGCCATCACAAATGCGCTTTCCGCCTATTTTATAACCCGTTCAAACATTGCGATGACAGGGAAAACCTACAGTCTATTCCAGATAGCATCCGAAAAACTCGGTGATCTCAATATACGCTGGAATGGTATGGCGGATGATGAGTACATGCAGACTCCTGAAACAGCAAAAGAACCAATTGCTAATTTTGTACTGGAAGTTGAGAATATTCTCCTGTGGGAACGGGAAGAATGGTACGAAATGGCGCTGCAATCGCAACAGGCAGTAGACCAGATCATCATAGGAGACCTGGACAGGTTGAAGCAACGGGCTGACAATGCCCAGGAACAAACAAATTCACCAGGAGACGGCAACAACACGGCGTAAATTTATCAACTATAGCAAATTCAACTACAAATCAGACAAAATGTAGGGGAGTGTCGCTGTGCGCTCCCGAAGAAGCACAAAATAGTGTCTTATAACCATCTGAAATTGCTATAGCATTCAGGCTAAAAACCAAAAAAAAGACAGCTATCAAAACAGATAACTGTCTCCTTATTCACTGAAAACTGATTTATCCCACAGGCACGGTAATGTCACAGATGACACTGTAAGTCAGACGATTGCCCGTAACTCGATATGTTCCCGTTTCGGCATACCAGAAGCCATAGAAAACACGATACCAGCGATCTTCGGCGACTTCTCGTGGCGGAGTAGCATCGACCCACAGCCATTGTTGATTGACCGTAATGCGTCCCCGGTCAATATTTACAGCGTTAATTGCCTCACTCTGTGTATCCCATCCACCTGTCGTGAATTCAATTTGCACCCACTGCCCGGCACGAATCGGACCATTGAGTGTATCACAGGTTTCGAGAACGAGAATGTTGTACCAGGGAATTTCGACCACCTGAGTCACCGGAATCTCACCACAATCGCCCTGAACATTCGCACGGTCGGATAACATCCAGTGACCATTACTCAATTGCCACCAGGTCACACCATCGCTATCCGACAAACGCAAAACCGGATACAGTCGCGCCCCTGCTGAAACTTCGCGAATCACTTCATAGAATGTGCCGGGTCCGGCATAGAGTGTGACTGTACCGCGTGCTGTGCGAATACAACGTTCGCCACTCATCACACTGCTTTCAGCAATCACAATCGGCTCAGCTTCAAGTTCAGCGATGATTGCATTAATCACCTCTTGCGTCGCAGCGTCAGGAATACGCACGCGATAATTCAAATTATTAACCGGAACGCCAACCAGATTCTCTGCGACAAAGGGTTGTGTCTCTGTCATCTCACCGGAAACTGTCAAACTGCTATCCAGTGGAATCGAGACTTCGCCACCGGAAACAAGCCATCGCGTTTCGGATGCCATACGAATCAAGGTTTGTCCATCAATTTGTTGTAAAACCATCGCGTCATCGGGCATGGATTGCAGGAAAACTGTTCCCGCCACCAGCAAATCGACCCCGTTTATCGTCATTTCGACAGCATCAACGACATTCGGTGATTGAATCAGCACACCACTTTCCGGCGCACCCTCACAGCGTGCATCGTCCATGCCTGTGCTAATGCTCATAAACTGGAATGAGCGCAAAAATGGCGAATCAATGTCCACAATATTCAGCGTATTGATGTCTCCGACTGTTGTCAGAATATCCAGCGAAACCCAGCCGATTTCAGAGGTGTCCGGCACTTCAACTCTGAGCCAGCCGCCTTCACTGTAAAGCCCGTTAGCAGTAACTGTCGTTCGTAGCGGATATTGTTCGATGATGTCTGCCTCACTATCCGGCAATTCACGAATGGTCAACAATCCGGTCGATTCCACTAAAATCGTCGGGCGCACAGGCACTTGATTGGTCACGGTCACATCCCCGAATGCAATCAAAGAGACATTGCGTCCTGGTTGTGTATTAATCAAGGAGAGTTGCAACTGCATCGACGCAACTGAAAATTCATCTTCTGTGGAGACAATCAACTGCTGCAAAAGCCCGGTATTGGCGCGTTCCCCCACCAGCGAAAAACTATCCGTATTGCTGGCATCGAACACCCCTGTGACTGTGCCATTACCATAACACACATGATTGCGCTCAACATCGGTACAGGCAGCCCCTGCTCTCGCAAACGCCCGTATCACATCCGCCGGGCAAACATCCTGCGCCATTGCCGGAAAAACGAGTATCAATAATAAAATCCAGAGAAAATGTATGCGTTTCATGGTGTTGGCAACCTCAATCCCACAACATTATTTCGTAGGGGCGCAACATGTTGCGCCCTTACACCAAACGGAGATACCAAAACTATAGCACGACTCAGGCAAATCCGTGTCAAGTGCGTCGGGTGGACGTAGGAGGCGCGTAGGGAAAGCGTTTCGGCAAGAAAAGCATTTGTATGTCATAATGCCGTGTAGGGAGACCAACTGATGGGACAAAGCTCCAATGAAACGATTGTTTTTACTCGTCATACTCAGTTTGACACTGATTCTGGTCGGGATGGTTTTTGCACAAGCCCCCGAAGCCGCCTTCGCTGAGGTCGGAAATCTGGGTCAACCACGTCCACGCGGAATGCAATACGATGCCAACTTTGACCGCATTGTCTGGGTTGATGCCCTGGGACGCTTAGAACTGGTTGATGCCACCACTTTCGAGGTTCAGCACACACTTTATAACAGTGGTTTTTATAACGCTTATGAATTTAGCCATGATGGACGTTACCTTGCCCTGGCTATCGACATTCGCTTTGAAATATACGATACACAGACAGGCGAACTCCTACTGACCTTCACGCCGGATGGGGCATTACGCGCCGAAGGACCCCTGTACTGGTCACAGGATGATACTTTGCTAGGCGTGAATCTACAGGTACGTGCGCCACAGGCAGTCCGTCAGAGCGAAAATGACACAACCAACCTGCCCTATGTCTGGGATATTGCCGCCGAATTAGGTGAACGTCGCACGATTTTACCCGGTGCGAGAGCGATTCCATTTTTCGATTTTCGTAATGGCTTCGTCTATGGCTCGAATAATAAAGCAGTCGTAGGCTTGCCGGAACGCTTACAAATCCTCGACATTACATCATCCGGTGTAGAGGTTATCTCAGAAATTCCATCCGACCGCTTTGAACGTGACCCGATTTATGTCTGGACGAGTCTCCGTGATGATATGATGTACATTCGTCCGAATACCAATTCCTCACAGATTGTGCAACTGGATACGGAAACAGGCAATCAGGTGGATTTGTTCATCGGCAGCGACATCAGCGCATTCACATTTGATAACATTGACGGCATTCAATTAAGTGACTATACCCGTCAAATCGGAGAGGCACACAACACGCAAGAATTGAGTCTGCTGCGTTTCTTACTCGGCAATGATTATCGCGCACAATTCGGCTATCATCCGATAACGGTCAGAGTGATTGATTATCTTGAACCCGCGACACCATCAACAGGCGATAGAGTGGCAGTCCTTCTCTATATTCTGGATGAAACACGCGGTGTTGGTCGCTTCGATTTAGTCGATTTTTACGCCGCAACCGGATTCAGCCTTTCCGAAGATGGCAACACAATAGCCATGCGTCGTGATTCTTCCGATTCCCGCATTGATGTTTTTGATGTCAACTCGGGCAATCTGATACAGACACTCATCCCCACACTGCCGGAAGTTGCGCGTGAAGGCGTTTTCGGATTCAACAACACAGGCGACATCCTCATCAGTGATTTTCAGCGTTTTGATGTATCCACAGGCGAAATCGTCTTTGACAATCTTCATTACAACAATGGTTATGATCGTTTTTTCTGGGATGATGCCTCCGATAAATTAGTTACCGTTTCGGGCAGTCGCTGGTGGGTCTGGGATATGTACACAGGTGAAGTCGTCCGGCAGGAAAGCCTTACTTTAGGTGAAACCATCATCGGCACAGCGTTCAATGGTGAACGTTACCTCATCTCCCTGATTGACTCACAGAATGAAGCGGGCATCGGCTCAACCTATGAAATGGTCGAAGTCGGCATGGATGACCGTATCCGTGTCAGTTTTGCCGATTTGCCGCAGGTCACGATTGAAAATGTCATTTTCAGCCCCAACGGTGAGAATTACCTCGTGATTTATAGTGTCAACTCACGCGGACAACATGCTCCCGGCAATGAAATCATGGTCTATAACATTGATGCTGGCGCGTTATTGCATGTCGCGGGTGATGATTTACCCTATATGACCAATCGACAATACGGCTGGCTCGATGAAACCACTGTCTACATTTATAGTGAAGAGGGAACAGCCTCTCCTGAGCGCGTCTACGGGGTCGATTATCATGCTTCCGGTGTGCCGCAATGTCTGGCAGATGAATACCCGGAACGCATCGCTGAATGGGCACTCGTCTGGGAACGACTGAACTACAATATGCGTTCGGATGATTTGAATCATCTGGCACAGGCGACCTGTGACTTATTGCCTGTAGAGGAAGAAGAAGTCGTAATTGATTTCATTTTCCCATCTGCCACACCGACACGCCTTCCCGTAACAGCCACCCCATCGACAATTGCGGGCGTTCCCCTCTGCTTAACCAATCGTTTCTCTGCGGAAGCACGCGATTACGCTGAAATCTGGCAGGATTTAATCGCAGGGAAAACCGAGGCAGAAATCGAAGAACTGGAAGTTTTGCTCTGTGAGAATATCACGGGGAGCAGTTCACCGCAGGGAGAAGCCTCTATCGTCACCAGCAATGTCGAAGTCATGACCATCGACATCAACACAGGCATTCGCGAAGTCGGCGCATACATCCCTGAGATCGATGTTCCGCTTAATCCCAATCTGGATTTGATTTATCGCTCATTCCGTCAGCAATATGGTTTCACGCCTGATGGCGAACTCAGCCCGGATTTGAATTTCCTTGCTGTCCGAACACAGCGCAATCAGATTACGATCTATCGACTGTTAACGCCTTACGAAACTTACGCACAGAATGCGACTGCGACAGTCATGATTGAGGAAGAAGCCGAAGAAGAGGAAACTTATCTCTCCTTGCGCCCGACAGCCACACAGGGTTTCCAATATCTCGGTGAACCCCGTCCGACCTTCACACCGACCGTTACTCCAACATCCCCTCCCCCGCCGGATGGTGATGTCTACCTGAGTCAAAATGAAGAAGTTGAGCGCATCTGTCCATTTACCGAACGCTTCACAATAGACAATCCACCGCCCGATTTTGCGGCGACAGGACGTATCATGACAATAAATCAGGGTGTTCTGGATGTAAGCACAGGCGACTATATCTATCAGGATGAATTGCCTCGCTGTCTGCGAGAAGGCGGCTGTGATTTCAGCTTTGACCGCGACTGGATTTTCTATGAGAGCGACACGCCGGAATTGATTGTCTCGCGTCCCGATGGTTCTCAGCCGACTGTCCTTGCTTATGATAATCAACTGGAACATGGCGAATATAGCAGGTTCTACTGGGTGGTTAACACACTGGCATTCAGTGTTCAGACCCCTGCTTCGGCAGAGCAACGCAGTTCCCAACGGATTGATTACTACTACTATCCTGATACAGGTGCAATCACGCAGATACCCGCTTATGAATCGCGTGAAGCCTATAATGATCTGCCGACATCGGATCTGTCATCACAACCGGGCGAAGAATTCCGCTATCAACTGACGCGGGTAACATTCAGCAGTTCCGTTGATGAAGGCTTCCGTTACTTCATCTATGACCGCCTGGACGAAGAATACATCTACTTTGCACGTATGCCGGAAGTCAATCTCAACGGCACACTATCTTTTGAATGGCATCCTCTCGGTGATTTCCTGTTCTACAACTATCCGGGTGATGAAAACACCTATGCCTTCAATACAGAAACAGAAGAATTCACAATTTACGGTGATTTCCCCTTCGGAACATGGTCGCGTGATGCAGGGTCAAAAGTCTATGAAATCGTAGTGCCGGATGATGAACGCGAAGACCTCATCGAAGCAGGAGACCCCGTGCCGCATATCGTCGTTTGGGATGCGAATACAGGCGCACGCACAGAATACTGTGTGCCCGGCTTTGAAGAGGCTATTCTGTCGGCTGATTTCATCTGGTCGCCCGATAATCGCTATATCGCCTTCCGCAATGTCTTACCGGATGAGCGCGGCGTATCGGCTGCCCCTGTTCGCACCTTCATTCTGGATACACAGACAGGCAGCATCACCGAAATTAGCAACCTCGCCCGCAATCACATCGTCTGGATTGAGGAGGCATACGAATGAGAAATAACAAGCCCTTATGGTCGGATGTAGGGACGCATCGGCGTATGCGTCCGCAGAAAAAAACGGAGGGATACGCTGATCCTTTCCTGCAAACAACCTCTTACATTAAACTCCCCCTCGCCACCTGTGGGAGAGGGGGGCGGGGGGAGAGGGGGCAAGTGGTGAGGGTCATTCTTGCAACCTTGCTGATACTCATCCTGACGACCATCGTCTCAGCGCAGGATGACACAGACGTAGACGTGAGCACTATCGAAACCAGCGTCTACGCAACAACCCAATTCGACCTCAATTTTCGTGAGGGACCCGGTCTCAATTGGGATGTCATCAGCGTCATTCCGGGTGATACAACTGTGCCGGTCATCGGACGTGTCTCCAGCACAGCATGGATTCAAATTATCTATGAAGGTCAATTGGGCTGGATTTCAACACAGTATACGGTCTGGTCAGGCGACATTATCACCGTGCCTATTGACGGACAGTATTTCGATGACTACGTGCGCCGTGTCTGGCTTGATGCGACAACCGTCCGTGAAACACCGATTTATAGCGAATGGGTAGACCCCTCCACACAGGTCGGCACAATTCCTGAAGGCACGGATGTCGAAGTTGTCGGACGCCTCGGCTATCGCAATGATTTGATGTTTGATGTGCTGATTCTCTACAACGGAGAATATTACTGGGTCGGTGCATGGAATTTGAACTTACGCGCCTTTGAATATCAAACCGTGCTGGATAATTCGTATCGCAATGCTTATAGCCGCCTGGTGAGTCAATTTTCCTCCGATATTTCTGATGGACGCAGTCGTATGAACACCATCGAAAATATATGGGTACGCTTGCAATCCGGTCAGGCAGTCAGTTGTTCCTTTATACCGGAATTGCTACCGCAGCGCACTGTCTCGGATGCCGACATCAATTCTTATCCCGAGTTCGCATCCGTTGGCATTGTTTTTGATGCCGCCGTCGGACACGTCAACACCGCGATTTCGATGTTCGACGATGCCTGTAACCGTACCGATAGCTTTATCACACAGCAGGATGTTCGCATTGCACTGGATGAAGTCGATAGCGCCCGGCAAAATTTCAATGTCGCCGCATCGCTATTACAGTCACTTCGTCGCCGTGACCCCTTATTAGGGGATATTGAAACCGATTAAACACACATTTGTAGGGACAACGCCTGCGTTGTCCGAAAGTCCCTCTCCATAGAGAGCTTGCGAACGTGAATGGGGAGGGATTTAGGGAGGGGTTTTATGCCCCTACAAAACAAAAACAAACAATAAAAACACCTATCACAGGAGATAAAAAATGTTCAAAAAATTAGCCCTGCTCGCCTTAGCCATTATCATGATTCTTCCGGTATCCTTCGTCATCGCGCAGGATAACACCTGTACCTCATTTGCCAGCGGCTCAAACACCGAACGCACCAGTTACTACATGGGTGAAGGTGCAGCATTCATGCGAAGTGGCAACTACTCTGCTGCCATCCGTGCCTATAGCTGCATCATCGAAGAAATTGACGCCGGATACGCCGATGCCTGGTATAACCGTGCTGCGGCATACTTCGCACGCCGTGAATTTGACCTCGCACTCGAAGATTACAATCAGGTCATCTCATTAGATAGTGGCAATGCCGAAGCCTATAACAATCGCGGCATAGTCTATGCTGCACAGGGCGAATATGAACTGGCACTCGCTGATTTCTCCAGCGCACTGAGCAACGATAGCGACTACATCAACGCCATAATCAATCGCGGTGTAATCAGTGCCATCATGGGCGATTACGATGCAGCCGAAGCTGATTTCCGGCAGGTCATCGAAATTGAAGATTTAGACGCTGTCATCGCCGAATTGCAAGACCCCGAACGTGAAGACGATGCCCCTGTGCCGGAATACAACCGTGATGCGATTATCGCCTATGCTCTGATTGGCATTATCGAATCACAACGCGCTGTCGAAACCATTGATAATTACCTCTATCTGGCAGGTGGACGCGCTGATTCCCGCATTCAGAGTGCCGCCGGAGCATTGGAATCCCGCTTCGAATTTGAACTGCGTTTCGATGACGGGTCATGGTTCTTGTTAGCGAATTTAGCGGATAGTTAGAAAGCTCATCCGGCATAATCTCTCATTCCCTGCTCCTCAAAAATAAGGGGAGGCAGAAGTAGGGACAACACCTGTGTTGTCCGAAAAGTCCCTCTCCTGACGAGGAACGAGTGGTCGGGAGAGGGATTCAGGGTGAGGGCAAGCACACTGTAAAACCATTTGCGAACAGGATTTAGAACCATGCGACGATTACTGATTTTTGTACTCTTAAGTTATGTGCTGGTGAGTATCTCACTGGCACAAACCGACCTTGTCTGTGAGGACATCGAACCGGAAACCGACGACCTTGCCTATTACGCTGGATTGGGCAACGGTTACTATGAACAGGGCAATTTCAACACGGCGATTATCGTCTATAGCTGTGCGCTGGAAGTCAATGCAAGCTATGCTCCGGCACTGGTAGCGCGTGGATACTCCTATCAGGCGCTGGGTAATCAGGCAACTGCACTGGAAGATTACAACCTGGCTATCGAACTTGACCCGAATCTGGTCTCTGCTTATGTCAATCGCGGCATCCTCTACACACAACAGGGGCGCTTCGGACTGGCATTGACTGATTTTGACCTTGTGATTGCGCTCGAACCGGAAAACGCCCGTGCCTATAACAATCGCGGTGTGGTTTACGCGGCAGAAGGCGATTATGACTTTGCAATTGCCGACTTTGAAACCGCTATTTCTCTGGATGAGAATTATGCCGCTCCGTATGCGTCTTTAGGGGTGGTTTATAGTGCACTTGCTGTCGAACAATACGCATCCTACCGTGAAATCGCTGGCGATGGCGCACGCTTACCCGCCGGAGATGCTGACCTTGTGATTGAATCGTTGACGCTGGAACGTGAAACCGGCACATTCAATACCTGGCTGGCACTACAAACACCATCACAATGAGGTGACATTATGCGCCGACTAATTTTTTTACTGCTGATGATAGGCTGCTTGCTGATACCATCATACGCCCAGCAACAGGAAGGACGCGGCTTGATTCGTGAGGGCGTGGTCAATAATCTCGATAGTGAATTGACCTCCTTCAATCCGCTTTATTGCTCGGATGATGCCTGTGAGATTGTGTCGAAATTGCTCTTCCCGACCTTGCTGGCGACCGACCATGAAACGCGCTGGTTCACTGCTGGCACAGCCGATAATCATGCAATCGCGGAAAGCTGGTCTATCAGTGATGACGGACGAATCTATACTTTCCAGTTGCGTGACGATGCGCTCTGGTCTGATGGCACACCGATAACAGCTTATGACTATTTCTATAGTTTTCTGGCGATAGATAACTTTGATGCGAATTCCTACCTGCTTTTTGAGGATGGCATTCGTGAAAGTATCGAAGGTGTTGTGCCGTTAGGTGATTTTGAGCTTGCGGTGATTTTCGCAGAACAAAATTGTGACCTCCTGCCCTACGCTGACCTGCCTGTCGTGCCCGTGCATGTTTTTGATGAAACCTTTGCATCAACTGCCGCCGATTTCTTTGTTGAAAACGATGATTTACTGGCAATGTGGGAAGCATGGGATGAAAGCTATGTCTACGCTTCAAGTGTGATGCGGAATCATCCGTTTAACGATAACCCGTCAGTGAGTGCAGGTGATTTCACCTTTGTCGATTGGGATGAACGCGAACATATCCGTTTACAGAGTGGCGATGTCGCTTTTGAAATTGTTCCTGTGACAAGCCTTGACCAGATGTCCACACGCTTTTTAACAGGTGAATTGACAGTCATGCCCTATATGCCGCGCAACTTCATCAATGATTATGTGGATAATCCTGATGTACAACTCATCGAAACCGATATAGCCGAACGCATGTACATCAATCTCAATCTGGCAGACCCGCGTGAACCGATTAGCGCCTTTGATGAAGATGGCATTCCACAGGAGCAACTCCCGCACCCGATTTTGAGTAATCCTGATGTGCGTCATGCCCTTGAACTGGCGATTAATCGCGAAGAACTGGTTGAGATTGCCCGTCATGGACAGGGAACACCCATTTCATCGTACTTCATCCCGACAACATGGTTTTACGATGAAACACTCAATGACCTTGAATTCAATCCTGATGAAGCTGAACGTCTCTTAGAAGAAGCTGGATGGGTGCGTGTTGGTGGCAATACATATCGTGAATGTGTCAATTGTGATACAGCCGAAGAAGGCACACGTTTAAGTCTGACACTCGGTTATTTCAATTTTAATCCGGTTTCCGTCAGTGCGATTCTCATTCAACAGCAATTACGCCATATCGGAGTTGAAATTTCACTGATTTCGACCTCATTCAACGAAAGCATGAATCAGCAATTTGATATGTACATGACCACCTGGTCGAATAACTATCCATCAACTTATGATCTGGAAAGTTATTACACACCACAGGGTGACATTGTAAATTCAGGCTCGAATATCACATCGTATAACAATCCTGAAATTACTGATCTGATCGAACAGGCGCAGACTGTCCCGGAGTGTAATCTGGAAGAACGTCAGGAAATTTATCGTGAGGTAGACCGCATTTTACAGGACGATTTACCTGCTATCTGGCTAAATTCCACACTTCGACTGACTGCGGTTCAAGCCGATGTGCAAAATGTGGTGATGTACCCCGAAGATTACTACTGGAATCTGGCAGATTGGAGAGTTTTTGATGCGCCATAAGCAACTTTTACTCACGCTGATACTGCTGCTTTTGCTTGCTGTTCCGATATTGGGGCAATCCGGCATGGATGACCCCGCGCCGGAAGCAACTGAATCAGTAGCAGTCACTGAAGAAGTCGAACCCGAACGCGGTGAAATCGAAGTTGAGAGTGCTTTTATCCGTGCCCTGCCCGACCGCGAGTCTGAAGCTGTCGCATCGGTCTTTGAACGCGACATCTTAGAAGTCATCGGACGTAATATGGATGGTCTCTGGTTCGAGGTACGCCGCCCCTATCGCCAATTTTCGCTTGGCTGGATTAGCGCCGAACTGATTGACATTGATTTTCTACCGGAAACCCTGCCCATGACCGATTTCACGACAGGTCTGGTCGGAGCAACACCGATTCCAGAGCAACATGTTCCGGTTTATCTGGTTGCCGAAGCCAATTTGCGTTCGGAAGCCAGTTTTTCCGGGGAGATTCTCGCCGTTGTGCCCTTAGGAGCAATCCTCCCCGCTACCGGACGTGACGCGCTCGGCACATGGATTTTTGTCAATTATCGCGGCACAGAAGGCTGGCTCAATAGTAGTGTTTTCCGCAGACCGGATGCAATCGACGATTTACCGGACATCAATTCAACCGATGACAGCGTTGGACAAATTGCCGCAATCGTCATTCCACCAGAAATTCAACTCGGACAGTTACAGGCATTCCGTAATTACGTGACTGCCAGCCGGGATGTTGCCGCACAACTCGCACCATTCTGGGAAAATGTGCTTCTCGGAGAAGTGATGCCCTGTGAACCACCTGCTTTTGTGCAGGAATATCTCATCACCAATGCCGATGTGCAAGAATTGCCGGAATTGAATCGCTATGTCCCGCGTTACAATGAAGGAGTAACGTTGCTCAATGAAGCGATTGAACCACTTTACGAATGCGGTATCCTGCGTGTAGAAGTTGTCAACGAAGCGCGTAACGATGCTATCAATGCCAACATCATCATGAACGCGACACTCGGGCAACTCGACATTTTAGAGGACATCATCCGTGATGCGAATAACCTTGACACGCGCACGGTTGCCACACCCACCCCGTCACAATAATCACAACGGGAGGTATTCACTGCCTCCCGTTTGCTCTATGGTCACACACTAAATATCGAAGCGTTCTTTTGTACGACTTACGACCATATTGAGTGCCTGTTGACGCGATAGGAAACGTGGGAAAAGTCCCATCATCTGATTTTGACGCCCGGTAATGATCGTCAATTTCCCCTCAAGGAACGCATCCAGACCTGCCACCGCCACAAATTCAGATGTATCTGCGCCGCTTATTTCCGCATTTTCCCCACCCGCTACTGCCTGAAAACCGCTTTCCGTCGCTCCCGGACAAAGCGTCATCACATGCACACCCCGATCACGATATTCGGCATTCAGTGCCTCGGATAACATGATGACATAGGCTTTTGTCGCACCATAAACCGCAGAATAGGGTACAGGAACAAAGGATGCTGTTGACCCCACATTGATAATCCCACCGTCTCCGCGTTCTGCCATGCCTTCAACAAAGAGATGACATAATTCTGTCAGAGCATTGATATTGAGTTGAATCATGTTGTTATACGTATCACGATCGAATTTGCTGAACTTACCCCATTTTCCATATCCAGCATTGTTGATAAGTAAATCAACAGTCAAACCCTGCTCAACTGTCCAATCAAATAACGCCTGTGCTGTCCCGGTCTGGCTCAAATCACCTGCAAAGACATGTGCTTCTACCCCTGTCTGACGTAATTCATCAGCAAGTGCATTCAACTTGCCCTCAGAGCGTGCGGTGATAATCACATTTGCGCCGCGTGCTGCCAGTGCCTTTGACATTTCCAGACCAATTCCCGATGATGCACCTGTCACCAGTACCATTTTACCTTGATAAGTGTTCATTTTTGCTCTCCTTTTTGGTTCATTTTTCATTAGATTGAACGTTCACTCTATTCGCTGCAAAAAATTTTTGACTTACGCCAGCACCGCCCGACAAACACTATCTGCGACAGTTTGCAACATTGCCTCATCCAGATTGATAGCGCCTGTGTTGTGTAAATTTGCCAGCCGAACCGCTACACCAAAAACCATTTCATTGATGACTTCCAATGGTAAGGGCTTTAGCAAACCATTTTCGAGATCACTCTGCCCCATTGCCCATAAACCCTGCATCAGGTCTCCGGTAAAAGCGCTCTGTTGCGGCGTATAATACGATGAATTCTTGTATTGCTCCATAAATGTCGTGCGTTTGTGATTCTCCACATGAAAATGAAAACGACGTATCCACAGCCCTTTGTAGCGCTCCAGAACAGGCAGGCTTAACAAATCATCGTCAAGTAGATAAAGCATCAAATTCTTTATGGATTGCAGATAAAGTGTATCCATAATGGCATCTTTACTCTCGAAATAATGATATATGATCCCGGGACTACATGTCGCCTGTTTAGAAATCTTGCTAATACTCGCCTGGAGCAAGCCGACATCAGCGACAACATCAAGCGTAGCATCGAGTATTTGTTGGAATCTATCAGCAGCGTCTTTAGCCAAAATTTCACCATATCATCATGTTAGATTGAACGTTCACTCTATTAAAATACAACCAATTTCATTCCCTGTCAAGCAGCCAGGGAAATAGAATTTGTTTCAATACAAATAAAAAGGAGCATTAAAGTCACTCCCTGTAGCAACTACTTACCATGAAAATCATCGCAAACCCGAAAACCTCATCTATGAAACTCTGTGAGAGTATGCCCCGGACTGATTGTCAATAAAGGGTTGAACGCCCTTAAAGCCGACTTTAGTCGCCGGATTCTTTGTAGCTGGATGTTTTAACATCTAGCGCTGAAAACCCTGTACATTCATCTGTTCAATCGGTCGCGGACAGGTTGCAACGCCTTTCCGCCTCACAAAATTACCCCGCGAAACAAAATTTACGTTATAATTGCAATATACTGTAACAAACTTGAGGGCGGGACATGCTCCGTCCACGAAAATTACGGGATTTTTGCACATCAAAATAGGGAGGATTTGCCTGTGGGTGTCAGTGATATTAGTGATGTCTTTGTATCGTATCGGCGTGTCGATGTCGATTTTGTCAAGCAGGTTGTTGAAGAATTACAGGGAACAGGTCGTGAGGTCTGGATTGATTGGGAGGATATCCCACCCGGTAGTGTTGGATTCAGCGACGATATTAAGCGCGGGATTGAGGGCGCAGATGCCTTTTTAGCGATATTGTCGCCGGATTATCTCGAATCCCCCTTTTGTGTCGATATGGAATTGAACTACGCGATACAACTTAACAAGAAACTCGTTCCAATTGTTTACCGCAAATTCGATGGTTACGATGTTCCGGCAGGTATCAGCCACATCAACTGGATTTATTTCACACCTCACGCCGGACATGAAAACACCTTTGAAGTTTCCTTCCCCAAAGTGATTGAAGTTTTAGAAACTGATCTCGAACATCAACGTACTCACAAACGATTTTTGATGCGTGCAATTGAATGGGATGAGCATAACCGGGCAAATAGCTTCCTGCTGACAGGTGATGAAATCATTCAGGCAGAAACCTGGTTGGCGAACAGTGCCGGAAAAGAGCCCTTTCCCTCCGATTTACAGAAAGACTATGTCGCAACCAGTCGTAGTCAGGCATCCGCACGGCAACGGGCATTGCTAACGGGGGTCAGTGGTGCGCTGGTATTAACCGTTATTCTGGCGATTGTGGCGGTATTCCAGTGGCGTGCTGCGACTATTGCAAAAGAAGATGCCGAAAATCAGCGTACAATTGCTGTCCGTGAAGCCGAAGAATCCGCAAGCCTTGCCCTGGCATCCGGTGCGCGAGAAATCAACATCAGTAATCAGATTGAAGCCGTCGGACTGGCACTCGAAGCCGTTAATCTGGTTGACCCGCCAGCATTATCACAGCGTGTACTGGGCGAAGTTGCCTATCAACCCGGCGCAATCCAGATTTATCCCGGACATGTTGAAGATACTAGCTCGGTTGCTGTCAGCCCTGATGGAATGTATATTGCTGTCGGCGCAGAAAATGGTCTGATTATCATCTGGGATAGCGAATCCGCAGAAGAAATCCATCGCCTTGAACAACATGAAGATGAAGTCGTCACACTGGAATTCAGTCCCGATAATAGCCTCTTAGCGGCAGGTAGCGGAGATGGGACGATTACCGTGTGGGATGTTGCCTCCGGCGAATTATTGCAAACCCTTGAAGGGCATGAACGGGATGTCCGTGCAGTGGCTTTCCATCCTGATGGCACACAACTTGCATCCGGTTCAGTTGATTCACTGGTGATTGTCTGGGATGTAGCCACAGGAGATATTGTACAGCAAATCGAAGCGCCCGGACGGGTTTTCGCGGTCGATTATCATACAGACGGCACGATGATTGCTATCGGAGATCGTGACGGTGTGATTACCCTGGTTGATACAGAAAATTATGAGGTAATCGCGACGCTCGAAGAACATACCGATGATGTCAATGACCTCGAATTTATCCCCGGTACAAATCGCTTTATGTCTGCCGCATCAGATTTGCAAATTCTGATGTGGGATACAGAGAGCGCAAGTGTCATCGGACGCTATTCCGGGCATTCACGCTTGATTCGCACGGTGACTATCAGCCCCGATGGACGCTTTTTCATGTCCGGTGGTGATGACCGCACAATCGTTTTGCGAAGTGTCGCGACAGGAGAAGAACTTTTCCGCTATACAGGCGTTGAGCGTGTGAGTGACCTCGTCTTTATGCCGGATAGTGTGCGTTTTGTATCTGCCGATGAAAGTAATAATCCCATTTTATGGGCAGTCGAATCCGGCGCACAGATTGCAAGCTATGATGATGGGGATTGGCAGGTTTTGAATGTTGCAGTCAGTCCCGATGGTCAACGCATCGCAACAGGTTCACAGGGTGCATATGTTCACATTTACGACCTCGCATCCGATGAAGAACCGCTCAGAGTCGAACTTAATCAAAATTCGGTGACAGGCGTTGCCTTCAATGTCGATGGCACACAGGTCACATCGGTTGATGCCAGTGGTGGAATCTTTACCTGGGATGCCGTAACAGGCGAAGTGATTTATGACCTGACTCAAGATTCCGTCCCCTTACAGGCAGTCGCGTATAGCCCCGACGGTCAATTTCTTGCTGTCGGGGGTGGTGTCCAGCGAACGTCGGCGCTCTATATCTTCAATGCAGAAACAGGTGAACTCATTCACACCCTGGAAGGACATATCGGCACTGTTCGTGGACTGGCATTCGGTGCAGATAGTACAACGCTTGCTGCCGGAGAAGAAGGTAATCAAATTATCCTGTGGAATGTCGAAACAGGCGAAATGATTCATACTCTGGAAGGTCATAGCAATGCGGTTTACAGTGTCGCATTCAGTCCCGATGGCACACAGGTAGCATCTGCCTCATTCGATAATTCGATCATTCTCTGGGATGCAGCATCCGGTGACATGATTCAGCAATTCTTCGGGCATACTGATGTCGTTCGTGCAGTGACATTCAGTGCTGATGGTGAACACCTCATTTCAGCAGGGTCAGGTGCAATTGTACTGGTCTGGGACATCAACGACCCGCGTGGTGAGGCGACCCGTGCGTATAGTGGACACACCGACAATATTCTCTCACTGGATTATAGTCCAACAGGGGAATTTTTCGTCTCGGCATCTAATGACACAACCATCATCCTCTGGCGCTATGATACTCTGGAAGAACTGGAAACCTGGGTACAGGACAATCGCTATATCGCTGATTTACAGTGCAACACACAGCGTCAATTCCGTTTATTGGCTGACGGTGATACAGCCTGCGAGTAGAAATCATCATAAAATAGATGTTAGCAATGAGACCTTTCTATACGGAGAAGGTCTCATTGTTTTGTTCTTACTCTGTCATAATGGCATGATAGCCCCAGACAGACTCTATCCCATTGATCGAGACATGATAGTCGAGTCCGAAATCAGTGCAGACCAGTCGTACAGGAGGTAAAAATACAGCATTCCCGAATTCTGATACCATATCGCTTGCAAGCGTTGATAAATCCATCGTTTGACCATCAATGTTAGCCATCGCCGTGATGCTATCAAAGGAATAGTTAAAACTATCAACAGTGAACGAAATGCCATCAACAGTATGCACGTTCAGATTACCCGACACTGCAATATCAATCGTAACCAGCATATCCATTCCACTCATGTCAGTGTTCACGCTAAAATCATCGGCTGTATGAGTAACATGCAAAAATTCATCAATGCTCAGGTTCATTGAACCGACTGTAATATCCGATGCCCCTGCTAAATCTCCGAAAACATCAGAAAACGACTCTGCTGGCAAATCAACCAGTTCAAACTCACCCACCAGGCAACTGAAGTCTTCCTCTTCTTCATCACTATCATCGGGCGACGTTGTTTCAGGGTCTTCACAATCCTCATATTCTTCGAGTGGCGTATAGATAATGTCAAAAACAACTTCCTCGCCTGTTGCTTCATAGGCACGTGATACCACGCTATTGAGCAATATCTCATCATCTTCCTTGCATAAAACCACCGGAGAATCAGGATAGACGTTCTGATACACGAGTTCATCGCCTGAAACTTGTACCTGAATTGATGTGTCTTCCGGTAGCTCACTCACAGAAATTTCGATAGCCGGAACATCAATAAATGTGCTAAATTGTTTGAACCGCAGTGAAAAATCGGTATACATACTCACCGTGTCGGTTAGCGGGATGTCGGTTGGTATCGGTGTCTCAAACAAATCATCGCTCAAAGGCTGCCCTGCCAGTGCATCTCTTGCCAGCGCAACACCAAAATTACCGAACTGCACAGATAGATTCTCTATTTCAGCATTTAAATAAGGATGGAACACATCGTCATCATAAGACAGACCTGTATAATTACGTAGCAAGTCGAGTACAGCGTCTTCTGTCGCGGGAAGAGTTTCAGCATCGCCTTCCAGTGTCGATAAATACAACCAGAAATACACGGCTACATAATCCGTATTCGTCAAAAGCCCGCTACTTCCGACAATCGTCTCAGATGCCAGAACAACATCTTGCAAGCCATTGAATCCAGCACGTTCGGTCAAAATGACACCCGCATTATCAGGATAAACTGTGCTTGCCAGAAAGTCTGCAATACTAGAAACCAGCCAGCTATCCCCGCTGCCGTAATCCGTATCCAGGTAAAACTCTTGATTTGCTAAAAAGCATCGTGCGATTTCATGAGCAATCTCGAATTGCAGCGTCAACGTATCGACAGGAGAATCTTGTACTTCCAGATAACAAACTTTGCTACCGGAAAACACATGCTCTCCAACAATTTCTTCAAACTCGAAATCAGGAGTTACATCATAATGACTTTGCGCCCATGCTTCAGAACCACTTAGACCTGAAGTTGCTTCCACGCTAGTAAAAGCATCAACATGAACCAGTACATCCATTAAAGGCACGACAGGATCATTAAACAAGCTATCAAATTGATCCATTGATTCTGTAACCGCATCACGGATAGTGTCCACATGCCCGGTATCATCAAAGGAATCGTAGACCAGCAGACTGGAACTGCTTGCTCCGGCTGTAAAACTTTCGCGGGTGAGTTCCTGTGCATATGACGTGATTGTAAAGCTCAAGCTGATTGCGAGGATGAAAAGATAACACCCTGCTTGAAGACGCATCTTCCAACTCGATTTTGACAGAAGAGAAATCGTATTTTGTTGTCCCATGATATGATCCCTGATGAAATTTGCAGTATTTACATCATTTGTAATACCAGATGTAATGTTGTTATCTATATTGTATAGGTTTATACAGGCTACGCAACTACGCTGAAATGTTCACAGCAAAACAGGTCAACTTAATCTTGTCTTCCCGATGTCTTATAAAAATTTCATAAATGTCCCGGCGTTCTCGCAACCTTTACAAAATCCTCGCGTAAAGAGGAGTAAGAACAACAAATAAGACTATGGAGACTAATCATGGAAAACAACATTCAAGCAGTAAAAGACCGCGCTAAAGAACTCGTTGCAGAAGGCAATCAACGTCAGGTCGTCCTGCGTAGCAAATCCGGTGAAAGCATCTTTGAAGTCAGCCTCACCGTTGCCGTCGCAATCGCAGCCGTACTGCTGGTCACAGGTATCCTGAGCATCCCGCTACTGGTAATCGCAACCGTTCTCGCGATGGTATTCGGTGTACGCCTTGAACTTCGCAACAACGCTGTACAGGATGACAACACCGTCCTCATCGAATCATAATCGGCTACCACAGAATCACCTTCCAGAACCATCGGCATTGTCCGGTGGTTTTTTGTTCATATATGCTTCGATGGGATTCATTCCATCATTATTAATCTCCCCGAAAAGGAAAAACAATGTTTGATATAAACCGCTATTTGATAATTTTGTGTCTCCCCTTGATGATGATTGCCTGCACCCCGCAAAAACCTGCTGCGTGGGAAGGATCAGGATTAAGTCAGGTGCGCGATCAACTTACAGTTGAGCAGTTGCAACAAAACAGAGTCCTACCTCTAATGGATATGAGTTACTTTGCAAAGCCCGAATGGGCAGGTGAGGCAATAGATTCATTTTCAGGGTCAGTCTCGTTTTCAGATTCAAGTTTGATTTTTCCACTCAATAGAGATCATTATGCTGGAGAGGATATATTCCCGGGGTTTACAATAGACTTCATTACTCATGAGGGAGCATTAATCCCCGTTCAAAAAGACCCTATTTTCACCGGACATTATAGTGATAGTTTCTGGGATGTGATCGTTGGTGCGGGAGAGGTGTGGTACGAAGACAGCGATGGATTATGGAGTCGGGCATCTTTTCCATTATCTTTAATCGATCGCTATATGGGGCAGGTTAGAAACTGTGTGGCAACCTTTATTTACCGGACGGATATGATTAGTAATATCTATGTCCAATGCAGTCAGGAGACGGCTGACTTCCTGGATAATTCAGGCGGTGATATGCGTGTCATGTTAAGGGAAGTAAATTATCAGGCGATGAACTTCCCCCATGCAGAACAGATTATCGAAGAACATCAGCGTCATCAATCAAGACGACTCCCTGTTTTGCCATTAAGCACCATTGATGCAGATAATGAGATGGGCGATTTTTTCAACAAATCATTATTGACAAATGCTTCCACAAGTCTGGGTGCTGTTCTTGTAGATGACACAATCTACTTGCATCCACCCGCTACACGGCACGGTCTATATCCTTATCCCGGTGAAATGCGTCACGGTGTATATTCCGTCAGCAAGACTATGACCGGGGCACTGGCATTATTCTATCTGGAGGAGCGCTATCATGAGGATGTATTTGCTCAATTGATCAGTGATTATGTCCCGGCACTTGCAGACCATCCTGCCTGGCAGGGAGTAACATTCTCTCATACGCTAAACATGGCGACTGGCACGGAAGGAAGCGAGGCGGCAGAGCATCTTCTTGATATTCTTGTTCTGGCGAGGAGTGCGGAAGATGGTATCAATAATATCGCGACGCTCGGAGATTATCCTGAAGCACCGGGAGAGCAATTCAATTACGCCTCTACGAACCTGTTTGTGCTGTCCTATGCTTTACAAAACTATGTAGAAGAGAAAGAAGGGGCGGGTGTTTATTATTGGGATCTGGTTCACGAAAATGTACTGATACCAATAGGCGCGGAATACTTTACGCTGCGGCACACGCTGGAAAGTGATGGCTCACAGGGTATTCCTATCCTTGCCTGGGGTGCATTACCGGCACTCGATGAAGCAGCAAAAATCACCCTGTTGATTTCAAACGAAGGGGAATTTAACGGGCAACAATTACTGAATCGCACCAGAATCCGGGAAGCGCTCGGTCGAACAGATTGGGAAGGCTATAACACCGATGAACGCGGTGTAAGGTATCGGCACTCTTTCCGCTCAACAACTATCAGGGTTTCATCCGCTTGTGAAGTTGATGTCAGTTATATGTTAGGCTTCGGTGCAAACCATGTGCTATTTTTGCCGGATAACGTTGCAATTATTCGATTTATGGACGAATTTGACTTCGATATTGATACACTTGTCGGGAGTGTCGGGAGACAAATCCCTTTTTGTCCGTGAGATAGGAAGCATACTATAACGACAGGAAAAAGAGGGAATAGGCGGTCAACAGGGGAATCGTCGGGGAAACGTATGCTCGTATCCGGTACAGATTCTTGTTTTGGGTTATCCTATAAGCATAGCGTTTAAACAAAACAGGAGCATTCGATGCGTTCCTTATTTTTTGCTTTATTGATTTTACTATTCGCAGGTGTTTCGACCTCTCAAACACAGGACATTGATACAATTTTCGGCATTGTCACCGTCAATAATTCGATTGTGCGTGTCGGACCCGATTTTGCCTATGATGCCATCGGTAGCTTACCGCTTAATGCTTCGGTAGTGATTGTCGGGCGTTCGGGTGATTTCATCAGTCGCTGGGATGGTCGTCAATGGCTGGAACTCGATACAGGCGGATGGATTTATGCCCGTCTGGTGCGGACGAGTACACCATTCAATTCAATTCCGCCAACAGGTCGCCTCTTACCCCGTGACCGCAATGGACGTGTCCCCGAAGGCTTTGACCTCTCAAGCGAAGTCTGCTCACAATGGGTCGGTGCATTCACACAGACAGGCGATTTCTTTGCAGGTGATGAAGTCATTACTGTAACCTACCCTACCCTGCAAGGTGCAACGATTTACAGTGTAATTGTCATCGCACCGGATGGTTTCCGTACTCCCTTTGATAGCGAAACAGGCACTGTCGAAATTCGTCTGGATCGTTTGCCGAATCAACCTGGAACATATACCTGGCGTGTTGCTCCCTACTGGACAGTCGATGAAGCACGCTGGCGCTGGCAGCAAATTTGCCTTTTACAAACAGGCGGCACGTTCGAGAAGCCGGAAACCGAATTTGACCGTGCTGGCTCTATTCATGAAGACGATGAAGAAGACGACTAGTATAGACAGCTTCCAACATATCCCGCCTTGATTTTTCAGGGCGGGATTTTTTGTTTTACCTGTCAATTTAGGCAGCGAAGGTTTCCCTAACACCGTTTTAGCCACTTTTGACGCAATCTTCCTATCAACTAACAAAATGCTGCAAGGTTAGGGTTTAGATTTGCAAGGTATACGATCAATAATATTAAATTATCTATTATGAAAACACGACAATATACCGTAACCCCTTGAAAACACTGGCTTTCACGCAACAGTAAAGATTCTCTAACAACAATAAATTTCTCAATATTTCATGTGTTAGGTTGATGTTAGGAGCAGCAAATTATAGTAGGAACGTAATCATCATTATCCGCCGGTCAGGATAATTTAAATCAAGAGTGGGAAACTAATCTACGGAGATATGGGGTAGCAATCATGAAACTTTCAATCATCATTCCAGCGTATAACGAAGAAGACGGTGTAGCCATCACTGTGAAAGCCATTACACCTGTGATGGATAAGCTTGCTGAAAATTACGAAGTAGAAGTTGTATTTGTCAATGACGGCAGCAAAGACGACACCGCAAACCTTCTGACAGAACACACAGCACACGACGAACGCTTCAAAGTTGTTTCTTACGAAAATAACAAAGGTCTCGGCGGTGCAATCCGCACAGGTTTCCGTAATGTAACCGGAGACATTGTT
>ENA-OWNT01000392-OWNT01000392.1-seawater-metagenome-genome-assembly--contig:-NODE-392-length-107261-cov-6.146757_pt1 | contig 107261 bp, 94 predicted proteins | sample MGYA00238136_ERZ651165 | MGnify/ENA primary metagenome ERZ651165 (study PRJEB26861, sample SAMN08777766) | seawater metagenome | isolation source: coastal seawater | place: USA: Florida | collected...
CCTGTCGCGCGATCGGTCGGCAGAGGCGCCAGACGCAGCATGGAAAAATGCTCGGCCTGAACGTCCTCCCACAGCACCGGGGCGGCCACTTCACCTTCCTGTCCTTCAGTCGGGGCAGCCTGCTCGGCCTGCATGGTTGCTTCTGTCATCACGGTGATCCTGTTATCGGCATTGCTTGGCAAACACAATGCCAGCATCCCGCTATCGGCCGTTTTCGACGAAGCTGAAGGGAGAACCTCTACAGATCGGAGAGGGAATCCGTGGCAGCGATGTAGCGTCAGGCCGCAGGCACCGAACCGATGAACTTGATGATTCGGTCCGACAGCTCGCTGGCCAGCGGCAGTTGCGGGTCCTTGTAGGACGCCAGCTGGCGCTTCATGTCCATCGGCACGATGCGCAGCACGTGGTTCATGCCGCCGATCAGGGCGATGTCGGAGTCCGGCTTGGCCTGATGCAGTAACTCGGCGTCGCCCACACCGACCTGCATGTCGTTGCGGCCCTGAATGATCAGCGTCGGAATCTTCAGCTTGCCAAAGGCCTGGGCAGGGTTCTGGCGGAACAGCGAAATCAGGTAAGGCTGCACGCTTGGGCGGAACACCACCTGTAAAGGCTCGGGGACGTTGTCATCGGTCTTGCCGGCTTTTATTTCCTCGATCAGCTCTTCACTGCGCGCCAAAAGAGGAGGGGGCAGACGGTATTGCAGCTGTTCGCGCACCACCTGATCCACCGGGCGGCCGGTGCCTGCGACCGAAATCAGCGCCGTGGCGCCTGCGCGCTCGGCGGCCAGGGTAGCCACCAATGCGCCTTCACTGTGCCCCAGCAGGATCAACTGGCCCAGCCGCGGGTCAGCCTTGAGCTTGTCGGCCCAGGCCACGGCGTCATCGACATATCTCTCGATGGTCAGGTCGCGTTCGTCAGGGGTGGCGGGGCGGCTGGCAGCCACGCCGCGTTTGTCGTAGCGCACGCTGGCAATGTTGTGCCTGGCCAGAATCAGCGCGAGGCGCTTCATGCTGTCGTTACGCCCGCCGTCGGTGTTGTTGCCGTCGCGATCGGTGGGGCCGGAGCCCGCAATGATCAGCACCACGGGCACCGGGTCCTTGGATTTGGGCAGCAGCAGGGTGCCGAACAGCTCGCCGGTGCCCTCGATGGTGGACATCACGGTGGAGGTGTAGGGGTCGTTGCTGTCGACCATCAGGTAGGCGATGTCGCTGAACTCGTCGTAGGGGATGTTCGACACGGTGAGCTGCTTGATCTCACCGGGAGCGAGGGTCCAGGGCAGCGGGCCGTTGGTGGCTTCGTTGGCGTCGTAGACGAGGTCTTCGGACGCGGTGTTGAAGTCGATGTTGGAGACGATGAGGTCGGCGGTGCCGATGTTCTCGATCTCGAAGGTCTGGTCGGAGTCACAGCCGATGTAGAGGCGACCGAAGTCGTACTCGTCGGGGGTGAGCTGGATGACGGGCGCGATGCCGTTGCCGAAGATCTCGACTTCGACGAGGGGCTCGTCGGGGTCGTCGGACTCGATGTAGACCTTGTTGCCCACTTCGCCGGCGGTGTTCGGGTCGAACTCCACCGAGAAGGTGGCCTCGCCGCCCGGCTGCACGAGGATGGCCGAGAGGTTGGACCAGCTGTAGGGGCCGGTGGTGTCTTCCAGGTAGATCTGGCCGAGGTGGAGGTCGCCGCCGCCTTCGTTGGTGATGGTGACCGTCTTCGACTCGATGGCCGGGGGAGCCGCGCCGTCTTCGTAGGCGAGCACGTCGCCGAAGGACAGGGAGACCGGGTCGACGGCGATGTCGGGGTCGTCGCCTTGACCGATGTCGGTCTGCACCTCGGTCTGTTCCTTGATCTCGTACTCGTTGCAGGCCAGTGCGGTGATGCTGGTGACTGCAAGCAGCAAGCTGGTGCGGCGCATGGGGGTCTCCTGGATTTCTGACAAGGTCAGGCTGGGCGGGTCTGGAGGTCTGAAGCGGACTGAATCGCTGAAGACGATCATTCGCAGGGGGTTTTCGGGGGGTCAGCTGGCCGGGGCTTTGTGACCGTCGGCGGGCGCTACGTGGTCGGTGTGACGGTGTGACAGCGTTTGCCGACTTTTTCTGATCTTTCTGCGAAATCTCGGTGGGATGGGGGTCTTGAACGAGAGGTCTGGATCCGACGGCCCGCGGGCGAGTTCGATCCCTACCAATGAACAGGGGACGCGGCGGAGAGTACCCCACGATGGACCGGGTGGTCGACCTCCGCGTGCAAAGAAAGGCCGGCGGAAGGGCATCGCGAAGCTTGCACAAGTCGGATGACAGCCAGGGTGGTGTCGGGAAGATGCCCGAGATAGTCGCGCCGGCATGGTCCGTGCCCTTGGATATTCCTGTAGCGACTTCGACCCCAACGACCCTGGGCGGCTCTGCCGTGGCCGGGAGCGGTGGATCGACGCCTTCCCTTGCACCGACATCGAGCCGCTGTTCCGCGTGAGCATCTCCGGCGCGGAGTTCTCCGACGACAGCGCCCGTGATGCCCGTCGAGGCCTGTCCTCGTCGGGGCTCACCTGCGGTCGCGTGATCCAGGCGCTCTGGCCCGATGCCGAGCTCATCGCCTGGGCCGACGGTGCCCACCCGGTCAACATTCCCGCCGAGGCCGAGGGGGTGGAGCTGTACGAGCGCGTGCTGCCCCAGGGGCCCCTGCGCCGTTGGGAGAGCCGCTGGACCCTCTTCTGCGCGTCGGAAGAGGAGATCGATGAGGCCATTGCCGCGGGTGCGACCGCCATCCTCGTGTTCTCCGAGCCGCCTCCCGAGGGCGAGAGCGAGGCGGCCTCCACGCTGCCTCCGGTGGCGGATGCCTACGTCGACCCCACCCCCGAAGGCGGCCTGCCCGAGGACATGCGCGCCAAGCTGCACTACCTCACCGGCCCCCGTGTCGACGGCATCCCTGCCCGGCTGTTCCAGGCGGTCGCCATTCCCGACGTGCTCGAGTTCGTCGAGGCCCTCGTGCTGATCCACCGCGACAAGCACGGTCCCTGCCTTGGGGTCTACACCTTCGAAGACATGCAGGTGGAGGACACCCTGCGTGGCCTGGCCGATGACGTGGCCGCCCTGCCGGTGCCATTCGCCATCCCGCCCATGCTCGCGCGGTGGGACCGTGCGTTGTGGGAGCTTCGCCAGGACTGGGACGAAGCCCGCGACGGCGAGTATCCCGTGCCCCCCGCAGCAGATGGCGTGGGCGGCTGGGGTCGGCGGGGCCCGCGTCGGCGTCGGCACCACGGCGAGGAGTAGGCCCACCGCCCCGAGATGGGCGCAGAGCAGGACACCCGCCCTGGTGGGGGCGGGTGCGGAGGGACAGCTGGTGTCCGCGGGGCCGGCTGGACCTACTCGGGGGCGATGGAGCCGGAGATGTCGGACCAGGTGGTGGAGGCGCGGTCGTCTTCGGTGAGGGTCAGCGTGCCGTTGTTGACGGTGATGCCGTACTCGCCGATGCCGGAACCGTCGGTGTCCACGCAGGAGTCGTAGCTGTAGATCTCGAAGTACCAGGTGCCGTCGGCGTCGGCTTCGAACTCCCACGAGGAGCACTGGTAGTCGACCGGGGTGTAGGTGCAGTCGAAGTTGTCGTCGGCGTCGACCATCAGGCACTCGTCGGGGCTCCAACCGAGGAAGCGGGTGTCGAATGCGGTGTCGGCGTCGATGGTGTCGACGGTGATCTGCACGGTGGTGCCGCTGGTGACATCGACCGCCCACACGTCGGTGGCGGAGCCGTCGCAGGGAATGGAGGACTCGCCGTACTCGGAGATGATGCCGGCGGGGAAGGCCTCGGTGGCATCGGAGTAGGCGGCGTCTTCGCAGACATCCTCGTAGAGCGAGGGCGCGGCGTTGGAGGCACCTCCGCTGACCACGAGCTCGTCGCCAGACAGGACGGTGCTGAGGTCGGAGTTGCCGTAGTACCCCTCGAAGGCGATGAAGCTCGAGAAGTAGTACATGTAGCCGTAGTAGTCGTAGGCGTAGTCGACGGCGGTGACGTTGTAGTACACGCCGCCGTAGTAGCTGGTGTACTCGGCGTAGTGCTTGAGACCGACCACGGGGAAGTCGGCGTCGTAGAAGGCCGAGAAGCCGTACGTGCAGTCGGCGTTGTCGGCGGTGCCTTCGAAGGACAGCGACAGGTCGCAGTCGGGACAGTCGCTGTTGGTGGCGCCAGCAAGGCTCACCACGCCGGAGCAGGAGGCCATGTCGTCGGCGTCGTAGTTGGTGACGTTGATGGTGCCAGCGTAGGCGACACCTTCGCCCTCGCCCTCACCTTCGCCCTCACCTTCGCCTTCGCCTTCGCCTTCGCCTTCGCCTTCGCCTTCGCCCTCACCTTCGCCTTCGCCTTCGCCGCCGGAGTCGCCGGACTTCTCGTCACAGCCGAAAGCGAAGGAGGTCAAACCAAGGGCCAGCAGCCAACCGAATCGTGCACTCATGTCTCATTTCTCCATGTGGATGGACGTGCGGCGGAGCTTACGCAGAAATCGTGCAACCGTCCAGTGCTGCGCTGAATCAATCTGCGACGAAGTCAATTGCGACAGCGATCGCCTCATCGAGCACGACATCGGAGTCCCCGTCGAGGCCCGCGGCGTCGGCCCGCTCCTCCAGAGCCTTCCATTCGTCGCGCTCCGCCTGACGCATGCTGAGCTGGAGGCTGGTGGCCTTGCCGTCGGTGCTCTCGCGCGCGGTCCGCAGCTCGGCCATCATCTGGAAGCCCTTGCTGGCCCCCACGCGGGCGTCGGAGGCCGCCCGCAGCCGGTCGAGGTCCCACGCCCCCTCCCCCACCTCCTTGAAGCGGGCACTCACAATCTCGTCGTAGGGCAGGGCCTTGTCGAGGTCGCCTTCTCGGCTGTCGAGGCCGTCGTAGGGGCTGGGGATGATGATGTCGGGCACCACCCCCACGCGCTGGGTGGACTTGCCGGTGACCCGGTAGAATTGGCTTGAGGTGTACTTGAGCGCACCGGCATCGCGCTCCGGTGAGCCGCCGAAGCGAGCGAGAAGCGGTCTCATGTCGAGCAGCTCCTGCACCGTGCCCTTGCCATGGGTTGCGGAGGCACCGACCACCAGCGCCCGCTTGTAGTCCTGCAGAGCGCCGGCGAAGATCTCGGAGGCCGACGCACTGTAGGCACTCGTGAGCACCACCACGGGTCCGTCCCAGGCAGTGCCGGCCTCCTCGTCTTCGAGGACCTCCCGCGACGACTGGGGACCACGCTTGCTCTTGATCTGCACCACCGGTCCCTTGTCGATGAACAGACCGGTGAGGCCGATGGCCTGTGTGAGTGCCCCGCCCGAGTTGGTGCGGAGGTCGACGAGCACCACGTCTGCGCCGTCGGGCCCCAGCTCCTCGAGCAGCTTGCGCACATCCTCGGTGGTGCTGCGGATGACCTCATAGCTGCGACCGTCGCGGCGGACGTCCTGGTAGAAGCTCGGCACATCGACGACAGCCACCTTCTTGCCGCCCACCTCATGCACCTCGATCTTGGCGGAGGCCGCCTCGATGACCACCTCGTCGCGGGTGATGCGCACATCCTTGAGGTCGCCGTCGGGGGCGTCGGCCGGGATGACCGTGAGCACCACCTGCGTGCCCTTGGCGCCGCGGATGAGCTTCACCACACGGTCGATGCGCATGCCCACGATGTCCACCGGCTCCTCATCGCCCTGGGCCACCGCCACGATGCGGTCGTCGGGCTGGAGGATGCCGTGCAGGTCGGCCGGACCGCCGGGCACCAGGGAGATGACGCGGGTGTGCTCGCCGTCGGTGCGGAGGGTGGCCCCGATGCCTTCGAGCCGGTCGCTCATCTGGATGTCGAAGTCGTCTTTGGTGGCCGGCTTGAACCAGAGGGTGTGCGGGTCGTACACGCCGCCCAGGGCCGCCAGCCAACCCTCCAGAACGTCGTTGGCATCGTAGTCGTCGATATCTTCGCCCAGCCGTGTGTAGCGCTTGGACAGCGCCTCACGGGCCTCGGCAGGGTCGTCTCCAGACAGGACCCGCAGGATGAGCTGATCGGTGATGCGGGCGGTCCACACGGCGTCGAGGCTGGCGGAGTCGGCCTCCCAGGCGGCCCCCTCGCGGTCGCGCTGCCAGGTGGCGTCGGACACCTCCAGGTCGATGTCCTCGGCCAGCAGCTTCTTCGCGAAGGCCACCCGCTCATGGACTCGCTGCTTGAAGCGGGCATGCACGGTGAAGGCGGGCGAGACATCCGCGGGCATCCGGTGCACGGAGTCGGGCAGCTCGGGGACCATGCGCTTGAGCGCCGCGACGTCCGAGGCGGTGAAGAACAGGCGGTCGGGGTCGAGCTGGTCGAGGTGCCCGTTCATCCACTCCTCGGCCACCGCGTCATCGACGGGACGTCCGGCAAGGTGGAAGTTCTCCAACGCGAGCACGACGACCTGGCCGACGAGTTCGTGGTGACGCTCCGGAGTAGCGGGGGCCGCAGCCGTGGCTGGCAGGGCGAGCCCGAGCAGTGCCAGCGTGGAGAGCCGACGAAAGAGGCGGGACAGGGTCTGGGGCATGGGACCTCGGTGGACGGACGGGCACAGACCCCTCGGACCCGCGCACGCTTCCCCGTAGGTCATACCAAACGGTAGAGCGCGCTGCCGACGCGTCACAATGTGCGGCGCCGGGGCCCCTTGTCCGCACGGCCCGACCGGTCGAGCTCGTCGAGCAGCTTGGAACGCTCTGCCAACCAGGCGTCCCTGGCCAGCCCTCCAGAGCGATGCCGACGGTCGAGGGCTGCGAGGCGTGCTGCGAGATCGTCCATCACCGCGGCGTCTTGCGGGGAGTCTCCGCGGGTGCCGGAGGGCCGGAGGGACGCCACCTCCTCCCTCGCCGCCGCCCACTCCCGGTCCTCCTCGCTGTCGCTGGCGAAGTGGCCGGCAGACGTGCGCTGGGCCACACCGTCCTGCACCGAGACGGCGGCCTCTCGGGCAGCATCCGCCACCACCCGGGCCTGCTTGCCCGCCCGTCGGGCCAGTCCCTCGATGCCGCCCCCTTCTTCGAAGCGCTTGCGTCCGTCGGCCACAGCGCCCTTGGCGAGGTTGGTGAGTCGATCGAAGGTGCTCATGGGTCCAGCTCCTGGGGGGGTTGCTCGGCAAGGGGTCGCAGTCCGCCCTCGGCTTCCACCTGGGCCGCCGCTGCGGCTGCTTCGTCGGCCATCATGTCGACCGCAACCGGGGGAATCGGCGGTGGCCCCCGCCACCAGTCGTCGAGCAGGGCAATGCCGATGCCCAAAGCGATGAAGACGGCCAGGGTCCGCAGCGAAGCGCCACCGGCACCCGAGACCGCAGGGCCGCGTCCGACCGACGCGAACATCGGGGGGGCGGTCTCGGACTCTTGCGTCCGTGCGACAGGGTCCCGCTTGGGCATTCATTCTCCGCAACGACGTCCGCCTTGTCTAGCCCCCCCAACGGACCAGCGCCGCTCCGCCGTCCCCTGGCCTCACCGCTCGCGGGCGGTCTTCTTGAATCGCTTCGGGTCGATGCCGTACTTGTCCACCCGAAGTCCCATCACCCGCTCCGACATTCCCAGGTCGCGGGCGGCCGCCGCTCGGTTCCCCCGATTCACCTTCAAGGCGTCGAGGATGATCTGCTCCTCCACCGCATCGAGACGCTGCTGCAGGCTGCCATGAGGCCGCGTGCCAGTGGCTTCTGCCGTCTGCAGAGAAGGCGGGAAGTGGTGGCCGTGCACCACGCCATCCCGAGCGAGCAACACGGCGCGCTCGATGCAGTTCTCCAGCTCCCGGACGTTTCCAGGCCAGTGGTAGGCGGTGAGGATGTCGATGGCTCCAGTGGAGATTCGCTGAACATCCCGGCCGTGTGACCGGTTGAAGCGCTCGACGAAGTGATCGGCCAGCAGCAGGATATCGCCAGTTCGCTCCCGCAGCGGCGGCAGGCGAATCGGAAAGACGGCAAGGCGGTAGTAGAGATCAGCCCGGAAGGACTCATCCGCCACCATGGCCTCCAGGTCGCGGCTTGTGGCCGTGATCACACGCACGTCGACGCGCACCGAGGTGTTGCCGCCCACCCGCTCGAACCGCCGCTCCTGCAGCACCCGAAGCAGCTTGACCTGGTTGGCGGCCGAGAGGTCGCCGATCTCGTCGAGGAACAAGGTGCCCCCGTTCGCAACCTCGAAGCGCCCCTTCCGCTGGTGCAGTGCGCCGGTGAACGCGCCCCTCTCGTGCCCGAACAGCTCGCTCTCGATGACCCCCTCGGGCAAGGCGGCGCAGTTGACGGCCACGAAGGGCCCGTTCCGCCGCGGGCTTCGGTCGTGCAGAGCCTCGGCCACGAGTTCCTTGCCGGTACCGCTTTCGCCGGTGAGCAGCACGGTGGTGGGGCTGTCGGCCACCTGCCCCATCAAGGAGAAGACCTCCTGCATCACCCGGGACCGCCCGAGAATCCCAGAAGGAGCAGTCACGGGCTGTTCTCGAGCCTCTCCGTCGGCCCGGAGGCGCCCGACGATGGCCGGGGTGAGCAAGCCACCCACTGCCTGCAGTAGACGCGCATCGTCGGCCAGCCCATGGACCTCCATGGCCCGACGGTAGGCCGACAACACCGCAATCGGCGCCCCCTGCCAGCAGATGGGCACACACACCAGACCGCGGTCGACGCCAGCATCCAGGGCGCCGGTGCGGTCGAGAAAGTGGGGGTGGGAGCGGATGCTGCGGGCCACCTGCGCAGAGGGCAGACCACCCCCGTCCGGTCGCATCACCACCCGACCGATGAGGCCCTCTCCAAGACCATAGCGACCGCGCCGGACCTCGCCGGGCGTCAGTCCATGGGCCGCCTCGAGCTGCACCACCCCCGAGCGGGTGTCGAAGAGGCCGAGTGACACGCGCTGCAGGCCGGCCACCTCGCCGAGGTCGCGCAAGATGGGACCCAGCACCTCATCCAGCTGGTCGGACCGCGCCACCCGCCCCGAGATGCGGCTCAGAAGCTGCAATCGCTGCGCTGCGGTGGGCACTCCGGCCATGTCATCGACTCCAGTTCATACCATTTCGTAGCTTTTCCACACGATACGTCCCAGTCCGATCTGGACGTAAACACGCTAAATTTCGTCACTTCACACCAATGGCACAAGTGTCAACCAAGGGCAAGACCTACACTTCTGTAGGAATTGTGGGAGGTAGGCACCATTTCCTACATCTTCGTAGGATTCGACCATTCCGCTTCAGATGGCGACGGCATTCTTGATGTGGCACGGCCCTTGCTTCGCCGGCGGACGTCTCCCAACTCCCCCTTTTCACGGAGTCTCCCATGGCGCTCATCGCCGAGTACATCTGGGTGGACGGCACCGTCCCCACCGCTCTCGTCCGCTCCAAGACCAAGGTCATCCCGGGCTTCGATGGCGAGGTCGACCTCGACAGCTTCCCCGTGTGGGCCTTCGACGGCTCGTCCACCGCTCAGGCCGAAGGCGCCGACTCCGACTGCATCCTGCGGCCGGTGCGCTTCGTGAAGGACCCCGTCCGCAACGGCAACGCCTGGCTCGTGATGTGCGAGGTCTTCAACCCCGACGGCACCCCCCACCCCTCCAACCGCCGCGCCCACCTGCGTCGCGTGATGGAAGCAGGTGGCACCGAGTCCGACGCCTGGATCGCCTTCGAGCAGGAGTACACCTTCTTCGAAGGCAGCCGTCCCCTCGGCTTTCCCGCTGAGCGCCGCTACCCCGCCCCCCAGGGCCCCTACTACTGCGGCGTCGGCTCCGACGAGGTCTACGGCCGCCCGGTCGTGGAAGCCCACCTCACCGCCTGCCTCGAAGCCGGCCTCTTCATCACCGGCATCAACGCCGAGGTGATGCCCGGCCAGTGGGAGTTCCAGTGTGGTGGCCCCAAGGCCGACCCCCTGACCGCCTCCGACCACCTCTGGCTGGCCCGCTGGCTGCTGTACCGCGTGGGCGAAGACTACGGCATCTCTGCCACACTCGACCCCAAGCCCGTGCCCGGTGACTGGAACGGCGCCGGCATGCACGCCAACTTCTCCACCGCTGCAATGCGGTCCGAAGGCGGCGACCGGGTCATCGAAGCCGCCTGCATCGCCCTCGGCGAGCGCACTGCCGAGCACTTCGAGGTGTACGGCGCTGGAAACGAGGCGCGCCTCACCGGCCACCACGAGACCTGCTCCTACCGCGAGTACCGCTACGGCGTCGCCGACCGCACCGCCTCCATCCGCATCCCGCGCATGGTCGCCACCGAAGGCCGCGGCTACCTCGAGGACCGCCGCCCCGCCGCCAACGCGGACCCTTACGACGTCTCGGCCGCCCTGCTCATGACCACCCTTGGTCTGTGGGACTGAGCCTTCAATAGAGGGGACCTCCGGAGCCACCCCGTTCCGGGGAGTCTCCTCCGGGCTCCACGAGCCTCCCCGTTCCGGGGAGTCTGCTCCGCAAACGGCCGAGCCTCCCGCTGCGCTGGGAGTCTCGGCCGCTGTCGTTCTGGGCGAGCCCCAGCCAGCACACGAACGTACTACACCTGAGACAAACCACTCGACACCCCTCCTCCCCCACCATACGCCCCCAACGCGAGTCCATGACTCGCATCCACGGGGGATACACTCTCACCCAGCCGTAGGAGGTCGGATGTCGGCGTCGACGTACGCTCGCGAAGCACCGGTCCGCTACCCCGAAAGTGACGGGGAGCCGATGGCCGAGAACATGCTTCAGTACCGCTGGATCGTCACCATCCAGGGCAATCTCGATGCGCTCTTGGAAGACGCACTCGTGGCAGGAGACCTGTTCTGGTATCCGGTGGAAGGCGACAACAAGACCCGCCGCGCACCCGACGTCCTGGTGGCGCTGGGCCGCGGCAAGGACATCCGGCGCAGCTACTTGCAGTGGAAGGAGGGCGGTCAACCACCAGACGTCGTGGTCGAGGTGTGGTCTCCCGGCAACACCTACGCCGAGCTGATGGCCAAGCTCAAGTGGTACGACCGCTTCGGTGTCTCCGAGTTCATCCTGTGGGACCCCGACCGCATCGACCTCATCGCCTGGCGCCGAGCAGAGGGCGGCGAGCTGGAGGTGGTGGGCACCGAGGGCGGCTACACGAGCCCGTTCCTCCGCTGCACCTTCACGCTCGCCGACGAAGAGCTGCAGATCCACGATGCACAGGGCCGGCCGTTCAAGTCCTTCCTGGAGCTCCACGCCGAGCGGCGAGAGGCCCTCGAAAAGGCCGAGCAGGAGGCCGCCCGAGCCGAGCAGCAGGCCGCCCGAGCCGATGCCTTGGCTGAGAAGCTGCGCGCCCTCGGCATCGACCCCGACACCGTCGCGGGCTGAGTCTCAGCGGGTGGGGTCGGCCAGTCCTCGGAGCCGCTGGAGGATTTCCAGAGTGGTCACCCGGTGCTGGGACGGGTCCTCGCCCGAGTGACTGGCGAGGGCCTTCATCACGTCCCGGCGGGTCACGAGGCCCACCAGGCGGCCGTCACCATCCACCACAGGCAGGCGCTTCAGGCCAGTCTCCCGAAGCTTCTGCGTGGCCGCGTAGAGGTCGGCATCGGGCGAGATGCTGACCACCTCAGCCGACATCCGGTCGCCCACCGACTCCTCGGGCAAGGAGTAGAAGGCCGCACTGGCGAGGGTGTCGAGCGCATCCGTCTCGGAGAAGACCCCTACGAGGCGCCTGGACTCGTCCACGACGGGAGCACCGCTGTAGCCTCGACGGACCAAAGCGCGGGCAGCCTGTCCCACCGACATGTCCGGCGTGAGCGTGACGACGGACGAGGTCATGAAGTCGTGAACAAGGGCGATATCGGACATCTTGTGCTCCTTTCTGGGTGCACTAGGACCTAGTCACCCCCATCCTATATGCCGCAAATCAGTCATGCCGCGTGGCCCACCACTGACGCCCGTCACTCAGATCGAGTAGCCCCCATCGACGTGCAGCACCTGGCCCGTCACGTAGGTCGACCGATCCCCCGCGAGAAAGCCCACCACATCCGCAATCTCACGCACACCGGCAAACCGGCGCAGCGCGATGTTGCGCTTGGCGGCGTCGATCCAGGCGGGTTCCCAGTCGATGCGGTGAAACAAGCCGCCTTCGGCCACACCCACTGCAACCGCGTTGACCCGCACCCCGTACCGGCCCTCCTCCCGCGCGTAGCCCCGTACCATCGCCGCCACACCCGCCTTGGGCACGACGGACAGCCCATCCCCGGGTGGCCATCGACCGAGTCCAGCACTCACGAGGGCGACCACTCGGCCCGACCGCTGCCGAAGCGCCGGAAGGGCTGCCGACATCAACGCGAAGAAGCCGTGAAGCTCAGTGTCCACAGCAGCTCGCAGAGCGTCCGCGGGCGTCTGTGAAAGGTAGGGCTGCCCGATGTCCGCCCCCGCGGCGAAGATCAACGCACCGCATCCTGTGAGGTCGCCGGGGTCGTCGGCGGGAAGACGCAAGCGCCGTACATCCTCGACCACTCCGCCTGCGGCTCGGATGCGCTCGGCCACCGCGTGTGCCCGGCTCGCCCCGCCCGCGTAGGTAAGCACGACGGGCCACCCCGCCTCAGCAAGCACCTCCGCACAGGCCGCCCCGAGCCCCCCGCTGGCCCCCACCACCAGTGCGAAGCCGCGGTCAGGCATCGGCTGTCCATCCTTCCTTCAGTGCGAAGCGGGTCACCTTGCCGCTCGCATTGCGGGGGAGGCTCGACAGGGTCACGAAGTGGCGGGGCACCTTGAAATTGGCCATCCGCTCGCGACACCAGGCGGTCATGGCCGAGGCTTCTGGAATGCTCTGACCTGCGCGAGGCACCAGGAAGGCCGCCCCCACCTCCCCGAGCCGCCTGTCGGGAACACCGATGCACGCGGCGTCGGCGACACTCGGATGGGTGAGCAGGGTGTGTTCGATCTCCGCAGGGTAGGCGTTGAAGCCACCCACGATGAACATGTCCTTGATGCGGTCCGTGATTCGGATGTAGCCGCGCGCGTCGAGGATGCCGACATCACCCGTGCGCAGCCAGCCATCCACCACGGTCTCGGCCGTGCCCTGTGGGTCGTCGAGATAGCCGACCATCACGCTGTAGCCACGCACCAGCACATGCCCGGCCTGGCCCGGAGGGGTCGACTTGCCCTCCGCGTCTACGGTCTTCACCTCCACGCCAGGAATGGCGCGGCCCGAGGTGGTCGCGATGGTCTCGGGGTCGTCGTCGTGGCGGCACATGGTGACGACACCGGTGGACTCGGTGAGCCCGTAGCCGGTGATGACGGTGTCGAAGCCGAGCACATCGCGCATGTCGCGGATGAGCCGCACAGGAATGCTGGCGGCACCGGTGACGGCCAGCCGAAGCGTGGTCAGGTCGTGCTCGGCGAGGTCGTCTCGGAGAAGGAGGGTCTGGTAGAGCGCCGGCGGGCCGGGTAGCACGCTCACTCGGTCCCTGGGAATCCTCTCCAGCACGGCATCTACATCGAAGGTCGCCTGGGGAAGGATGGTGGCTCCCCGCATCAGCGCCGCCAGCCAGCCGGCCTTGTATCCAAACGCGTGGAAGAAAGGTGCGACCACCAGATAGCGGTCGGTGGCAGCGAGCCCGATGACCTCACTCCAGGCCCAGAACGCCCGCAGGGTCTGCGCATGGGTGCACATCACCCCCTTGGGTCGCCCAGTGGTGCCCGAGGTGAAGAGCACGTCGAGCACGTCGTCTGGCTGCACCACCGATGGGTCGACGGCAGGGGCACCGTCCCCCGCCTGCAGAAAATCATCCCAGGAAGGATGGCGGAATAGCACCGTGGGAAGCTCGGGCCAGTCGAGCATCGCGCGGAAGTCGAGCCCAAGGAAGCCGTCCACCGTGAACAGCAGCTTCGCCCCGCTGCGCTCCAGGATGAAGCGGGCCTCGGGTCCCTTGTAGCGGGTGTTGATGGGAACGAGTGCCGCACCCAGCGAGTGGATGGCCAGTCCAGCGACCACCCATTCCCACAGGTTCGGGGCCCAGATGGCCACCCGGTCTCCCCGGGTCACCCCGCGGGACGCCAGCGCGCGCGCCGCCAGGTCCACCAGAGATCCCAGCTGATGAAAGCTCAGGTGCAGGTCACCGTCCTCGATGGCCACCCTCGGGCCATGTGCCGCCACCGCACAAGCCAAGAGGCCCGGCACGGTTCCAAAGCGCAGATCGCCGCGTGCTGGCAGGTCTTGGGAGCTGACGGAGGAGGAGTCGGCGGGGTCCGGCGTCATGGCGGTTGGCTCCGGTGCAGCGGTGAGCTGGGGCGCTTTCGGGCGAGGTCCGAATCGAGTAGAACATGTTCTCGCACACCGCACCCCCCGAGGTCCCATGCGTGCAAAAGCCGACGCCGCCATCGCCGCATCCAAGCCCTCCACAGAGCTGTCCGTGGACCCCCGCTCCCTGCCGCTTCCGCCCGGCCCACGGGGCGACATCCTGCTGGGCAGCACCCTCGACTTCAAGGAGAGCCCTCTGCAGTTCGCCTGCTACGTGCAGAAGGCGTACGGCGACGTGGCCCGCTTCAGGGTGGGGCCGTCCCATTGGGTTCTTGTGAGCGACCCCAAGCTCGTGCACGACATGATGGTGGAGCGCGCGGCCGAGTTCCAGAAGCCCGCCGTCGCGCGTCGGCTGTGGGAGAAGTTTCTCGGCGACGGCCTGCTCACCACCGAGGGGGAGACCTGGCGCCGGCAGAACCGCCTGATCCGCCCCGCCTTCCGTGCCGGCCGCATCGCTGCCTATGGCGACACCATGGTCGCCTACACCGAGCGCATGATGGGCGACTGGTCGGAGGGACAGCAGCTCGACCTCGGCGAGGAGATGGTCGCGCTGACGCTCGAGATCGTCGCCAAGACGCTCTTCGACGCCGACGTGCGCGAGGGCTCGGCCACCGTGGGCGAGGCCATGAAGGTGCTGAATGTAGAGATGCTCAACCACATCTACATGCCGGTGCCGCTGCCCCGCTGGTGGCCGAGCAAGGCCAACAAGCGGAAGATGAAGGCCATCCAGGACATCGAAGACATCGTGCGCAAGGTCGTCGAGCAGCGGCGCTCCGAGGGCGAGGACCGCGGCGACCTGCTCAGCATGCTGGTGTTCTCCAAAGACGAACAGGGCGACGCGCTGTCCGACAAGGAAATCCGCGACCAGGCGATGACCTTGTTCTTCGCGGGCCACGAGACCACCGCCCACGCGATGACCTGGGCCTGGTATCTGCTGGCCACCAACCCGGAGGTCACTCAGCGTGTGCAAGCGGACATCGACGCCGTCAGCAAGGGCGAGCCCCTCACCATCGCGATGCTCAAGCAGCTGCCCTTCCTGTCCCGCGTGGTGGACGAGTGCCTGCGCATCCTGCCCAGCGTCTGGGTCTACATGAAGGAGCCGGTCGCGGACACCCACCTCGGCGGCTACCGGATGCCCAAGGGCACCCAGATCATGATCTCGCCCTACATCCTGCAGCACGACGCCCGGTGGTTCCCACGGCCCGAGACCTTCGACCCCGACCGATTCGAAAAGGAGCGAGCACGCGTAATTCCGAGAGGCGCTTACGTGCCGTTTTCCGGCGGAAGCCGAATCTGTGCGGGCCGGAACTTCGCCCTCATGGAGATGCGCCTCATCCTGGGCACGATGCTCCAGCGCCTGGTGCCGGAGGTGCCGGAGGGGCTGGTGCCCGAAAAGGAGGCGGTGCTGTCGATGCAGCCCAAGGACGGCCTGCCCGCGACCATTCGGTTCAGACGCCGCGAATGACGCGTGCTACGCCATTCACAGCAACCAACCCTCAGGCGGACAGGCGCTTCACGTAGCGCTTGAGCCGGACCATGTAGGTCCACAGGTTGAAGGCCATGATGGGCTTCACCAGCCAGTGGATGCGGCCGAACACCCCAGCGGGGTCGTAGGCCACGGTCCAGCGGAGACGGCAACTGTCAGGTCCGAGCTCGTCGACCACGTAGTTCTCGCCGAAGGCGGTCCAGATGAGCTCGGTGGTTCCATAGAAGCAGAACGCCATCTCGCCGTGCTCGACGTCGTACTTGAAGAACTCCTCGTAGACCTTCACGCCGCCCCAGAAAGTGACCGTGCGGGTGGTTCCGGGCGCGTACGGCTCGGGGGAGGTCCACTCCACGCCTGCAATGCCGGTGGCCCACTTCGCCCAGGAGTCGGGGTCGGCGAAGATCTCGAAGAGACGGGCTCTGGAGATGGGCAGCTCGACGTAGTTGTCGAAGCGGACCGGCGCCGTCTCGAAGTAGTCGGGGCCGAAGGGACGGCAAGGCACGAAGGGCAGCGACTCGTCTCGGGGGGTGCTGCGCACGCTTGGGACCGGCAGAGTGCTCACGCGCACCTCCATGGGCTCGGTCCCGAAGTTAGCCGCTCCGGCGCCACCGCACACGTCGTCCTGACGAACCCTGTGCGCCCCCCGCGGTCCAACAGCGACCCGCACTGGAGTCCAGATGACCACGCCGTCCACCCTCGCCGACGCACTCCGCCACGCCCAGAGGGGCGAGCTCGACAGCGCGCAGGCAGTGCTCACCAGACTCCTCGAAGACACCGCCCACCCCGACGCTCCGCAGGCCGCCACCCTGCTCGGACGCATCCGCCTGCAGGACAAGGATGTCGACGGTGCGCTCGACGCTCTGGTGCCTGCCTGGGAGCGGGCCCGACGCAGCGCGGACCCCGCCCCTGCTGCGCTGGTGGGACTGGGCCTCGTGCAGGCGCTCGTCGCCGCCGACCGCGCGCTCCACGGCCTGCGGGTACTGGTCCAGGCACGCTCCTACTCGGAGCTGTCGGGCAATCCCGGCCTCCTCCGGGCGTGCAACGACCTCGGCAACGCCCTGCTGGAACGCATCCCGGCGCCCGACGAGGCCTGCACCGCCGACAGCCGCGCCACCCGCACCCACCTGCAGGCCCTCGCCCGTCGCGCCAGCGGCGACCTTCCCGGAAGCCGCCGCGATCTACAGAACGCCTGGACGGTCGCAGAGTCCGCAGCACCCATCGTTCTCGCCGAGGTGGGGCTCGACCTGGTGCATCGGATGATGACCGACGGCAACGTGGCCTGGCCCCAGGTGCGCGACGCCGCACGCACGGCGGCCGCCCGCGCCCAGGACCCCGAGCTGGTGGCGCAGTTCGACGCCATCGAGGTGCCGGAGACCGCCCCGGTCGACGAGGGGGCCGGTCCCCTCGACCGCGCGCGGGCATTGGCGGAGGCGGGCTCCGTGGATGCTGCAATTGACGCGTGCGAGGTCGTTCTCGCTGATGTGTCGGCGACGCCCGGCGACACCTTGGCCGCCCGTTGCCTGCTGGCCCAGATCCATCTCGGCGCCGACCGGGCCGACCGGGCCGTCGCGGCGCTGGCCCCGGCGTGGGCCCGCCTGGAGAGCGGCCAGGACCCCATCGGCGCAGCAGCGGTCGCCTCACTGCTCGGTCCCGCGCTCGTCGCCGATGGCCGCACGCTGTCTGGTCTGCGGGTGCTCATGGTCGCCCGCCACCACACCCGCGACGACGACGAGACCCGCGACTCGCTCATCACCATCGGCGAGCGCCTGCGTCCCCACCTTCCCGAGCCGCCGAGCGCAGACCACGACCCCGACAAGGCGGCCCTCCTTCACGCGGCCCGCGCGCTCATCGCCTGGCTCGGTGGGCATGCCGATGAAGCACGGGCCGGGATGGGCTTCGCGTGGGCAGCAGCGAAGAAGGGCAGCCCCAACGCACGGGCCCAGGTGGCGCTCGACTACACGGGAATGCTGCGTGCGTCGGACGACTCGCGGTGGATGGAGGTGCAGCGGGCCGGGCGCGCGGCGGCGATGGATGTGGGGGACGGCAACCTCGTGGCGCTGTTCGACGCGGTGTCGCCGTTGCCGGAAGCGTAGAAGACCGCGGCGGAGAATCCGACGCGGTCATCCCAGACGCCCCACCGGGGTGGACGGCGGCAACATCGCACAGCGGCTGCTATCGCAACGCCCCCAGAATCAAGGCCGGATCTGGATGCAGCGCACGCAGCCGCCAGGCCTCGCTCGGCCGGCAGGCGCCAGGCATGTCCGCCCCGCCGGGGTCGGTCCACGACAGCTGAACATGCACATGCGGGGGCCACCCGCCGTTTTCGGAGGCGTCCCCCAGCCACCCGAGCACCTCGCCGGCCTCGAAGGTGCGACCCACCGGGCTGCGCGCAAGGCTGGCCTTCGACAGATGCCCCAAGAGCACGTAGCACGCAGTATTCTGAGCACGCAGCTCGTGGTGGCACACCAGGGCGTGGCCATAGTCGCCGTCGGCCGAGAGAAAGTCGGCGTAGACCACGCGTCCAGGCGCGAAGGCATGCACCGCCACCCCGACCGGCCCGCCCAGGTCGACACCCAGGTGCACCGAGCGGGCCTCGCCGTCCCCCTGGAACAGAGCCTGGGTGTAGATGCCCCGCTGCTCGCCATAGCGCCCCACCGACCAGGGCGTGGGCGGGGCGGTCCACCGCTCCCGGAGGTCGAGAATCACGGTGGTGTCGACCGGAAGGAAGACCACCGGGTGGTAGCCGTGGGGAGGCTGCAAGGGCGCGTCGAGGGTCTGCATCGCGGCTCCGGGAGGCTGCGGCTGCATATTCGACCAGAGCCGACGATGGAGGGGCGAAGGCGGCAACCCCGGACAAGCGGGGAAGGGGTAGACTGCGCGCCCCGACCCGGACGACGCGATGCCTCGAACACCCCGTGCCCTCTTCCTGCCACTGGTGGGCGTGCTGGCCGCGCAGGCCGGCTGCGACGACGGCAAAGACGCCACCATCACGGTGTCCAACAGCGACCCCTCCGCGAGCATCCTGTCCCACATCGACGGCGACTCGGTCATCGAAGGGGTGCAGACCGAGTTCAAGGGCGTCGTGTCCGACCCCGAGGACGACTACGCCTCGCTGCTGGTCACCTGGATGAGCGGTGGCACGGCCATCTGTCCCGAGCAGCCGGCCATCGCCGACGGCACCACCACCTGCACCTTCCCGCTGTCCCGCTCCGACTCCGGAGAGGTCACGCTCCTGGTCAAGGACACCCGCGGCGCCAGCGCAGTCGCCAAGGTCACGCTGGATGTGCTGCCCACCAACCCGCCGTCCATCACCATCACGGGTCCCGAAGAAGGCCGTCGCTACTATGAAGACGTCCCTCTGCAGTTTCGGGCCGAGGTGAGCGACCCCGAGTCCGACCCAGACGAGCTCTCCGTCAGGTGGGACAGCGACCTGCAGGGCGAGCTGTCCATCGACCCACCGTCCTCCGCGGGCACCATCGAGGGCGAGGTCTACCTGCGAGAGGGCGACCACATCGTCACGGTGCGGGCCGAGGACCCCAACGGAAACACTGACACCGACAGCATCTACCTGCAGGTTGGCGGTCCGAACACCGCCCCCACCTGCGCCTTCACCGCACCCGACGACGAGGCCGTCATCGAAGAGGGCGAGGTGGTGCTGCTGCAGGGCACCGCAGACGACGTCGACGTGGGACCCACCGGCCTGTCCGCCACCTTCGAGAGCAGCCTCGACGGGGAGCTCGGCACCGTCACTCCCGACTCCGACGGCACACTCACCTTCGGCGCCGACGACCTCAGCGCGGGCGTACACACCCTGTCCCTCACCGTCACCGACGACGCGGACACCACCTGCACCGCGAGCCGCGTCATCCGCATCGCCGAGCCGCCCACCGTTCGCATCACCAGTCCCACCGCCGGCAGCGAATACAATGACGGCGACACCATCTCCTTCGCCGGCACGGCCACCGACCTCGAAGATGCCGCCGACACGCTCGCGTTGTCGTGGACCAGCAGCCTGGACGGGGAGTTCGACACCGGCTCGGCCGACTCCGCCGGCAATGTGGCCGCCTCGGCCGTGCTGTCCGTAGGCACCCATGAGGTGCGCCTCACCGCCACCGACAGCGACGGCATGACGAAGACCGGGCTCACCACCCTCACGGTGAAGCCTTGCGAGTACTTCTACGACGATGATGGCGACGGCTTTGGCGACCCCGCCACCGCCTACGCCACCTGCACACCGCCCGTCGGCTACGTCGAGGACGGCACCGACTGCGACGACGCCGACCCCGACGCCCACCCCGGGGCCGACGAATACTGCGACGGCCACGACGACGACTGCGACGGCACAGTCGACGAGAGCGACGCCCTCGACGCCTCGGTCTGGTACGCCGACAGCGACGGTGACGGCTTTGGTGACCCCACCACCGCGGTGTCGGCCTGCACCCAGCCGAGCGCCACCATCAGCGTGGGCGACGACTGCGACGACGGCGACGGCGCCATCCATCCCTCCGCGGAGGAGGTGTGCGGCGACGGCGTCGACGACGACTGCGACGGGGCCGACCTTCCCTGCATCATCAACATCCCGCTGGCCACCACAGACGTTCAGCTCATCGGCGAGTCGGCCCAAGACGAGGCGGGCACCATGGTGCGTGCTGTCGGTGACCTCGATGGCGACGGCTACGACGATGTTCTGGTGGGCGCGCCCTACGACGACATCGACGCGGTCGACTCCGGAACGGCCTACATCGTGTTCGGCGGGGTCAGCGGCACCATCGACCTGTCCATCGCCGATGCCCGTCTCATCGGCACGGGCGGCTCAGACAACGCCGGCTTCGCAGTCGGCCACGCCGGCGACGTGGACAACGACGGTTACGACGACATTCTCGTCGGCGCCATCTACGAGGACTCCGGCGCTTCGGATGCCGGGGCGGCCTACCTGCTGCTGGGCCCCGTGACCGGAGATGTCGACCTCGACAACGCCGACTATCGCTTCACCGGCGACACTGCGGACGACTACGCGGGCGTGTCGGTGGCCTCCGCCGGCGACTGGGACGGCGACGGGTACGACGACATCCTCATCGGCGCCTACGAACAGGACACCGGCGCCAGCAACGCAGGCATGGCCTACCTCATCGAAGGCGACGGCATCACGTCGGGCGGACTGGCGAGCGTGTCGTGGGCCCGGTTCTCCGGCGAACGCTCTGACGACCAGGCCGGCCGAAGCGTGACGGGCGCCGGCGACGTGGATGGCGACGGTCAGGCCGACCTGCTCATCGCCGCCCCGCCCGAGGACACCGGCGGCAACGCATCCGGCTCGGTCTACCTGGTGCTCGGTCCGTCCACCGGCGGCCTCGTCGACCTGCGCTACGCCGACGCCCAGCTCTACGGTGAAGGGGACAACCACTTCGCCGGTCGGGAGGTCAACGCCCCTGGCGACCTTGACAACGACGGCTACGACGACATCATCGTGGGTGCAGACGGCGAGGACAGCGTTTCCAGCGGCAATGGAGCCGCCTACATCTGGAACGGGCCCGTGCCCTCTGGCACCCGGGAGCTGTCCAACGCCGACACCAAGATTGTGGGCGACACAGGCCTCGACTACATCGGGCGCAGCCTCGCCGGCGCGGGCGATGTCAACGGCGACGGCGCGCTCGACCTCGTGATGGGCGGCACCGGCGACGACTACGGGGACACCGACGCAGGCGCGGCCTTCGTGGCACTGGGTCCCATCAGCTCGGGCACCATCAGCAAGCCCGACCTCTACGCGCGCATCTACGCGGCCACCACCGACGACAAGGCCGGCTACTCCGTCGACGGCGCCTTCGACTTCAACGGGGACGGCCTCGACGACATCCTGGTCGGCGCGCCAGGCGAGGATGCCGGCGGCACCGACGCAGGCGCCGCCTACATCACCTTCGGGGCGACGAGCTGGTAGGTCGGCTCCCGCGATAGGTGCCCGCATGCACGCGCTTGCCTTGTCCCTGCTGATGGCCGTGCCGGTGTCTGCGCCGGTCCCCTCCCTTGCCGATCTGCCGGGTCCGGCCGTGTTGGGCGAGGCCTTTGCCGACCTCGCCGGGCGGGTGGGCCCCACCACCGTACACATCGAGTCCCACGCCGGCGCGGGGGTGTCCACCGGCCTCGACCAGCTCTCCCGCGACTTCCAGTTCACGCTCCCCCAGCAGCGGGCGGCGGAAGCCGACGGTCCACGCTCGACCGGAAGCGGCGTCATCATCGACCCCGACGGCCTCGTGCTCACCAACCACCACGTCGTCGGCGGCGCACGCGAGGTCATCGTGACTCTGCACGACAAGCGCAGCTTCCACGCCACGGTCGTGGGCACCGACCCCCGCACCGATGTCGCCGTGCTCAAGCTCCACGCCCGCCCCGAGGACCTGCCCCTGCCCGCCGCTGCGGTCGGCGACTCCGACCAGGTGCGCGTGGGGGAGTGGGTGATGGCGGTGGGGCACCCCTTCGACTTCCAGTTCAGCGTGACAGTGGGCATTCTCAGCGCCAGAGGCCGCCGCGACCTCACCCGCGACGAGATCCAGGACTACCTCCAGACCGACGCCGCCGTGAACCCCGGCTCGAGCGGTGGGCCGCTGTTCAACATCCGCGGCGAGCTGGTGGGCATCAACACCGCCATCTTCAACCCCGGTCGCACCGCCCAGAACGCCGGCATCGCCTTCGCCATCCCGAGCAACATGGCCCTTCGCATCGCCCAGGAGCTGCGGGACACCGGCCGCGTCGGACGGGCCACCATCGGCGTGCAGGCGACCACGCGCGCCCCCAGCCAGGACAACCCCCGCCCGGGGGCCGAGATCACACGCGTGGTGCCCGACGGACCCGCCGAGGAAGCTGGCTTGCGTCGTGGTGACGTGGTGGTGGCCATCGACGGCGAGCCAGTGGGCAGCGACAAGGAGCTGCGGTCGATGGTTCTCTCCAAGGGGACCGCCGCCGACCTCACCGTGCGGGTGGAGCGGGGCGCCCGCACCATCGACCTCAAGGTGCATACACGCGCGGCCCGGGACGGTGCGCTCCCCGGCGTGAAGCTCCCAGACGACGCCATCGAGTGGGCCGGTCTTGTGTTGGCACCGCCCACCCCCGAGCGGATGGGCCGCCTCGGCGTGACGCCCCCTCCCGACGAGCGAATGCGTGGGGTGCTTGTGTTGGCTGTGGCACCGGCCAGTCCGGGGTCCGCTGCTGGCCTGTCTCCGGGCGACATCCTGCTGGAGGTGTCAGGCAGCCACGTCGAAGATCCCGACCAGCTCTTGCAGCTCATGCAAGGAAAGAGGGGAGCGGCGGTGACCTTCTGGCGCTCGGGGGGTCAAGCCACCGCGGTCATCGGGGGCCTGGAGCGTCGGGAGCCTTGACCTGACCGCCCGTCAGCTCGGGGCGCTCGGAAGGCTGTTCCATGTAGCCCATGGCTTCGAGCTGCTCGACGGTCTGGGCATCCATGGGAGCGGTCGCGGAGGAGCGCCGCCCGGTGGCGATGTGGGTGCGTACGGCCTCCAGCAGGGGTGCGGCCCCGTGTTCGTCGGCGAGGTTGGTGCGTTCGAGGGGGTCGGTGCCGGTGGCGTACAACTCAAGTGTGGGGGCGTCGGGCAGTGACAGCCGGCCGTGCTGTTTGACATGAGCCGCGGGAATGGTGACGATAAGCTTGTTCTCACCGTCGTGCACCGCCTTCATCTCGCGCTTGTCGTTGAGCGCCTCGGAGAAGACCGGCACCGGGGCTACGTCAGGTCGGCCGTGGAGCAAGGGGACGAGGCTGCGGCCGTCGATGCCGGGTGGCGGTTCGTAGGACAGCAGCTGGGCGACGGTGGGCAGCAAGTCGACCGCAGACACGCGTTGCTTCACCCTGCGTCCCGCCTCCGCACTGCCGGGCAGCTTCACGATGAGGGGCGTGCGCACGAGCTCCTCGTACAGCGAGTGGCCATGGGCGTCGTAGTAGTAGGGGTGGTGGTCCTCGAACTCGTCGCCGTGGTCGGAGGTGACGATGAGCAGGCAGCTGTCGTAGAGCCCCCGTCGCTTGAGCAGGTCGACCAGCTGGCCGATGCGGGCGTCCATCGCAGCGATTCCGCCATCGTAGAGTGCTTCGGTGACCATCGGGGTGCGCATGCCATGGTCGCCGAGCATGCGGGCCATCATCTGGTGGGCCCGGCCCTGGTGGGTCTCGCTGGGACGTCCCCTTCGCATCAGGGAGTCGAGCTCCGACAGCTTGGGCTGCAGACTCGCCAAGGCTTCAGGCGCGGGGGCATGTTCGGGCCGCAGAAAGCGGCCGTCTGTGTAGGGGGCGTGGACCTCGAAGGTATGCCAGAACAACAGAAAGGGCGACCTGCCTTGGCCAATCCAGGCGTCGAGCTCGGCGAGGTGGGCATCGGTGAGCTTGTAGTGGTGGGTCTCGTAGCTTGCAAAGCCTTGGCCGAGTCCCGTTGCAGGGTCGACCGCCCCGCCTCCGGTGAAGGCCCCGGTGCGGTAGCCATCGGCTGCAACCAGCTCGGCGAGGGTGGTGACGGAGTCCTCCAGAGCATCCACCTGCCCGCCCTTCTCGAGGCCGTCCACCAGCTCGAAGTACGGTTGCATCACGCCGTGGTGGGCGGGGTACAGACCTGTCATCATGCTGAGGTGGGCGGGGGTCGTCCACGGGGCGGTGGACTGGTGCTGCTCGAAGACCACGCTGTCCTGGGCGAGCGCGTCGAGGTGGGGACTGGTGGGACGGGCCGTGTAGCCGTAGGTGCCCAGGTGGTCGGCCCGCAAGGTGTCGATGGAGACCAGGATGATGGATGGCAGAGCCGGTGGCGCGGGCTCCGGTGTCGGCCCACAACCCAACACAAGCAGGAGCCCACCCAGGCGCGGCTTCATCCGGGCTCCGGACGGGGCGGCGCGAACACCCAGGCCGCGAGTCCGTCTTCTGAGGAGGCCTTGAGTTGCACCGGCTGTCCGCCACTCAACACCGCGGCCATCCCTGGCTTGAGCGGCAGCCCATCGAGCTCACCGGTGCCATGCGCCACGTAGACCACGGAGTCGCGGGTGGGGTCGGCGTGCAGCTCCAATGGAGCATGCACCAACGCAAGCGAGAGCTGGCCATCCATCAGGCCGGTGGGCCGCAGCTCGGACCGGGTCGACTCGGCCAGAGCAGCCGCGGGGTCGATGAGCGTGGGGGCAGGGCCGGGCAGCATGCGCTGGTCGTCGGCATGGAGGTAGAGGTTGCCGTCGAACTTGGGAGACGCGATGACCAGGTTGGCCTGGGGGGTGGGCTCGACGTTGGTCCATTGGTGGCCGGTGTAGGGCGGCGAGTACACAAGCCGACCGGGCGATACCCGCCGTTCCTGACGCAACAGCTCGCCCGCTTCGCCGTGTACATGCACCACCTCGGGCTGGCCGCTCACGATGATGGTGGCCTCGTGGGTGGTGCGGTGGATGTGCAACGGACACATCTGGCCCACACCGATGAGATGCATGTGTACCGTAGCGTGGTCGCTTCGGTAGACGTAGAACTCGCCATCGGTGGCGTTGGGACGGTTGCGCTGAAAGTCGGCGGCCTTGGCCAGCAGGTCGACCGAGTAGTTCTTCGCTTCGGGTGCCTTTGCCTTGGGCGGCCCGGCCGGCGCCGGAGGTGCCGAGGGGGGGACCGGGGAAGGCTCGGGCGCGCAGGCCACGAGGAGCGCACACAACACGGACAATCGGGGGACGGACGGCATGGCCGCAGTCTATCGTGCGGCTCCGCAACGGGAGCGATACGGCTCCGACCTGCTGGTGAGGCCGTGATGGTGCGTGGAGTGTGGCTCGCTTGGGTGATGGCCGGTGCAGTGGCCTGCACGCCAACCGACGATGGTGGCGTGGTGAAGGGACTGCCCGGCGGCGGCCCAACGGACTCGGGCAGCTCGGATGGAGGCTCGGGAGGCTCCGGGGGCTCGGGCGGCTCGGGCGACAGCGGCTCGGGCGACAGCGGCTCGGGCGGCGGCGGCTCGGGCGGCAGCGGCGACACAGCGGAGCGGGACCCCTTCGGCGACAGCGAGCTGCGGGGCGCCTGGGTCACCCGGTGGTCGTACAGCTCGGCCAGCGACGTCGACACCATCCTCACCGAGCTCGACAACGCCGGTTTCGAGCACGTCTTCTTCCAGGTACGGGGCAACTTCGACGCCTTCTACGACTCTTCGGTGGAGCCCTGGTCGAAGCAGCTCACGGGCACTCTGGGCGCCGACCCCGGCTGGGACCCGCTGCAGACCGCCATCGACCGCGGCCACGAAAAGGGCCTCCACATCCACGCCTACATCAACGTATTCCCATTCTGGACCGGCACATCGGCGCCCACCTCCGCAACCCCTGCCCATGCCTACACCACGAATCCCGAGTGGGTCGTGCACGACGAATCGGGCACGCCGATGGCGCTGAACAGCAGCTATGTCTACGCCTCGCCCGGCAACCCGGCGGTGCAGGCCCACATTGGTGCCGTGGTGGCGGACATCTCCGACAACTACGACGTCGACGGCATTCACCTCGACTACATCCGCTATCCAGGCCCGCAATACAGCCACGACTCAGCAAGCTTGTCCGCCTTCGCCGCGGATGGCTCGGGAGACTGGGACGGCTGGCGACGCGAGCAGGTGTTGGCCACGGTGCAGGCTGCCCGTGATGCCACAGGCCTGCCGCTCACGGCCGCTGTGTGGGGAATCTACGAAGACCGGTGGGGCTGGGGAGTGTCGCAGGGCAACATCGACTACCTGCAGGACAGCCGGGCAATGCTCCAAGATGGCCTGCTCGACGCCATCATCCCCATGATGTACTCGCCGGTCACCGCCACGGAAGGCGACCGCCTCGACTTCCGCACCCTCGTGAAGGACCACCTCGCAGCCCGCAGCAACGGCGGCAAGGTGTTTGCCGGCTTCGGCAACACGGTGTCCACGTCGGAGGCGTTGGAATGTGTACGGGTGGCCCGCGAGGAAGGTGCGGATGGGGTGGTCTTGTTCGACTGGTCGGTCTACCGCGCCGACCTCGACCGCTTCGGCTCCGAGGTCTTTGCGGACTGATCAGGCGGCAAGCCGCTGGCGCGGGTCGAGGTCGGCGTCGGACATCCACAGGGTGTGGTGAAGCAAGGCGGTGGCACGGGCCGCGTCGGGGTGGCGTCCGGAGGCCTCCAGCACGCGGCGCGCGCCCATCAGGTGGAGCTGGGCCGCGCCGACAGCGCCCCGGAGCAGTAGCTTCGCGCCGAGGTCGGCCCGGTAGCGCGCGGCGTTGAGCGTGTCCCCGCGCAGCTCGGCCTGGGTGAGGCCTTCGGCGATGGCGGACAGGATGTAGTCGTCGTCGAAGGGTCGGGTGGCTGGCATGCGGCTTCCTCGGATCGGTGCAGGCGAGGGATCGGAATTGCACCGCCTTGCCTGTAGGGGTGGAGGGTGGCGGGGGGCGCCGGGTAGGGTGCGGAGGTTGGAGGGGACATGCGGTGGTGTTGGGTGGCGGGCGGCCTGTTGGGATGCACCCCGCTGGAGCTGACCGACCACAGTAGAGTCGACCCCCTTGACTTGGATCTGTCGGTGGAGGGTCCGTGCATCTCCCATGGGCTCTCGGTTGGCTTGGACGGCCAGATCTTCGAACGCTGGACCCGGTCCGCGACCACAGATGGCCGCCGCCTTCGGACCGTGCTGTATGCCTACCGTGATGGCGAGTACCAGGGTCCACTGGTCACCTGGGACTACCGCTACACGTCCGACCTGCAGCTCGAGGAGGCTGTTTCCGACCAGGACCTCGACGGCGAGACCGACCTTTGGGTCCGCTACGAGTGGACTGCCGAGGGCCAGCTTGCGTGGCAGGAGGAATCGGTGCTGTACGAGACCGGCCCGCAGGTGCGCCAGGTCCAGCGCGCAATCTGGGAGAACGGCCTGCTGGTGCGCGAGGAGACCGACTTCGCCCCCGACGACCCCAGCTCTCACAACCTATACAAGACCACCCACTCCTACGACGAGTGGGGACGGCTGACCCACTCCCGCGACACTGCGCATGGACGTCCAACCGGCACTCGGGAACTCATCTATTGGCACCCCGCGCCAGACCTCGACCACATGGAGGTCTACACCGGACGCTCCGGAGTCGCCGAGGACATTGTCGACCGCGCCTATGACGAGCATGGGCGACCCACCTACGAGCGCAGCTGGCAGGGCGACACCGAAGAGACCTGGTTCGTCTGGGAGGGCGACACCATGATCGAGCGACAGATCGACTCTGGCGGCCTGCTGTATACCGACTGGTGGTGGTACCTCGACAACGGCCTCCTCGACGTTCATGTGAGTCGAGCCGCGTGGTCGGATACCGGCGAGGTCCGGTCGGAAACGAGCTCCTATGGAAATTGGCGATGCGACGAATAGCCATCCCAGTGGCCGGGCTCGCCACAGCTTGCGCTTGCCCGCCTCCCCTCGTGCTCAATGCCGACCCCTTCCTGAGAGACATCCTCGAGCCGGCGGTCGAGGTGTTCTTCAAGGCGGCGCCACCCGGCCAGATCTGCGTCGACGACATCGTGATCGGCGAGCCAGACGACCAATTCGCCGGCCGATACCACCACGGCTGGTCGCTGGTGGAGGTCTCGGACCTGGACGACCTCAGCGACCCGGTGGCCGTGGACCACCTGACCACCACCGTGTGGCATGAGTTGTGTCACGCGGCCGACGCCCACCTGGGGGTTCCCTTGCACACGGGACTCGACTGGAGCCTCGCGGAGGACCCCGAAGACGTCTACAGTCCCCGATTGGAGCCCAGCGAAGCCTTCGCTCAGCACTGCGACAGGGGGCCGATGGTACACCAGCTCATCGGCGAGTCCTGCCCCGACGACCCATTCGACACGCACAACATTGGCTTCGTGCGGGACTGGGTATACCCACGCCAGCTGAACCGTGTCGCCACCAACACCTGGCAGTGGCGCGAGGTCGGGTCGGCGGAGGTGCCCGGGCTCTTTCCAGAACGCTGGCTGGTAAGCGTGTACGATGACCGGGCGCTGGAGGTGGTCACAGCCAGCGACTCACCTGGGATCATGCTCGGCCTCTACACAGGTGAGCCCACCGAAGGCACCACCCGGTCGCCACCGGGTGACTGGCCGGAGGTGCCCCGGGGTCTCTTCGCAGACCAAGGGACACGACAGGGCGACATCGCCATCGTGAACGCCTACGCCGAGACCATCCACGGCGGCCGCGCCCACCGCATGCTCCTCCAAGAAGGCGGCCAGTGGACCCGCCTTGGGTGCGCCCGCCGGGGCGAGCAACCCTTCGTGGCCGACGAAGCGGTCTGGTCGGCGTGGCGGGAAGGCAACTCACTCCACTGGGGTGTCTGGGAGCATTGACCATCGCGGAGGTACACTGCCCTGCCCCGACCGAGGCATCCGATGCACGCCCTGTCCTTGCTCGCCCTCCTCCTGGCCCTTCCTGCGAGCGCCCGGCGAAACAAGGCGGTCGTGGTGCCGCCTGTGCCTTCCATCGAAGCGGTCGTGCAGGCCGAGGGCTTCACACCAACGCCCTCCCAATCGGACATCTATCGACCCGGCACCGTGTTGGTAGACAACGGACGGGGCGGACACGATGTGGTGGTGGAGGACTGCGTCGCCTCGGAGCCCACCGTCGCCATCATGTCGCAGTCCAGCATCGCGACGACCTTGGCAGGTGGGGTGTCGGCCAGGCTCGGTGCGGCGCGGGGCTCGGCAACTGTCGGCGTGGAGAAGCGCCTGAGCTTCGTCGATCCCGAGCAGCGCACCATTCCCCTCGCCCGGCTTCGGCCGACGGCAGAGTGCGTGCAGGGGGTCGAGACGGCGGGGGCCTTCCGCGACCTGAGCGACGCCATCCTCGTGCACGACGTGCTGGTCGCAGTCATCCAGAACACCGTGTGCACCCGCGCAGACGCCGATGGTGCCGCGGTGGCCCTCGGGTCGGCGGAGGCCTCCGCCTTCGCAGAGTGCGTCCAGGAGAGCGACGCCCAGGTGCCCCTCGGCTTCAAGGCCGTGCCACTGTCGAAAGCGTTGGCGTTGGTCGGCGGGAGCCTCTCACCCACCACCGCTGCCGCCCCACAGGCCACGCCGCCGCCGGCCCCGGTCGTCGCCTCCCCGTCCGCGGTCGCGCCCGCCCCGAAGCCTGCGCCGGATCCCGCGCCGACCAACGCGGTGGCAGCCGCCATTCCAGCCAAAGACAGTCCGGTGGGTGGACGGGGTGCCGTCCGAATTGTGGTGCATCCGTACACAAGCAGCATCCGAGTGCCGAAGTCGGTGGACAAGACCCTTGCCACCGGCGGAATGGACTGGTCGCTCACAGACGACGCCCTGACCTTCACCCAGGTGGCGAGAAACCTCATCGCCGGAGACTTCCGGATGACACGCTACGGTGCTGAGACCACGGTGGAGGTGCCCGCGGGCCGCTACGCCATCTCTTGCATCGGGCTGGACGTGAAGCTGGGGCTCTCGACATCCAAGATAGTGGACAAGGGGGCGTGGATGAACACCGGGGCAAGCCACGTCGACGTGAAGGCCGGCGAGACGACCACTCTGGAGATCCATCCCGAGGTCCGGCGCGAGATGATGGGCTACGTGCCGCTGTTCATGGTCGCACCTCGGGTGAGGCAGGGCTCCGATGGCTCGCTCGCGGACATCTGCGCCCAGACCGGCAGCTCAATCGACTGGCCCGACTACACAGGGCCCTTCAAGCCTTGAGTGGCGTGAGGGATCGGAGTGGCGCGCGCAGCGCGGTGTCGCCCGAGGCACGAGGGCGGCACGGAGGCGCCAGCGGGGAGACCCCTGAGGTACGAAGGGGCTCCCCGCGGCCTGGGCGCCGACCCACGGACGAGCCCGACCCGAAGGGGCACGCCCAGATGAGCCTCTACCAGGTGTAGAAGCCCTGGCCAGTCTTCTTGCCGAGCTTGCCTTCGGCGACCATGTCGCGCATGAGCTGGGGGGGCTCGAAGGCGGGGTTGTTCAGCTCGCGGGCGAGGTATTCGCCGATGTGCATGCGCACGTCGATGCCCACGAGGTCGGACAGCTTGAGCGGGCCGATGGGGTGGCGGTAGCCGAGGGTCATGGCGGTGTCGATGTCTTCGGCGGAGGCGACGCCGTCCTGCACCATGCGGATGGCTTCCATTCCCAATGCAACGCCGAGGCGCGAGGTGGCGAAGCCGGGCATGTCGTTGACCCACACGCAGGTCTTGCCGATCTGTTCGCCGTACGCGCGCACCTGCTCGATGACCTCCGGGGCGGTGCCGGGGTGCTGGATGACCTCCAGCAGCTTCATGATGTGCACGGGGTTGAAAAAGTGGAGGCCGATGACGCGGGAGGGGTCCTGGGCGGCTTCGGCGATGCGCGCGATGGAGATGCTCGAGGTGTTGGTGCCGAGCACGGTGGTGGGCGCGGTGAGCGCAGCCAGCTGGCGAAAGAGGCTCTGCTTGAGCTCCAGCTTCTCGGGAATGGCCTCCACGACGAGGTCGCAGCCGTTGGCGGCATCGGCGAGGTCGGTGGTGCCGCGGAGGTTGGACAGCGTGGCGGCCTTGGCCTCCTCGCTCACCTTTCCGCGGGCGATGCCCTTGTCGAGGTTCTTCGTGATGTGGGCCAGACCACGGTCGACGGCATCTTGGTGGAGGTCGTAGAGGGCAACGGGAATGCCGGCCGCTGCGGTGACCTGGGCAATGCCGTGGCCCATGGTGCCCGCACCGATGATGGCGACACGTTGAAAGGAAGACATTGGGACTCCTGTGTTCGCGACTTGAGTTGGACTCAGGCCTGGATTCGCTCGACGATGGTGGCGACGCCCTGGCCGACGCCGACACACAGGGTGGCGAGGCCGATGCGCTTGTCGTGGCGCTGCAGGGCATGGAGCAGGGTGACGAGGATGCGGGTGCCCGAGCAGCCGAGCGGGTGGCCGAGGGCGATGGCGCCGCCGTGGACGTTGACCTTGGCTTCGTCGAGGCCGAGCTTGCGGATGACGCCGAGGGACTGGGCGGCAAAGGCTTCGTTGAGCTCGATGAGGTCGAGGTCGTCGATGCCGAGACCAGCGCGCTTGAGGGCCTTTTCAGTGGCAGGGACGGGGCCGTAGCCCATGGTGACGGGGTCGACGCCGGCAGCGGCACAGCTGAGGATGCGGGCGACGGGGGTGATGCCGAGCTCTCGGGCGGCGCCTGCGGTGCAGAGCACGATGGCGGCGGCCCCATCGTTGAGGGTGGAGCTGTTGCCCGCGGTGACGGAGCCGCCCTTGCGGAAGGCGGCGCGGAGCTTGCCGAGCTTGTCCATGGTGGAGCCGGCGCGGGGGCCTTCGTCCTTGTCGACCACGATGGTCTTGCGACGACCTGCGGGCGCGGTGACGGGGATGACCTCTGCGTCGAAGGCACCCTGCTGCCAGGCGGCGAGGGCCTTGAGGTGGCTGGCGAGGGCGAAGCCGTCCTGGTCTTCGCGGCTGATGTCCATCTCGTCGACGATGTTCTCGGCGGTGCAGCCCATCGCTTCGAGGGGGAACATCGCCTCCATCTTCGGGTTGGGGTAGCGCCAGCCGAGGCTGGTGTCGTAGGCCGTGAAATTGCCGGCCTTGGGCATCTGGGGGCCGCGCGGCATGGAGTAGGGCGCGCGGCTCATCGACTCGACGCCGCCGGCGATGAAGAGGTCGCCATCGCCCACCTTGGCAGCCCGCCAGGCCTGGTTGACGGCTTCGAGGCCGCTGGCGCACAGGCGGTTGACGGTGACGCCGGGCACGGACTGGGGCAGACCGGCGAGCAGCAGGGCCATGCGGGCGATGTTGCGGTTGTCTTCGCCGGCCTGGTTGGCACAGCCGAAGAAGACGTCTTCGACGCGCTCGGGGGGCAGGCCGGAACGCCGGACGGCTTCCGCGATGACGAGTGCAGCGAGGTCGTCGGGTCGGACGCCAGAGAGACCGCCGAGGAAGCGTCCGATGGGGGTGCGGACAGGAGCGGCGAGGACGACGTCAGTGTCGGGAACTTCGGCGAATGGGACGGCGGACATGGGCTCTCCGATTGCGAGGGGCGGGCCCTAACGCGGAGTGCACATGGGGAGGGTGACGTGGGTGGGCCGATTGGCCGGGACGCCTCAGCCGTTGGGCCGTCCGCTGATGTCTTCGAGCGCCTGCCGCGCCGCCTTGGCCGCCTCTTCCACCTCGGCCTCACCGCCACCCAGGTAGATTCGCCCGAAAGCACCCACCGCGCGGAACTCCAACACCTCGATGGGAGCGGCCTTCTCGGCTTCGTTGGTGGCCACGAGGGCGTAGCCGGCGGGGTGGGTCTCGAGCACGTAGAGGGTCTCGTACTCGTGGATGAAGTTGCCGTGGCGCATCCGGTTGACGAGCTGGCTGTGGTAGCCGGTGATGCCGGTGATGCGCTGCTCGCTGACCACACGGGGACGCAGGCGGTCTTCCATCTTCAGGCCGAGCGCGCCCAGGATCTCCTCGCCGGCCGCCCGAACCTGACCCTGGTCTTCGTGGTGTAGCTCCAACATGCCGTAGCGCCGCTCGACCACCTGCATGCCAGGCTGGCAGCTGGTGCGCTTGAGCGCGATGTCGGTGACGACGTTGATGTCCATCCCCGGAGCCACCTCGATGAGGAGTGCGGCGTGCCCCACCAGCGGGTGGTAGCCCTGGCTCACCGTGCCAAGGAAGCCGGCGGTCTGGGGCTGGAGGATGTCGACATAGGTGAAGCAGCGCAGATCGAGGGCCATGGCCTTCCTCAGACTCGAAGCGGGGACAGGTCCCGCGGACAGCGCAGCTAACCACATGCGCAGACGGCGGGGCCATCGGCGTGGGTGGAAGCGGTGCCCGGACGGTGGTAGCGTCCGCCGACGATGGAGGATGCGGTGTCGACCACTCGCGCGCTCATGATGGGACTGCTGGTGATTCCAGCCCTGGCCACAGGCTGTGGCTCGGACTGCGACGATGCCGGTCGCCTCGACGGCACCTGGACCGTGAGCTCCTGGGTGCAGGGAGAGGACTGGCAGGTGAGCGGCTTCGACGTCGACTCCGCCGACGAGGCGACCGCACAACAAGCGGCAGTCGACCAGGCCGCCCTGCTGTCGCAGGTGTTCGTCAACGGCGACACCACCTGGGAGCTGGCCCGCAAGGGGGACGGCGACACCTTCACCTTGAGCATCGACAACCAGTCCTTCGATGCGCGAATGGTGGAGCAGAAGGGCGCCTGCAACGCGCTCGACCTCACCTTCCAGGGCGCGTGGACCGGCGCCGACGACAGCGTGCACACCTTCAAGTTCGTGGGCGAGGTCACCTTTCTCGGAGAAGACCTCACCGGCACCTGGAAGTACACCGACAGCTTCACCTGGGATGACCCCGACGCATCGGGCACGGTGGCCATCCCCACGGGCGTCATGACGGCATCGCGCGACGGCAGCGATACCGGGACCTGACCGCGCCAAGCCGTTAGGGCGGGCGGCATGTACAACCTGCTCATCTCCATCGGCATCGCCCTGGTCGCTTTCGCGGTCGGCGCGTTGGTCATGTCGTCGCCGGTCGCGGGCATCGTCCCGGCACTGCTGGCGCTCGTCGCGGCCTACTTCTTCCTCGCGCGGCGCACGTACAAGCAGATCGAAGGCGTCGCCCAGGAGGCCATGGGCCTGCTGCAGTCCGCCCAGCAGGACCCCAGCTCCATCGACAAGGCGTCGGCGCTCATCTCGGCCGCTCTGCCGATGGCGAAGTGGCAGTTCCTCGTGGGCAGCCAGCTCCATGGGCAGCTCGGCCAGCTCGCGTACATGAAGTCCAACATGCGCCAGTCGAAGGACTTTTCCGACGCCAAGGGCCACCTGGTGCAGTCCTGGACCCGCGACTGGCTGTCCCAGACCATCCTGGCCGTCATCCTGTTCAAGGAAAAGCAGTCCACCGAGGCGCTGGAGCGGCTGGAGGGGGCGAAGTCGGGTGGCTCGAACCAGGCACTGTACTGGGGCATCTATGCATGGATTGCCAAGGCGAGCGGCGACGTCGACAGGTGCCTGGCGGTGCTCAAGGAAGGCCTCGACGCCAACAAGGAGCACCCCGGCCTCATCCAGTTCCGCGACGCCGCCGCCAATGGCTCGGCCCTGCCCATCCAGGCCTTCAGCCCCCAGTGGTTCCAGTTCTTCCCGATGCACATCCAGAAGCTGCCCTACGAGGAGCAGCGCAAGCTGATGGGAGCCAACGCCCCCGAGATGAACCGGGCGCAGCGTCGTGCGATGAAGCGTGGCGCCAAGCCGCAGCAGCAGAAGAAGGGCGCCTACTCGATCCCACATCCGCGGCGGTAGCCGTTCGACCCGGGAGGCCCCATGAGCCGCCACCTGGCCCTTGCCGCCCTGCTCTCCGGATGTGCCGCAACCGAGCCGCAGGCCGTGGAGGTCGGTGCCTTCCGCTTCCACCAGGCGCCGGTGCTGGAGATGACGCTCGACGACGGCTACGTGCAATTCGTCGACCATGACAGCCTGCCCAACAACGTGCGCCATCTCCGCGGAAAGATGACGGTGCGGCTGTACGACGAGTGGGCGACCATCCACATCCCCGAAGACGACTCCTGGCATGTGGTGCCCCGCGCCCGCATGACCTACGCCGGCACCTGGAACATGGCCCCTTGAGGCCATCGGGCTGGCCGAACGTTGGGCCCCGCCTTCGACCGGGCCCTCCTCAAGTCACGGCCCGCAACGACAACACAGACACAATTGAAGACGCCCGATGATGGGCCGCGACAACCGGTGACCTCATCCGAGCCACCGGGCCACATCGACGGTGCATCAGCCCAGCAAGAAGCGGCCGGCCGACAGTGCCAACACGGCGAGCAGCACCCAGCGAACCGCTGGAGCGCCCCCCTTGAGGGCCACCTTTGCGCCCACCACACCCCCCGCAGCCGTCCCCAGGGCGAGCACGATGCCGGGCAGCCAGTCCACCGCCCCCTGTGAGGCGAAGACAACCAGCGCGGGCACCGTGAACACAAGCGCCAACACCACCTTCGCGACGTTGGCCGCCACGAGGTCGCGGCCCGCCAGGCCCACCAGGCCGAAGAGCAGGAAGATGCCCACGCCAGCCTGCAGAAAGCCCCCGTACAGGCCAATCACGAAGAAGGCCAGGTCGGCAGGACCCAGTCCGAGTCGGGGGGGACGGGCAGCGCCTTCCAAGAAGCGCTTCGGGCGGGCCAGCACGAGCACCATCATGCCCAACATGGCCAGCCCGACGATGTTTTCGAAGATGTCGCGGGGCACGTCGAGGCTGAGGCCCGCCCCGACCACCGCTCCAGCGACGGTGGCCGGTGAGAGGCGCGCGACCAGCCGAAGCTCCGAGTGGCCGGCCTTTCGGAAGGTGAGAAAGGTGGCCAGTGACTGCAGCGCGATGGCCACGCGGTTGGTGCCGTTGGCGACATCCACCGTGAGGCCGCCCGCCACGACCAGAGCGGTGAGCGTGATGAAGCTGCCGCCACCGGCCAGAGCGTTGACGATGCCGGCGACAAATCCAGCGACCAGGAGGATGGCGGCGGTGAGGGGCTCCATGCCGCGGATGTAGCGTGGGTCGGCCCGCTCGGCCTACTCGGCGTCTCCGGGGCGCATCGCGGCGTGGATCTGGGCGGCGAGGGCGTGGCTCGGGCGCTGGTCGCCGTCGAGGGACCAGTACATCGCGCCGCCGAGGTCGTGCTCCACGATGAAGTCGAGCTTGTGGCCAAGCGACTCGGCGTCGTCGTAGGTGATGAAGATGCCCTCGCTCTCGCTGTAGAGCCATGGGACCCGGGCGCCGTCGTGCCAGTGGCGGGTCCAGTCGCCCTGCCCCACGTAGTTGTCGAGGATGTCCCAGCCGTCCCACACGCCGTTTTCCCAGGTGCCCCAGGGCAACCAACCGACGGATTGGAACAGGCCATCATTGGTGGGGCCGACGCCGGCCCAGCCGCGGGCGTAGAGTGGCAGACCCACGACGATCTGCTCGGGAGACACGCCACCGTCGAGGTAGGCCTGCACAGAAGCGGCCACGGTGAGGGGGTCGGAGGCGCCGTCGGGGAAGTCGTCTGCGGCGTACAACGGGGCGTTGAAGTGGGAGACGCTGTCCCAGCCGCCGTGGAAGTCGTAGGCCATGACGTTGATCCAGTCGAGCTCGGCAGACAGGCCGACAAGGTCGAGGTGGGCGATCTTCTCGACCCCTCCCGCAGCGGCGATGGACAGGGTGTGGTCGCCGCCGAGTCGGTCGAGGGCGTCGCGAAACTCACCGGCCAGCAAGGTGTAGTTGACCGTGTCGTCGGCGGTGCCCGGGTGGAGGCCGCCCTCCACGGGGTACTCCCAGTCGATGTCGATGCCGTCGAAGCCGTAGGTCTCCATCATGTCGACGCAGGACTCCACGAAGTGGCTGCGGGACTCTGGCGTGGCGGCGACAGCGGGAAAGCGCTGGGACAGGGTCCACCCGCCCAGGCTCATCAGCACCTTGAGGTGGGGGTGCTCCGACTTGAGAGCGGCGAAGGCTGCGAAGGTGCCCCCTTCCCGCTCGAGGGCGGCCCAGGGGTCGTAGACCGCACACTCGCCCTCGACCGAGATGTCGAAGAAGGCGTAGTTGACGTGGGTGAGCAGCTCGGCGGGCACATCGGCCACCTGGTAGTTGCGGTCGTAGACGCCCCACTCGACGAAGTAGCCGACCACGCGGCGGTCCTGGGGGTCGGCGTCTGTGTCGGCGTCGGCGTCGGTGTCGGTGTCGGCGTCGGTGTCGGTGTCGGTGTCGGTGTCGGTGTCGGTGTCGGTGTCGGACTCCTCGATGGGCACGCACTCCCCGTCGACCTCCTGAGTGCCTTCGCCACAGGAGAGGTCGTCACCAGCGGACTTGTCCTCTATCGGGGTGCAGGCCGTGCAGAGCAGGAGCGGCAGGATGCGGCGCATGGGCGGACCTCCGAGATGCCCGAGCCTACCGAGCGCGCCGTTCATGCAGTGTCAGCATGTGCCATGGACGAGGGGGGGGGCACACCGGGGGTCAGTCCTCCAAGGGCGGCACCAGCACCGCATCGGGCGGCGCACAAGACAGCAGGGCCATCCACCTTTCTGGGGACAGCTTCAGGGTCACTCCACCATGCGGGACACCGAGAGTACACTGCCGCGACAGCCCCAGAAGCCCCGCCTCTCCATCGTTCTGAATGTGCGTCCAGGGTATCGCCAGCCAGGGATGGCCCAGGCGGAACAGAATCATCGTGCCCAGGTAGAAGTGGGATTCGTCTGCGCCCACTCGGAGGGCATTCTTGTACTGCACCCACCTCAGCCGGCCGGTGGCGAGGGAGGTGCTCACGTCGGCGGGCAGAGCGTCGATCTGGTAGCTGTCCGCGAGCCGCCGCCACCCGCTGAGCACCGAGAACAGCAGGGACATCACCACCCACATGGGCACGAGGGCCACCGGCGCTGCGATGGGGCCAATGGTCTCGAACAGCTGCTCCACACCAACCTCCGGGGGACAGGGCACGATAGCTTGGACACGTCGGCCAGGCCGCCCTTGTTGCATTGGATGTGAGGACCCCATGACCGCTTCCCGACTCCAGCCGGCGGCTCTTGTGGCCTCGCTGCTGTCCACAAGCTGCACCGTCGCCCAAGCGACGCCACCGCCCCGAAGCTTCAGCTGCACCGAGGCCCGGCTCCTGGGGGTCCACAAGAGCACCCTGCGCGTGTACCGAAATGAGGTGTTCGCCCGCCATGGCCGGTCGTTTCGGTCGGCCGACCTGCAGGCCTTCTACGGGCAGACCGGGTGGTATCGCCCCGACCCGGCCTACACCGACGGCCGTCTCACCGACGACGACCACGCCTGCCTGAACCTGCTCAAGGGCCTGGAGGCTGCCGAACCCGTGGCCCCAACGGTCCCCGACCTCGACTCCGACGGCACCCCCGACCCCATCCAGTGGAACGGGCACACCCTCCAGATTGGCCCACACAAGGCTGTTCTCGGCGAGCATCCGGTGGACGGACTCGACCGCTGGAACCCCCCGCAGATCATCGACCTCGTGCTGGAGGATGGGCTGCAGGAGGTGGTGCTCACCACCGACCCCGGGGTGACCGACGAATGGCAGTTCACCGTGGTGCGCTTCGACAAGGGCCGCATCGAGGTGCTGATGGACAACCCCGAGTGGATGGACCACCAGACCTACACGGCCCAGGCAGGCGCACTGGTGCATGTCTCGGTGAACTGCGGACAGGAGACCACGCGCCGGTGGACGCTCAGCGCCGGGCGCCTCGTGAAGACCACAACAGCCAAGGGCACCTACAATGCGGAGTTGTGCGCGGCCTGCCCCTTCGTGTTCCGGCTGGATGACCAGGGTGCTGCAAAGGTGGGGGAGGTCCTCCGGAACCAGCGCCGGCCCGAGCTGGAGGCGGCCGACCGGCTTCCACTGGGGCAGGTGACGGCCGGGCGGCTGGTAGTACGCCTGCTGGAGCTCAAGCCCGAGACGACCTTTCTCGACCGCATCGCGGTGGAGGTGGACGGGGAGCCGGTGCATCCGGTGCAGTGCAGCGCCCAGGAGCCGGCATTTTGCGAAGACGACGGCATCTACACCCGCATCGACGCCGACCGCGACCTCACCCTCGAATTCGTACTGCCACAGGGCGGACGCGGGGTGCTGGTGGCCGATGGCTACTACGCCCCGCACGAGGCGGTTGTGGAGCTGCCGGGCCAGCTGGCGCTCCGGCCGGTGGACGGCCCAGGTGAGCGGCTCTCGTCCATTCCCGAGTGAGGCGCCGGGTCCCACGCGGTATCCACAAGCGCAGAGGTGTTCATGCGCGTGTTCCCCGTCTCCTTGATCGCCCTCGCGGGTTTCGTCGGCGTTGTGGGCTGTTCCGGCACGACGAGCCAACCGAGCGCGACCCCGCCAAAGACCGCCCAGGCGGCCACTCCAGCAGGGGGCAAGGCGCCCGCACCCGGCGCGAAGAAGCCCGCGGAGTCCAAGCCGAAAGCCGCCGAGCCCAAAGCCAACGCAACGGCCGAAGCCCCCGACGCCTGGATCGAAGAAGCCGTCGAAGATGCCTTGTGGCGGGAGATCATGCCCGGCACCGACGGCGAACCGGACCAGTCGCGCCGGCCCGCCCTCCGAGCGTTCTTCAAGGCCAACCCCCAGTACAAGAACACCGACGAAAGGGAGCGCCTCTGGGCCCACGCGTGTGGCATGGACGGTGCCGAGGCCGCCCACGCCTACCTCACCAACCCCCCGCCGAAGACGCCCGTGGAGGTGCAGGTCGACCGCCCCGACTGGCGGGTGTTCGCCACCTACACAGATGCCCACTGCACCAGCGACGACTGGGCCTGGTACACCGCCGAGGCCAACCAGGCGGCGGCGAAACACGGGGCGGTCATCGGCTATGGAAGCGCCGACAACACCGTTCTCGTGGTGAAGATGGGAGACAAGGAGCTGGCCCGCTTCGAGCTGGAGGACACCGGCTACGTGGCCCTCGCGCCCGGAAAGGAACCCCTGCTGTTGTCCTACGGACCGCAGGAGCTGGACGACGCATTCCGAGACTACTTCGGCCCTCCCCCCGCGCCGGACAATCACAAGGCGGAGGGCAAGTGAGCCGCGCATCGGGAGATGCGATTGCGCAGGCGCTGCGGTTTGCCGCCGAGGCCCACGCCGGCCAGACCGTGCCCGGCACCAGGCTGCCCTACCTGCTGCACCTCGCGCAGGTGATGTCGGAGGTGCAGGCCGCCCTGCTTGTGGAGCCCGCAGAGGACGGAGAGCTGTCGGTCCTTTGCGCGATTCTTCACGATGTGGTGGAGGACACTGCTGTCACGGTGGCGGAGGTGGCCGCGCGCTTCGGTGCCGAGGTGGCCGCGGGCGTGGCGGCGCTCACGAAGGACGGTCGACTGGCGAAGTCCGCGCGTATGGCCGACAGCCTCGCTCGCATTCGTCGGCAACCGAAGGCGGTGTGGAAGGTGAAGCTCGCTGACCGCATCACCAACCTGCAGCCGCCGCCTGCCCACTGGCCGCGGGACAGGTGTGTGCGCTATCTCGCCGAGGCGGGCGGCATCCTCGAGGCCTTGGGGGACGCGAGCCCGGTGTTGGCGCGGCGGTTCGAGGAGAAGATGCGGGCGTATCCGGGGTTCATGCCTCGGGCCTGAAGGAAGGCGGCATGGGGGCAAGGCGCCGGGTCCGTGCGCTGCGAGGACGAAAGAGGCGCCGCGGCATGGGGGCAAGGCGCCGGGTCCGAGCGCTGCGAGGACGAAAGAGGCGCCGCGGCAGGGATGGACCGGAGGCCGCGCAGCGGGTCGGCGCGCAGCGACGACGGAGCGGCCCTCGGTGGCCCGGAGCTTGCGGAGGGCCGGCGAGGTTCTCGGCCGCGACCCGGAGGGAGAGCCCGACCCGAGCGCAGCGAGTGGTGCCGCCCAGAATGGTCAGCTGGACGTTGTTATCATCTACTATCGGTCGTACCAGTAGGGGGCCACGAGCTGCTGGTAGTGCTCGACATTGAGCGGGTTGATCTTCTTCTTCATGGCGTCTATGGCCATGGCGGCGCTCACCTTGGCGAACCAGATGTACATGTCGCGCTTGTAGGGGACGCGCGACGTGAGGCCGCGCAGCAGCCACCGCTTGTTTACGAGCTCCTTGTTGAGACGGTAGAGCTCCATGGAGATCTCGTCTTTGGTCATGAAGTCGGAGTCGAGGACGGGGGTGAGCCAGTCGAACTCGTCGAAGTCTTCTTCGGTGATGTGGCCGTTGGCGAGGGCGTCGTCGTAGATGGGCGTGCCCGGCACCGGCGTGATGGGATGGAAGGCGGGGAAGTCGACGTCGAGCTTCTTGGCCATGGCGAGCTGCTTTTCCATGGTGGCCGGCGACTCTTCCTTGACGCCCACGATGAAGGTGGCCTGGACGAAGACCTCTGGGTAGCGGCGCTTGAAGATGTCGAGGGCTTCGAGGGCGACGCCGCCGGTGTAGAAGCGCTTGTCGAGCATGGACAGGGTGTCGTCTTCGGCGCGCTCGACCCCGATGAGGATGTGCGAGAGGCCCGCACGGACGAGCTTTTCGAGGATGCCGTTCTTCTCGTCGCGCACGATGCAGTCGGCCCGCATGAAGGCGAACCACTTGGTCTTCATGCCGCTGCGAATCATGCGCTCGGCGAAGGCGTCGTTGAACTTGGGGTCGATGTTCCAGGACTCGTCGACCCACACATAGCCGCGCTTTCCGTACTTGTGGTAGAGCAGCTCCATCTCTTCGAAGACGCGGTCGACCGACTTGCTGCGCCAGCGAGGGCGAAGCTGGACGGTGCCGTCGGACTGGGTCTTGCGGTCGGCCATGGTGGTCCACCACGCGCAGAAGCTGCACTTGCTGACGCAGCCGCGGGAGTGGTGGATGGTGGTGCCGCCGGGGCTGAACAGGTAGCGCGACTTGCCGTAGAGGTGCATCGGCATGAGGTCGTAGGCAGGCATGGGCAGCGAGTCGAGGTCGCCCACGAGCTTGCGGTGGCCGGTGCGCGCAATCTTCTCGCCGTCCCAGTAGGCGAGCCCGTCGACCTTCTCGAGGTCGGGGTTGGCCTTGCCCCACTCGCGGCACAGCTCGACGATGGTGACCTCGCCTTCGCCGATGGCGATGGCGTCGATGTCGGAGTCGGGGCCGAGGTAGCGGTGGGACATGTTGGTGAAGTGGCCGCCGCCGGCGACGGTCTTGGCGCGCGGGCAGCGGTCTTTCACCAGGCGGAAGAAGCGGAGGGCCTCGGAGGCGTAGAGCGCGTGGTTCTCGCCGCAGCCGACGACGTCGGGGTCGAGCCTCTCGAGCTCGTCGGCCAGCGACCGCCAGCCGATGTGCAGCGGCATGCAGTCGAGGACGTGGACCTCGATGCCGGGCTCGGCGCGGAGGGTGGCGGCGAGGGCAGGCAGGGCCTGTTGGAGGAGGAAGTTGTCTCCCTCGCTCGTATAGGGCCAGTACTTGCGGGGCGGTTGGACGATGACGACGCGCATGGCGCGAAGCTACCCGCTTTTTGGGGGTGGTGGCAGTGCGACGTGGGTATGGTGGGGGTGCTGGAGGAAGCGTGGGTGCCACCGCAATCGAAGGTGTGACCTACGACGAGTACCTGGCCCTCGAAGCCGAGACCGGCCGCAAGCATGAATACGACGGCGGCGTGGTCACGATGATGACCGGCGGGAGCTTCGACCACGCGGTGATCATCACCAACCTCTCCGGTGAGCTGCGGACGGCGCTTCGCGGTGGGCCCCGCCACGCAATCGGCTCTGAGCTGAAGGTCTGGATTGGCGAGCTCGACCAGGCCGTCTACCCCGACGCCAGCGTCCTCTGCGGTCCACCCGTGCGGGCGGCCCATGACCGACATGCAGTCGTGAACCCGAGCCTCGTGGCAGAAGTGTTGTCTCCGGGCTGTCGGGACCGAGACACGGGCAGCAAGCTCCACGCCTATCGCCGGCTGGAGACCGTACAGGAGGTGCTGCTCGTGGACTCGGAGGCCGTGTGGGTGGTCCACTGCACCCGAGAGTCGGATGGCACCTGGACCCTTCGGGACCACAAGGACCTCAGCGGGGAGCTCACCCTCCGCGTGGGCACCGACGTGCGGCTGAAGCTCGCGCACCTCTACGAAAACACCGAGTTGGTGGCCGTCGACGAGCCCTGACAAGTCGTGACCCGGTGCAGGCTTCGCGCCCAGCTACCTTCGCCCCCATGGATAGTGTTCACCTGACACGAATCCGAGGCACCCTCCTCGGCACGGCCGTCGGCGACAGCATCGGCCTCCCCTACGAGGGGATGGGACCGGCTCGCGTGGCAGCGATGGCCCCTCCGCGATTGCGACAGTCGTTCGTGATGGGCCGCGGCATGCTGTCGGATGACACGGAGCACACCTTCCTGCTGGGGCGCGCGCTGGCGGTGATGGAGGACGCGGGGGCCTTCGAGGTGGCGCTGGCGCACGCGCTGAAGCGGTGGTTGTGGACGCTGCCGGGCGGCATCGGGCTGGGCACGCTGCGGGCGTTGATGCGCTTGACGGTGGGCTTTGGACCGCACCGGTCGGGGGTGGACTCGGCGGGGAATGGTCCGGCGATGCGGGCGGCGCTGCTGGGGGTATGCCTGCCCGAGCCCAAGGTGGCGCGGTGGGTGCGGGCGGCGACGCGGCTGACGCACACGGACGGTCGGGCGGAGACAGGGGCGCTGGCCGTGGCGTGGATGGCGCATGGACCGACGGTGGCGGAGCTGGTGGAGCGACTGCCCGAAGATGACGTGCGGCAGGCCATCTTGAATGTCCGTGAAGCGGAGGATGTGGGGGAGATGGTGCGAACCCTGGGCGTGGAGCGCGGGGTCTCGGGCTTCGTCGTACACACGGTTCCAGCGGCGTTGTGGGTGGCCGAGCGGGCAGACAGCTTCGAGCAGGCGGTCGACATGGCGGTGCGGCTGGGCGGCGACACGGACACCATGGCTGCGATTGTGGGGGCGTTGGCGGGCGCGCGCTTTGGTGGGGACGCCATTCCCGACGACTGGTTGACCGGGATTGCCGACTGGCCGCTGGGCGTGGACCGGCTGGAGGCGCTGGCCCGGGCGCTGTCGGGTGCGGGACCGGTTCCGGACATGCCGTGGCTCGGCCAGCTCGTGCGCAACCTCGGCGTGTTCATGCCGCTGGTGTTGCTTCACGGCTTCCGCCGGCTGCTGCCTCCCTACGGCCTCAGCGCGGGCGGGCGACCACCATCCACGCGCGGTTGAGTCCCCTCGAGACGGGGTGAGACCGCAGCTTCTCCTCGAGCTTGAGGGCCTCTTCGATGGTGAGCTCGCCGGCGGCCATCTCGAAGGGGCCCGACATGGCGTAGTGGCTGGGCTGCAGAGAGACGAGCTCGAATCCTGCGAGATCGAGCACCTCAGCGATGTCGTCGGGCTCGAAGGTGCGCACCCAGCGGTCGCCGGGCACATGGACGATGCCGTCGCCGAAGAAGTCGCCGATGGAGCCTTCGTGGACGTCGGGTCCCATGGCCCAGCCCCAGCGCGCTTCGACGCTGAAGAGGAGCGGGGCGCCGGGCTTGAGCGTGCGGCGGATGTTCTGGAGGACGCGGACGGGGTCTTCGACGTAGCAGAGCACCTCGCAGGCAACGGCGCAGTCGACGGGCTCGAGGTGGGGCATGCGCTCGCCGGTGGACCAGTGGACGTCGAGGGCGCCCGCCTTGCCGGCGGCAGAGGTGACGGCGCGCCAGAGGCTGCGGAGGTCGGGGTCGACGAGCTCGACGGTGCAGTCCTGGTCGAGGAGCCAGTCCATGAAGCGGCCGACGCCGCCGCCGAGGTCGAGCACGCGGTCACCGGCTGCGGGGAGGTGGTCGTGCCAGAAGTCGAGGTAGAGGGCGCGCTCGACGAGCTTGTCGTGGTGGGCGGGCGACGCGGGGTCGAGCAGGGTCATCCAGTCGGGGTGCTCGTGCCAGTACTTCACGGCGCCCACGAGGTTGTCGAGGGGCGGGGTGGGGGCGGGGCCGCCGTCGTGGATGGCCAGCAGTCGGGGGTCGCCGGGCGGCAGCTCGAACGACAGTCCGACCCAGTCGGCGAGGTCGGTGCACCGGTAGGGACCCTCGCCGGTCAGCGCGGGGGTGTCGCCGATGAGGGCGTTGGCTTGGGACAGCGACATGGGCACTCCGGGTGGGCCGACGGTCTATGCGGTCCGACGGGCCCGGGGCATGGAAAGGTGGCCGACGTCGCCCACAGACCGGGTCCAAGACGCAGGTGGGGCCACCCTGTTTCCAAGGTGGCCCCGAAAGTGAGCGTTCCAGTTGCCCTCAGGAGGGCTTCTTGGGATCCGGCTTGGGCCGGGGGGAAGGACGCCAGTCCATAGGTGCCTCCGAGGCATTGGGTTCGCAGGAACCATGCCGTGATTGCAGGCCCATGTCAATCGTCGGCCGACACTGTGTCGTGTGAAGCACTACTTCGCCGGCTTGAGATCGCTGCAGTCGAGGGAGCCTGAGACCACGCCAATCTGGCCGATCCACTTTGTCTTCGGCTTCACCTTGGTCCAGAGCTTCTGGTTGACGTTGCACGACTTGGACTTCTTGGATTCGCTGTCCTTGAAGGTGAGCGTGTAGGTCTCGTGCTTGGTGCTCTCGCGCTCGCAGCCGAGGCAGTTGCCGGTGCGCTTGAGGTTTGTCTTGGGCCAGTAGGGCTGCTTGGAGAGCCCCTTGCCCGATGCCTTGGCCACCCGCGAGTTGACCCACTTGTCGATCTTGTAGGAGCACTTCTGACCGTAGACGGGCTCCTCGCGGTACTTCGTCTTGCACTCCTCCTTTTCGCTGTAGGTGCCGTCGCCGTTGTCCTTGCGGCGGGTCTTGCAGGTCTGGCCGTCGGCCACCTTCTTGGTGCTGCGCTTCTGCTTCTTGCAGCTCACCTGCTTGGCGGCGCGGGGCACCTCGTCGTCCCAGGCGCTCTCCGAGACCGTCTTCATCTGCTCGATCTGGATGGTGCGTTCCCAGGTGTGCCCGGTGTTCACCAGGGTGGCGTCCTTCTTCCAGAAGAAGAAGACACCGACGCAGATGAGGAAGAGGACGAAGGCGGTGCCGCCCAGAGCACCGAGGATGAGGCCCTTCTTGGACTTGGGCTCCTCGCTTCCGGAGCTGTACCCGGGGGGCGCCTGGGCCGCCATCTTGGCCTCTCGCTCGGCCTTGCGGCGGGCCTTGGCCTCGGCGGCAGCAGCGTCGGCGTCGTCCTGGGCGAAGGACTGGCCCTCCTCGGCAAGCTGGTCGGAGCGGGTCTGGGCTTCCTTGGCGTCGTCGAGGTCGCAGCCACAGCCCGCGCAGAACTTCGCCTGGGCTGCGTTGGGGGTGCTGCAGGCGGCGCAGACCTTGTCCTTGCCCATGAAGACGTGGTCCTCGACGGCGACCTTTTCGTCTTCGGGCGGGAAGTAGCGCCAGGAGGGGTCTTGGGGACTGCCACAGGTGGGGCAGTGCTTGTGGCTCTTGGCCAGCAGCTTGGGTGTGCCGCACGCACCACAGTCCCACATCATCTCGTAGGTCTTGCCATCGCTCATCGGGGAGCCTCCAGACAGCTCACGGAAGCGGGACAGCCCGCTCTGTACGCGCGGGAGGGTAGCACCGGGCCCGGCTCGGATCAGCTTGCGGGGGTGGGCTCCACGGCATGCAACAGGGCCCGCATGAGGGCCGCGGTGAGGGCGTGTCCGGGTCGGAGGGCGGTGACGCGGGCGTGCAGGGGGTGGCCCAGGAGCGTCAGGTCTCCGAGGAGGTCGAGGGCCTTGTGACGTGCCGGTTCGTCGGGTGTGCGCAGCGCAGCGGGGTCGAGGGGACCGAGCTCGGAGAAGACCATGGCGTTGTCGAGTCCGCCTCCGAGGGCGAGCTGGTGTGCCCGCATGTGGGTGACGTCGCGCAGGAAGGCGAAGGTGCGGGCCCAGGCCAGCTCGGCGCGAAAGCGGCCCCAGCCCTGCCGCCAGACGACCCGCTGCACGCCAATCGGGGTGTCTGCAAAGTCGAGGGTGACGTCGAGGAGGAGGCCCCGGGCGGGGGTGGCGCGCATCCAGCGGTCTCCGTCTCGGACCTCGACTGGGCGGGACAGCTGGAAGACCGGACGATGGGCGTGCTGGTCGCGGCGCCCCGCATGGTCGAGCACGCGGAGCCAGGGCACGGACGAGCCATCGAGAACCGGCAGCTCAGGGCCATCCACCTGCACCTCGACGTTGGCGATGCCCTCGGATGCCAAGGCGGCGAGGAGGTGTTCGACCGTGACGACGTGGGCGCCATCCCGCTCCAGCCGGGTGGCCAGGCGGGCCTTGCCGACCTCCGAGACTCGGGCCGGCAGGCGAGGGCGCCCGGGCAGGTCGGTGCGCACGAAGACGACGCCGTGGTCGACCGGTGCAGGCAGCAGGGTGGCCGTGACATGCAGACCGGAGTGCAGGGCGACGCCAGAGACGGCCGTGGCGCGGGCGAGGGTGTGTTGGGTGGTGTACATCGGGGGTCAGGGGGAGCCGGGCGGCAGTCCGACCACGCGGTCGCCGACTGCCACACCTTTGCGGGCGAACCAGCCCTGGGTCATCTCGAGCGCGTAGCGTGCGGGCACCCGACTCGGCACGGGAGACTCGTCGAGGGGGGTCATGTCGGCCAGGGTGACGATGATGCCGGTGCTGTCGATGTAGGCGATGGTGAGCGGCAGGCAGGTGTTGCGCATCCAGAAGCTGCGGGGTCGGTCGTCGGGGTAGACGAACAGCATTCCGGTGTCTTTGGCGAGGCTGTCGCGCAGCATCAGGCCGGCGTTGCGTTGGCGGCCGGAGCGGGCGACCTCGGCGGTGAGGTCGTGACCCTGGACCGTGAGAACGATGGTGGGGAGACCATCTTGAGGCCCATCGCGCTCCCCGGGGCGCAGGCTCCCGGCTTCCTTGACCCGCTCCAGGCAGGAGACGGCGGGAGGTTCGGGGACCCGCGGCGCCTGGGCCTCCCCGCCGGCGCACGCGAGCGTGCCGACCCCCAGGCAGAGCGAGAGCAACGCAACCGCCGCGCGCCGCATCAGAACAAGCTCCGCTGGGGGCTGTCGGCCTTGGGGGCGTCGACGCTGGGGTCGGCCAGCCCGAGGTGTGCACGGCCCCGGAAGGTGAGCACGCGGCCTTGCCGGGTACGTTGCAGGTAGCCCTTCTGGATGAGGAAGGGCTCGTAGACATCCTCGATGACGTCGCGCTCCTCGCCGATGGCGGTGGACAGGTTGTCGATGCCCACCGGCCCACCATTGAACTTGTGGGCGATGGTTTCGAGCACGCGGCGGTCCATGGCGTCGAGACCCTCGACGTCGATGCCCAGGCGACCCAAGGCGAGGTCGACCATCGCCACATCGACCGTGCCGTCGCCTTCGACCTCGGCGAAGTCGCGGGTGCGGCGGAGCAGGCGGTTGGCCACGCGGGGGGTGCCCCGGCTGCGGGACGCGAGGGAGGTGCAGGCCTCGGGAGTGATGGCGAGGCCGAGGCGCTGGGCGCTGCGGCGGACAATCTCGGCCAGCTCGTCGACCTCGTAGAACTGCAGGTTGAACTGGATCTGGAAGCGGTCGCGCAGGGGACGGGTGAGCAGGCCGGCCCGGGTGGTGGCCCCGACCAGCGTGAAGCGCGACAGCGGCATGCTCACCGACTGGGCACCGGGGCCCTGGCCCAGCATGATGTCGATGCGGAAGTCTTCGACGGCGGAGTAGAGCACCTCTTCGACCGCGCGGTTGAGTCGGTGGATCTCGTCGATGAAGAGGACCTCACGCTCCCCGAGGCCATTGAGGATGGCCGCGAGGTCGCCGCCACGCTCGATGACGGGCCCGGAGGTGGGCCGGATGTCGACGCCCAGCTCCTCGGCGATGATGTGGGCGAGCGAGGTCTTGCCGAGGCCTGGCGGACCGGCGAGCAGCACATGGTCGAGGGCGTCGCCACGATTCTTGGCTGCGCGAAGGTAGACACGGAGGTTGTCGACCACGCGCTTCTGACCGACATATTCGTCGAGGTTGCGCGGTCGAAGGGCGGGGTCGTCGGGACCGGTGGGATCGGTGGGGCGGGACATGGAGCCTGGTCAGCTGGGCTGCGCGAGCACCCGGAGAGCAGCGCGCAGACGCTCCTCCACCGGCGCATCGCCGTAGTCAGGAACCGAGGGGTCGGCCATCGCGCGGTCGATCTCGGACTTGCGGTAGTCGAGGCGGGCCAGCGCAAGGGGCAGGGCATCGTCGGGGATGCGCTTCGCGGGAACGGAGCCCGGGCTCGCAGGGGTGACCGAAAAGTGCGCGGGCAGCTTGTTCTTGAGCTCGAGGCAGATGCGCTCGGCGGACCGCTTGCCGATGCCGGGCGCCTTGACGAGTGTGCGGGCGTCGTCGGCCTGGATGGCGCTGGCGAGGGCGTCGACCTCCAGGGTGGACAGCAGAGCCATGGCGTTTTTGGGACCGACCCGGTTGACGCCGCGCAGCAGGTCGAAGGCCTGTCGCTGACGTGCTTCGACGAAACCGTAGAGCAGGAAGGCGTCTTCGCGGACCACGGTGGACACGCTGAGGGTGATGTCGTCGCCAACTGTGGCGGAGACGACCAGGGGCGCGGGCACGGCCACGAGGTAGCCGACGCCCTGCACGTCGACGACGAGCTCATCGGTGCGTGTCTCGGCGATGGTGCCGACGAGGCGGGCAATCACGGGCACTCCATGGGGCGCAGGCTCATCGGCGCCCGCGGGAGGTGAGCTGGGCCAGGCGGGCATCGAGGCCGGCGCGGGCGAGGTGGGTGAGCGCTATCGCGGCGGCGTCGGAAGCATCGGCGGCAAGTGGCTTGGGCAGGCCGAGCAGGGCGACGACAAGCCGCTGCACTTCGGGTTTGCGGGCCCGACCATTGCCCGCGACGGACTTCTTGATGGTGGAGGGGTTGTACTCGCCCACCGGCAGGCCCGCGGCGCGCAGGGCGAGCAGGGCGACCCCGCGGGCATGGCCCAGCCGGAGGGCGCTTTCAGCGGAACGATGCTGAAAGATCTGCTCGATGGCCGCTGCGGTGGGAGAGTGCTCGGTGAGCACGGCGTGCAGGCCCGTGTGGATGCGAAACAGGCGCTCGGCCATGGGCTCGTTGGCCTTGGTGCGCACGACTCCGCTGGCGAGGAGCGTGTGCCGGCCCCTGGACCGCTCGAGCACGGCCCAGCCGGTGGCATTGAGCCCGGGGTCGACACCAATCACGCGCACTGCGTCCACCAGCTGGAGGGGGAATCTGAACAGCGGTGCAGGTATATTGCGTCGGGCTGGGGTGCGCTCGCGACCGATGCATCGTGGCTGGGAATGGCGGGGTGGGTGGAGCGCGTGCTTGCGGGGAAGCGGGGATGGGCCAGGCGGGGATGGTGTGGTGTTCGGTGTTCTCGGTGGGAGGGGGAGCTGGCGTTGTGGGCCCTCCCCCGCCATCCTACCAACCTTCAGAAGACGGACCCACCCAAGAACGGGCCCACGTCCCCGCAGCACCGCAGGACAGCTACGCCTCCCATCCCAGGCCGTCCGCACGCAAGAGGCCACCCCACGCCGGTCCAGCCCCGTCCAAGAGGCACCACGCCCTCGTGCACATGGCGCGCCACCGCAAGTCCCCCAGAATCGAGCCGGGGGGGGACAGTCCGTCGAACGACACCTATCGACGCCCATCGCCACTCGCCGCCTCCGGATAGGTCTCCTGGACCACGGAGGCCTCCGATGCGCGCCCTCTCGGCCAGCCTGCTCGCTGTTGTCGCCCTGGCGTGCGGTGACAAGGACCCCGGCTCCCCCGACCCCGACGACTCGGGCACGTTCGCAGACACCGATGCCGACGACGACGGTCACCCCGCTTCCGAGGACTGCGACGACCAGAACGCATCCGTGTTCCCTGGCGCGCCCGAGCTCTGCAACGGCGTCGATGACGACTGCGACGGCACCATCGACGAGGAGGCCTCCGACGCCTCCACCTGGTTCGCCGACACCGATGCCGACGGCTTTGGAGATGCAGCGGCACCGGCCCGGGCCTGCACCGTCCCCGCCGACCATGTGGCAGACAGCAGCGACTGCGACGACACCACTGCCGAGCACCACCCCGGCGCCGACGAGACCTGCGACGGCGACGACGACGACTGTGACGGCGACATCGATGAAGACGACGCCATCGACGCCACCACCTGGTACGCCGACGACGACCGGGACGGCTTCGGAGATGATGCCCGACCGACCGTGGCCTGCGCGGCACCTGGCCGGCATGTGGCCGACAACACCGACTGCGACGACAGCGAGGCCGACCACAACCCCGATGCCGACGAGACCTGCGACGGCGACGACGATGACTGCGACGGCGACATCGACGAGGACGACGCCGTCGACGCCCCCGTCTGGTTCTCCGACACCGACAGCGATGGCTTCGGGGACCCCGAGTCCCCCAAAGCCGCCTGTCAAGCGCCCAGCGGACATGTGGCCGACGACACCGACTGCGACGACACCGAGGCCGACCACAACCCAGACGCCGACGAGACCTGCGACGGCGACGACGACGACTGCGACGGTAACATCGACGAATCTGACGCGGTCGACGCCGCCACCTGGTACGCCGACTCCGACGGCGATGGCTTCGGCGACGCCACGTCCACCAACACCGCCTGCGCCGAGCCCAGTGGCTACACCGCCATCGACACCGACTGCGACGACACTGACAGCGACGTGCACCCCGATGCCGAGGAGGTGTGCTGGGGCACGGCCGACAGCGACTGCGATGGCGACGCCGGACTCACCGACACCGACTGCGACCCCGATGGCACCAGCAGCCACACCGAGGTCGACACCAGCGTGGGCGGCACCGCCAGCTACGACTACCTCGCCACCGCCATGGCCTCTGGGGCCGACGTAGACGGCGATGGCCTCGACGACCTGCTCATCACCTCCATCCAGCACGGCTCCGCCGGAGAGGCCTGGCTGGTCTACGGCAGCACCAGCCTGTCGAGCAGCAGCCTGAGCCTGACTGGCGCCGACCGGGAGTTCCGTTCGGGCGCCGGCTCCGACCAGCTCGGCGGCGGGGCCGCCCTGGCCGACATCTCCGGAGATGGCCTTGCAGACGTCATCCTCGGCGACACCTCCTTCGACCTCACCGCCAACGAAGGCGCGGTCTACGTGTTCTTCGGGGCCGCGTCCACCACGGGCGCTACTACCATCGCCAGTGCGGACCTCACGGTCACCACCACCGAAGCAGCCGCCTACCTGGGCGTGGTCCAGGGCGGAGACCTCGATGGCGACGGCATCGCGGAGCTGCTCGCCGCCGCCCCCTACGCCGACGGGCGCCACGGCCTGGCCGCGGACACCGGCAAGCTGGGCATCTTCGTGGGGCCCCTCAGCGGTAGCGTCGACCTCGACGACGCCGACCGGCGGCTGTGGGGCGAGTTCCCCAAGGACTACGCCCCATCCGACCTCAGCATCGTCCCCGACATCGACGGCGATGGCTACGACGACCTCGTGGTCGCCGTGTCAGCACGGGACTTCGAGGATGAAAGCGACGGCGCAGTCTACGTCTTCACCCATGCCACCGCGGGCGACGACGGCAGCCTCGGGCTCGCCGACACCCTCATCCGGGGGGCGGGCGGCGGCTTCGGAGAGTCGGTTGCCGGAGGCGACATCGACGCCGATGGCTACGGCGACCTGGTGGTCGGTCTTCCCAGCGACAGCACCAACGGCACCTATGCGGGTGCGGCGCTCATCTTCCAGGGCCCCCTCGGCTTGAACGGGCAGCTCGATGCCTCCGATGCGGACACCGCGCTGCTTGGGGAGGACTCGGGCGACAATGCCGGCGACAGTGTGGCGGTCGCAGACACCGATGCCGACGGCTACCTCGACGTGTTGGTGGGCGCCTGGCTCCACGACAGCGGCGGCAGCTCTGCCGGGGCGGTCTGGAAGGTGCGTGGGCCCATCACCGCCTCGAGCCTCGACCTGCAGCACGCCGACTGGCGGCAGGATGGCGATGCCGGCGACCGCCTCGGGCAGGGCATCGTCACCGGCGACCTCGATGGCGACGGCTACGCCGATCTGGCGGCCTCGGCGCCCTACGCGAGTGCGTCCTACACGCGTGCTGGCGAGGTGGTGGTCGTGATGGGCGGCGGACGGGTGGAGACGCCCACCACACCGACCGTCCCCTCTCTCACTGATGATGCCGATGGCGACGGCTACACCGAAGCTGATGGCGACTGCGACGACACCCGCAGCGGCGTGTCTCCAGCGGCCACAGAGACGTGCGGAGACGGGCGCGATGACGACTGCGACGGCATCGACCCTGGCTGCTCCTTCGCGGCCACCGAAGACATCGACACCGCCTGGTGGACAGTCCATGGCGAGCGCTCGAACTACACCGGCACGCGCATCGTGGGCCTCGGCGACGTCAACGGCGACGGACACGACGACATCGCGGTGGGCAGCCCGGGGACCGACTCGGTCTCCATCTGGTTCGGTCCCCTGTCGGAGGGTCCCACCCGAACGGGCAGCCCGGACCTGCTGGTCAATGGCGCCGACAGCATGGGCGAGGTGCTCGAAGGGGCGGGTGACTTCGACGGCGATGGTCTCGACGACGTCGTCTTCGGCGCGCCCGACAGCGACGACACGCACCTGGATGGCGGTGCGGTCTACGTGCTCCTCGGCAGCACCTCCCTCGGCGGCGAGCTCACCTTTCCGGCCGACGCGGACCTCGTCTTCACCCCCGAGGAAGAAGACGATGCGCTCGGCATCTCCGTGGTGGGCGGCACCGACCTCAACGCGGATGGCTACGACGATCTGCTGCTCGGCGCCCAGCTGGGCAACGGCCGCACCTACGACGAGGGCGCGGTCTACGTCGTCTACGGCGGTCTCTCTGCGGGCACCCACAGCGTGGCTTCCGCCGACCACATCTTCGGTGGCGAGAGCATCTCCGACTCGGCAGGCTACGCGGCCGCCTTCGCCGGCGACGTGGATGCAGACGGCCACCAGGACCTCTTGGTGGGTGCGCCCGACATGGTGGAGCAGAGGGGAGGCGCCTACCTGCTCTATGGTCCGCTCACCGGCGCCTTCATCGACCTGGGCACCGTGCAGACGGTCTTCGTCGGGACCAACTACGCGGGGGGCGGGCTGGCGGGTCTCGGAGACGTGAACGCCGATGGATACGACGACATCGCCATCGGTCTTCAAGGCTACATGGGCTCGTCTTCGGGGGCCGGCGGCGACCTCGCCATCTACTTCGGTCCGCTCGGTCCGGGGAGACGCGACCTCGCAGACGCGCCGCTGGTCATCGAAGGCACTGGCTCCGCAGACCAGTTCGGCATCATCTACGCCACTGCCTCCGACATCGACAACGACGGTCACCACGACCTGCTCGTGGGCGCACCCCGGGCCGACGGCGTGAACACGGACAGCGGCGGGGCCTGGCTGTTCTACGGCCCGCTGTCCGCTGGAACGCTCGACACCAGCGACGCGGATGTGGAGCTGGCGGGCTACTGGAGCGGCTACTCCGGCACGGGCCTCGACGTGGTCGGCGACATCGACGGCGACGGGTTCACCGACCTCGCAATGGGCGCCCCCCGCGCCCGGTTGTCTGGCTGGTCGTGGGTGTCCTACAGCTACTCCGGCTCGGCGATGGTGTGGCGCGGCGGCGAGCGGGGCGCCACAGCGGTGGTCCCCACGGTCATCTCGCTCACCGACGATGCGGACGGCGACGGCTTCACCGAGGCCGACGGAGACTGCGACGACACCCTGCCGTCCGTCTTCCCCGGCGCCACCGAAGTCTGCGAGAACCAGCTCGACGACGACTGCGACGGCCGCGACCTGCCCTGCATCGCCTCGGGCACGGTCACTCGGGCCAGCACCCACCGCGGCGTGAAGATGTCCACCACCTCCGAGAATGGCGCCGCGACCGCGCTGGTCGACCTCGACGGCGATGGCTTCGACGACCTCGTCTTCGGCGCTCCCGGCCGGAATGATGCCGGCTTCGACTCCGGCGGCGTGCAGTGGATGTGGGGCCCGGTGCAGGGCGGGGAGCTCGACATCTCCACCCGTGAGCCCGACGGCGTCTACACCTCCGCCACGGCACGGGACCGCCTGGGCTCCGACCTCTGGCCCACCGCGGACATCGACGGCGACGGCCTGCCCGACCTCATCGCCGGGGCCGAGGACGCAGGAACCGGCGGCCAGGCCTACCTCCTCGTCGGCAGCACGAGCGCGGCCATCCAGGTCGACGCCACAGCTGTCGCCCACACGACATTTTCGGGAGGCTCCAGCGGAGACGACTTCGGCACCCGGGTGTCCTCGGGCGACCTGGACGGCGATGGCCACGCAGACATGGTCGTCGCAGCGCCCGGCGTGGATGTCTCCTCGGGCGACGAAGGCGCAGTCTACGTCTGGTTCGGACCGCTCACCGCAGGCACCCGGGCCGCCTCCTCGGCGGACACCACCTTCGAAGGGGACAGCCCCCACGCCGGTCTCGCAGCCATCGAGGTCGTGGGCGACACCGACGGCGACGGCTTCGACGACCTGCTGATGGGCGACCTCAAGCACACGGGCAGCTCCGCCACCTTCGGCGAGGGCCGCGCGTGGCTCTGGCGAGGCGCCCTCTCGATGAGCGGAAGCGCGCCGGTCTCCAGCGCAGATGTGGTGTTCGAGGCTGAAGGCGCAGGCGATGGAGTGGGCAACGACGTGGCTGGCGCCGGCGACGTCGACGCTGACGGCCTGGCGGACCTGCTCATCGGCGCACGAAGCTGGGCGGACAGCACCGGCACCCGCTGTGGTGCGGCCTACCTGTTCTACGGCGGTGGACTCAGCGGCACGGTGAGCCTGGACACCGCCGACACGCGCTTTTTCGGTGTCACGAAGTCCGGCTACCTGGGCGCGGGCGTGGGGACGGCGGGCGATGTCGACGCGGACGGCTACGACGACGTCCTCATCGGCTATGGCCGCGACGACGAGCTGCACCTCTTCCGCGCGCCCATCCCCGCAGGCGACCTCACCCTCACCGACGCCGATGCCGACCTCTACCAGTGGAGCGGCAACGGCTACGCGGGCCAGGTGGGGGAGCCCGGCGACCACGATGGCGACGGCTACGACGACATCGCAGTCTCGTCCCCCGATGCCTGGGGCCGGGTCTGGCTGTCCGCCGGCGGCCTCGACTGACGCCCCACCCGTCTGGAGTCACGCTTGCCGTCCATCCGTCCTGAGCTGCTGGCCGAGTGCCGCGAAGCCTTCGACCTCCTCGACACCGATGCCAGCGGCTCCGTCGACCGCCAGGAGCTGAAGGCGGCGCTCGCGGGAGGCGGGGCGCTCGTCGAAGGCGACCTGCTCGACGACATCTTCGACCAGCTCGACCTCGACGGCGACGGCGCGGTCAGCTTTCCGGAGTTCGTGGCGATGATGCTGGGACGCGTATCGGTCGAGCAGGCGACACCCGCGGCCCGGCTGGCCTTCTCGGTCTTCGACCGGGATGGGGACGGCCGTCTGGACGCCGACGAGCTGTCCGGTGCTCTGCGGGCTCTCCAGCGAAGCGCCGACGACGTCGCCACCCTGATGCAGAAGGCGGACATCGACGGCGACGGCACTCTGGAGCTCGTGGAGTTCCTGTCCCTCCTCGGGCGCTGAGGTCCAAGAGCAAGGGAACTATTGACAGGTCACCACGCGGTCGACTACCTCGAATCACAGCGGACTCTCCCCGAGCCCGTCCCCCGCGCGTGCGTCCCCCGCATGCCAGCGCGTCGCCGGCCCCCTGCCGGTACCCTCCTTCGGGTCCCCCCCTCCTCGGATCCACACATGCGCCGCACCTGTGCCCGTTTCCTGGCCATCGCCGCCCTGTTTGCAGTGGGCTGCAAGAAGCCCGAGCCGCCGCCGCCCCCGCCGCCGCCCCCCCCCACGCCCACAGTCCGCGTGCAGGTCATCAGCGTCGACCCTCCGAGCGTGCAGGCCAATGAGCCCTTCCGAGCACAGGTCTTCGGCAGCGGCTTTCAAAACGACATCGGAGTGTGGGTCGGCAGCACCCGAATCGCCGCAGTCGACCGCTTCGACTCGAACACGCTCGAGATCAGCGTGCCGCCCCTCGCGAAGGGCGCCCACGACGTCAAGGTGCTCAACCCCGATGGCACCGGCCACACCCTGAAGTCCGCCATCGTGGCCCGCATCATCGATCTGGAGAAGACCGACCCCACCGCGGGTCTGTCGTGCGACCTCATCTCCATCAACTTCGACTTCGACTCGAGCAGCCTGAGCACCGCGGCAAAGACCACCCTGTCGGCCAACCTCGCCTGCTTCACCCACCGCACCGGCACCGTGCGCGTGGAGGGTCATTGCGACGAGCGCGGCACCACCGACTACAACCTCGCCCTGGGCCAGCGCCGGGCAGACTCGGTGCGCCGCTGGCTCGCGTCCCAGGGCGTGCCATCGGGCCGGGTGCAGACCATCTCCTACGGCGAAGAGCGTCCCATCGACAAGCAGAGCGGGGAGGCCGCCTGGGCCCGCAACCGCCGCGCTGAAGTCCGCCCGCAGAAGTAGACCGGAGCCGTCCCATGGTCCGTCCCCAGCTTGCCGTTCTGTCTGCCCTCCTCACCGGCCTTCTCGCCGCGCCCGGCTGCGTTCTCGACCGCCGCGGTCAGTCCGCCTCCGCCCGCTACGAGCGCGAGCTGAAGATGCAGGGGGCCCGCCTGTCGAGCCTGGAGCAGCAGTTCGACGACCTCGACGGACGGCTCACCCGGGTCGAGGAGCTCACCCAGGCCCGCGGGGAGCAGGACCTCGTGAAGCTGCAGACCCTCGAGCAGGTGCGCGCCGAGATCGCCCGCCTGCGGGGCGAAGTGGAGCTGTTGCGCCACGACGTGGACACCCACAATGGCGACGCCGGCCGCCGCCTCGAGGATGCCGCCTTTCGACTGGCCTGGCTGGAAACCCGCGCCGAGCAGCTGGAGAAGTCGCTCGGCCTCGCTCCGCCCCCACCGCCAGAGCCCCCGCCGGAGGAGCCGCCGGACACCGACGACAGCGGCACCGGCGACGGCACCGCCGACACCCCGCCGGTCGACGACACGCCCCCGCCCGACGACAGCGCGGTCACCGATCCAGAGGCCATGCTCAAGCTCGCCAAGGACCACCTGGCGAAGGGGCGCGCCACCGCTGCAGAGTCCATCCTCGACCGCTTCCTGTCGCAGCACAGCGGTCACCCGAAGGAGGCCGAGGCGCTGTACCGTCGCGCCGAGGCGGCGTTCAACCAGAAGAACTACCCTGGCGCCGTTCTGCGCTTCCAGGAGGTCATCGACGCCCACAAGCGCTCGGTGTGGGCCGCCTACGCGATGTACCGCCAGGGCGAGTGCTTCGAAGCCCAGGGGCAGCGCGACAATGCCCGCTTGTTCTGGGAGGATGTCATTCGGCTCTGGCCAGACACCAAGGCCGCCAAGCTCGCGAAGAAGAAGCTCGCGAAGTAGCGCCTACTCGAGGGTGGCGTTCACCTCGAAGAACCAGGTGTAGTAGGTGCCGTCACCCCACCAGTCCTCGTCGATGTAGCCGTAGGACCAGCCCACCTCCTCGTCGTCCCACCAGGCAAAGCCGAGCAGGTAGGGGTAGGGGTAGCCTTCGTAGATGCCCACCACCGCGGGGCCGTAGCCGAAGTAGTCGTCCATCAGCCCGAGGGTGGCCGTCTCGGTGGCGTAGACATCGTCGCAGGCGTAGTCGTCGCGGATGGAGGACTCGGCGTCCAGGCTGAAGGTGACGTCGAAGGTGAACACGCAGTCGGGACAGCCTTCCGCGCCGGCCGTGCCTTCGAGCGACCACACGAGCATGCAGTCGTAGTCGCCCATCTCTCCCCACCCGCGCAGGTGCTCGCGGATGCCGGAGATGCTGTCCACGGACACGTCGGTGCCGTCCTCTCCGGTATCGCCCTCCCCGCCACCGCCGTCGCCGCCACCATCGAGGGTGTCGTCGTCTTCGAGTGCCGGGGTGATCTCCTCGCCCTCCTGACCGCCGGGGTCGGGCTCCCGCAGGCAGCCCACGAGCAGAGCTGGCAGGCATGGCAGCCACAGCCGAGATGTCGTCATGCTTCCTCCGGGGGGTCATGTACAGCGTGACCGGTGGTTCCGAGGCCAGCAAGTGCGCTCGTGCACAATCCGTGCGGTATGTTCGCCCCCTTCCGTGCAGTTCCGCCAGAGCGCCCGTGTCCCCTCCCCCGTCCCAAGAACTCGACGTCGAGCGCATCGCACGCGATCTGCTGACGGCCCTCCGCGGAAAGCGAAGCCAGACCGCTTGGTCCCGGCGTCTCGGATACCGCAGCAATGTCGCCTATGCGTGGGAGTCGGGTCGACGCTGGCCCACGGCGGCCGAGACCCTTCGCGCCTGCCGCCGCACCCACATCGACCTCGACGAGAGCTTCACCCGCTTCTACGGCCAACGACCCGGCTGGCTGGACGAGGTCGACCCAGCGTCCGACAGCGGCGTCGCGCGCTTTCTCGACGATCTCCGGGGCTCCACCTCGATCACCGACCTCGCCCGGCGCGCCGACATCAGCCGCTACTCGGTGTCCCGCTGGCTGGCCGGACGCACCCAGCCGCGCCTCCCGGACTTCCTGCGCATCATCGAGGCTGCGAGCCTCCGCCTGGTCGACCTCCTGGCCGCCCTTGTCGACCCCAGGACCCTGCCGTCCATCCACCCCATCTGGCTCCGGCTCGAGTCCCGCCGGCGGGGTGCATTCGAGGCCCCATGGACCCAGGCGGTGGTGCGAACCCTGGAGCTGTCCGACTACCAGGCCCTCCCGGCCCACGAGCCCGGCTGGATCGCCCGGCGACTCGGCATTCCCGCCGAAGAAGAGACCCGCTGCCTCGAGTTCCTGCGTCAGACCGGGCGCATCGAATGGACCGGCACCCACTTCGCCGCCGACACCCGGGCCGTCGACACCCGCCGCCATCCCGAGGTCGGCCGACGGCTCAAGGCGCACTGGGCCCGCGTCGGGGCCGAGAGGGCGGAAGCAGGCACCCCAGGGCAGTTCTCGTACAACGTCTTCACGGTGTCCCGGTCGGACTTCGAGCGCATTCGGCAGGCCCACCTCGACTACTTTCGGCTCCTGCGCTCGATCGTGTCGGAGTCGACGCCGGAGGAGGTGGTCGCGGTGGCCAACGTCCAGCTGTTCGCCCTCGACGACCACATCTGACGCCTCCTGCAGCATCTGGACGCCAGCCCCCCCGTGGTAGGGTCCCGGCCCTTCCCGTTCGACAATTGCCCCCATTCGAGGTGACGCATGTCCACCCGCACCGACAGTCGCCCCCTGGCGCTGCGCTGGCTCGCTGCCTTCGCCGCGCTGGCCATCGGTACGGTTGCCTTCGCAGCCTGGCCCGACTCCTACGAAGGTCGAATCGCCAACCTCAACGCGCTCCGCCAGGACATGGCCTACCCGGGTGTCCCGCATGACGCGAAGCGCACCAAGAAGCTCTACGACGCGGCCTGCGCGAAGAAGTCCTCCAGCGCGTGCAGCTACGAGACCTGGTGGAACCCGGAGACGGGCGGCGACCTGCAGAAGGCGCGCAGCTTCTACAAGTCGAAGTGCCCAAGCGACCCCCAGTCGTGCGTGGTGGTCGGCTGGTCCTACACCCTCGACGAACACGGCCAGCTCAACCCCAGCGACGCGAAGAAGGGCTACTCCTACTTCCAGACCGCCTGCACGAAGAAGCTCTACGCCGCCGGCTGCACAGCCATGGGCGAGATGCACATGTACGGGCTGGGCGTGAAGAAGAGCTACAAGACCGCGCTGGCCCGCACCAATGAGGGCTGCAAGGCCAAGGACCCCTACGGCTGCTACCTCGCGGGCACCATGTACGAAAAGGGCTGGGGCACCCCGGTCAACCTGTCCAAGGCCATCTCGCTGTACCGCAAGGCCTGCCGCCAGGACGTCCCCCACGCCTGCGTCCAGCTCGCCGTCCTCCAGGAAGAGGGCCGCGGACTGCCCAAGGACCCCGAAGCCGCCGCCAAGTCCTTCGGCCAGATGTGCGAGAGCACCGGCTTCACCACCGCCTGTTCCCATCTTGGCCGCATGTATGAGCAGGGGCGCTCCGTTCCCCGCCAGCTCGCCGTGGCAGAGCAGCTCTACAAGAAGTCTTGCGACCTCGGCGACATCGTGGGCTGCTTCGGCCTCGCCAAGATGTACGAGAAGGGCCGCTCCGAGGGTGGAGGCCCCGCTCAGGCTGCCGAGATCTACGAACGGGCCTGCAATGTGGGCAACGCAGAGGCCTGCACCCGCCTCGGCAAGCTCTACCTGCGTGGCAAGGGCGTCGGCAAGGACCCCAGCCTCGGAGTGGGCTTCATCACCAAGGCGTGCGACGGCGGAGAGAGCAACGCCTGTGACGTGCTCGGTCAGCTCTACGAGTCGGGCAACGGCGTCGAGCAGAACCTCACCCGGGCCGCCCAGCTCTACGGCGGCGCGTGCGAAGCCGGCGAGGGCGTGGGCTGCTACCACCTCGGCAAGCTCCACCAGGTCGGCAAGGGCGTGAGTGCAGACACTGCGCGGGCGGGTCAGCTGTTCCAGCAGGCGTGCGACACCGGCCACGGCAAGAGCTGCTCTCGACTCGCTGAGAACTACATCCTCGGCGAGGGCGTTCCCAAGAACATGGGGAAGGCCGCTGCCCTGCTCGAGAAGGGCTGCTCGGGCGGCGACGGCAGCTCCTGCGCCAAGGTGGCGGGCATGCTCGACAAGGGCAAGGGCGTGAAGAAGGACCCCGTGAAGGCCTTCAGCTTCTACGTCGACGCCTGCGCCTACGAACACGGCCATGCCTGCTACATGATCGCGAAGAAGTACGAGTCGGGCGAAGGCGCCGAGAAGAACTTCAAGCTCGCCGTGCAGGCCTACAAGGACTCCTGCAACTTCGGCCACGAGCGCGCTTGCCAGGAAGGTGGCTCCATCATCTTCCAGGCCCGCTTCCAGGAGATTGTCGACCTCGCCTTCAACTCGAAGATGTGCCAGGTGTGGAGTCTCGACCCCGAAAAGCCCGACAGCTCCCGGCTTCTGGTTGATGTTCGCGGCGATGAGTTCGTGATGATGGACGGCCCCCTCAAGGGCGAGACCATCAAGCCCACGATGGCCGACGTGAACGTGGTGAAGGGCAAGAAGTACCGGGGCGTGACCTCCTGGGTCGCCGAGACCTCGCGCGGCACCCGCAAGTTCGACCACGTCGACACCTGGGACAGCGAAGAGGACCCCATCGACGCCTTCCCCAGCGACAAGAGCAAGTCGAAGGACCGCATCCCCGACACCACCACGCTCATCTACAGCCGTGCCGAGGAGATGGTCCGCCGCAACGAGCCGGCCAAGAAGTGCAAGTTCCCGGCGAAGATGCCGTTGCTCACCACCGAGCACTGCTCCGAGATCCAGGCACTCATCGCAGCCCAGCTCGCCACCACCTGCAAGGGTGAGTGAACGCTCGTGACACCGGCCTTCCCGGCCTGTACTGCCTGACCCGAGGGCCCCGGCGCTCTACTCGACCGAAAAGGCGAGAGAGGCCGAGTGGCCCTCGGTGTCGTTGAAGCTGAGGTTGAGCTCGTAGTCGCCGCGGCTCATCCGGCCCATGTACAGAGGCTCGGAGACGAAGTCGCCAGCGGGCACCACGACCAGGTCGACGCGCCCGGTGCTGCCCACCCCCATGCCCTCCCCTTCGCCGGTGCTGAGGTTCACGAGGTCCATGCCACCGATGAGGTAGCCGTCGTAGAGCTCGATCTGCATGTCGGTGCTGCAGGGGTTCTGGACGGCCGCGACGATCCACTGGTCGGCGCCGTAGGTGCAGCTGGTGCAGGAGCCAGACTCGCTGTCCACCATGAGAACATGCCAGGACAGGTCATCTTCGCAGGGGACCGCCGGAAGCTCGAAGGCGGGCATCGGAGGCTCGTCGGTTCCTGTGCCGCCATCATCGCCCCAGCCGTCGTCCTCTCCGCCGTCATCCCCATCGTCCCAGCCGTCGTCGCCGGAGCCAGAGCCAGTGCCGGACGCAGAGCCGCCGCCATCGTCGCTCACCCCGTCGTCTCCGCTGCCGGTGCCGCTGCCGCCATCGTCGGTCCCGGAGCCATCCGAGAAGTCACCCACATCGGTGATGTCCTCATCCTCGGACTTGTCGTCGGAGCCGCTGTCGGAGCAGGCGACGCCGAGGGAAAGGAGGCCCAGCAGGGACAAGGTCGAAAGGGCGCTGCGAGTCACGGGAGTCTCCTCTCTGCACGGCCACACGAGTAGAGGACGGCGCGCCCACCGGCAAGCGCCCACATGCAAGCAATTCATCTGGACCCCGCCGCAGCGGCCCCCGACGTCCCACCGACATCAGATAGGATTCGGCGCATTTTCGAGAGGTCCGACCCATGCCCATGGCGCACATCCCCGCCCTGCTCCTCGCCGCCCACGCCATCGAGGGCATGTGGCTCCCCGAGCAGGCCCCCGCGCTCGGTCCACAGCTTGCGGAGATGGGACTGGAGCTCGACCCCGCCGTGCTCGCCGACCCCCTGTCCCCTCCCCTGCGCTCCATCGTGTCGCTGGGCTTCTGCTCGGCGTCGTTCCTCTCACCCGACGGCCTCATCGCCACCAACCACCACTGCGTGCAGGGCTACCTCCAGGTCAACTCCTCCGCCCAGGCCGACCGCGCGCGCGACGGATTCCTCGCCGGCCAACGAAGCGACGAGCTGTCGGCCGGTCCGGGTGCCCACATCACCGTCGTGGAGAAAATGACCGACGTCACCGACGCCGTGCGCACCGGCCTGAAGCGACGCACCACCGACCGCGACCGAGAGCGCATCATCCGCGAAAACATCGCCGGCCTGGTGGATGCATGCGAGGCGCAAGGGGACGACCGGCGCTGCCGCGTGGCCAGCTACGACGGCGGAGCCAGCCACCGCCTCGTAGAGGCGCGGGTGCTCAAGGACGTCCGCATCGTCTACGCACCGCCCGACAGCGTGGGCAACTACGGCGACGAGATCGACAATTGGATGTGGCCCCGACACTCCGGCGACTTCGCCCTGCTGCGGGCCTATGTCGCCCCCGACGGCAGCTCCGTGCCCTATGCCGCCGACAACGTTCCCTACGCGCCGGACGCCCACCTCGAGATCGACACCACCGGCGCCCAGGAGGGCGAGTTCGTGATGGTGGCGGGCTTCCCGGGACGCACCGGCCGCTACCGTCCAGCCCGCTCGGCGCGCTTCGCCCAGTCCACCCAGTACCCCTTCCGCATCGCGCTGTATGGCGACCTCATCCAGATCCTGGAGGACGAGTCGGCAAAGGACCCCGAGGCCGCCGCCCGCCTGCGTGCGCCCATCTCTCGCCTGGGCAACGGTCGCAAGAACTCCCAGGGCATGCTCGAGGGCTTCGAGTCCACCGATGCACTCGCCCGAAAGGACGCCCAGGACGCCGCTCTGAAGCAGTGGGTCGCCGCCGACCGCGCCCGCCAGAAGGCCTATGGCCCCGCCCTGGCCCGCATCGACGCGCTCACCGCGCAAGCCGAAGCCTCCTGGAAGCAGGACTTCCTGATGTACTGGCTGGTGGGCTCCAGCGACCTGCTCACCGATGTCCACCGGGCGTGGCGCCTGGCCAACGAACGCCAGAAACCCGACGAACAGCGTGATGCCGCCTACCGCGACCGCAACGTCGAGCGCCTGCTCGCCCGCAGCGAGCGCATCGACCGCACCCTCTGGCTTCCGGCCGACCGCGCCCTCTTCGCCCGCGTGCTCCGCGAGGTCGTGCTGCTGGAGGGCAGTGCGGCCATCCCCGAGGTCGACGCCTGGCTCGCCGCGCATGGTGGCCTCGAAAACGCCCTCGACGCCCTGTTCAAGGAGCCGGCCTGGGTGGACACCGACACCCGTCTGGGCCTCTACGACGCCGACCTCGCCGAGCTCAAGGCCTCCGACGACCCCTGGATCACGCTGGCCCGCGCTGCCGACGCCCACCTCGCCCGCATGCGGTACCGCGATGAGGCCCGCAAGGGGGCCATGCTCGCCCTGTCCCCCGTGAAGATGGCTGCCATCCGTGCGATGGCCGAAGACGAGGGGGTCTCCGTCTATCCCGACGCCAACGGCACTCTGCGCCTCACCTTCGGCAATGTGCAGGGCGTGTCCCCGCGCGACGGCGTGCGCTACACCTCCCACACGACGGTGCGTGGCCTGGTCGCCAAGGCCGGCGAGTGGCCCTTCAACGCCCCTGAGGCCTTGCTCGCCGCCGCACCCGATGCACCCGACACCCGCTGGGCCGACGAGGGCCTGAACGACGTGCCGGTCAACTTCCTCACCGACCTCGACACCACCGGCGGCAACTCGGGCTCGGCCACCATCAACGGCAAGGGGCAGATGGTGGGCCTCATCTTCGACGGCACCTACGAGTCGATGACCGGCGACTGGGCCTTCGACCCCGACCAGACCCGGTCCATCCACGTCGACATCCGCTATCTGCTGTGGATGCTGGAGTCGGTGGAGGGGGCAGACCACATCCTGGCCGAGCTCGACCTGGCCGACCCGGTGGTCGAGCGGGCGGCCGACCAGCAAGCCGACGAGGTCGACGACCTGAAGGGCGTCAAGGACGACTAGCCCCCGGACAGGACCTTCCAGGCGGCTTCCCGGTTCTCCTCCGACAGCGCCTGGGCCTTGCCTTGCATTCGCATTCCGCGTCCACCGCCGCGCGCCTTCAGGGCCGCGAGCAGGTCTGCCGACGCGCCCTTCAGCACCGCCTCTGGCGCGACCGCGAAGAACACCCCGGTGTCGTCACCACCGGTGAGCAGCAGGCGACAGGCCCCGCCTTCCGCCACGCAGGCGTCAGCGATGCCGCGAAGCAGGTTGAGGTCGGCTTCGGGTCGATGGAGTCGCCCGCCACCTTGGCCGGCAAGCTGCTGTCCGAGGAGAGTGGCCAGCTCCTGAGTGAGCTGGCGACGCGTGCGGCCAGCCTGCTTCGCGTCGTCGAGCAGACGGCGCACGGCCGAGAGGTGGTCGTCGGGACCGCACTTGAGCGCGGTGTTGAGCTGTGCGGCACGCGCGGTGGACGCCCGCATCCGAGCCAACGCGCGTCCACCCGCCACATACGACAGGCGCGCGCCCCCCCGGACCTTCTCCGTGCCGATGAGGTGGATGAGCTGGAGCTCTCCCAGCCGCGCGACGTGCGTGCCCCCGCAGGTGTTGAGGTCGAGGCCCTCGATGCCGACGAGCCGCACGGGGCCGTCGTAGCCCGCCGGCAGCCCCCGGCTCCGCACCCCGAGCGCGGCATAGGTGGCGGCGTCGACGACCCGCGCGCGCACGGGGCGGTCCTGGCGAAGCTCGGCGTTGACGGCGTCTTCCAGTTCCCGCACCTGTCCCGACTTCAGCGGACCATCGAGGTCGATGCTGGAAGTCTGCTGGCCCAGGTGGAAGCTGGTGGTGGCCCGGCCAAAGCGGTCCTGGGCGATGGCTGTGATGAGGTGCTGGGCGGTGTGCTGCTGCATGTGGTCGAAGCGACGGGCACCATCGACGACAGCCTCGACAGGGCCCGGGGCAAGCGGCGCGGTGGTGGTGTGGAAAACGCGTCCGGCGCGGTCCTTCTGCACGTCCACCACGGTGACCTCGCCCAGACGTCCGAGGTCGGCGGGCTGTCCCCCGCCCTCCGGGTAGAAGGGTGAGTCATCGAGAATGACGTTCCAGTGCTCATTGTCGATAGATTCGCACGACACTACGGTCGCGGTCGCTGTCCACCGATAGGCGTCTTCCTGACACAGCAGCAGCCGGTCCATGCATCCTCCGCAGGGGTTGGGTGCCCGCCGCGAAATGTACAGGACGTGGGGACCCCGCTGCAGCAGCCTGGCAGGTCGGGGTGCCGGGGGTGCCTCGCCGCGCCAGTCTCCGGAAGGAGGACCGTCTTCTCAGGCAGCCGATGTCTGCGCAGAACGCGCTGATCTGGGAGTCGGCGGATCGCGCCGGTAGCTTGAGCACCATCACACCACATATGTGCCTACGACAACAGCCCACCTGCCCAGACGAGGTCACTCCATGACATCCGCCATGTCCCGTGCGGGGCTCCTGACCCTCGCCCTGCTGCTCGCAGGCTGCGACGACGACGGCCCGACAGCTGTGGCGCCGTCCCCCGCCCAACAGGCCCCCGACCTCGACACGCTCTGCGCCGAGCGGGTGGCCTCCACCACCGAGAGCGCCGCCATCGAGGCCCAGGAGCGGGTCGACGGCATCGCCGGGCGGCTGGCGGAGCGGGAAGCCGAGCTCACCCGCCTCGAGGCCGAGATGCGCAACGACGACAAACGCGCGAAGGCCTCCGCCGCCGAGCGGTCGCGTCTACAGGACGAGATCAAGGGCCTCAAGGGCACCCTGAGCCAGGCGGAGAAGACCCGCGACGATGCCCGGGCCGAGCTCGTCGCCACCCTCAAGCAGCTCGACGCCCAGATCGAAGCGGCCGCACAAGCCCGAGAAGACGCCGAGCATCAACGCGCGCGGGCCCAGCGTGGCGAGTGGTCGGCCTTCGTGTCCGACGCCAAGACCCGCATCTGCGACCGGGGCACCCGCAAGCGCCACGCCCGCTGCCATGAAGCGGTCGAGGGTGCCCTGGCGGGTCCGATGCGCGGCCGATTCGAGGCCTGCACCGCCTCCGAGCAAGCCGTCCCAGAGCTGCGCCGCCTCGAAAAGGGCGACGAGCTCCCCGAGTTCGCCGAGCGCATCGCCGACGACCGGGCCTTCACCACCAAGGGCTGGGCCGTGGTGTTCTGCGACCCCGCCCTCCCCGAGACCGAGTAGGCGCCCCTCATGTCCGACCCCGACGAGCTGCTGTCCCTCGGCGCCTCCGCCTTGTCCCCCCTCGACCCTGAGCCTGCCCCGCGCCCGATGTCGAGTGCGTTGGAGCTGGCGGTGGATGGCCTGGCCCCGCAGGACAGCCGCTACCTACTCGGTGAAAAGCTCGGCCAGGGGGCCTCTTCGGAGGTCTACCTCCTCACCGACCGCGTGCTGTCGCGCGACCTCGCCCTCAAGCGGATGCGGCCCGGGCTCGGCAGGAACGTGGCCAGCGCCTTTCTGCGGGAAGCGCGGCTGCTGGCCACACTCGACCATCCGTCGATTCCCACGGTCTATGACTACGGCGTCGACTCGGCAGACCGTCCCTTCGTGCTCATGCAGAAGTTCGACGGTGCCCACCTCGGCCAGGTCATTCGCGACGAGGGGCCCTTCCGCTCGGGACCCCGCCTCCGCGGCCTGTTGACCCAGCTTGCCGGCATCGCCAGCGCTCTGCACCACGCCCACGAGCTTGGCCTGCTCCACCTCGACCTCAAGCCCGGCAACCTCATGACCGGTCCCTTCGACCAGCTCTGGGCGGTGGACTGGGGCAATGCCATCCCGAAGCAGTGGTGGCACCGCAGCTATGGCCGTCCCGTCGGCACCCTCGGCTTCATGAGCCCCGAGCAGGCGCGCGGCGGTCCCCACAACCCCCGCACAGATGTCTACGGACTCGGTGCCTGCCTGTTCTCCGCGCTCACAGGCCACGCCCCCCACCGGGGCAGTCGAGAGGCCCGCATCCAGCGCCTGTTGGCCAAGGAGCCCGTGGCGTCCCCCAGTGTCGACATCGTGGCCCGCCTCCCCCCGGCGGTCTTCGGACTCGCGATGGAGTGCATGGCACCCGAGCTGGATGACCGTCCCCAGAGTGCCCTCGAGCTCAAGCATCGGCTCGAAGCCGCCCTTCGGAGCGCCGACCTGCTGCCCCGCTACTGGGTGGGCGCCGGCACCCACATCGCCCGCGAAGGAGAGGCCGGGGACACCGCCTGGGTCATCCTCTCGGGCAGCGTGGTGGTCCACCAGGAGGGCCGTGGCATCGTGCGCACCCTCGGCCCGGGAGCGGTCGTGGGCGAGCTGGCGCCATTGCTCGGACGTCCCCGCACCGCCACCCTCACCGCCCACGAAGACACCATCGTGGCGGCCATCACGGGCGAGTCCCTGCGCGATTCCGGCACCATGGGACCCATGGGGAGCAAGCTGTTCCGCGCCATCGCCGAGCGCCTGCTGGAGCACGAGACGCGGGAGGTTCAGGCCGTGTCTTCGAGCTGAAGCAGCGCCGTCCACCCCTCCACCTCCGCTTGCCGCAACAGCGCCAGCAGATGGGAGCGGCTCACCCGAGCGTCCGCGAGAACAATGTCCTGCACGATGTCTTCGAGCTTCGCCCGCGCATCGGGGGACCGGACCTCACGGCAGGCCCACAGCTCGCAGGCATAGGCGAAGGTCTCGTGGTGGACCGCCGGCACGCAGAGGACGGGACCACCGCCCGACAAGCCCAGCCGACCGCGCTCGACGGTGTGGAGCAGGTGGGCGACCTCGTGGACCAACACGTCGACCCGCTCGGACGGCGGCCGAAAGGCACCCGGTGGCACCCAGACGTGGTCGCCGACGCACAAGCCGTCGAGCTGGGGGGCGGCGTCGGATAGAGGCGGGGCGCCCATGTCCTCCAGCACGATGTTGGCAAGACACCAGGCGTCATCGAGCGACAGGTCGGCCACCCGCTCTTCGAAGCCGTCCACCGTGACCACCCGCACATGCCCCGGCAAGACGGCCTTGAGCTGCGCAGCCTCTTCGAAAGACAGCAGGCCGTCGAGCATGGCCGAGGCGCGCACCACGAGCTGCCGACCCGCGTCTCGAGGGCTGGGACGGCGTCCGAGCGGGGCGCCCGAGGCCCGGTGCGACAAGATGCGCTGGAGGATGCGCCGCATGGAGCGTCCGCCTGCCTCCGCGTCGGCGTCCCACGCATCCCATGAGACCGGCGCGACGCCAGTGCTGAGGAAGGCTTCGATGGCTGCGCTGCGAGACATGGACAAGGTGTAGCCCGCCCAGGCGCAGCGAGACCGGTGCGCTCGGAGTAGAGGGCCTGCCCCGGAGGACACATGGCAGCCCACAAACTCGGACGAAACGACAAGTGCCACTGCGGCAGCGGTCGGAAGTACAAGAAGTGCTGCTTGCGCAACGATGAGGACCGCGCCACGGCCTGGAACAAGTCTCCACTGGCCATTGACGGACCCGAGATGGTGCGCGTGGCCATGCAGCGGCTGCCCGATCTCATCACCGGCGACGGTCCGCTCCACAGCCTGCGCTTTCCGCAGCTCGCCTTCACCGAGGTGGTGCAGCAGCAGCTTCAGGCCCGCACCTCCGATGCGCCGCTCCACTCCCCCGCCACGCCCGGGGGAGAGGCGACCCACTTCGACCTGCTGGCCACCGCATCGGTCGCCGCCTTGTGGAACCCCACCTGGGCCGCCGAGGTCGACCGGCAGCTCCAGCAGGCACTCGGCAACTCCGCGGTGTCCACCGCCGACCGCATGGCCCTCGACACGGTGCTGGTGGTTCACCGTCGGCAGAGCGCCCGAAGGCAGGCCGGTCTCGCAGACGAAGCGGTCTTTCGGGCCCAGTTCGACGAGTTCATGCGCACCCGCGAGATCCTCCAGAGCCTCGTGGACAAGGGACAGCAGGCGCTCGCCAGCACCTCCGACGCCCAGATCGACGCCATGTCCGACCTTCTGGGCCACCTTCCCGCGGGCGTTTCCGAAGCCATGGCCGCCCAGGTGAAGGCCCTCAACGCCGCAGTGGACTGGCTGGGCAGCGAAGATGCGCCGCCAGTGCTGTTCGAGGACCAGGCGGTGGCCATCGGCACCGTGCGTCCCCTTGTGACCGACGCCCCGGTGGACGACCCCGGCCAGGCCTTCTCCGAGTGGTCCGACGCCCTCTTCAACGCCCAGGGACTCGCCGCTGAGCTGCTGGAGCAGTTCACCCAGCTCGCCGAGGCGCTCACCGACGACACCGGCCGCGCCCACCTGCAGACCCTGGCCATGACCCCTGTGGACTCCGTCTCCCGTCTGCTCGTGGGCCTCACCGCCAACTACAACCAGCATGGGGCACTGATTCGCACGCCCTCTGACGGCTCGGTGGAGCCCCCCGAGCTGGCCGAGGACTCCGACGTGGCGGACTGGTGCGGCGCAATGGCCGACTGGCTCGAGGCCGACGGCCGCCCGACCACCGCCGCGCGCATGCGCCACTACGGGCCCGCCTACCGCTGAGGCCTACTCCGTCGACTTGACCACCAGCAGCCCGGCGCGGGTCGTCTTCCCCACGCTCTTGGTGGCCGAGTAGAGGGCGCCGTGGCTGGTGTAGGCCCCGCCATACCAGTCCACCTGGAAGAGGTTCGGCGAGAACGCGCCGCCTGTGTCCGCGAGAACAGTGAGGTGCACGCCATCCTTGCCGTCCAACAAGACGATGCGGCCCAGGCCCAGGTTGAAGACATCCCCGGCGACTGCCGCCATCGGCGCCAGCTTCACCTTGCCCGGGTTGGGACAGTGTTCGGGCGAGCCGAAGCCATAGGCGCCGTCGACCTCTCGGAAGTACCAGTACTTCTGCTGGTACTTCGAGCCGACCCCGGGCTTGTAGGCCCTGTCGTTGTGCTGGTGGACGTTGAACATGCGCGAGCTGCCATCGGGGAGACGCACATCCACCGTGCCCTGCATGTGGGCTTCGTAGACGCCCTGTTCGGTGAGCCAGACCAGTGGCTCGGCACCACCGGACCTCCAGGCACCCGCAATCACCTCCGCCCGGGAGAACCGAAGCCGCGCCTCGGGGCCGGGATCGGCGTAGAGCGCGTGCTGAAAGGCTCCTTCGGGCTGGGCACGGCCCTCGATCTGGCTCACGAGGTAGCGCGTGACTCGGATCTGGTCGGCGGGAAGGGCGTGTCCGCGGGCCTTGGCTCCCTCGGCGTCGTGCGCCCACCGCCACAGGTCGAACTCCGCTTCGAGAAAGGCGGGGTCGGCGAGGCGGTCCTGGCCGGTGGCGAGGTCTTCTCGAGCGATGCGCGCGAGGGTGTCGAGCGTCTGCAGGGTGCGCATGGTGTCGAGGCCCAGGTGGGTGGGCAGCCCCAGCGCGACCTGGGCACACTCGTCGCCCGAACGGAGCCACTCAGCGGTGTTCTCGGCCACCTCGGCAAGCGCGGCCCGGTTGGTGACCACCCCCTTGCCACCCGCCCAGCCTGCCTCGGCCGGCTGGAGGAGGGTCTCTGGCGCCAGCACCCGCTCGGTGGGACCACCGTCGGGTCCGCGCACGGTCCAAGGGTCTGCACCCGCGAAGACCGCGCCTGCAAACAGGGGTAGAAGCAACATGGGAACCTACATCAAGATGCCGCGGTGGTCGGGCTTTCGCATGGGAGGCAGCCCGTCCTTCTGGCCGAGCACCTCGCGCAGATTCACCTCGATCATTCGCGAGATGGCCGACAGCGGCAAGCCGTTGAAGAACATGGTGAAGGGGTCTTCGAGCACGCGGCCTGCCTCGCTGATGAGCAGAAAGGCCATGCACACCAGCAGGTTCATCGGCACCACGAACCAGCCGAGCTCGCTCACGATGGCGAAGGGAAAGAGCACGCTGAAGTAGAGGATGAGCCGCTCGGCGATGAAGGTGTAGCCGCGCGGGAACGGTGTCTTCTTGATGCGCTCGCAGCCGCCCTGGATGTCGAGCAGGTGGCGCAAGGTCTCGTCCATCGACTGCAGCCGGATGTCGTCGACCACACCCGCGCCATTGAGTGCGGTGAGGTCGCGCAGCTGCAGCTCGAGCAAGGCGTGGGTGAGGTTGCTGCGGCCTTCGACCCTGTCGCGGTCCTCGTCGCTGAGGGCGTCGAGGAGCTCGGCGTCGACCCAGGGGTCCTGCTGACGGAGCAGGATGCGCAGGGCGTGGACGTAGGCCACATGACGCATCACCAGCGGCTCCACACGGTCATCGGCCTCGGTGCCCGCGAGGTAGGCGCCCACCTGGCTGCCCCAGTGCCGGGAGGTGTTGATGAGGCGCCCCCACAGCTTGCGCCCCTCCCACCAGCGGTCGTAGGCGGAATTGGTGCGGAAGCTCACGAAGATGCCGATGGCACCGCCCACTACAGCCAACGGGGTGGTCGGGAGCACAATCCACTGCAGCGACGGGACCATGTGGATGGCCGCCGCCAAGGCACCCGTGCCAGCCATCATCAGCGCCGAGCTTCGCTGCCACTGCAGCAGGCGGAAGATGCTGCCTTTGGTGGACACCATCATGGGGGACTCCGGGGTTGATACCTGCGGCGGACCAGATGGAGACGTCCACACACGAGGCGGCCTCGCTATCCCGACCTGCCGGCGTGTCCTACTTGATGCGCATCCCGTTCACCGCGCCCTCATCGACGTCGAGCAGGAAGATCTCCGCCGGACCGGGCCCGGCCGCAATGACCATGCCCTCCGACATCTCGCCGGCAATCTTCCGCGGCGCCAGGTTGGCGACCACCGCCACCTTGCGGCCCACGAGTGCCTCGGCCGAGTAGGCCTTGCGGATGCCCGCCACCACCTGCCGCTGCTCGAAGCCGAGGTCGATGGTGAGCAGCAGCAGCTTGCTGGCCTTCTTCACGGGCTCCGCAGACAGCACGGTGCCCACGCGCAGGTCGACCTTCATGAAGTCGTCGTAGGTGATGGTGTCGGCCACCGGGGCATAGACGGGGGCAGCGGGCTTCGGCGGCTCCATCGGCTCGGCGGGCTTGGAGGCCTCCACCACGGCGTCGACATTCTTCTTGTCGATGCGGGCCATGAGGTGCTTGTAGGCGGCGATCTCACGGCCGAGCAGCGGCGCGTCGAGGCCGTCCCAGGTGAGAGGCGTGCCGAACAGCTCGGCCGCGCCGTCCGCCAGGCGGGGGACCACGGGTGCGAGCATCGTGATGAGCGCCCGAAAGATGTTCACTCCCTGGGTGCACACCAGACGGCCCTGCTCGAAGGTGTCTTCGCTCTTGCAGAGGGCCCAGGGCGCTGCGTCGTTGATGTACTTGTTGGCCCGGTCGGCGAGGGCGGTGATGTGGCGAATGGCCTTGGCGTATTCGCGGGCGTCGTACAGGGCGCCCACCTCGTGTCGGGCAGCGGCGTACTCGGCGTAGGCGTCGGCGTCGTCGAGCACGGCGGACAGCTGGTTGCCGTAGCGCTTCTTCAGGATGCCAGCGCAGCGGCTCGCGATGTTGACCACCTTGCCCAGCAGGTCGGAGTTGACCCGAAACACGAAGTCTTCCAGCGACAGGTCGATGTCGTCGACACCCGAGGCCAGCTTGGCCGCGATGTAGAAGCGCAGCGCCTGGGGGTCGAGGTGGTCGAGCCAGGTGCGGGCGGCGATGAAGGTGCCGCGCGACTTGCTCATCTTGCGACCATCGACCGTGAGGAAGCCGTGGCAGTACACCTTGGTGGGCGTGCGGTGGCCCGAGCCATGCAGCACCGCCGGCCAGAACAGAGTGTGGAAGTAGGCGATGTCCTTGCCGATGAACTGCACCAGCTCGATGTCGCTGTCGGGCTTCCACACCCGCTCGAAGTCGCCGTCGTTGTCGGCACACCACCGCTTGTGGGCGCCCATGTAGCCAATGGGGGCATCGAGCCAGACATAGAAGTACTTGTCGGTCTCACCAGGAATCTGGAAGCCCCAGTAGGGCGCCTCGCGGGAGATGTCCCAGTCGCGCAGGCCCGCCTCGAACCACTCCACGAGCTTGTTGCGCACCTCGGGCTGCACATGGTCGTCTTCGAGCCACGCCTTCAGCATGGTCTCGAACTTGCCGAGCTCCAAGAACAGGTGCTCGCTGTCGCGCACGACGGGAACCGATCCGTTCAGAACACTGCGCCCATCGATCAGATCGAGGGGCGAATAGGTGGCGCCACACTTCTCGCAGGCGTCGCCATACTGGTCGGGGGTCTTGCAGTTGGGACAGCCGCCCTTCACGAAGCGGTCGGGCAGGAACATCCCCGCCTCTTCGTCGTAGGCCTGGGCCACCGCCTTGCGCTTGATGTAGCCCGCTTCCTTCAGCCGATTGTAGATGAGGCTGGCGCACTCGCGGTTCTCGTCGGAGTGCGTGGTGTGGAAGATGTCGAACTGCACCGAGAAGTCGCGGAAGTCGGCGGCGTGCTCGGCGTGGATGCGGTCGATGAGCACCTGAGGGTCGATGCCCTGCTTGCGGGCCGACAGCATGATGGGAGTGCCGTGGGCGTCGTCGGCGCAGATGTAGAGGCAGTCGTTGCCGACGAGCTTCTGGTAGCGGACCCAGATGTCGGCCTGCACATACTCGACGAGGTGGCCGAGGTGAATGGGACCGTTGGCGTAGGGAAGGGCTGCGGTGACGACGATGGAGCGGGACATTTCGGCGCGCCTGTTGCGGAACAAGGGGGACATCACGGCGAACGGCCGGACGACAGACGCCCCCTGTTAGTGCGGCCGCCCGGCTTGCGCTGCGTTTGTTTGTGGGCAGCCCCGCTCGCCTGCAGGCCGGCTCATGCCTTGTAGACGAGGCTCTCCAGCAGCCCCAGCACCGAGCCCTTCTGGCGCACGATGAGCACGGGGCCGAGGGCACGGCCAGCGACGCGGTCGGCGCTGGAGCCCAGCAGCAATGCAGCGAGGGGCGTGAGGCCCCGGCTGCCCATCACGATGGGAGACGACTCGGCGTAGCGGATGAGCACATCGGCCACCTTGCCGCCGGGATGCACGACGAGGTTGGGACGCGCCGCACCACCGGGGACCTTCGGCAGGATGTCGCGCTCCATGATCTTGCGGGCGTTGGCAGCCACCTGCTGACGGAACTCCTCCTGCTTGCGGCCCGCCTCCACGACCGTCTGGGGGTCGTACTGGTAGACCGCATCCACACTGTCTGCCCCGTGGCAGGCGACGCCGAGGGCCGTGCGGGCGTTCTGGCTGAAGTCCATGCCGCAGACCACGCGGGTCCAGTCCACCTTGGTGTTGTGCGGGACCACGAGCACGCTGCAGGTGGTGAGGCGGAGCAGCTTGCGGCGGGAGGAGCCCCAGCCGGGCTGGCCGTCGATGGCGGGATTGCGGCCGATGACCACGAGGTCGACGTCGTGCTTGTCGACGGCATCCACGAGCACCGCCTCGGTGGGACCGACGAGGTGGTGGGCCGCCACGGACACGCCCTCGGGCAGGCCATCGGCAAGCTGGGCAGCGGCAGCGGCGAGCTCGGCAGGCGCTTCGGCGGGGGTCGAGGAGGTGAGGCCCTGGAGGGGACCGCCGATGGGGTCGCGGTTGTCGATGTGGCAGACGTGGACCGACTTGACACCAAGGCGGGTGGCACTGTCGACGACTGCTTCGAGAACGCTCTCGTCGCGGTGGTCGAGGCCGAGCATCACGAGCACGTTGGGGTAGACGGGTCGGGTCATGGAAGGCTCCGGAGACTGATCTGGGGGACCGCCGCGGTCCAGGCTTCGAGGGTCGGGCGAGCCGGTCGACGTCAATCCCCACCAGGTGGGATGGACCGGGCCCCCGACGCGATTTGGCGCGCCGCCCTAACGACCACACGCATGCCTCTCACCGTTCGCGATGTCACGGAAGGTCGCGATATGTCCACGGTGATGCCACTCAAGCGTCACACGGCCAGAACAGCCGCCGCAAGGTCGCCCTGACGACCTACAAGCCAGTGATGTCCACGACCTCCACGATGCGGCCCGGCGGGTCGGTGTCACCGCGGAGGTCCACCCTGGCGGTGATCTGCCAGTCTCCGTGCTCCTCGGGGTCGAGCAGGCCCTGCACCACCCGCCACTGGTGGGGTCCTGTCTTCTGCACGAGGGTCCGGTGCGCGATGCGGGCTCTATGGTCGAAGATGGGGCGCTGACCGTATTCCTCCTCGAAGGGAGCCATGGCCTCCGAGATGCGCCGGGCCGTCCACTCCTCGTCGGCGCAGAGAATGGCCGCCTCCTCATCGTCGGACAGGCTGAGCGCGCGCACGAGCTGGTGCAGCTCCGCCCGCACCCGGGCCTTGAAGTGGCGGGGGTCCTCGGAGATGTCCACCTGGCGGGTGCCCAGATCGAGCCCGAGGTCATCGGCATCGGAGGCCTGCAGCTGTTCCCAGGCGGCGAGCAGAGAGCTGTCCGTGCGGGCGAGCAGGGCCCTCAGCCACTGTTCGATCTGCACCACATCGTCTGTCTTCACAGCCTCGGGCACCGTCTTCGACAGGGTGCGCCAGCAGCCGCCCAGGTAGCGGAGCAGCACGCCCTCCACCCGGGCGAGGCCATACTCGTGGACGAACTCGTTGAAGCTCGCCCAGCTCGCCAGCATCTCCCGCAGCACCGACTTGGGCTTCACCGACTCCCCGTCGAGCCAGGGGTGCTTCTCCCGGTACAGCGAGAAGATCTCGCGGAGCCAGTCCCCCTTGGGTTGGGGCCAGGTGACCTCCTCCAGCCGCTCCATGCGGGCGTCGTAGTCGAGGCCGGCGGCCTTCATCTCAGCGATCATCCGACCCTTGAGGGCGTGAACCTGGGCGCGCAACACCGGGTGGGGGTGTTCCTGGACCGACTCCACGATGCTGACGACATCGAGGGCATGGTCGGCGTGGGCCGGGTCGAGCGCGTCCACCGCGGCCACCAGCCACAGGCTCAGGGAGCGGTCGATGGAGAAGTCCTCCTGGAGGGCCTCGTCCACCACCACATCGGTGCAGGGTGACCCCTCCCGAAGCGGCACCCGGCGCACCACCTCGGCGGTGACCAGGCTCTCGAACAGCGTGCGCACGTCGGCCCGCATCGACAGCTTCTGCTTGCGGGTGGCATGGGAGCGTTCGATGAGCGTGAGGGCCATGCGCACCCCTCCACCGATGGGCACGCGCTCGCCCGCCTCCGCCAGGTCGTGGGCACGCTGAAGCAGGGACAACAGGGCGCCGTGAGTCATGTTGAACACGGGCACCAGGGGCTCGGGCGGACGCTCCACGAGCTGGCGGAAGATCTCGGCGTCCCAGTGCTTGTAGCCACGCTCGGGCGGCTTTCGACGCACGAACTTCTTCTTGTTGCGCTTGCCCATCTTGGCGGACGCCTCGAGCCGCGCATTCGCGATGACATGCTCGGGGGCCTGCACCACCACAGAGCCCTCGGTGTCGAAGCCCGCTCGGCCGGCCCGCCCGGCGATCTGCTTGAAGTCACGCACCGCGAGGATGCGCACCCGCTGTCCATCGAACTTGCAGAGACGCGCAAAGACAACGGTTCGGATGGGAACGTTGATACCGACGCCAAGGGTGTCCGTGCCCACAATGACCTTGAGCAGGCCTTCCTGGGCGAGCTTTTCGACCGCCAGGCGGTAGCGTGGCAGCAGCCCGGCGTGGTGGAGTCCGACCCCATGCGACAGGATGCGCAACAGCTCCTTTCCGTAGGGGGTGTCGAAGCGCGTGCCCTTGAGGGCGTCTTTGATGCGGGCCTTGTCTTCTTTGGTGCAGTAGTTGATGGACAGCAGGGCCTGGGCCTGCTCGGCGCACGCTCTCTGGGTGAAGTGGACGACATACACGGGCGACTTGCGGTCGCGCACCAGCCGGTCGATGGTCTCGTGCAGCGGCGTGTCGGCATACCGGAAGTCGAGCGGAATCGGACGCTTGGCCCCCCGAACGACAGCCACGCTCCGGCCGGTGCGCTCCTCCAGGCCGGCCTCGATCTCCGATGTGTTGCCCAAGGTTGCAGACATCAGGACGAAGCGCGCGTTGGGCATCACCAGCAGGGGGACCTGCCACGCCATGCCGCGGTCGCGGTCGCCAAAGTAGTGAAACTCGTCCATCACCACGAAGTCAGCGGGCGTGTCCTCCCATCGGCGCAGGGCGATGGTCGACAGCACCTCTGCCGTGCAGCAGATGATGGGTGCGTCGGGATTGACCGTTCCGTCCCCCGTCATCAGGCCAACATTGTCGGCTCCGAACACCCGACACAAGCTGAAGAACTTCTCGCTCACCAAGGCCTTGATGGGCGCTGTGAACCAGGAGCGGCGCCCGGTCGCGAGCGCGAGAAAGTGGGCGCCACGGGCCACCAGAGACTTGCCAGAGCCGGTCGGTGTCGCGAGGATGACGTGGTTGCCCGAGTAGAACTCGAGCAGGGCCTCCTCCTGGTGGGAGTAGGGTTCGAGGCCCCCCTCGATGTGCCAGTCGAGAAAGGCGTCGAGCGCGGCATCGGCCTGCTCGCCGGGAGTGCCGGGATAGCCCTTCTCGGGGAGGATGGCGTCGAGGTTGGGACGTTCGGCCGGTTCGGAGCCGTCGGTGGACATGGGGGACTCCGCCAGTCGGGGGGCAGGCCCCGTAGCGGTGGGTCCCGCATCCCGCCAGCCAAGGGCGCGTCTCACCGCCCGAGACAGCGGGTTGTTGCGTACCCGGCATCGCGGCATCACATTGAAGGTGAGGACCCGTCACCGCGGTGGTGGTGCGTCTTCCAGGGACTCCACCCAACACAACCGACCGCCGGAGGCATGCAATGACCCACCTCGGGAGCGCACCGTCCTGGATGGCCCGTATCGAGCCCGGAGACGTGCTCGGCGCCCTGTACGACACACACCACGCCACCCTCGCAAGCCCCTCGCCCTCCGCGGTCACAGACACCTACGCGGCCCTGGTGGAGGGACTCACCAACCTTCGGGAGTCGCTGTCCGCACCGGCCTGGCGCAAGGCTGTGGCCGCCACGCGAGGCCACCCCACGCGCAAGCTGCTGATGGAGGACCCCTTCACCCGGCGCTGCTACCAGAAGCCCCGGGGCCGCCCCGACGACGCCGTGATGCTCGACTTCGCCTACCGACACGGCAGCGTGCGCCCCATGGTGCGCCGCGCCTCGGGGGTGGGCCAGCGCGTCCACCGGGCCGCCACCGCAAGCCGCTACGCAGAGGCCATCCGCCACCGCCGGGAGATCCTGGCCGAGCACATCGACGCCGCACTCACCGAGTCCGCCACCCGCATCCTGGGCATGGGGGTGGGGCACCTGAGGGAGGCGAGCAGTGTCGACTTCGAGACCGCCGACCTCGACCTGTTCATCGCCGCAGACGCCGACGCCCGCACCCAGCCCGTCGTCCGCGCGACCGCACGGCACCCGCGCATCCGCCACCAGCAGCTCAGCGCGCGCGACGTGCTGGACAACCGGCTCACGGAGAGCGCCTTCCACCTCATCTACGCCACAGGCATGTTCGACCAGCTCGACGACACCAGCGGCCGGGCCCTCACCCGTCGCCTCGCCAGCCACCTCGCCCCCGGCGGCCAGCTGCTCATCTCGGGCACGCTGCCCACCTGTGCCGACCGGGCCTTCGCCGAGGCGGTGCTCGACGTCCACCGGGTGTACCGCAACGAAGGCGACCTCGTGCGCATGGTCCACACCGCCTGGCGGGGCGGGCTCGCCGTCGCGCGATGCTGGCGGGGGGGAGCAGGTCAGCTCGTCTATGTGTTGGCCGAGCGGATGTAGCGTTCCCGGCGCCCGAAGAGGCTATGCACGGGAGCTGGAGGCGCCGTGACCCACAGCCGAGTCCTCGTGTTGGCGTTCCCACTTGTGTTGGGGTGTCCGAAGCAGGCCCCCGTGCAGATGCCAGACTTCCAGCTCGCCGACTGGCGCACCCACTCGGGCACCCAGGTCACCTACACCGAGCACACGGCCGTCGGCCCCACCCGGGTGGCTGCCGAACAGCGCAAGATTCAGGAACGGTGCCGGCCGGCACAGCTGCCCGAAGGCGCACCCGAGCTTGCTCTGAGCGAGCTGCGGATCTGCTCCACCATCGGTCCCGAGGGGTCCTACTTCGACAACCTGCAGGGCGTACACTCGGTCGGCGAGGTCTACTTCGGCGTTCGAATCGCCGAGGCGGACTGGCGCTTCCACTCCCCCAAGATATCCATCCCTACGTCATTTTCGATAGGCGACAGCTGGTCCGCCCGCCATGACCCCGACAGCCGGCACCAGCTCCGGCGCTGCGACGTGGTGCCGTCGCCCTTCTGTGCAGACGGGGCCGCCATCACCTGCCTCACGCTGGCCGAACACAAGGTGACCTGGGTGCGCAACAACTGGTGCCCGGGCCATGGTCATGTGGGCCACGAGGGCATGGTGGTGACTGCGGGACAGGCCCCCATGTGGTCGTGGTCGACGGGCTTGTCCCACGGCGAGCGGGCCGCACCCGAGGTGGACATCGACCAGCGGCCGTTTCCCGACCCGGCCTTGCTGGGCGGCATCGCCGACATGCTCACCGCCGAAAGGCTGCACGAGCTGTCCCCCGACGAGGCACGCCTGCCCTGACCGGGGGGCCACCCGCCCGGAGGCCCGGTAGTGGGCACGAAGCAGACGACCGAGGCGCCCTACACCGCCTCGAGCACGGCCGCAGCGCCGAGTCCCCCGGCCGCACAGATGCCCAGCAGGGCGGTCTGCATGCCGGTGCGGTGCAGGTGCCGCGACATGGTGGTCACCATGCGGGCGCCCGTGGCCGCAAAGGGGTGGCCCAATGCAAGACTGCCCCCGAGCACGTTGAAGTGACTCATGTCGACCTCGCCCACTGCAGTGTCTCGGTCGAGTCGGTGCTTCGCCCAGCCATTGGACGCCAGCGCCTGGAGCACACACAGCACCTGGGCGGCGAAGGCCTCGTGCATGTCGACGAGGTCGATGTCGGACAGCGACATGCCCGCGCGGTCGAGGGCCTGGGGCATCGCGATGGCCGGGCCGATGAGGAGCTGGTCGGACGGGTCGACGCCGACGTAGGACCAGCTGCGGAAGGCCGCGAGGGGCGTGTAGCCGAGCGCCTTGGCCTTTTCTTCGGACATCACCAGCACTGCAGCGGCGCCGTCGGTGAGGGCGGACGAGTTGCCCGCCGTCAGCGAGCCGTTCTTGCGGTCGAAGACCGGACGCAGCTTCGCCAGCTTCTCCACGCTCGTGTCGGCGCGGACCAGGCCGTCGCTCGTGACCAGCTCACCACCGGGCACCTCGACCGAAACGATCTCGTCGGCCAGCAGCCCGGCCTCGATGGCCTGCACGGCCTTGCGGTGAGAGGCCACTGCGAGGGCATCCTGGGCTTCGCGAGTGATGCCATTGCGCTTGGCCATCTTCTCGGCGGCCTCGCCCATGAGCTCGCCGGTGGACCGCTCAGCCACCTTCGGCTGCTGGGGCAGCACCTCGGAGATGGGCATGAGCTGCGCGGCCACGCCGAGGTAGTCGGTGGGCTTGAGGCGCTTTCCGAGGGCGATAGGGGCCATGGCGTGTACAAAGCGCTGGCCCATCTTCACCTCGGCGTTGGAGGTGGAGTCGCCGCCGCCGGCAATCATCACGTCGGCCTCACCGCGCTCGATGGCCGCTGCCGCCAGGGTGACCGCCTGGAGACCACTCGCGCAGGCACGGGACACGGTCATGGCCTCGGCACTGGCGGGAAGGCCCACCTCCAGGCCGATCTCGCGGCCCACATTGGGTCCGGAGGACGGGATGATGACGCCTCCCCACACCACACCGTCGACCTCGCTGCGGTCGAGCTCGGTGCGCTCCAGCAGACCCCGCACAGCGGCGGCCCCGAGGTCGATGGCATCCATCTTGAGGAGCCTGGTGAAGGCCCGCTGAAAGGGCGTGCGGGCGCCGGCCACGATGACGGCGCGACGCGGCTGCTTGGATTGGATCGAGACAGGCATGCTCAGGCTCCGATGAAGTTGCCGCCGCAGACCCGCAGCGTGCGACCGGTCACGCCAAGGGCGGCCGGAGAGGCGAGGAAGACCACCGCCTCGGCGATGTCGACGGGCAGACCGCCCTGGGAGAGTGCCGAGAGGCGACGGGCGCCTTCGCGCGTGGCCACGGGAATGGCGTCGGTGAGGCGGGTCTCGATGAAGCCCGGCGCAATGGCGTTGACGGTGACACCGCGGCTGGCCCGCTGGTCGGCCATGGCGGCGACCCAGCCCACGAGCGCGGCCTTGCTCACCGCGTAGTTGGTCTGGCCCATGTTCCCCGCGATGCCCGCAATGCTGGACATCACGATGGTGCGGCCACCCTGGCGCATCGTACCGGCCGCGTCGAAGGCGGCCTCCACCTGCAGAATCGCGGTGAGGTTGACGTCCATCACGAGGTCCCAGCGGGCGTCGTCCATGCGGCCCAGGGTCTTGTCACGGGTGACGCCTGCGTTGTGGACCACGATGTCGAGACCGTGCTCGCCGGCCGCATCCAGGATGGCCTGGGCGGCGCCTTCGCCGGTGATGTCGGCCGCCACCGCGACGCCGCCCACCTCTCGGGCGACCTCACCCAGCAGCTCCGCATCGGCGGGACGGTCCAACACGAGTACCTTGGCGCCTTCTTCAGCGAGTCGACGGGCGGTGGCACGACCGATGCCGCGTGCGGCGCCGGTGACGAGTGCGACCTGTCCATCCAGCGGGCGCGCATCCCAGCCAGCGGGCATGCCGTCTGCCCGGGCGTCCACCGACAGGATCTGACCGGTGACGAATGCGCTCCGGGCCGACAACAGAAAGCCGAGCGGACCGGCAAGCCTGTCCTCCGCACCCGCCGCCACCTCCAACACATTGGAGGTCACGCCCTTGGGTCCGAGCTCCTTCGACAGCGACTTCGCGAAGCCCACCAGAGCGCGCTGCACGGCCACCTCGGTGGGCTTGCCCATCTGAGCGGGTGGCCGGGACACGACGACCACCCGGCCGCACCGAGACAAGGACCGAACGGCACCATGGCCGATGGTGTACAAGCCCCGCAGGTCGTCGACCGAGCGGGCGCCAGTGGCATCGATGACGAGCGCATGAGCCTTCTCGCCGTCGATGGCGCTGTCGGACTCCACGATGGTGCGCCCGAAGCCCTCTCCGGCCTGTCGCCAGGGTGCAGAGTCGAAGCCACCACCGATGAGCGCGACCTCCGCTCCCAATGCCGGAATGGCCGCGCCAAGGGCACTCTGCACAGTCGCATCCGCGGGGCCCGCGAGGCCGACCCACACCGCCCGCCCATCCACCGGACGGGGCGCCCAGGCCCCCTTTCCACGGGACAGCTTTTGAGGAAGGGGCAGCGGCAGTCCCAGGGACTTCACCAGCTTGCGCGCCGATGGGTTGGCGCCGAGGTTGACGAGGTAGTCACTCATGATTCTTCCAGGGGGGAGGCGGCGACAGGGAGCTTCAGCGGCTCCTTCGCCCAGATGTGTCCGAGCATGACGGCGGCCCCACCGGGCGCCTTGCCAACGGCGATGGGAATGCGGCCCTCGGCATCGGGGGTGCCCACGAAGACACCCACCTTGGCGGGCAACACAAGCGGCCGGGTGAAGCGCACGTCGACCCCACCGAAGCGGCGAACGTCGCCGGACCAGAGGCCTGCGATGACCGCCTCGACGGCGATCGAGATGGTGCCGAAGCCATGCAGAATCGTGCTCTTGAAGCCCGCCACCTTCGCGTAGGGGCGCAGCCAGTGCACGGGGTTGAAGTCGCCCGTGAGGATGGCGAAGTCGAGGCCGGCGCCCGGACCCAGGCGTCGACGGGCAATCTCACGGGAGTCGAGGGGAACGGTGGGCGGACCAGCACGCTTGCCGCCCTTCTTCTTCTTGGCCAACGGAACGTAGGCGAACACATCGGACACCACCCGGCCGCCCGAGTCGGTGGTGGTGACGAGCCGCTGGTGCAGGCGGGCCCGCTGGCCGTTGTCGTCGACGCCGTGCAGGTGGGCTTCCAGGCGCAGCACCTCCCCGGCGGGCAGGGGCTCCTCCACCGTGATGCGGCAGCCTTGGTTGAGCACCTTGGGCAGAGGGTAGGGCACCCCATCCAACGTCCGTCCCAACAGCGGAAAGCCCCACTGCGGGAACATGTAGGACGGCACCCGCCCGCGCCAGGCCCGGGCATCTCCGCCGGCCCAACGCACGAGGTCGCTCACCAGAGCCTTCGGACGCGGCGGCACGAGCTCGGTGTGGGTGGGACCGGGGCAGGTGGGCGGCGGTGCCGCGGGGTCGATCTTCTGGGTGAGGGCAGCCCAGGCCACGCGGGCGAGTCCGGCGAGAACCGGGCCCTGGTGGCGAAGGTGGAGGTTGGAGACAGCCATGGGGGCCTCGGAGTCGTCGGTTCAGCGGGCAGCGGCAGCCTGGGGCTCGGCGTCGTCGCTCAAGCGGGCCAGCAGGCGGTCGCCGGTGGTGCGGATCTGGTCGAGCAGGAAGCGGGAGCGGGGCTCGGCGCGCTCGAGGTGGCGCAGCAGGATGTCGCCGCGTTCGGGGAAGCTGGCGGCCTGGCGAGACAGCGCCTCCGCGATGCGAAGGTCGATCATCATCTGGGTGAGGCGCTCCGCGTGAAGCAGTGCTGGCGCGAAGTCCTTGCGCATGTCCCACTCGTCGACGAAGCCCTTCTTCCACTCCGTCATGGGGCGCCCGCGCAGGCCGGAAGCCTTCGCGCCAGCAATCTTCATCATCAGGTGCCGCTGGGCCAGCATCACGTTGAGACGCAGGCCCGAGACCCGGCGTGCGTTGGGCCCCTTGCCGAAGCGGGCGTCGAGACGGGCCTGGGCGAGCTTGCGCAGGAAGCGGGTGGGGTCCTTGAGGATGAACTGGAGGGCATCCTTGGTGGCCATGAGCGACTGGATCTGGCTCGTGCCCTCGTAGATGGGCAACACAAGAGCGTCGCGCAGCAGCTTCTCGGCGCCGTACTCGGTGGTGTAGCCGAAGCCGCCGTGGATCTGGAGCGCCTTTCTGGCCATGTCCACCGCAGCCTCGGCCGCGAGGTACTTGACGAGGGGGGTGTTGAGACGAGACTTCCAGGCCAGCGCCTTCACCTCTTTTTCGAGAGCAGCCTTGTCGTCGGCATCTTCGGGCGCCATGTACAGAAGACGCAGGCGCTTGCGTTGGGTCAGCTCCTCGTTGAAGGCGGCATCGACCGCCAACGCCCGCAGGCCCTGGATGGTGGTCTCCATCTCCTCGATGTAGTCGGCGATGAGCTCATGGCGGTCGATGGTCTTGCCCATGCTCCACCGGCCTGCGGCGTAGTTCTTGGCCATCCGCAGGGCGGCTTCGCACACGCCCAGGCCCTCGAAGCCCACCGAGATGCGGGCGTTGTTCATCAGCACCAGCATGAGCTTGAAGCCCTGGCCGCGCTCGCCAATCAGGTGGGCCGGCGCACGCTCGAAGTCGACGGCGACGGTGGCCGAGGCATGGTGGCCGAGCTTTTCTTCGACGCGGGACAAGGTCGCGTGGCGCACACGCTCACCGGACTCGTCTTCGCTCCAGGCCTCCACGAGGAAGAGGGACAACCCGCCCAGGCCGGCCATGGGGTCGTCGTCGGCACCGGCTTCTGCGGTCTCGGTGCGTGCGATGACGATGTGGTACTTGCCGTGGCCGCTGGTGATGAAGATCTTCTGGCCCGTGACGAACCAGTTGCCGTCGTCGTCCTGCTCGCCCTTGGTGCGGAGCGCGCCCACATCGCTGCCCGCATTGGGCTCGGTGATGTCCATGCTGCCCCACTCGGCGTTCTCGACGATGTCGCGCACCTGGTCGGCGAAGCGGCAGTCGACGATGCCCCGCTTGTCGGTGTCGACCTCGGCGGTGCCTTCGAGGGCCGAGTACATCATCAGCGCCAGCGCGATGCCGCCGTGGAAGCCGAAGTGGGCCATCACCGACACGTCGGCGCGGGCCAGCATCTCGCTCGCCAGGAAGTACACCATCAGCGGCGCGTTCATCCCGCCGAATTCGCGGGGCACGCACATGCCGTGGAGACCGGTCTCGGCGAAGGTCTCGAAGATCTCGTCCATCTCCGGGGGGTTCACCACCTCCCCGTCGACCAGCTCGAGGTGGTGCCGGTCGATGGCGGCAGCCCGGGGTGCAATCTCGTTGGCGGCGAGTTGCCCGGCCAGAGACAGCACCTCCTCGTAGAAGGCCCGGGCCTCGGCGGTGTCGGTGTAGCCATCCCCCTCGTCGGCCAGCTCCTCGGAGAAGCCCTTGTACTCGACTTCTTGAGCGAGGCGGGCCCAGTCGATCCAGCGCTCGACGTAGAACCGGAGGTCGGCGTTGTCGGCGAGAAAGTCGGACTCACTGTGGGCGGCCATGGCTGCCTCCTTCACTTGGGGACTCGGGACGGGGACGGAACAGGCTGGCGCGGGCAAGGCGCACCAGCTCGGCGTTTCGGCGGGCGCGCAGCGTGTCGGACGGCACATCGACGAGGCTTGTGACGACGGCATCCACGGCGAAGGAGCCCACAATCATGAGCAGCAGCTCCACCAGCCAGACCTCCGGGTCGAGCTTCGGGTGGACCCGACCAGAGGCCTGTCCCGTGCGCACGGCGTCGATGACCAGCGGAAACCACGGCGACAGGCGCTCTTTCAGCTTTTCCCGCAGAGCATCGGGGCGGTCGAGGCACTCCCGCAGGATGAGGCGCGCGCGGTCGGGGTCGGCCTCGAAGAAGCGCATGACCTCGCCGATCAAGCCCTCGAATCGACGAGAGCCCGTGGTCGCGGCGGCCAACACCCGGGGGACGGTCTCGCGCCAATGGTCGAGAACACTGTCAAGCACGGCTTCTCGGAGGTCTGCCTTGCTCGGATACCAGTGCAGAAGCGACTGGCGCCTCACCCCGACGGCTTCGGCGATGGCCTGCACCGAGGTGCCTGCGTAGCCGCGCCGCGCGAACAAGCGGGTGGCCTCCACCACGATGCGGCGGGGGGTGTCGTCGGGGACCGGGCTGGAACGAGAGACCATTCATCTACGGGGCAGCAGGGGAAGCTCGACAGTTGTGCAGACACCTGCCTACCACCTGTCAGGCCACGGTCTACCCACCAGCAAGCCGACCGGCAACCCCCCAATCTCGCCTTCCGCCCCACGCGCGGATAGCCGGGCGCCCCCCCGACGCACCGGAGCGCCCATGTCGCGCATGTCCCCCAGCCACTTCCTGTCGCTCGCCGACCACACCGACGAGGACATTCGCCGCTACCTCTACCTGTCGCGAATGGTGAAGCTCAACCCCACCGGCTTCCGAGATGCATGTGCTGGAAAGACCCTCGCCATGCTGTTCTTGAAGCCGTCCCTGCGCACCCGCGTGAGCTTCCAGGCCGGCATCTTCCAGCTGGGAGGACAGGGCCTCTACCTTGGTCCCACCGACATCCAGCTGCACCGCGGCGAGACCGTGGCCGACACCGCCAAGGTGCTGTCCCGCTACGTCGACGGCATCATGGCCCGCATGTACACCCACCGGGACCTGCTCGATCTGTCCCGCCACGCCAGCGTTCCTGTCATCAACGGGCTCACCGACTTCAACCACCCCTGCCAGGTGCTCGCCGACCTGCTCACCATCGACGAGCGGTACGGCCGCCTGCAGGGCCTCAAGCTGGCCTACATCGGCGACGGCAACAACATGGCGCACTCCCTGTTGCACGGCTGCGCGCGGATGGGCATGCACGTCGCGGTGGGTCACCCCCGGGGCTACGCGCCCGACCCCGTCGTCGTCACCCGCGCCCGCGAGCTGGCGGCCCGCACCGGGGGGTCCATCCTCATCACCGAGAACCCCCAGGATGCCGCCCACGAGGCCGACATCATCTACAACGACGTCTGGACCTCCATGGGGCAGGAGGAGGAGACCAAGAAGCGGCTCGCCCACTTCGAAGGCTTCCAGGTGGACGAAGCCCTGATGAAGCACGCCCGCCCCAGCGCGATCTTCATGCACTGCCTGCCCGCCCACCGTGGCGAGGAGGTGGCCGCCGAGGTGATCGACGGTCCTCAGTCTGTGGTGATGGACCAGGCCGAGAACCGCCTCCACGCCCAGAAGGCCATCCTCGTCCACCTCATGGGCGCCCGCTTCTAAGGGGTCACGCTGCGATAGCGACTACACATCCGGTGCGGATCTACTTCGCCCAGCGCCTCGCCGAGAGCTTGAAGTATCCGGATACGCCTGCGCTCTCGGCGAAGCACTGGACTCGCATCTCCTGCCGGCTGTGCAGCAGTTATTCTTGCGTGCCCCCTGGCCGATATGGGTCACCTGCCCATGCACGAGCGTCACCAACACTGGCGTAGGGGCATGTTACCGTCGTTCCACGGCCCGGAGGTCTGAATGACCCATCCCAACCCCCGCTTCCAGGCCCGCGACCACCTCTCCCGGCACATCGCCGAACAGCACGGAGAAGGACCTGTCGCGGCCGACGCGCCCACGGTGCGGATCTACGAGGTGTCGCCGCGCGACGGCCTCCAGAACGAAGCCGTCGTGGTCCCCGCTCCAGACAAGGTGGCGCTCATCCGTCGTCTGGTGGCCGCAGGCGTGCGCGACATCGAGGTCACCTCCTTCGTCAAGCCGTCCTGGATCCCCCAGCTCGCCGATGCCCGCGACGTCATCGCTGCACTGCACACCATCCAGGCCGACGACGACGTGCGCTTCTGGGCGCTCATCCCCAACCGCCGTGGCCTGGAGCGCTCGATCGACTCGGGGGTGCGCCACATCGCCACCTTCATGAGCGCGTCGGAGACCCACAACAAGAAGAACCTCAACCGCACCCGCCGCGAGTCCCTGGCCGGCCTGGCCGACGTCATCGGCACCGCCAAGGACTCCGGTCAGACCGTGCGCGCCTACCTCTCCACGGTCTTCGGCTGCCCCTACGAGGGCGATGTGCCCGTCGAGAACACCGTGCAGCTCGCACTTGAGCTCATGTCCCACGGCGCCGACGAGATCGCGCTCGGCGACACCACCGGCATGGGACACCCGGGCCAGGTGGTCGAGGTCGTCGGTCGACTCACTGAGGCCGGCATCCCGGTCGAGCGCCTCGCCCTGCACATGCACGACACCCGCGGCACCGCCCTGGCCAACGTCCTCGCCGGCTTCCAGGCGGGGGTGCGCACCTTCGACGGCTCCGTCGCGGGCGTCGGCGGCTGTCCCTACGCGCCGGGCGCATCCGGCAACGCCGCCTCCGACGACCTCGTGCACCTGTTCCACGCCATGGGTGAGACCACGGGCATCGACATCCAGGCCCTCGCGGGGGCGGGCGTGTTCTTGTCCGAGCGCCTCGGCCGCGAGCTGCCGGGCCGCTACCACCGCTTCCACCTCGGCAGCTGCGCCACGTCTGCCCGGTCCCAGAGCGCCTGAAGTGGCGCACAGTCGTCCGGTTCCGTCGGCCTTTCTCAAGGTCGTGTCTGGTGCGCGCCAGGGCCTGAACATCCCGCTGGTGGTCGGCGAGCTGTTCACCATCGGCCGCAAGAACGGCGACCTGCTCCTCGACGACCCCCTCGTCAGCGGCAGCCACGCCCGCCTGCTCTACAAGGACGACGCCTGGGTCATCCAGGACCTCGGCAGCACCAACGGCACCATGATCGACGGGCGCCTCATCCGCGAAGCCCAGCTTCGTCCGGGGGCCGAGCTCGCCATCGGCAGCCACCGGCTCGTGCTCTTCGTCGGCATGGAGCCCGAGCCTCAGCGTCCCCAGCAGCGCGAGAACACCGCCGACATCGCCTGGCTGATGGACGAGGAGCTGGTCGAGCTGCGCAACACAGGCGACCGCACCGCACCGCCCGCCGACGTCATCGACCAGGACCTCCGCCTCCCTCCCGGCCTCCAGGCGCTCGTGGAGGTGGTCGCAGGCGAAGACCTCGGGCAGGTCCACCGCTTCACCCGCGGCAACATCACCATCGGCCGAAAGAGCGGCGAGGTCCCCCTCTCCGACATCGAGGTGTCCCGCCGCCACGCCGTCATCGAGGTGTTCGGCAGGCGCATGATGTTCCTGCGCGACCTCGGCAGCACCAACGGCACCTACCACAACGGCCGGCGCATCTCGGTCGCCCGGCTGCGGAATGGCGACACGGTGGGGATTGGACGAAGTGTGCTGAAGCTGCAGGTGGCGACCTGAAGGTCCACCAAGAAAGCCCTTCAGCCCCGCCTCACCCGTCCGAACCAACGATCGAAGTGCAGGCAGAACCTGCCTTCAAGCTCGTAGCAGGCATCATCTCCCGGCGGACCGATTCCGTATCCAGGTGTGAACTCGCACCTGGAGCCCACATGGACCCCGCCACCTTCACCCTCCTCGTCGGACTCTGCGGCGGTGCCTTCATCTGCCTGGCGCTGCTGTACATCACGATTCCGTACCCGGCGCCCCACGACGTCGACGCCCGCATCCCCGAGGACTTCTGGGACGAGGAGCAGGTGGACGCCGATGGTCCGCAAGCCGGCGAGCGCCGCTGGGCCGCCTGAGCCTCAGCCGCAGTCCACCCGATGTGCGGTGATGCCCACGCTGACGGCCTTTCCGGTCCACCAGGCCTTCTCGTCATCCCAGTGGAAGCGCGCGCCATTGGGATAGATGAAGCTGTCGCCATCGAGGATGCCGTAGGTGACGACCCGGTCTTCACCGTGGGGACCTTCGACGGTGAGGCTGGGACGGGGCCGCCCGTCGGTCACGGTGAGCCGGGTCTGGCCGTCTGAGAGCAGGAAGCAGGCTTTCATGGGGACTCCGATTCCTCGGTCAGGACAGCGCCTGAACAGCGTGTAGTAGGGCGTCTTCGACGGGACGACGGGGACAGTCGAGCACGGGGGGCCCAGGCACCCTGAGCAGCGCCGAGGCCATGCCCACCGCCGCCACCGGCTCCAGCCGCGCCTGGGTGGCGGCGAGCGTGCGACCCCAGCCCCGAGCGGACAGTGCCAGAGAGACCATCGCCTGTTCGGTGTGGGTGGGGAGCGCCAGCACCCGGCAGCCATGGGCCAGAGCATGGTGCACAGTCGCAGCCCCGCCGTGGCACACGACCAGATCGACGGTGGGCAGCAAGGCGTCGAGCTGCGCCAGCGGGAGCGACACGCAGTCCGGCACCTGCTCAGCGCCCTTGCCCGACACCACCACCTCGATGCCCCAGCCCCGCAGGCCCCAGGCCAGCCGAGGCAACAGCTCCGAGTCTCCAGTGGCCCCCGCCGTGAGCCACGCCCGGGGACCCGACTTCAGCGGCAGGTCGGGGGCCTCGCCCACCTGAGCAAGCAGAGGTCCCGGCTGGACGACCGAGTCGGGCAGGTCGCGGGTGGGCAGCAGGTCGGGGTGGTCGAGCACGAGGGTCCGGTCCCCCATGGCGAGCTCGTGCACGAACCGTCGAGGACGCGCGCCCACCTGGTCGATGAGCTGGGTGAGCCCGTCTCCAAGCGCCATGGCCTGCGGTGACACGGGCGCGTGGTCGTCCAGCTGCAGCAGCCGACCCGTGCGGCGCATGTGGCTCGCCGGCACCCCCATGATGGGACCGACCACGCGGCTGAACTCCGATGCAGTGGGTGCGACCGCAGAGTGGGGACCCAACACAAGCCCGCCAGTGAGCGACAGCCAGGGGATGCCGAGGGACTCCGCAGCGAGACCGGCACTGCGTCGGTTGTCGACAATGGCGATGTCGGCGCCGCAGTCGCGGAGCGCGGCCCGGTCGGCGGCCACAGCGAGTCGAAGGCGGGGAAGCGTGTCTGCAGGGGCACGCCGACCGCGAGAGGCGGCCAACACGGCATCCAGCGGTGGCTCACCGAGCTGGACGAGCGTCTGGGTGGGTTGGATGAGCCGGGCCAACCAACCCGGGGCACCGTGCATCACGCAGCGATGGCCCGCTCTGTGGAGCACGCGAGCGGTCGAGACAACGCGCGCAGCGTGCGCGAGGCTCCGGGACAGACAGAACAGGGCGACGGTAGCCACTCAGTCCTCGGTGCCCGTCTTCAGGCCGGCGGGAACGCTGTCATTGACGCTGCTGTCGACCTCGAAAGCATCAGAGTGGCTGAACCTGGCGGATGGCTGACCGCTGACCGCTGGCTGCTCCTGAGCCTCACGAACACTGCGGATGGCCGCTTCACCACAAGAGACCCTCCGAATCACGAGTCGGTGCCCTCGAACTCCAGCGCCTCGGTGAGCGCGGTGGACGTGCCTTTGATGATGTCCTTGATGTCCTCGATGTCGAGGTCGTCTTCGACGTAGTCGAGGAGGTCTTTGTCGACGGTGATCTCGGCGCCCACGCTGCCGTCGAGCCGCACCTTGGCGCCCTCGGCGACCCGCCCGCCCGCGGCGAAGGTGGCGCCGATGAGGCCGTGGAAGTGCATCTTGTCGACACAGAGCAGCATGATGTCGGCGATGGTCTCGAGGTGGGAGACCACGTCGGCGGGGGCCTTGCCGGTGGACAACAATGCCAACACATCGGTGTACAGCGTCTGGATGCCGTCGCCGCCGTCGAGGTAGCGGTCGGACGCATTGCCGATCTCGGTGAAGATGTCGCGCACATCGTCGGCGGTGAGCTTGGCCTCGAGGTCGAGGTAGCCGGCCACCTTGAAGCCCCACTTGCGGTAGTCGGAGGGCACCATCGAGGTGAAGGCGCCCTGCCGGTCGGCGATTCGCCAGAAGCGGGCGCCGAGGGGACCACCGATAGAGAATCGGCGCTTCACCTCCGTCTCGCCTTGGATGTTGTCGAGGAAGGCGTCCCAGCTCGCGAAGGTGTCTTCGGTGAGGTTGCCGATGCCGATGGTGGTCTCGCTGGCGGTGCCGGCGTAGCGGTCCAGGTCGCCGGACTTGCCGTAGAGCTTCCACATGGGCTCGCCGGCCTCGGTGGGGGTGTCGGCGCCCAGCGGATTGTCGAGCTTCCAGGTGACCTTGATGCCCACGCCCGCGTCGAACTCGGGGACGGTGGGCAGGGCCCGGGACAAGAACGGAATCTTGTGCACGATGGAGGCCGCCGCACTGCCCTCGCCGTAGAGGTCGAACTCCATCTTGGTGGGACGGCGCACGTTGTCGGCGTCCTTCTCGAACTTTGTGTTGCGAATCTCCATGCCGACGCCGGCCTCGACCGCGGCCCGACCCGCCGCAGAGACCTCGAGCCACTTCCAGATGCCGGTGGGCTCGCCGTGGTCGCCGTGGCCTTCGTTCTGCTTCCAGGTGGACCCACCTTCCTGGGTGTTCTCCCCGGGGGTGCGCACCCCACCCTGTCCGGCTGCGTTGCCTTCGGCGAAGGCCTTGAGCTCGAACTTGGTCATGGTGTTGTAGCCGAGGGGGTCCATCTCCTTGATTTCCGGGGAGATGAGGCCGGCGAGGGCCAGGCTGCCGCTGATGTCGGCCTGGAAGACGGCCATCAGGAAGCTGCCGAAGGCTTCGTCCTCCTTCACGGGAAACTCGAAGTCCTGCTTCACGTACTGCTTGAGGCCGGCCATGAACTCGGCGCCCACCTCACCGCCGATGCCGAAGCCGCCTTCCCCGCCGTCGCCGCCCTTCTTGGGGTCTTTGCCGATGCCGATGAAGCCGCCCGCACCCGCACCGGTGTCGAAGGCCTCGGTGAGGAAGCCGCCGCGCTCGAGCTTGAAGATGCCGTCTTCGAAGTGGCTCATCCACTGGAAGGCGTCGATGCCGAGGTAGATGGGGTAGCCGAAGGTGGCGCCGAGGTGGCCCGACACGTCGAGGCCGAGGCCCACGGGCCAGGTCTCCACCACGAAGTCGACGGCCATCTGCTTGAAGTCGTCGGGGGCGTGCTGCCACAGGAGCGCGAAGGCGGGCCCGGAGAGGTCCTTGAGGATGGGGTAGGCGAGCGGGCCCATCATCAGGATTGCGCCGGCGATGGCCGCCACGGCACCAGCGACGAGAACGGCCTCCACCACGGTGACCGCGGTCTGCACAGGCGCGCTCTCGAGCCACTCCTTGATGGTCTCCTTGTCGAGCTTGCGGATGATGTAGACGACCAGGGCGCTGGTGGGGCTCAGCGTGAGGAAGCCCACCAGGATCTCGACCTTGTGCTCGGCGATGAAGTCGATGGCCTTGCGGGCGGCGGCCTCTCCGAAGCGGCCGATGAAGGCCAGCAGCGCGGCGGCGTTGTCGATCTGCTCGATGGCGAGCTGCATCGCAGACTCAGCGGCGTCTTCCACCTCGTCTTCGAGGAAGTCGGGGGTGACGTCGCGCCAGCTGAAGTTGTGCCCGCTCCCCGGTGCCGCGCCCACGAGGGGACTGGCATCGGCCCCGGCCCGTGCAGCGGTGGCCGCCCGGTTGGCGTCCTCTTCGACGCCGAGTCCTCCCCCCACACCCGCGGCATCGCCCATGCCGTGTTGGTGCCAGTGGGCGATCTCGTGGGCGACGACGTGCTCCTGCTCGTCTTCGGACAGGTCGGCGAAGGCGGCGGAGAAGTAGACGGAGTCGCCCCGAATGGTGGCCACAGCCGAGCCATCCGCCCCAGCTGCGCCCGCTTCGCCACCGATGAACGACAGCCCGGACAGCGAGCCCCCGAAGGCGCCTTCCATCCTCTGCTTGAAGCCGTCGAGGTCGCCCTTGAAGCCGATGGCGTTGTTCAGCTGAGCCTGCCGGGCTGCATTGCCCATCGCGCCCGACTGTGAGGACATCCCCCCATGGGAGGACTCCTCGGTGGCGCCCGTGGACGACCCTTGCTGCTTGCGGTGCTTGCGCGCCATCCCAACCTCCGTCAGGCTGTCGATTCGTCCCATCCTATGGTGTGAGACGGTCGACTGTGCGGGTGTCTTACAGATTGGAACCGGCACGCGACCCCACCGCATTCGCCCGCGTCGGTGCGCTCAGCTGGCAAGCCCGTGCAGAGCCGACGGGGGCGCACCACACGAGGGGCAGCCCGATCCGGGGGCGAAGGTGTAGACAGTGGCGCAGTACGGGCAACGGGCCGCCTGCCCGGCGCCCGCCTGCAGGTGCCACAATCGGTGCGCAGCGGTCCGGAGCAGGTCGCACAGAGCATCGCCCGCGGCGGGGTCGAGGGGCAGGTGGAGGTCGCGCACCCCAGTCTTGCTGGCCACACGAAGGAGGGGGCCGCGAATGCGCAGAGTCGGGGCGTCTCCCAACACACGACCCCACACCATCCCGAGCAGGTCGGCGCGGTCGATTCGGCGCTTCGCCAGGGTCTGGTCGCCCCTGCGCTCGATGTGGTGGAGCCCACCGCCATCGACGGTCAGCGCGTGTACATGGTCGTGTCCACCCAGCGCGGCCAGGCAGGCGGCGATGCGGCTGCGTCCGCCTGCCGTCCACACCCAGATGGGGCCGAGCAACACAACCCCGAGCACAGCAGCAATCCGCGAGGGCTGGGGCTCGTCGAGGGTGAGGGTCAGCGACGCCCCGCCGGTCTGCGGAACCTGCCCTTCTTCGATGCGGACGCCAGCCGCCTCGAGCACGCGGCGCGCCCGGGCCGCATCCAGCTCAGACGGCGCCTGCAGCAGAGGCTGCCCGCCGAACCACAACGCCGTGGGGGGCCCCCCCGAGATGCGCTCCACCACGGTCACGCCAGCGGTGTGGGCGCGCTGGAGCAGGTGTGCCAGAGCGCCCGCGTAGCGGTCACTGTCAATGGCAACGGCCGCCAGTTCGGTGGTGGAGGCGTCGGCGGCCACCACCCGTCCCCTCACCTCTCGCCAGCGCACCCAGGCCCGGCGCGCGATGTCGTCGACATCGGGCAGGATGAGCTCGCCACCGCCACCGAACACCACGAGCAGCACAACCAATGGCAGCGCACACAGCCCGATGGTGAGCGCGAGGGCAAGCTCCAGCAGCACCAGCCACCGAAAGCGCCGCGCGACCCGATGGTCGAGCTCCAGGCGGGCCACGTCCGCATCCAGCGGGACATCGACGAGGGACACGATTGTCTGCATGGTCGGCAAGGTAGCGCACGGCGACCCAGGGCCGACGGCTCGGTCCCCACAACATTCGCTCCCCTGGACGCCCGGTCGGACCCCCTGGACGCTCGGTCGCCTGCGTCCACAAGCCCGACCCCTACCTTGTAGCCGTGGCCGAGACCTGCCGTCCTGCCGCCCACAAGGAGCCCGCCATGACCCGCACCTACGCCGCCACCGTCCTCAACTTCTTCTTCCCCGGCGCCGGCTACCTGCTGCTCGGCCACAAGATTCCGCTGGCCATCGCGTGGCTCGCCGGGGTGCTGGGGCTGACCTACGTGGAGCAGGTCCACAGCTTCGGCGGCGAGACGCTCCAGACCGCCGACCCCACCGCCTTTGCCGTGCTCTTCGCCGCCGTGTTCGTGATGAACACCGCCTTTGCGGTCGACGCCTTCCAGGTGGGTCGTGCGAAGATGGCGTCTGCGACCCCCTCCCCCGCCTGAGGTGCCCCATGGCCGACGCCATCCTCGTCGAAGGCATCGTTCCCGCCGAGCCCGCCGCCATCTTTTCGGCCTTCCTCGATGCCGAGGCCCACGGTGCGATGACCGGCAGCGCCGCCACCGATGACGGCGACGGCCGCTTCACCGCCTGGGGCGGCTACATCCAGGGTCAGACGCTGTCGACCGAGGCCCCCCACCGCATCGTCCAGGCCTGGCGCACAGTCGACTTTCCCGACGACGCCCCGGACAGCGTGCTGGAGATTCGCCTCGAAGCCGTCGACGGCGGCACCCGCGTCACCTTCGCCCACGCCAACATTCCCGCCGGCCAGGGCGTGAACTACGAGTCGGGCTGGGTGGACCACTACCTCGACCCCATGCGCGCCCACTTCGGCTGAGCCGCTTCACGAGGGCCAGGGCAGCCAGCCGGGTGTTGCGGCAGGCGTGACCCAGCGGGCCCTCACGCCCGGGGCACCAGCTCCGCGCTCCCCTTCGCGAGCTGCCCCTGGATGAAGCCGGGCGCGATGCGGGACATCCAGTGCAGCTGGTTCGACTGCCCCGGTCGAATCTCCTCTCGACCTGCCACCAGCGCCGGCACCGTGGCCGCCACCAGCTCCTCGGTGGTGAGCATCGCAAAGCCACCGTCTTCGGGAAGGTCTTCGGTGAGCACCGTCTTCACGGCGGGCGGCATCAGCTCCACGACCTTCACCTTTCCGGCGAGCTGCTGGCGGAGGCTGACGGTGTAGCTGTGCAAGCCCGCCTTGGTGGCGCAGTAGACGGGCGCGGCCTGGAGCGGGACGAAGGCGAGCCCCGACGACACGTTCACGATGACGCCCTTGTTCTCGACGAGGCGGTCGACCAGCACCGACACCGTGCGGATGGCGCCGGAGAGGTTGATGTCGATCTCCCGGGTGAGACCGAGCAGGTCGTCGGTGCCGGTGGTGACGTTGTGGAAGGTGAACACACCGGCGTTGTTGAACAGCAGGTCGAGCTTGCCGAAGTGGGTGTCGACGTGGGCGGCCAGCGCCCGGAGGTCGTCGATGTTGCTGGCGTCGCAGGCGAAGGTCTGCAGGCCGGGGTTGGCGGCTGCCGCGGCATCGAGCTTGGCCTGATTGCGGCCTGTGATGAGCACCTGGCTGCCGAGCTGGAGGAAGCGACGGGCGAAGGCGAGGCCGATGCCCGAGCTGCCACCGGTGATGAGGATGTGGCGCTGGCTGAGGTCCATGGGGTGCTCCTGGCTGGTTGCGATCTGCAAGCGACTTCATTCACTTGCGATTTGAAAGCTACTTGATTCACTTGCGATGTGCAAGTAGATTGATCCCATGTCCTCCGCCCGCTCCGACTGTCCGATCACCTGCGCCCTCGACCTCGTGGGCGACACCTGGACGCTCGTGGTGCTGCGCGACCTGCTCCTGGGGGGCAAGCGGCGCTTCTCCGAGCTGGCCGCCCCAGAAGGCATCGCCTCGAACATCCTGTCCGACCGACTGCGCCGCCTGGAGTCTGCCGGCCTGGTCACTCGACAGCGGGATCCACAGGACGGTCGCCGCAAGATCATCGTGCCGACCGAGCGCGCCTGGGACCTCGTGCCCGCCATCCTGGAGCTGGCCATCTTCGGGCGGGACCACTGCGGGGGGACGGCCCATGCGCAGATGGTGGAGATGGCGCGCACCGACCGGGACGGCCTGATTGCCGCCTTTCGGAGCCGCGCACTCCAGCCCGGGTGACGCGCGAGAGGGACCGGAGCGGACGGCCCCGAGGCACGAGGGGACGGTGTCGACCGACGCAGGAGGGAGGCACGGAGGCGCCAGCCGGGAGACCTCGGAGGCTTGCCGGAGAGGGCTCGCGGCGTCTCGGGCGCCGACTTCGCGGAAGGGCCCGACCCCGGAGGGGGCTCGCCCAGAACACCCTGTGCTCCCCGTGGCTGCCGTCAACGCGGGGACTGGACACCTGGCGCCGATGCGCGCCCTCTTCGGCTGCGGAGCTTCAGGCCTCGTCGGGGTTGGGGGGCGCCAGGTATTCGTAGCGTTCCCAGCCAGGGCCCCGCACCAGCTCCGGCCGCTGGGCAAGCTGCTCGGAGACCTTCTCCAGCCAGGTGATGTCGGCGTCGATGGACAGCAGCGGGCGCTCGAAAGCGAGGGCTGGCAGGAACATGTCGCGCGCCCTGCACCAATCGAGCTGCGCCTGGAGGAAGGCCCGTCGCTCCCGCAGATGAGCGACCGCGTCTGCCAGGCACTTGCGGGCCTCGGTGGGGGACATCTGGTTGAGCGCGTAGATGCCCAGGTCGACGTCATTTCGCGGGTGGCTCGGCCGCGACAGGAAGCGCCGGGCCTCACTGCGGAAGTGTTCCCAGCCGGCATCGGTGAGCGCGTAGACCTTGCGCGCGGGCCCGCCGCCGGCCTCGAGGTGGGACGCGATGAGGCCCTGCTTCTCCAGCTTCTTCAACACGGTGTACAGGGTGGACCGCTCGAGGTTCACCCAGAATCGAAAGCCACGCGTGTGCAGGGTGTCGCGCAGGTGGTAGCCGTGGGCGGGCCGCTCGGCGAGGATGGCGAGCAGCACGAATGCACCGGGCGTGAGCTGGGATGGGGAGTCGCGCACGGCATCTCTACAAGAGCCACTGGAGCATGCCGACGATGACGGCTGTGCTGATGACCCCGCCGAGGGTCTCGGTGGCGATGAGGCGGTTGGGGTAGGTGGACTGAATCCACATATTCCACGACCGGGGGTACACGCGCAGGCCACAGAACGCCAGCGCCAACCAGGCTGTGCTTTCGGGCCCGTCGCCCAGCAGGGGACGCAACCACGCCCAGCACAAGGCGAAGATGTAGATCTCCACCTGGGTGCCGAGGATCTGGGTGAGCAGGTAGCGCGGCTTCGACGGCCAGGACTTCACGCCGGCCTCGGACTGCATGGCGCGGGCGTAGAGGCCGTCGACCCAGGGGTTTCCGTAGAACGCGCCGGTGGCGGCGACGTGCACGAGCCCGGTGAGGGCGCCGGCGACAACGAGGTTCATGCCTACTCCAATCAAGGACTAGTCTGATACTAGACTAGTAGCCCACACGCAAGCCTCAGTGATCGATGATCACGCCCTCGCGAAGCAACAAGCCGTGTCGCTTCAGCAGCTGGCGCACCTGCCTGCCCAGCGCAGCTTTGGTGGGGCGACCGATGGGGTCGCGGTACCACCGATTCCACAGAGCCTGGTCGTCGCGGGCGAGCCCGGCCTGCACCCGGTCGCGAATGGACCTGCTGAGGTTGAAGTGGGCGACGTAGACCTCCTTGCAGCCGGTCTCGGCGATGGCCCCGAAGAGTCGGTCGAGCTGCCGGGGGGCCTCGAGCAGGTGGGGGAACAGGGGGCCCACGAAGGCATGGGTGTCGAGTCCGCGCGCATTGAGCTGGGCCAGTGCCTCCAGCCGGCGCTCGACTGACGGGGACGCTCCCTCGAACGCCCGGCTGACGGAATCGGACGAGGACGTGATGGTGATGCCGACGTCGTGGTGGATCTGTTCCAGCAGCTCGATGTCGCGGCACACGAGCGGCGAGCGGGTGAGCACCTGGAGGCGTCCGGTGAAGCCATGGGCGACGAGCAGCTCGAGCGCACGGCGGGTGAGCTGCCAGCGCCGCTCCACCCCCTGGTAGGGGTCGGTGACCGAGCTCATGAAGAGGTTGGCTGGCCGCCGCCCCAGCCGCCGCAGCTCACGGGCCATCACCGACTCCAGGTTGGCCTTGGCGTAGACGAAGCGTCCCCAGTCTTGGGGCTTTCTGCCCACGAGGCGGCCCATGAAGGTGGCGTAGCAGTAGGTACAGCCGAAGGCGCAGCCCACGTAGGGGTTGAGGGCGTAGTCCATGCCCGGCACCTTCGAGGGGACCAGGATGGAGCGGGCCGGGTACACGCCCCCGGGGCGTCTGGAAGGCGGGGCGGGCATCGGGACCTGTTGGGCGGAAAGCATCTGAGCTCCAGTAGTCTTGATGTGGACTAGTCTTCTGGTAGCATAGTGGTCTGCACCAGACCACGACCAGACGACCAGACGACCAGACGACCAGACAACCTGCCAGCGACAGGCCCAACCCACGGCAGATGCCTGCCGTCCAGCCAACACAAACTGGCACGCTTCTTGAGTAGGGCCTCCTCCAATCAAGTGAGGAGAGCACCATGCTGTGGCTCATCGCACTCGGCAGCGCGCTTGCGGCCGACGAAGCCCCCGAATTCACCCCCGAAGTCCAGGTTCGCCCTCGGATGGAGGCCCACACCGGCCGCGACGGCGTCAAAGACGAAGGCGACTCGCTGTGGATCTCCCAGCGCTCCCGTGTGGGCGGCACCATGAAGATGGGTCCCACCTCGGCCCGCGTGGTCGTGCAGGACGTGCGCGCCTGGGGCACCGAGACCGACACCCTCGGCGACCTGTCGGCCGATGCACTCGACGTGCGCATCGCCTACCTCACCTACAAGCCCACCAAGGGCGTGAAGGCCATCATCGGGCGCCAGGAGATCAACCTCCACGAGCAGCGTCTCATCGGTGCGGTGGACTGGACCCAGCAGGGCCGTGTGTTCGACGGCGCCATGGTCAAGCTCAAGGGCGAGGCCGTGAACATGGATGTCTTCGGAGCGATGCTCTACGAGGGCAACCAGGTGGACGCCGACGAGCGAGACTCCACCATCTGGGGCTTCCGGGGTGGCTGGGGGTCGGAAGATGCCGTCGTCGACCTGGTCGCCATCTGGGACCACTTCGGTGAGCTCGAGGCCGACCGCCAGACTGTGGGTGTCTACGCCAAGGGCGGCAGCGGGCCGCTGAAGGGCCGGGCCGAGGCCTACTACCAGATGGGCTCCGTGGGCGACGACGGCACCATCGCGGCCTGGATGGCCGGTGTGCAGGGCACCTTCGCCCCCGACCACGCCCTCAAGCCGCAGATCACGGTCTGGTACGACCATCTGTCCGGCGACGACGACCCCACCGACGGTGACATCAAGTTCTTCAACACCTTGTACGCCACGAACCACAAGTTCTACGGCCGGGCCGACATGGCGGTGTTCGGGCAGGGCGGCATGGCCGATGGCCGCGGGCTGCAGGACGTCGCCCTCAAGGTGGCCCTCAAGCCGGTGAAGAAGGTGAAGGTGAACCTCGACATCCACCACTTCATGGCCTCGGACCCGCAGGGCGGCGACAGCACCATCGCGCAGGAAGTCGACCTGTGGGCCGGCACCAAGCTCGCCGACAACCTGTCGCTCGGGGCGGGCATGGCGATGTGGATGACCGCCGTGGACGGCGCCGACAACGACATGTGGGGCTTCCTCATGCTCGACGCCAAATACTGAGAACGACCGCAGGGCGGACATTCTCCGCCCTGCATCCGCTCCATTCGGGGCCATCTTCGCGGGGACGGCCTCTCTCGGCCAGCTTCAGGGACAGCCGCCCTGGACCTGGCCGAAGTTCATGCGCAGGCTCCAGCCCACCCAGGTGTCCTTGAACTCCCGCCAGGCGTGGTGGAGTGAGCAGGGGTGGGCCAGATCGCAGGATTCCCAGCCGAACACGCAGCGGTCGTCGCCGGGGTCGAAGTCCATCGCCACGAACACATCGTAGAACCGGATGCTCTGCGCCTCTTTGGCGAGCCTGTAGCCACCGCTGCGGCCAGGCTCGGACACCAGCAGGTCTGCGGCGACGAGCTGCCGGAGCACCTTCGAGGCGTAGGTGGGGGGGATGCCGGTGGACTCGGCGACCTCTCGAGCCGAGCGGGTGCGTTCCGGGGGTTGCCCGGCAAGGCAGGACATCGCTCGCAGGGCGTACTCGACGGACTGAGGCAGCAACATGCCCGAAGGGTAGTCGATGTAGCTGCGGATGCCACCCAACCCAGGTCAGGTCCGCTCAGGACAGGTCCGGAATGGGGATTTCAGAATCGATGTTTCTGGGGACATTTCAGCCAGGGACCACCAGAACCACCACAAGATTCGTGGGATATCACCCAGCCAACTGGGGGATTGCACACGAACAGACACCCTGAGACCGCCCTTCAGGAGGCTCTGATCGGGGTCGTACGCGTACCAGGGCCCAAGTCCCGGTCCAGATCAGTTTTCGAGCAGGAAGTCGAAATCGTCGCCGGGGACAGGTTGAATTCAGAGTCACGAGTCCACTATTTTCCAGCTCCTCCGGAAGGAGACCAACCCAGGTCGTCCCAGCCGGACCCAGGAGTCCCGATGTCGGACCAGCAATCCAACGGCGAAACCTCCCGACGCACCCTCCTGCAGACCGCGACCAACGGCGCGATGATCGGCGCGGTCGCCACGGCCTACGCCGGCGTCGGTGCGGTCGGGGTTCGCTACATGTACCCAGCGGAGGGACGGCAGACCGTGTGGCTGTTCGTCTCCGAGCTCAAGCGGATGAAGCAGGGGGACGCCCTGGCCTGGGTGGCCCCCGACGGTGCGCGCATCACCATCGCCCGTCAAGGCGCCGGCGAGGACGTCGATGCCTTTGTCGCTCTGTCCACCGTCTGTCCCCACCTCGGGTGCAACGTCCACTGGGAGCAGAACAAGAACCGCTTCTTCTGTCCGTGCCACAACGGGGTGTTCGCGCCCGACGGGACGGCGAAGGAGGGTCCGCCCGCCGAGGCCGGCCAGAACCTCAGCCAATACCCGCTGATGATTCAAGACGGACTGTTGTTCATCGAGGTGCCTGCAGAGGGCCTCGCCGCCATCCTCGAAGATGGCGACGACGTTCATGCCGCCGGCCTCACGCCCACCAGCGACGACTACGGCCCCCCAGGAGCAGGCCACGACCCGTGCCTGTTCCCGCCGCCTGCCCAGACCTGTGACGGAGGTGTGGGGTGACCACCGACTCCGCCCCGACGGGCGTGATGGGTTGGCTTCAAGAACGCCTGCCCATCGATGAGGAGACTCTGCGGGAGCTCACCAACGAGCCTGTCCCCAACCACCTCAAGAAGTGGTGGTTCGCGCTCGGCGGCACCCCCGCCTACCTGTTCATGGTGCAGATCGTCACCGGCATCCTGCTGGCGTTCTACTACCAACCGTCCCCCGAGACGGCCTACGCCTCGGTGCAACACATCACCGAAGAAGTGGCCTTCGGTTGGTACATCCGCTCCGTCCACAAGTGGGCGGCCACGCTGATGATTGCTGCGGTCATCCTCCACCAGATGCGCGTGTACTTCACCGGCGCCTACCGAAAGCCGCGCGAGATCAACTGGATGGTGGGCATGTGCCTGCTGCTGACCACGCTGCTGACCGGCTTCACCGGCTACAGCCTGGTCTACGAGCAGCTCAGCTACTGGGGCGCGACGGTGGGGGCGAACATCCTTGACGGCGTGCCAGTGGTGGGAGCCTTCGGCAAGAACCTGCTGCTCGGCGGCGAGGTCTACAACGCCAACACACTGCCGCGATTCTTCATCCTGCACGCGGCTGTGTTGCCCGTGACCATCACGCTGCTGGTGGTGGTGCACATCGCCATCATCCGCACCCAGGGCGTGACCGAGTTCGAGTTCGAAGAAGACAAGGGCAAGGAGAAGAAGCACTTCAACTTCTTCCCCGACCATGTGCTCTCCGAGCTGGGCATCGGCCTCACCCTGATGGTCATCCTCAGCGCGCTCGCCACCGCCCTGCCGGCCCACCTCGGCCCCGAAGCCAACCCGCTTCAGACCCCCGAGATCATCAAGCCGGAGTGGTTCTTCTACGTGGCCTTCCGTTGGCTCAAGCTGTTCAGCGGCACCTTCGCCATCCTCAGCCAGGGACTCATCGTCTTCGTGATGTTCGCCTGGCCGTTCATCGACGCGCAGTTCCGCAAGCGCGACCCAAAGAGCGAGATGTCCGTCTACATCGGCATCGTCGGCGCCCTACTCCTCATCGGTTTCACCATCTGGGAAGCCGTCGTCGCTCACTGATTCCCCTTTCACGATTCTCCGAACAAGCCCTCTCTCAAACCTGGCGAGACGTCCATGAGACTCGAGACCAAGCGCACCATCATCGCCCTCCTTGCAGGCGCGTTCATCGTCTCCCTGCTGTTCGTGCAGTGGATGGAGGTGGTCCGGAAGGCCGAAGAGGCCGGGCTGCGCACAGCCCACGTCGCCGTGCCCGCTGCCTCGCAGGACTGTGTGTCCTGTCACGAACAAGCCAATGCCGGCATTGTCGACCACTGGAAGGACAGCACCCACGCCCAGGTTGGTGTGGCCTGCGTCGAGTGCCACGAAGCCGACAAGGCCGAGGCCGACGCCTTTGAACACTACGGCGAGACCATCGCCACCATCGTCACTCCCAAGGACTGCGCGCGCTGCCACACCGACATCGCCCGCGAGTTCGAAGAGTCCCACCACGCGAGCGCAGGCAACATCCTCGCGTCGCTCGACAACTTCCTGGCCGAGACGGTCGAAGGCAGCCGGGTGCCCTTCCAGCCCCACTCGCCCACGCCCGGCATGGAAGTCGACGAGGTGTGGGGCCTGGCCAGCGCCAACTCGGGCTGCCAGCAGTGCCACGGGGCCAAGGTCGCCATCGAAGGCACCGACGCCCGCACCGGCATCACCCTCGCCGGCGAGCGGGAGACCTTGTCCCGCCCCCGCCGCGACGGCCTCGTACAGCCCGACACCGAGGCCCTCGACGTGCCCGATCTCGTCGTCCCTGCCGAGGCCTTCTTGGGCTGGCTCGACGACGCCGTACCCACCGAGGACCTCGCCAAGGCGCTGCCCGCATGGGCCAGCCGCAACGTCGTCACCGCCCTCGGCTCCGTGAAGCGCACCCTCGGGCAGGCCATCCCCGCCCCGCCCCCCCTTCGGGCCCCCTGATGGGCAAGGCCACGTGGCGAGAGCTGACCGGCGCCATCGCGGTGCTCCTCGTCCTCTCGTCCCTGCTGTCCTGGTGGGTGCAGCGTCGCCTCATGGCCTCGCCTCCCTCCCTCCCATCGACCCCCGCGGCACCCGCCCGGCCGACCGCCCCTCCGCCACCCCCACCGGAGGCCGAGATCCCGCCGCCGCCGCCGGAGGCCATCGAGGTCGAGTGCAACCTCACGCAGATGGTCGGGCACATCCAGCTGGTCGAGGTCCACGGCGACGACGTCCTCGGCCCCGTCGCCGTCACCGCCGTGCGGGACTGGATCCGCTTCACCCCGCGCCGCGCCGCCGGGGTCGGCTGGCTGTACGCCGAGGGGCACCTCCCCTCGCCCGTGGCCTGGATCGACGGGGCCTGCCTCGAGCAGGTCGAGCTCCTCGAGCCACCCACTGGCGGGGTGCACGCCACCCTCGAGGGGCTGGTGCCCGGCGTGGACTACACGATGTCCAGCACCCGCCGGGCCAAGCGCTTCGACAGCACCGCCACCGAGGTCACCCTCGATCTGGCCGCCGACCGCGCCCACGAGGTCCGCATCATGGCGAGCTTCGGCGTGGAGTGGATCACCGGCGACGCCGCCCAGGTACAGCCCATCGAAGACCAGGTCGTCGAGGTCAGCTTGGTCGCCCCCGACATCCCGCCTCTCGGCTGGTCGCTGCAGCCCGTCGACGGCGCCTGGAAGGTCGCCGCCGTCCTCCCCGACTCCTCCGCCCACCGGGCCGAGCTGGAGATCGGCGACCGCATCCTCACCATCGATGGCGAGCCCGTCGAAGAGCTGGACAAGGACGCGCTGCTGTGGGCCGACGAGCCCGTGGAGATCACCTTCCTCCCCTACGGCGCCGACCCCGACGAGGAGCCCGTCCGGGCCACCCTCGACCCGCCCTGAGACCCTCGCCCGGGGCCCTCAAGCCCGCCGAGCCCAGGCCGAACGTCCAGGTGCACCCTCACGGGAGTCCTCATGTCCCTGCGCACCGTCGCGGCTGGGCTGCTGGCCGCCTTCCTCGCCACCCCGGCCCACGCCGGCGACCCGCCCCCCATGACCTTCCCACTCGGCGACGACCCCGACCACTGGGTGCGGCTCATCACCTGGGGGCAGCTGTGGGCCCGTGGCATGGAGATGAACCCCGGCACCACGGTCCTGGGCAACGAGCGCGAGGTCGACGCGGACTTCGGCATCCGCCGCGCCCGCGGGCTGACCATCGCCAAGCCCACCGACAAGACCCTCTTCCTCTTCCACCTGGGCATCAACAACCAGACCTTCAACAACGCCCGCAAGCCCCAGCTGTACGTGCACGACCTGTGGGCCGTGCAGGATGTCGACGACGAAGGCTGGCTATCGGTCGGTGCCGGCCTGCACTACTACAACGGGGTGAGCCGCTTCGCGAACGCCAGCACCCTCAACTTCCTCGCCCTCGACGCCCCCATCGCCAACTGGATGACCATCGACCGCACCGACCAGTTCGCCCGCCAGTTCGGCGTCTTCGCCAAGGGCACCATCGGCCCGGTGGCCTACCGCACCGCGGTGAACAAGCCCTTCTCCACCAGCCAGGAGCTCGTGCCCGGGGGCCGGGCCGACTACAACCCCCAGGCCACCACCTGGGCCACCGCGGGCTACGTCGAGTGGCAGCTCCACGAGTCCGAGAGCGACCTGCTGCCCTACAAGGTCGGCACCTACTTGGGGAGCAAGCGGGTGCTCAACCTCGGGGCCGGCTGGTCCTGGCATCCCCACGGCGCCGCCACCCTCGCCGCCGACGCGCGCACCCTCACCG
>ENA-OWNT01000394-OWNT01000394.1-seawater-metagenome-genome-assembly--contig:-NODE-394-length-106527-cov-6.925157_pt1 | contig 106527 bp, 89 predicted proteins | sample MGYA00238136_ERZ651165 | MGnify/ENA primary metagenome ERZ651165 (study PRJEB26861, sample SAMN08777766) | seawater metagenome | isolation source: coastal seawater | place: USA: Florida | collected...
CCTAATTGGGTACAAAACACATTATCATTAATGGGTAAAGTTAGAAATATCTTTGCTGTAGATGTAGGAAGATACACTGAACAAAGATTAGCCTTTCAAAATGCAAAAGCAATTTGGAATGAAGCTACCATGAGAATTCTTCATACCTAAAATCTAAGAATATAGCCTTTTTATACGCTGTCATACTTAACTTGACGCTGCCTGGTGGAAGCCCAATACTCACCATATTGCTTCCTAATTTCTTGTTTAAATCATCTATCATTTTTGATAAAAGCTGATGCTTCTTCTTATGGTGATTATAAAAATCATCAAAGTTCATTTGTGATGATTCTACTTGCAGGCTGCTTAGGCTAATACTAAGCTTCTTTATCTCTTTAGCATTGCTTGTGTGGATTAGATTGTCCCAGAGCCTGAGTGCGGCATTTAAAAATGTATTGTTATCAGAGGAGAAGGATATTTTAGCTCTATCTTTAATTTTCTTTCCTAAGGGTCGAGTAGCAACTCCCAGAGTAATATGGGAGTTGCTACTCGACAAAAATAAAGAACTCTTGATATAATTAGAAAATATATTATATACTTTTACTGTAGAAGTTTTAGGGGGGAGGCCTAAGAGAAAAATGTTGTATTTTACATCCGATAATCATTTTGGGCATGAGAATGCTATAAAATATTGTGATAGACCTTTTTCATCGGTAGAAGAAATGAATGATGTAATGATCAGATATTGGAATGAAACAGTATCTCCAGAAGACGAAATATACCATTTAGGAGATTTTAGTTTGGCCGCAAGTCAAGTTACGATTGTAACTCCTATACTCAATGGAATTAAGTATTTGGTACCGGGAAACCATGATCTTTGTCATACTTATCATCCAAGGTCACATAAACCAGAATCACATGCTAAGCGGATTAAACAATATCAGGAAGCTGGTTGGATTGTTTTACCAGAACAGACTAGTCTTTCTATTCCAGCTGTTGGAGAAGTAGATTTGTGTCATCATCCTTACTCTGATAAAGATTTAGAATATGATAAATATGCTAATTGGCGCCCTGAAGATAAAGGGAATTGGCTTTTATGCGGTCATATGCATCATAAATGGAAAATAAAAGAAAAAATGATTAATGTTGGTGTTGATGTATGGAACTTTAGCCCTGTCCCGAGAACAGAAATAATAAAAGTAATCCACCGAGAAGAGAATACCCAACCCTCTAAAAAAATGAAATAGTCAAAGGATTTAGCCCCAAGTAGCCCCTAGGGTCTGTCAATAAAGCTTTTAACATATAATTTATTGTTTAGCATTATATGTAGACTGCATTACTCGTGACATTCCTAACTAACTATAGACATACCGACATTGTCAAGTTAAATAGGTCAGTTAAGAATCTCCAAATTTCCCGCTGATTTCTTGCCTCTTTCTTCTACTAGCTCATAACTTACTTTAGCTCCTTCCGCTAAGGTTTGTAAATTGGCTCTCTTTACTGCGGTAATATGTACGAATACATCTTCTCCTTGCTCATCAGGCTTGATAAACCCAAAGCCCTTTGTCTCGTTAAACCATTTTACTGTGCCTGTTTCCATATTTTTTTCCTCGTATTAAAGTTTATGTTCTGGTGTGTTTTTGTTATTCAATTTCAGCATAATTCTTTAATATTCAAGGTTACCTGGGATTTTTCCTAACGTGAATCCATCGATACTCAGTAACTACACTTTAGCATAACATCTCCATTATAGTGCATTTAGCAGTTTCTAGTAAGGGTTTTTAATCCTATAACTAGTATTTTTTTTGATAATTTGTAATTTTGTTCCCATATTTCTAATTTATGTTCTCTGATAACATTCATAAATTCAACTCTTACACCTCAAAAAGCGATTTATCCTATTAAATCTACAGCTTTCTGGGATCTATTCCAAGGTTCATGTTTTTTCATTACCAAATTTTTAAAAACATCTTGGCTTGCAAATCTTTTAACCCACTCAATAAGGTTCTGATATTCAAGATTATAAAACCAATCTTCATCCACCTTGCTACATTGCCTTACAAAGGGAAAGATGGCAAGGTCAGCTAAAGATATTTTACCCAGTAGAAAATCTTGATTTTCAAGCATTTGGTTATATTTTTTTAAAAACAGTTTTTCTATATACCATCTACAATTTGCAGCAGATTGATCGGGATATCGATCAGGGTATTTATAAGGCCTAATAAGAGATGTCAGCTCTTCATCATTTTCTTTAATTAAACTCAAAATTTGTTTTTGTGCTGGCATACTAAAATTCTTTAGATTTAAATCGCTATCTATACTAGCATAGGCCATAATGTCTAAGCTTTCTTCCAATATTTCACCATTTGTCTGCAGCAATACGGGCACTGTACCTTTTGGAGAAATTTCTAAAAGCTCAGGAGGCTTGGCTTTTAAATTCACTTCGCGCAAGACACAATTGATCCCCGAATAAATCAAAGCCATTCTAGCCCTCATTGCATAAGGGCATCTCACAAAGGAATATAATATAGGTAGATTTTGATGCCTTGTAGGATCTTTAGCCATAAAATGCCCCTAATAACAGATTAAGCTCCCTCAATTGCAATCTTGATTTGCTCTAGGATGACTTTGCTCGGTCTTCCTGAGATTTCCTGGATCACATGATTTGCAACGATTGCACCTATTTTACCCGATTTTTTGATATCATAGCCATTCAAATAACCATATAAGAAGCCAGCCAAATAACCGTCACCCGCTCCTGTAGTATCAATAGCTTTAGATTGATCGATTGGTTCATGAATACTTACATCTTGTTTTCCATAATTATAAGTAATCTTCGAACCATCCTTACCGTTAGTCACTATAGCTATATCTACCTTCTTAGCAAGTATGCTGGTTGCAACATCGATATCATACTCACTATAAAGGGCCTTCATTTCGCCATGATTTGTAAAGATGATATCAGATAAATCTATGATTTTCATAAAATCTGCTTTATATGCAGTTACAAAAACTGGATTTGATGGGGCAAAAAGCACCTTCACATTATGGCGCTTCGCCTCATTAATGGCTTCAAAAATTACATCTCTACTTTGAGGACTAAATATATATCCCTCTATATATAATATTTTATAATTTTTAATATGAGAGAGGTCAAATTTTACCTTAGTAAAATCTGCTGAAAGCCCTTTATATGCCACAAAAGTTCTGTCTGACATATGCGTTCTTGAATGAGAAATAAACGAAGCTACTTTAGTCATCACTGAATCTTCTCCCCTATCTTGACTTGAGAGATATCCACCATAATTTCTAACGCCTACTTGCTCAAGATCCTTAATGAAATCTTGTGAAATTTTTTCATCAGAAAGCACAACATATATTCCGTTGCTTTTACCAAGAGAGGAAAGTGTATAGGCAGTGTTTGCAGCGCTACCACCAAAAGATGTTTTAATTGGATCAAATCTACTTATCAATTTGTCCAAATAATCCAAACCAACCAGTTTGGTACCACCGATTTTTATACCTAAATCCTCTGCAATTGGGGTAAATTCATCTTCTGTAGTTTCAATGAAAACATCAAAATCGCCGTTAGCAATCATTACCACATCCCCCTCTTTATCACGCTCAGCAAAAGCGCCCAGAGGGAAGAACTGTACTAAAACTAGTGAGATAATCAGAAAAATTCTTGTCATAATTGATAAACCTACTAAATATATTCGTAAAATATTCTAAAATAATGGAGCCAGAACCTAGCATGGATTCTTTAGATTGTAAAAGTTTTTATCTCTTCATGCCCCCTAGATCTGAGGAATAAGAAAGCTCGTTGCATATAATCTTCATATTAGCGCAAAAGGCCTTAATATCATAAATATTGGAATCTACATAAAGCTATTTTAAGCCCGCTAAGCAAGGAGCTTGAAATCTTAGAGCAAGCGAGAAGAATTGGACTTTGGCATCACTCTATCCCTCTTGATTTATTATTGCGTCATCATGTAATCCTATCATATAATTGTAATATGGCCAATTTATCTACACTATAGTCACATTAATAAGGCCAAATAACAAATTATAAAATATTGGGGCTAGAATCTACCAGACATCTTGCCCTTTATAGAAGAAAAAAAATTGCGCAAAAGGCTATTTATGATATATTCGCACCCTAAATAAGGCAGAGCTTAAACTCTGATTTATAATAAATTTTAAATTATTAACATATATTTGGGGGGATAATATATGAGACTTGCGAAAAACTCTACCAATTATTCATTCTTAGACCAAGAACAATATATGCAGGATATTCAGTCAGAAATACAGCTTAACACAGAGGTAATTGCTAATATTAAGAAAGAAGGAAGATTTTTAGCACAGAAAATCCAAAATGATACCTCATTTTCTATTGAAAAATTCTTTCAGGAATATAGCCTTTCAGGAGAGGAAGGAATTGCCATAATGTGCCTTGCAGAAAGCATACTCAGAGTACCAGATTCTAAAGTAGCCTTTGAATTAGCTTGTGATAAGCTTGAGGGCAAAAACTGGAGCAGCCCCAAAGGACATAATATGCTGATAAAATTTGCATCCTTAGGGCTAAATTTCTCTAGCAAATTTTTAAATATTACTAAACCACAAAATCTTATCACCTCCCTTATAAGCAAGTTAAGCGGTCCTATTTTTGTTTCTGCCCTCAAGCAAGCAATCAAATTATTTAGTAATGAATTTATATTATCTAACACAGTAGAGAAGGCTTTACAAAAAACAAAGAAATATCCCCAATATACCTTTTCCTTTGATCTTTTAGGGGAATCTGCGCGGAATTTTACACAAAGTAATCTTTATTATCAAAGATATTTGGAGGCAATTGATCTGATAAGCAATTTTGATTCAGACGAGGGGTCAGCTAGTATCTTCCAAAGGCCAAATTTATCTGTCAAATTCACCTCTCTATATCCAAGGTTTGAATTGGTAAAATATGAAGATATCAAAGAATTTCTGCTGCCAAAATTAGAGACTTTAGTAACAAAAGCAAAAGCAAATTCTATATCTATATCTTTTGATGCTGAAGAAGCTGCAAGGCTAGATATTTATATGCTCATAATGCATGATTTGATAAAAAGGGTCAAGGATTTTGAAGGTATCGGGTTTGTTGTACAAGCATATCAAAAAAGAGCAAAGAGTATCTTAGAAGAAATTCTAAAACTTTCTATTTCAACAGGTAAGCAAATTCCAGTTAGACTTGTCAAAGGTGCATATTGGGATAGTGAGATCAAGCATGCTCAAGAATTAGGGCTGGAAGATTACCCAGTTTTTACTAAGAAGGATTATACAGATGCAAACTACATTTATTGTACAAGATTTATAGCAAAGCATAATAATAATTTTTATCCCCAATTTGGCACACATAATGCCTTGACCACTGCCTATGTTTTAGAAATTATGAAAGGCAAAGATTTTGAATTTCAAAAGCTTTTTGGGATGGGCAATCTTCTCCATCAAGAATTGCTTAGTAAGAATCAAAAAGTACGTATTTACGCCCCTATTGGTGATACAAATGATCTTTTAGCCTATTTAATGAGAAGGATGTTGGAAAATGGTGCGAATTCTTCATTTATCAACAAGATTTATGACTTAAATATAAAAGCCTCTGATCTAATCTATGATATTTCAGAAAAAATTACTAAAATATCTAAATCACCTATTACACTGCCACAAAACCTCTATCCAGATCGAATAAATTCTTCTGGCTATGATCTAGGATACAAATCCCAAATGCAGCTTCTCCAAGAAAATATCTTATCCTTTAATAAAAAACAATATCAAGCTAAATCCATTATCAATGGTAAGGAGATAAGAGGTGATGTAATTGTAGTCAAGAGCCCTTCTAATTCTAGCTACCAACTAGGGGGGAAATCCTTTTGCAGCTCAAAAGACATGGCGAGGGCGCTTCAAGCTGCCAAAGTTGGAATAGAGCAATGGAGCAAAAACAGCACCCGGCATAGAGGAGAGATACTAGAGAAAATTGCGAATCTCTATGAAACAAATCAATATGAATTACTGAGTCTCTTAATAAGAGAGGCAGGTAAATCGATAGATGATGCTGTAGCAGAAGTCAGAGAGGCCATAGATTTTTGTAGGTATTATGCAGTGCAGGCACAAAAAATAATGGCGCCCATAGAAATGCCCTCTCCTACCGGAGAAAAAAATATTCTTACTCTCCATCCAAAAGGTATTTTTGTTTGTATCAGCCCATGGAATTTTCCTCTGGCAATTTTTACTGGTCAAATTGTTGCAGCTTTAGTGACAGGCAATAGCGTCCTTGCCAAACCAGCTGAGCAAACATCCCTTATTGCATACTTTGCTGTAAAATTAATGCATCAGGCAGGCATACCAAAAGAAGTCTTGCACCTTATCATAGCTCCAGGAAGGGAAATTGGAAAATATATAATATCTTCTGAAGAAATAAGCGGTGTAACCTTCACAGGCTCTACCGCTACGGCAAGAATGATTAACATGGCTCTTGCAGAAAGGCATTCTTCTATAGCAACTTTAATAGCAGAAACAGGGGGGCAAAATGCAATGATAGTAGATTCATCAGCTCTTCTAGAGCAAGTTTGTGATGATGTGATTAATTCTAGCTTTTACTCTGCTGGACAAAGATGCTCTGCTTTAAGAATTCTCTATATACAGGAAGAGATTTTTGATCCCCTTGTCAAGATGATTACAGATGCTATCTCAACACTCAATGTCGGTAACACTATTGATTTTGCAAATGACATTGGACCAGTAATCAATGAGCAGGCTAAAGAATCCCTACAGAAACATATAGATTATATGAGAGGTAAAGGGTATAAAGTAAGCGATGCAGCCCCACAAAAGATATGCAATGCAGGATCATTTCTTGCACCTCATATAATAGAAGTGGAATCTATTAATGATATACCAGATGAAAATTTCGGCCCTATCCTGCATATAGCTAGATTTTCTATAAATGCATTTGATAAAATTATTGATGAAATAAATAATTATGGGTATGGGCTGACTTTTGGCATACATTCCAGAATCGAAGAAAGAATTGAGTATTTAAGGTCAAAAATTGAAGCGGGTAACTTATATGCAAATCGCTCTACAACAGGAGCAGTGGTTGGCACTCACCCATTTGGGGGGGAGAAGAAATCAGGCACAGGATTCAAAGCCGGGGGGCCTCATTATTTATTGAAATTTTTAAATGAACGCACAAGCTCGATAAATCTTACTGCAATTGGAGGTAACATAGAATTGCTAAGACTATCTGGTGAATAAAATTACAAAGCCGTTTCTGCCAAATTCTCACCTATACATTCTTGATAAATTTCTTCAGCAGTTTGGCCATGTAAATTCAGTATCTCTGCGCAAGCAACCTTGCAGGTTTTACTAAACATCTTTTTAAAAAAGGAAGTCTTGCTTGGCTGTTTGAATGGCAGATTCTTAGCGCAAATAAATTTAAATGGTAAGTAACTTGTAGGATGATGAGCTGCAATATGAAGAGGAATATTACCCCCCTTATCCAATTGAGCAAGTAATTGTCCCGCCTCTTCAGGTTCCAATTTTTCTACCACCAGCTCAGCCATATAAGCAGCTTTTGGGCTTTTGGCAATGTAGTGAAAAATGTTTTTACCCTTATATGTAAAATTTAGATTCAACCCCTTAGATAAACCCAGATCTAAAAGAGCTTCAAATATCTTTAAATTATCCTGCTTAATAGAACATAACAAGGCTCTTCCTATGTGATTAGCACTCAAACCATCAATAAAATCACTAATTTGTAAAATATGTTCTACCATCTCAAATGAACGCCCTTTAATAGCCTGCATTAGGTGCTTAATAGTAATAAGCTTTAGATGACCGGACATTATGCAATCAAATATCTCCCTATCACCTGTATATGCAGCAAGCAGGGAGGGGGTTTCCTGGTCTCTATATGATATTTTTTCATCACTAACATCATAATATGAGCAAAGAATTGCTACCGTATCCAAATTGCCATGCATAACAGCATGGTGCATTGCGGTAAAGCCTTCCTTGTCTTGATAATTAGGATTCGCCCCAACTAATATTAATGAAGCTGCTGCATTCCTTGCTCCCAATATGCAGGCTAGATGCAGCGGGGATATATTATTTTGAAACATTGAGTCAAAATTGATTCTTTCGGAGATTGAAATCTGAGCTGGAGAAGAGCTTGTAGTAAAATTTACTGCTTTAAGTTCTTGTGAATTGCTGGCGACATATTTAACAAATGATAATGTCACTTCCCCCTCATCATCACTATCTTCATCAAAAATTCGTGCCACATCTCTTACTGCATCAAATCTTAGGTTTATTTCCCTTTCTGTATGGCTGATCCAAGTGGATCCCTTTTCATTACTAGCTAAGAATTGTAACTTTTGGCCCTCAGGACACACAAAATCCTTACCTAATTGCATAAGTTTCTGGGTCAAAAGATTATTTTGATTATTAATAATTTCTGCCACTAAATCAAAATTATCATCATAGATTGCCTGAACTAAATCCTTGATACCATATATTTTCACTCTTGAAGCCGCCAATTCCCCTTTGGGTCTAATTTTCTGCGGATCTTGCTCTATATGTGAATCTGCTGCAATAGTAGCTTTTGATGAAGAAACTGCTAAGGATTGTTTGTCTAGTGTAGTTTGTACAAAAGCGGCAGGTAAAATAGAATGGGTAGAAGATGGAACGCTTACCTCAATCACCTTAGCTACATCAGATTTTATATTTGATTTTGGATGCAAAATACTTGTCTTTGATTGAGATTGACGATCATCAATTAGTATTTTAGGCATAGAGGCTGAGTCCTCAATATCAACTGAAAGCTTGATTTCTGGTGGGTTATATTGCCCTTTCGCACTCTTATGTGGCACCTGCCTCATAATATTGATTAGCCCTTCCCTGCTTGGTAATGATATAGCCTCCACAGATTCATCTGCTGCATCTAAGACATCTACTGGCATTGGGTGCTCAATAGATTCAATCTTACCTTCTGCGGCTGGTATTGCGCGTAATGTAGTAATTATGGGATCAGCTGCTCCTTGCTTGCCTTCAGTCTGACTAATATGATTCTTTTCTGACCTATTTTCTTGTACTAATTCCTCCTGATCATACAGGTCATCACTCTCCAGGGGCTCAATAGATACTTGCTCCAAGTATGTTAGGTGATTTTGATATAATATAAAGTCACTTTCAACATTTAGAGGTAACGCAGGTAGCGGGGATAAAGATTGAATGACAGAATTATTTTTAATCAATGGATGTGAGATTTGAAATTCCAACATTCTATAGCCTTCATCCGAAAAATTGGCTGGGGGCAAATGTTTTTTATTTAAAGCAAAAGCTAATTGCTCATGATTAAAGCCGTTCCACATTATAGGCAAAGGATGCCTAGCCCCTAATCCAGGCACTAATCCCTGAATATGGTTCTGCCAAAATAACAGCCTCCTCCTCTCCTCATCATGAGTGGATAAGCAACTTATATACAAATTTAACTCCTCAAACTATTATATAGACAATCATCTATACTTTAAGTAAACTCCTGCGGGCGATTGTAGCAAATTTGTCTCTCATAATCAAGAGTTCTTTAAGGGTTGCATAATTAATTGCTTGGCTTTCTTGTATTCAGTTTGATTGTAAAACTGCTCGTAATAAGGCACATACCTGTATATTGAGATGTTGATAAGAGAAGTAGAAATTCTTCTTAATACTACATATCAACATCATACATATTAAGCCTCATCGTAAAAAATAATAAATAAATTAATATTATCATTAGCAAGAAAGACTTGCTACAATTATATTGTAGATTGAGGTAGGAGAATTATTATGCCAAAAAAAAATAATCCAGAAGAAGCTAAAAAACTTTTTAGCGACCAGGGTGAGAAGATTTTTAATCAGGTGAGTAAAATAGTTATAAACTTTGCAAAAGAGGATTCAAAGGGTTTAAGTATTCAAGGAATGGAGCAGATAAATGACTTAACAGCAAAGCTTATGTCCAACATGAAGGAAGGCGGTTTGACAGCTGACCAAATAGTGAGCAGCACAGTGCAAGAACACTTAAGAGGTTTTTTAGGACAGGGAAGGCGCAAACTTCGTTCGGGTAGATTTACTATTGAATCTAAAAAAATACAAAGTTTTGCAAGGTCTATGGTATGTATCATGGATGCAAGAGTGAAAAGGTTGGCAGAGGCCCTCAACAATTCCACCCCTCAAGCAGATACGACATCTATATCTAGACAGCTTAATCAACCGCGGAGGATGTCTAAACCACGCAAGCACAGTCAATAGAAACCTATAGGTATAGAGAATATGGATGCATCTCCCTTGATACAATTACTGACATCCTTAATCTTTCTATTAAAAGCTTTATACTTCCTATGAAGCTTTTTTAGATTGCGCCCAATGTTTAGCCCGCCTATTTGATTTGCTTTTTGATTTGGAAATTAATTGTGCTTTTTTTGGAGCTTTCTTAGATTGCTTCCTAGCATTTGTAGAAGGCACTTGGCCAGGATTTAATATTTTTTGAATAGCATGCCACTTTCTAGAATCATTTTGTGATAACATGTTTAAAGCTTGCCCTGATGCACCAGCTCTTGCTGTACGACCAATACGATGTATGTAATCTTCGGGACATTGAGGTAAATCATAATTTATTACATGTTCGATATGCGGTATATCCAAACCTCTAGCTGCTATATCTGTCGCAACTAAGATGCGATAATCTTGCCTCCTAAACCTTGCAATAACCTTGCTTCTCTTATTTTGTCTTAAATCACCATGAAAAGCTTCAGCTTTATGACCATCTCTTCTGAGTTTTTTTGCCATTGAATCTGCAGAATATTTTGATTTAATAAAAATAATTACCGAGCCAACCCTATCTTCTAATTCTTTGATAAGATGAGGATATTTTTCATCTTGCTTTAAAGTGATTTCTTTCTGCTCGATATTTGCAGGGGATTTATTACCTGATTCCACAGAGACTTCCATCGGGCTATTTAAATATTTTTGAGAAAGCTTCCTAATATTCTTTGGCATAGTAGCAGAAAACATCAATGTTTGCTTGATGCTGGGTAAATGTTTGTATATTTCATCAAGCTGGATGCCAAAACCCATATCAAGCATCCTATCTACCTCATCTAAAACAAAAAAATTGATCTTTGCAAGATCGATACTTCTTCTGCGTAGATGATCATTAATACGGCCTGGCGTTGCGACGATTAAATTTGGAGATTTTTTAATCTGAGCTATTTGCTTACCCATATCTTCACCACCAATAATTAGTGCTGTTTTAAAGAAATTGTTATCGCCCATTATATCATGTAATGCTTTGATTACTTGGAGAGCTAATTCTCTTGTGGGAAGAAGCACTAATGCTTGATTTTTTTTATTGGAAAGCAAGTGTGTCACAAGCGGAATGCCAAATGCAGCCGTTTTGCCAGTTCCTGTACCAGCCGAACATAGCATATCTCTCTGTGACAATGCATGAGGTATTGCTTTATCCTGAATAGGGGTTGGTTGCCCCCAACCTAATTTATCTAATTGAGACAATATAGATGGTACTAGACCAAAATCTTTAAAACTTTTCATAAAACCTTATATTTTAATTTTTTATTTTCTAAGGTTATAAATATTTATGAAAACTTAAATTATATCCATAGATTTGAACATTATACAGATTTTTATCTATATGTACAGAAATAATGTTTTTTATCAACTAACCTGCACTATACATAATGATAATTCAAACTAATTCGGATATCAGATGTATGGATTTGTAGACATGTATCCTAGCGATTATCATATATACTTAAATAAAAATCTATAAAATTTCCCTGGTTTAATTTTATAGCTTTAGTGATCAATTTTGAATATGATATCTTCATACTAAATAATATTAGGAAGCTTTGTGAAGAAATATAAATGCATAATTATTGACCCACCTTGGAATCAGGGCAAGACAGGCAAAAGATCAGTCAGGCCTAATCAAATCACTAGCCTGGATTATTCTACTATGCAAAAGGAGGAATTGCTCAATTTGCCCGTCTCAAGCTGGGCAGATGATAATGCTTTTTTGTGGCTTTGGGCTACTAATAGTAAAGATAAAAACACTAAAGAACCTATCCTGAAAGCAGCCTTTGACTTAATTGATCATTGGGGGTTTAATTTTTATACTATGATCACCTGGAATAAAAAAACAGGCCCCTGTCCTTTTGGCCCGTATCAAATTATCACAGAGCATATCCTCTTTGCATACAAAGGTAGTGCCAAATTTAAAAAAGAATCTCTAGGCAAAATGCAAACTCTTTTTACAGAAAGCAGCTCTGCTCATAGTGTGAAGCCTGCAAATTTTTACCGTGAAATTCGCCAATATTTTGACGGACCAAGATTAGATGTTTTTGCAAGACAAATAAGGCCTGGGTTTGACGGTATTGGTGATGAATATGGTAAATATGAGGAAGATATCAAAAAACCTCGAAGTCTTGCAATTAAAGCATCATAATTATGCCTCAAATTACAAAAGTTCTTCCTAATCAAGGCCCAAATAATGATAGAATTTACGTATATATAGATAACAATTTTTGTACTTCTATAAGAAAACGCACTTGGATTGGTATGAGTCTGACAGAAGGAAGCCAAATAAGCTGTGAAGAACTAAAAAAATTAGAAAATAATTTTTGGAAACAATTATATGGCGCATCTTCTTGGAGAAAAGAAAAATATAGAATCAGCAGAGTAATAGCCTGGTTTAAAAAATATATCCCCGAAATTCAGGTAGAAGTTACTGGATTTGGTGCAGGTAGTACGGAAATCATTGAAGACAAACATTCACAAAAGAAAGGGGCACCAGATTTATGTATTAAGTATTTAGGGCAGACATTAGTATTTTTAGAAGTTAGTGGCACTGAGAGAAAAAAAGGGGAGGATTTTTGGGTAAGAAAAGATAAAATCGATTATATTCAGGCAAATAGACAAGAGGATGTTTGGATAATATTACATTATCAATTACCAAAAGAGCAATTCATATGGCTTAAAATAGACCATCAGAAAAAATATCTTACTCAAAAAATTAATGTGAAGGGAGCGGAAGAATATTATATTATTTTTACCCCTCATGATCGAGAAATCACCTCTTCTCAGCATTTTAAAGATTGTATCATCAGGAAAATATCTTCCTTGGCACTGTAAGCCCAGAGCTTAGGCTTTTCTATGTATCAATGCCTATATTAGCCAAAACATGCTTTTCAAGAACAATACAAAACCTTTGAATAAGGTAAATATTACAGTAAAAGTTAGAATGGTCGCAAAAAAACAGGCTATTAGCCCTATCATAGTAATAACACCATCTTTTTCGAGTAATGAAAGAGAGATTAAAAAAATAGACATTGCAGGAAGCCAATTGGCTAAAGGTATTGGAAGAGTCATTATTATTGACATTATCATACAAATAAATGCTAAGAATTTTTCCATTGGAAAGGTAAGAAAAAGAGCAAATCTTGGCTTAAAAAGCCTCTCAATATTTTTTACATATGGAATAATGAAGTTGACTGCTTTTTTAATCTTTGCACTAGAGAGTTTTTTTCTTTCTAACCATTTAGGAAACCAGGGCATATCATATCCTCGCATTAGCTGGTAGGATAGAATAATCAGAGGAAAACCTAGGATAGTAGACATTCCCGGTATAGGCAAAGGAATAAGGTTGGGAAGCGCAAACACCAACATCAAACTTGCAAAAGCCTTATCTCCAAATCCATCTCTCATCTCCCCAATAGTGAGAGAAGGCTTCTCGATATGATTTACAAATTTCTCTAGAATCTCTGAAATTCTTCTCTGAGATGGATTTAATTTGCTCACAAATATCCGCCTTATATAATTACTTCATCAGTATATAGATTTTACGTTAAAGATAAATTAATCCAATAGCCAAAGTTTCTGCAAGCACCTATTTGTGTGACCGTAACTATAAGAATATGCGGAATACCAGCATCTAATCAACTGATATGTTATTTATAATTTGAGATGATTTTATAGCAAAAAAATCCTTATTAAGGAAAATATTATTTACAATTTAGATTGCAAATGTTACTTTGCCCATATTCATTTTAGTACTACAGAATTTTATGCAAAAGAATAATCTATTAGTCTCTAACTTTAAAATAGCTTTAATATTGCTATTAGGCATTATTATGTGGAATATCGCTCCGCCCGAAGGGCTTGATACTACATCTTGGCATTTATTTATTATATTTGTTTCCACCATTATAGGTATCATTTTAAACCCTCTTCCAATTGGGGCTATCACAACTATAGGAGCATTATTTTTAGTTCTTACAAAGACCCTAACATTGAAGCAAACTTTAAGTGGCTTTTCGGATGAGATAGTATGGCTTATTGTATTTGCTTTTTTTATATCGGGAGGTTTTATCAATACTGGTCTTGGGGCAAGAATTGCCTATAGTCTTATTGCTAAATTTGGACATAGCACTTTAGGGCTTGCATATAGCTTAGTATTTACTGACTTGGCTTTATCTCCTTCCATACCAAGCGTTACTGCGAGAGGTGGTGGAATCTTGTTTCCAATAGCTTCTTCGCTTTCCAAAGTATTCTCTAATAATGGCAAAAATGCCGCCTCTTCATCTAGAAATGGGGGATTCTTTATGGCCATCTGTATGCAATCAAATGTTATAACTTCAGCAATGTTTTTAACAGCAATGGCGGCAAATCCTGTAATTGTAAAATTAGCCCTAATGTCAAATATAGATATTAGTTGGTTTGATTGGGCTCTGGCTGCTTTGGTTCCTGGTATGATAAGTCTTATATTAATGCCTCTATTTATGTATTACTACCTATATCCCCCTTCTATTCGCACCTCTACCGAAGCCCCTAAAATGGCACAAAAAAAACTTATAGAAATGGGTACTATTTCAAATAAGGAATTGGTAATGATAGGGATTTTCTTCATATTAATTTTCTCATGGATTTTTGGAAAAAAATTATTTGGTATCAATGCATCGGGCACAGCGTTATTAGGATATGTATTATTGCTGATAACCAGACTTATCACTTTTGAAGAAACTGTAAAAACAGCTCCTGCCTGGAATACATTTATATGGTTTGGGCATTTAGGCATGATGTCCTCTTTCTTAGCTAAAATGGGCATAATGTCTTGGATAGAATTATATTTAAAAACAGCCTTTATTGGATATTCACCATTATTATTAATTCTGTGCTTATCACTAATATATTTCTACATGCATTATTTGTTTGCATCCGCAACTGCGCATGTGACGGTCTTCTTTCCCACCTTCCTATTATTATTTACTAATGTAGGTATAGATGGCAAAATAGCGGCTTTGATACTAGGATTTCTTTCTATCTTGTCCTCTGGCCTTACGCATTTTGGTCTGGCATCAGCACCAATTTTCTTTGGAGCGGGCTATATTGGCATTAAGACATGGTTTAGGATAGGCCTTCTCTCATCTATTTTATATTTAATAATATGGGCTATAGCTGGATCAGGTTGGTGGAAAGTAATTGGGCTATGGTAAAGGGCCTAAATAGTTAATTTTTACAAATTAAATCTTTAATTTTCTTTTTTTTCCGCTAATATATTAGCCAGGATTCTGAAACAAAGTATTATGGATAAAACTGAGCCAAGCCAAACCAATCTTTCATTGATTAATAATATAAAATTTACCTCAAGAGAGATAGATGTGATTGCTGCTATACTCAACAATCGAGGTGAGAAAAAAATAGCTGCGATTTTATCAATATCTCATAGAACAGTTAGTGCTCATGTACATAATATTATGCTAAAAACAGCACAAAATTCTAAAGACGGTATTATAGATTTCATTGAAAGAGCAGGCAAAAATGCAGAATTTAACCTGCATTATCAAGAACTTTTAGCACATATACAATTTCAACAATATTTGGCAAAAATACGTAAACAGACCTTAAAGAAAGAAATAACATTTGAAATATCAAGCCAAGAATCCAAAGTAGCCAAACCCTACATAAACGACTTAAAAATAGCTGGAATAGATTTATGTTTTTCATCTGATATAAAGGCACCTCTTGTATCTGAAATTTTACAAGATTGTCATCGCTTAAATTACTATGAAAAGGTAATTTATCTGATAGAAAAGATTACTAAAATAGAGGATATCACTAAATTAGTGGGTAGCTTCTCCCCACCACAAGGCACCTATGTCAATACTCCACCCCCTACTGCTAAAGCTACTTTATATAAAAAGAAAAACCTTATTCTAATCAGTATATGCTTTTTATTATTGCTTGGCTTTTTGTATAAAGAATTTTTCGCTAAAACTAAAATTATCGCTAGGTCCAATATACAATTGCCACATAGTTCTATCTTGCTCCAGAGGCCTAAAATTTTAGAACAAATAGAAAAGATACTATCAAAGAAAGAAGGAATTTCTGTAGCAATTTTACTAGGAGAAGAAGGCACAGGCAAGACTATTTTAGCTAGAAATTATGCTAAATCCCAGGATAGATCTATAATTTGGGAAGTCGATGCAGCTTCTACAGAAACATTGCTTTCCTCCTTTGAAAAACTAGCATATTTCCTTCTTGAATCTAAAGAAGATAGGGAGGAAATGGAATATATAGAAAAGGTGGTCACTTCTGAAGCTAAAATAAAGAAGCTAGAATATTTTATTGAAAAGAAAGCAAGAATTCATGAGAATTGGCTCATTATTTATAATAATGTACATTCTTTCAACGCGATATCTCAATATTTTCCGCATGATAACAAAGTATGGGGGAATGGGTCAGTAATTATTATTACGCGTAATCATGATATAAAAAATCACCCATATATTGCTGAGAAAAGTATTATACCAGTTAAGGCCTTATCCAAAGAAGAAAAAAAGCAATTATTCACAAAAGTAATTTCCCCAAAATCAAAGCAAATTGATGAGAGCTTTGCAATGCTTCTTGCAAGAATTCCACCATATCCTTTTGATGTGCAGCATGTAGCAAATTATATTAAAAAAGAGAACATTTCTTGTAAGCAATATCTCTTATTCTTGCAATTAAAGGAAGATGAAATATCAAATCAAAAATCTGCTTCATATCGAAAGCAGATAATTAACAAATCCGTCCAACATATTTTATCGCAAAGCTCTGATTTTCAAGTGCCCTTCATATTAATCAGCACTCTAGCGAATAAGAATATACCGCGAAATCTCCTAGAATTTGCAGACCAAAATACTGATTCTAATAAATTCCTCTCCACTATCCAAAGGCTAGCTTTTATAGAAGAGATGAACACTAAGCAATCATCTTTCTCTATCAATGAATCTCTTCAGAAAGCAACTTTAGAGAATCTTCGAACTATGCCCTTCTTTAGAGAAGCGAGCCAAAAAGCTTCCAAAATACTTAACGACTATTTTGCAATTAAGCTCAATCAAAATAATATAGAGGAAGTTAGGTCTATAATCCCGCATATTGAGTCTTTTCTTCAAAATCTAGATACAGATGATGACTTATCAAAAGCTGAATTATACCTTAAATTAGGAAATTCTTTTTTTGATCTTGGAGCTTATGGAAAAGCGAAGAAATATTTCTACAAATCGGAGAAAATATCTCTTCAATATTATACAAAGCTTCATCCTAAAATTATACATCTTTATACAAGGATTGGTGTGTTACATAGAAATATGGGAAATTACATAGACGCACAAAAATATTTACAAAATGCCCTAACTTATTCTAAAAAGATCTATTCTGAATCGAATCAAGAAATTGCCCTTACCTATATTTATTTAGGCAGCGTATACAGAAACCTAGGGGAATTTTCTAAAGCATATGAATATACTATTCAGGGATCTAAGTTGCTTACCTCTTCACCTAATACACCTAAAAAAGAAATAGCGAAAGCGGATGCTTATCTAGGATGCATATATATTAACTTAGGAAATTATAATGAAGCACAAAAAATGCTTGAAAAAAGCCTGGGGCAATATCAGGAACTTTATAAAGATACTCATACAAAAACTTCATGGATTAAAACAAAGCTTGCAATAGTGTATGGTAAAAAAGGATTATTACTGCAAGCAAAGCAGCTTCTGAGCGAAGCAAGGCAAAATTATCTTGAGCTATGCGGCGATAATGCACTAGAATATGCTTGGACCTCAACTCACTTAGGCATAATACTCAACGAGCTTGGTGAAACTGCTCAAGGAAACCAGATACTGGAGGAATCTATCCGCATATATCAAAAGCACTATTCACCAAATCACCAGACTATTTCCTGGGCTAAAAAATATATCAAGAAAATCTAAGTAATTTATACCTAGTATGGCATGTAAGTAATTTTACTCTATATACTAGTTTATAATTTTTAATAATAATCTATTTAGTACCTGCGGAAATTGGGATTAGGGATCCTGCAGGTTAAGGATGGTTGTTATGGTGGAGTCACTAGGAGCATAATTACCCCCCTTATGGTAGAGTCTATATTTAGACTCTACCTTTTTAAAGCCTCGCATTTCTTGCTATTCTAGCAGTTAATTACTTAGTGCCAAATATTCTATCACCCGCATCTCCAAGACCTGGAACTATATATGCATGATCATTGAGCTTTTTATCAAGGGATGCAACATATATTTGAATTGTAGGATGAGAAGATTCAAATTTTGCAACCCCTTCTGGAGCCACAACTAAAGCCATAAATACTATTTGCTCAGGGCGCACACCAGACGAAAGTAATTTTTGTACAGCATATATTGCTGTATTGCCCGTAGCCAGCATAGGGTCTACTACTATAAATAATTGATCATCAATTGGTGGAATCTTGAAATAATATTCCACAGCTGTTTTAGTTTGAGGATCCCTATAAAGTCCAATATGCGCAACTGCCGCATCAGGAATCAGTGCCTCCACGCCTTCTGCCATACCAAGGCCTGCTCTTAAAATCGGAACAATAACTACTTTTTGTTTCAACTGAGCCCCAACCATACTTGCAACTGGGGTTTCGATATTGATATCTTCAGTCTCCATTGATTTTGTGACCTCAAAACTCATCAGCATTGCTATCTCTCTTAAGGCTTTTCTGAATTCAAAAGTTTTTGTATCTTTTTTTCTCATCAATGTAAGTCTATCCTCAATTAATGGGTGATTTATTATATGCAGATTTTTGAAATTCCTATTATTTGGGGGATTTGAAGGTTCTGTGGCAAAAACCTTATTACAAGAAATAATAGATAATAATAGAACAAATATATTAAAATAATGTCTCATTGTAGTCTCCTTAGTAAACGTGATTAATTTTAACATGGTTAACTTTTTTGTAAAAAAGCACTAAGAATTTACCATAGATCTAGCTCCAGTCAATAGCAAATCTTTCTTATATAGCTACTCCCGGCATCTGAATATCAATTGACCTTAGAACCTTTTATCTTGGGACTACAAATCTTCCCAAATAGCTTGCATCAGAGAGAAAAAAGCAAAGAAACATAACGGAGTCAGAATATAATAACCTACAAATTGTAAGAAGAAGACTTTAACACTCATAATTGCAAAAAAAGCGAAGATAAAGGTAATGATAGCGTTTTTCTTGACAAAATTCCCCTTTTCTTTTGCAATAGAAGCATAAATAATACCAGCTATGGACAAAGCTATAACATAGTTTATTACAGTTGAAAACAAATTAAAATTGCCATTGCTCGAATAAGTAGAAAAAAGACTATACAGCCAAGAAAAAGCTGCAAGGCCAATAATCCCTATTTTATACGGCAGATTCAGCAATTTATTGACCCCGCATATTAGTATATTAGATTTATCTTTTTTACTCATAAATATCTCCATTTCAGTATAATTATAAAGCTGGTAGAATGTTTCACAACTAGACCAACACTTGAACCACTGATATCAGTGCTTGTAAGAGGTTTCAATTAGATTCTATATTTAGAATAGAAAATTTTTATTATAAGCAGCATTATGTGATATTTTAAACCATCCCTTATGGCGTGGCAGCCTGTTAGTATGCACCCTAAAACTATATCATCTTGCTATTATAAAAAAATACATATCTATCAGTCCCGTTACAAATAGGTTTGGATGATAATAAATTGTCTTAATATCCTATTATATGACTCCAAGTTCTTTTAAAACAAACTTTGCTCTTGTAGCCTCCACAACATTAGTAGCTTTAGGGTTAGCAAAGGAAATGAGAGACTTCCACAAAGCCCATCCTTTAGCTCTATCCCATACATCTTTCTTCATATCCATCTTGATTATAAATTCCTCCCTGACATCAGCTGTGAATATATTATATGCCACTGCTAAGTCGCAAGCAGGATCGCCCGCAGCAATCATCCCAAAATCTATTATCGCCTTGATTTGGCCCTCTTCTAATAAAATATTCCCTAAGCTTAAATCACCATGTATCCAAAGAGGAGAATCATGATATTGAGAAGCAATAGATTTCTCCCAAATCTGCATTGCCTTCCTATAATCTATCTTACCTTTTAAAGCGGAGATTGATGCTATAATTTCGGTATCATATATTCTCAAATCTCCCCCTCTGTAGAAATTATGTATAGAAGGAGCTGGAGCATTATCTATATTAATCTTATGTAGATCCTTGATAAAAGTAACTAGATCATCCGCAAACTTCTCCCCATCTATATTTTTGCTCTCAAAAACAGTATCTCCCTCTATCCAATTATAAATTGCCCATTTAAAGGGATAAGCAGGGCTAGGTTTTCCCCTTCCCAGCGGTTGGGGAATCTTAAAAGGAAGGTGATTAGCTAATTTGGGAAGCCAATGGAATGTTGTATCAATCTGAATCTCATACTTTTTAGCTATTGGCATTTTGATGAGCTTATCATCCCCTAGGCGAAAAACTTTATTATCCCAACCACCAATTTTAATATCTGTAATTTCTAAGTCCTTAAATTGAGGGAATTGTTCCTCAAGCATATTTTTAGCTAATTGTTTGGTTATTGAAATCATACCTCAATCCTATAAATAATTTACACTCCTATAATTTGCGCAATATAGAAGTGACTATTCCTAGAATTACTAAATCACTACCATCTTCAACAATAATATCTGAATAATCTGGATTCTCCGCCTGAAGCAAAACACGCCCATCCTTATTACGAAATCGCTTAACTGTTAAATGCCCATCAATAGATGCAACTACTATCTTACCACAAGCAGGATCCATCACCTTATCAACAACTAAAATATCCCCAGAAGAAATACCTGCTTCAATCATAGAATCACCACTTGCTCTAACTAAGAAGGTAGATGCCGGATCTGAAATAAGGTATTTACTTAGATCTATCCTCTCTTCGATATCCTCATCCGCTGGAAGGGCCATGCCGGCAGACACACTAGAAGCGTATAATGGAATTTCATACCCCCTTGCACGAATAAAATCCTCTATATCACTCAGCATATTTTCTGGAACTCGCATAGGCTTAGTTCTCTGCCCATATTTACCTTGCCCCTTGGGCCTTCCAGCCCCTCTTCTTGCACCACCCCAAGACATTTATTACTCCGTTATTTGATATAAATTTAGAATAATGTACAATTTTCAACTTGTCAAATTAAATATTGCTGTTATCATAATAGATATAAGTTTTAGTTTAAAAATATTTGGATCAATTATGAAGAAAAAACAATATATAGAAGACGATTTTATGGAATTTATTGCACTTGCAAGCCTGTCATTTGTAATGATATTAGGACTCCTATACATTGCATATTAGCTAACCCATACTATGCAAATAAAGACTCTAGCTTATCTTGGGCAAAGCAATTGTAGTAAATCTAGAAGAGAAAAATATCAGCACACACTCTGCACTAGGAGTGTATGTATACGCACCTATAAGACAAGTAATTCGATCATGTTTGTTTAGCCATCAAGATTCTCTCAGTTTAAATAAGCGTAAAGCAGCGCACCATTCTTTTTTAACCACAATCTTGAGCTTTTGTAATCATCATCCATAGACTGAACTAAATTCCAAAAATCTTTTGAATGATTCATATGAACAAGATGACACATTTCATGTATTATAAGATAATGTAGCACATTTTGTGGCGCAAAAATCATTCTCCAATGGAAGGACAAAACTCCTTTGCTGGAGCAAGAGCCCCATTTGGTTTTATTATTCATAATCCTGATCTTAGAATATGATAGATTATAATTCTCTGCTATATCTAGAACTATATTTTTGATTTCCACAAGTAATTTGTCTTTTAAAAACTTTATAAGAGTCTTATTGTGGTGGTTCTCGGTTGAGTAAACCTTGATATGGGCATCACCCAATTCAACTTTATAATGATCTGCACAGATATGCTCTATTTTATATTTCTTACCTAAAATAGAAATTATATTCGGATCAATAGAATTATCACGATCCAAAATATGTATTTTCTTTCTAATCCATGATTCTTTTTTAAGAAGAAGTTTTCTGCCAAATTCTATGTCCTGATTGGGCATTACCAATTCCACAGAACTTCCTATAATTCTAATCGAGATATTCCTAGCCCTATTACTTTGCCTAACCTTAGCTGTAATAGGGTCCCCTAAACTATCAAGAATCACATCCGGGAAAATAATTTTCTTTCGTCTCCTTCCATGAAACAATGTATCAATCATATTGTTCAGGAAATATCTTGAGATGGAAATTTTTCAAATAGATATGCAAGGATTATGACTATCACAAAAATACCCAATGCTAAATATGCTAAAGGCATAATTGATCCATCAAAAAATATAGCACTAACCCCTACTATCAATCCAATAGACAGATGCCTTAAAGCATTGCTAAGACCAGATGCAACACCTTTTAAATCTGGGAATATCCCAACTGCTTCCACACAATATATCACCATTGCTAAAGTGCCTCCCACAGTATACAAAGACATTGTAGCACATATATAAATTGGGGCTAAGTTTAATTTGGCCACTACAAGCAGTAGCAAAATGCCAAACAAAGATATGAGCAATCCTATAAACTTTGTAATTCTAGTACCAAATTTGCCAATCATCCATACACTAAAAATAGAAGTCAAAGCAAAAGACCCCATTATCATCGATTGATACCATCCATAAACTTCTTGCGCAATGCCTAAATAATCAATCAAAAGAATAGATAAATTAGCAATGAAGACCAATATGATCGCAAACATTAGATATCCAACCAGGTTACCTGATACATAATGAATATTGCCAAACATTTTGATCAAGTCTTTCAAAATGCTTTTAACAAGGAATTTCTTCATTTTGTTCTTAGCCAAAGATTCTTCTATAAAAATCACACTTCCTATAAAACATATACTCGCAAGTATTGCTACTAATAGAAAATTAAATCTCCATCCATAATAAATCACCAAAATCGACCCAAGCATAGGAGATGCGGCCATTATGGCAGCAATAAATATATTTAAAATACCGCAAATCTGGCTGACTCTTTTTGTGCTATATTTATCCATTAACATAGCAAAGGCGGCAACCATTGGCGCAGACGCGCCTAAACCTTGCATAAATCTTGAAACTATAAATAAGTTGTAATCGTCAAAATAAACACATCCCCAACTAGATAATGCAAAGAGAAAAAGCCCTAATCTCAAAGTAATTAATCTCCCGAAAGAATCAGAAAAGGGGCCAAAGATAAGACTTCCAATGCAAATACCTATAAAATTATAAATTATTACATATTGAATCCTGGAATCATCCACAAGAAAATAATCTTTCATCACAGGAAAAGCAGGCACATAAATATCCGTTTCCATACAGACAGTGCTATACATTAGCACTATCATTACACCAAGAATGAATTCGTATCTTTTTGTCATAAGTACTATACTACACTATATTGAGGTATTGTATGTAGTATATTTATACTGACATTTTTTTCAACTTTTCTTTCCTACTCTCAAGGTAAGTCATCAGATAAGTAGCCATAATAATAATTACTGAACCTATCATAGTAAAGAAATCTGGTACTTCTAAAAACATCACAAAGCCTATAGCTACTGCAAAAACCATCCTAGTATATTCAAACGGGGCTATAAAAGTGGGAGAGGAGATTTTCAGAGCATTCAGTAGAGAAAATTGTGCCGAGACACCTAGAAGACCTGTTAGAGCAAGAAAGATCCAATCTATGCCTTGAAGCATATTAGCCCCCTCACCGCCTGACACAAGTGCTGAGACAATCACTATCCCTGCATTCGAATATAGCATCATAGTTATTGTAGAATCTGTCCTAGATAATATCTTTGCGGTAATAATAGCCAGGGCAGCTAAAATATTAGCCATCAAAGATGTGATAATAGCTATGTCTAAAAGGTAAGTAGTGGGCCTAATCACCACTAAAACCCCTACATATCCTAGAAAGACTAAAAGCCACCTCATCTTCCCTACATGGTCTCTTAGGATTGCCCAAGATAAAGTAGTCGTAAAAATCGCACCTGACATGCCTATGGAAGTTGCAAAAGCCACAGGCAAGTTTCTATAAGTATAATATGTACATAGCATAGCAGCAACTGCTAAAAAAGCTCTCAAGATATGTAGATGTATTTTACTAGTCCTGAAGATAGCCAAATTATTTTTTAAAAAAAATGGAAGGAAAAAAGTAAATCCAAAACAACTTCTTACAAACACTATTAGAGTAGTTGGTACATCTTTACTGATTTTTCTAGCTAAAACCATCGACACACTAAGGGCCAAAGCAGCAAAAGTTGCCAAAACGGCAGCTTTGATTTTAGGATTTGAAATCATTAAGCCCAACCTGGAATTACATATTCTGACATTTATAAACTATAATCTGATAGAATGCAAAAGATTTTGCTATATAATTTAGGCAGCAAATATTTTCTTCTCTATAGATGCAAGGTCTGAATGTATTAAATCCTTATCTATTTCCCTTACAATCTTTTGCTTCAAAGTAGCCTTCATAGATTGTCTTAAATATCCAAGTATCTTAGGAGATGAGGCAAGTATAACCGAATTATATTTACCTTCAGATAATGTATGTTCTATATGCTGCAAAATATTTTTCGCCGAATCTCGACCCTCTAATTCCCTATGGTCAGTATGAGGATCATAAAAACCTCCCATCTCTGAATTTTTGTGGTAGGAACCTTGATGTTTTGAAGGAGTTTTATGTTTTACTAAATCTAGGTCTATATTTTCTATCTGCTTAGTAATCTTAATGCCTTCAGCTTCCATAAGCCTCACATGTTGTTTATCTACTATCGCAATAAGTTTTTTTCCTAAATTGGTATTCATACACCCCTCCATCAATTTGCTTACATCTTCAATGATGAAGGGATTTTATTACTTTGTCCAGTTAAATATTAAAGCCATTCCTCCCCTTCTCCTACTGGCTCACCTAAAACCAAGAGAGAGGATTCTGCTTCTGGTGTATCATAGAAATCCTTATCTCCAGAAAAACTACTAGATCTTGAACTATCACATTCTGATTCAAAACCAGATTCATTACCATCATCTTTTTTTCCATAATGCATATAAAAATCTATGGAGAACATATGACCCGCAGCATCAGAATTTGCCTCATAATGATCTAAAAGCACATCTAACATTTGATCATGAGAATCTTTACTAGTAAGTACATCAAGCATCTTATCAAGTATATCTATAGGCAGCCCTACAAAAAACGCAGGCAGCCCTCCCTCATCCTGAGCAAAATATTTTATTATTATTTTCAAAGCATCATATTGTGAAAAATCACAATCATCTTCACTGATATATTCATAAAGAGATTGCAGATACTCACTATCCCCATTAATACTTGCGCTTTTAAATAAAGACTTAGTCACCTGATTGAAGAGATTGCCATCATTCTCTTGATCACCTTTTTTAATCTCTTCTAAAACATCAACCAATACCGCACCATCAATATCGTAGAAGAAATTATATGCCTTTATATTATCATCCATATCATAAGCATCAAAAATAATGTCTAAAGCATCATATTTTGAATAAGAATCTTGATACCTAACATCATCCAATAAAGAATACAGATATAATAGCACCTCATGAGCATCATGCATACTCGCTGCTTCAAACAAACTTCGAAATGCACATATTGCTTCTGGCTCTACATGATCAGGTATATATTCAGAACCTGTAATACCATCCACAAAAACAAAATTATGCTGCATATAATAGCTGGCAAAATCTATGCCCTCTAAATCCAGTAGAGATAGCATTTCTATATTATTTTTTTCAGCTGCCGCTATTGCAAAATATATTTTTAATTTTTTATCTTTTGATGTAGAAACTTGCTCCCATACTTTGTCAAATCCTTTCTCATCTATGATATCTGAATAAGACTTAGTAGAAGAATATTTATTTTGTAGAAATTCTTCTAATGGTGGAGGTTTTTTTGTAACCTTATTAAGAGCACTAGATGCAAGATCTTTAGCAGCCTGCTCCAAACTTGTCTTTAACCTGTCATTTTTTACTCTAAGTTTTTCTGATTCCTCTACTTCTAATTCTAAACTCTCTGATAGATAGCACAAAGATGCTTTTAGATCTGCTACTCGCTGCTTTAAATCTTGTATTTCTTGTACTGACCTAGCATCAGATGCTTGCCTTGCTTGATCTGCCCAGCCTATACTTGTTCTTGTCTCTAATGTCATAATTGCCCCCAAATTATAAATTATAGCCCCAAGTTAGATTATACATTAAATTAACCTTTAAGTCATTAATTTTTTAATACTTTATTTAAATTTGCGTGAGATGCACATCTATATCATGGTTTGGGTATGTGCTTTTATGGCACAGACATAGTCATTTTATAGAAGATTTGAAAAAAAACTTAAGGAGAAAACGATTTAAAATTTCATAAATAGGCTTGCGAAACTTGAATGGTTTCTAAAACCTTTTCTAAAATTATAATCATAGCCCAAGCCCAACTCTACTTTTTCAGCGCGACTTATATTCAAATACCCGCCTAGATTATAAGTAATCCTATCATGCTTCCCTAAGTCTAATATTGTGGTTTGTATATCGTCATTTACTGCGCCTAAAAGATGCGCTTTCTTTGTTCTTTTTAAAATATAATTCACATTAAAGTGCACTTTAGGCGTGATGTTCAGGGATTTCACTTTCGTATTTCGCTTCAGCCCCATACCGAAACTACTTACTATTTTCTTCCCCCTTCTACCTTCCATTGGTCTTTTCAGAATATATTTATTATCTATATTGATCCTTCTTACATATTCTTTCACATGATACTCATCATAGGAAAAAGCTACTTTTGGAGAAAGAATCACCTTCCCCTTTTTATAGCCATATATTGCCTCTATATGAGCTTTCCACAAATCAGCCCTTGTCTTACCATATGATCTAATTTTTGAATTATGGTGAATTATGTGGTTAATTTTTGCAAAAGCGTAATTAAATCTCGTATTAATCATAAAATTAGGCTTTGGAGAATATTCATAATAAATAGAGGGCACAATAGTACTGACCTCTTCTGTATCATTATCCAATTCTTTTGAGCTTGCTTTGGAATTAAATTTCCCCAATGCAAAGCCTAGCACAGATTTCTCTGAGAAATCCCTATCTGCACCTATAATAAACCCTCTTTGCCGCACATTATAACCAGGCTCATCTCCTATAGTTTTTTGGTCTGTATAGGAATAAGAGCCTTTTAGCCACAAACCTTTTTCGGCTACAAAATCATCACCAGCAGCAACGCCAAGAGGGACTCGCATCACATCAAGTCTTTGAGCTACAACATGTTCCGTACTGTTGATTAGCAACCTCATGGCAGCACTACTCCCAAAGCCATTAATAGATAAATTCCCATTGCCTTTTGATTTAGACGGTAAATAATGCATCAGATTTCTTAACACCACCTCTGGCTTCTTTTCGACAGAACAATTAAAGCAAGTAGCAGCTTCAAGCTGATCTAGGGATATATCACCATTTGCAAAAGCTAAATATTTCTCTTCTTCTCGAGTAAATTGATTGCCTAAAGTATCGTTTCTATATGCAAAACTACTATTATCCTTCTGCAGGGAAGGCTTTGTAGTTGCAGGAACTGGGGCTACAGAAGATGTCACTGGCTTACCTTTTGAAATTACCTGAGATACTACCGGAATATTCTTTGCCTTAGATAATTTCGTAGGTACTGGTGCTACAGAAGATGTTACTGCCTTCCCAGATGATCTTACTTGTGATACTTGAGGCAAAGGCTTGGCTTCAGACAGCTTTGTAGATACTGGTGCTACAGAAGATGTGGCTGGTTTGCCAGATGATCTTGCCGGAACAATTTGAGGCAAGGACTTAGTCTCAGACAACTTTGCAGATCCTGGTTCTACATTAGAGACCTTAGCCTTCCCGCTAGATCTTGCCGGAACAATTTGAGGCAAAGGCTTGGCCTCAGACAGCTTTGTAGATACTGGAACTGCATTGGAGACCTTAGCCTTACCAGATGATATTACCTGTGAAACTTGATGTAAAGGTTTGGCCTCAGACAGTTTTGTAGGAACTGAAGCTACATTGGAGACCTTAGCCTTCCCAGATGATATTACTTGCGATACTTGAGGCAAGGGATTAACCTTAGATAATTGTAATGCAGATGGTAGCACAGAAGATGTTGCTACCTTACCTTTTGAAAACACCTGCCCCACTTGAGGTAAGGACTTAGCCTCAGACAGCTTTGTAGGTGCTGGAACTACAGAAGATGTTACGGGCTTTGTGCTAGATCTTGCCTGTGAAATTTGAGGTAAGGGCTTGGACTCAGACAGCTTTGTAGGCACTGAAATTACATTGGAGACCTTAGCCTTCCCAGATGATATTACTTGCGATACTTGAGGCAAGGGATTAGTTTTAGAGAGCATCATTGGAGATGCAACTACAGAAGAAGTTGCTGCCTTTGTGCTAGATATTACCTGTGATACTTGCGGTAAGGGCTTGGCCTGAGACAACTTTACAGGTACTGAAGCTACAGAAGATGTGACTGGCTTACTTTTCGAAATCGCCTGCCCTACTTGAGGTACAGACTTTGCCTTAGATAATTTCGTAGGACCAGGAACTACATTGGAGACCTTAGCTTTCCCAGATGATATTACTTGCGATACTTGAGGCAAGGGATTAGCCTTAGATAATTGTAATGCAGGTGGTAGCACAGAAGATGTTACTGCCTTACCAGATGATCTTGCCTGTGATACTGCTGGAATATTCTTTAACTGAGATAACTTTGCAGGTATTGGAGCCACATTAGAGACCTTAACCTTCCCGCTAGATCTTGCCGGAACAATTTGAGGCAAGGGCTTAGTTTTAGATAATTTCGTAAGAACTGAAGCTACATTAGAGACCTTAGCCTTACCAGACGATATTGCTGGAGATAGTTGAGGCAACTTTACAGACTTAGATAATTGTAACGCCACTGGAGATGCAGAAGTATCCAGATCCCCTTGAGTTGATGATGCATCAAAGGCTAAGATATTCACCCCACCTTTATGTAGTATCATCTCCCTTGCCTCTGGAATTTCAGCAATCATAGGATCCGAATCAGGCCATATAATGCTTGAATCGTCACCATTCCCAACATTAGGTAATCTATGTTGCCATCCAAAAGCATTATCCTCCTCCTCCTGCTCAAGAATATGGAGGTTTTTAGCATTAAGTTTGTATGGACTGGAATCACCAAAATTATCTGTACTGCCCATAGAAATTTCTGAAACATCCTGGCCGGACGTATCAAACCCCCCTTGAATCGATGATGCATCAAGTGCTGATATATCCACTCCACCTTTATGGACTACTATGCCCTGTGCAACTGGTGGCGGTGGCGCTGAATCGTCTGATGCTTGTGGCACATCTACATCTTTAGAAAAGCTGCGGTTCAAATGCCTCTTAGGAGTACTTGTTGGACCAACGGCATTTGATATGTTACCTAGCGCAGCTCTTGCCCTTGGGGGAGAGTTTGGAGTGCTTGGCAAATCTTTATGTGAAGTTGCAAAAGCGCCAAAAGACTGAACCATTATCAAGATCGCTGATATGACAAAAAATTTAGCTCTTCTTTTTTTCATCTCCAAACTCCAAAAACTCCTTAAAAGAGAGTTAGCTTAAAAAACTCATATCTAAATCCAGCCCCAGAGCAGGTAAATCAAAATCTGCAGCTACAAAAAGAATATTTGGGTTAAGAGATGCATCCGTACTTTGAGCAGGATGAGCAGCTTGCAAGTCGCCTAAAGCAGCTTTTACAAGCTGTGGAGCTTCTTGCTGCAGCTCTAGCAGAGCCGTCATCCCGATTTTTCCTTGATTGGAGTTAGCTGCCTTATCTGCTTTAAAATTCTCTCTGCATTTTTCAGCAGCAGAATCTATCTGGGTGTAAAATTGCTGATCTGGAAGATAAGTATCATACAGATCCTTCATCTCCTTAACTAAAGCATGATTCTTTCTCACCAATGCTGATAAGCCCAATGATAAAGTAAGATTTCGAACAAGAGTTATATCCATAGGAGCTTTCATATCCAAAACAAATTTGCCAGGTTGAAGTAGAGTATAAGCCTGCGTTAAAGCGTCCATTTTTGCCTTCCCAAATTCAAGGTTCTGTGCAAGAAATAGAAAATTTTGACATGCATCTTTAGATGCTTCACCTAGATCAAAATTATCCTGCACCTCTTTTAAGTCAGTCAAAGCAGCACTTAGCTGCCCTTGATCCGTAGAGTCTGCAACTTGAATATCTGTCAATCCTGCTTTCAAAAGTTTCTGCGCATTTTCGATATCCTCTTTTTTAACAACATCTTTTGCTATATCTATGTATTGATTTCCATCATGCGTCTCTGTCAATATAGATGCAAGCAAAGCATCTACTTCCTTTGCTGAATCAATAACACTTTTTGACAAATAGTCTCTATGTTCCTGAATTGCGTCTATTACTATAGCCGCCATATTCTGCTTAGATGAACAAATATGTTCTATGCAATTTTTAGTATCAGATGTATCTTCGGCAATACCTTTTTTAGCAAATGCTATCACTGTCTGGTATGCTTTAAGCTTTTGCTCAAACGAAGCCTGGTCAGTGACTCTGATGGCTTTTGCTTGGCTATAATTGTTTGCCGCATAATATAATTGTGTCATAATTTTTACTCCTTAAATTTAAATTAACAACTTACTAGCTCAAGCAGTAGCTTGAGCATCATCGCCAAGTAGATCTGCTACTTCTTGACAAAATTCTGCTATCCCACCTTGCAGATCTGACATAGTTGACAAATGACTCATTACAGTCATCTGACTATCAGTATCACTGCATGATGCTATTGCCGAAAATGCTTTTCCATAATATGATCCATCGGGAAATAATTTAGCATATTCTTGTGTCAAAGATGTCTCAAATTCTCTTACTTGATTTAAAGCCCCTTCTAGCCTTTGCTCCATTTCTGTTTTACCCTCTGACGAAATAAGGAACTCGAATTGCTCAGCTACTTGATCAACGCTCCTGATAGATTTTAGAGTTTTGTTTAGTTGTTGACTTTGAGGATCAGTATCAGATACTGCATCATCCACAACTGGCATATGGAACTTGCCTACCTTTAGCAACCTTATAGCTCCCTCAGACAAACGCTGAGCCTTACTAATGCTTGTCTGGAGTATTTTTGTTGCTAATGCAGAAATCTCATGCGAATTTTTCGCCTCTCGGCCTGTGACCAAATTAAACCAGGAGTTTATAGTAGCAAGCTTTACCTCCTGTGATGTATCACCCTTAAGCTTTGTATAGTGTTCATCAGTTACTCTAATATAATTAAGCATAGTATATAAATCATTCAAATAGTAATTTAGTAGAGTATATTTCCCAGCACCATTCGTATTACCCTTATCTCCAGCTTGCTTTAAAACATCACAACCTGATTCTAAATACTTCTCTACTACATGAATATCTGCATATTTCCGCCCTAGATTCAATATATTCCACCAAAAATCATTTGATTGCTCAACTGGCATACGGCCTAAGAACACCTCAAGTAAAGCATCAAACACATCAGACTTATGAAGCTTAATAGGTGGGTTAAAAACACTATAAGAGCTAGAATTATGCTCCCCTTCTTCAAGCCCTATTGTAAGAGATATTGCAGCCCAATCAGGAAGATTATGCAAAGTAGCCATATCAATTATCGTAACGTCCCTACCTTTGATATTTTCAAGGCTAGTCCCTCCTGATTCTTTCAATAAGGATTCTATGAAATTCTGATACGAGGTAGCGAAAGCCACTCCCTTTACTGCTTTCCTCGCGCAATATTTAAACATTGTATCTCTTAAGTCATGAGGGCCTTCCTTAATACTTGCATCCAATGCCATAATAAAAAAGACTATATTATCAGCCCCCTCTTTCCCCAAAGCTAGCTTCGCGCTTTGAACCATAGCTTTTCTTGTGGCATCTTCAGATGTTAGATATGCCTTTTTAATAGCCCCCGCTAGCTCAGTAGCTGTTTGAAGTTTTGTTTTCTTCGCTTTTGGCTTTGATTTTGCTGGAGCTTGCTGGTCATTAGTTGTATCGCGCAGTGCTACTGGAATATCGTGGGCAGAAGCCTTGCTTGACTCTTCTTGAACTGGCACCACTACTTTGCTTGCTGGCACTTCTGGCTGAGCATGAGGCAAAGCCTTGCTTCCTTCTCTATAATTTCCTCTTAAGAAAAACTCACCTATTTTAACACCTATATCATCCCAATTAAAGGTAGATTCTGCATCAGGGTCACCAAGGCCTTTTTCTACAGCTACATTTTTATAAGTATCTGATAATGCTAGGCCGGGAAATAGCGCACCTAATGTTAGTTTAGCTCCATTGCCAGTAAGATAATATGAGACAACTTGACTATAAAGATGCTGCAATAAGTTGGTATCAAACGCAGCATCCTCTACAGCGCCTTTAAACCCTGTTATTGCAGCTATTTCTTCTTTGCTTAGCTTCCAATAAGCATTGCTGTAGTTCAGCACAACAGACACTTTACCTAAAACAGCAATCATTTTGCGATCTAGCGCAGTAGCATATAACATCCAATCATTCCTTAAAAATATGCTCGTTACTGTATTGCACAGAGTCTTATCAGCTTGTAGCTTCGCTACCTCACTAGGCACTTCTTCTGATTCCTCCCCTAAGCTTTGCTCCATTGTAGTATCAGCTCGAGCCTTGAGGATATCTTTGAAATTCCCTACCAAAGTACTAACCAGCCCTTGTGCTAATGAATCGGCCCACTTTGCCTTGTATGCCAATAATTTGCCCAATATTGCAGAATAATCAACTATACTACCGCTTTTTAGTGCTAATTCAAAGGCAGTATTGCCTGCTGGATTTTCTTTCAATTGAAACTGATAGAAGGCTCTATCAGAACTCGCCCCTTGATACTCTTGCCCCTCTCTTTGAACCGCCGCGCTTATATTTTGAAACCAAGGAAGCACTTTTGGTAAAATACCTTTTTTAGCAGCTAGGTGAAAAAAACTATTTCCTTCTCCGTCAAGCTTAAAGATTCCTGCAGGAGAGTGACTACCACCAAAGAATCCCCATGACTTGACCCCATTCAGAATAATGCTTCTTATGTTATTAAAATCCGGGTTTGACTTACCCAGCTCAGACACTAACTTCTTGTGCATGATATTTCCTAAATTCAATTAACTCCGACTACAAAATTATATTACTAATTTTTGTTTGTCAATATCTCTTTTCTTTGAATACAAATCAGGGGCTTTATTGAGATGCGTTAATAGTTCGAATAGAGATTGCAAAATATGGAATTGCAGAACTTATGACGCAAGGTAGACGAACATCAGTATCAGTGTTGCAGGTTTGTTTTATTAATCTTTTACAACAAACTCCTCATCGCTGTGGCATTAAAGATACAGACCAGATTTTATTTGTCAACATCATTTAGAATATAGAAATAAATATATTCGTTTTTCACAAGTTAACATTAATAAAGGCTTTTTCTTAAAGAACATCCTTAATATAGGCTACTTATGCCGGAGAAAACCTACAAATGGTCACAATGCTTACTAAAGTAATAATTTATTGACAGAAATTCAATAAGATAGTAATTTCTTTTGGAAAGCATAAATAGGCATTATGAGCTATTCTGATTCTACAAGAATTCGCCCTCAAGACACTGATGGTAAAATCATGATTGGTCCCGACTCAATCTTCATTCTTGAAAAACATGCAAATAATTATAATTTAATTATAGAATTCCCTGATGGCAAGACAGAAAAATATATATTCAAAGCAGATACAGAATATGTAATAAAATATAATAAAGATCAAACAAACAATGATGCGAGGCATCTGATTGGCATCACGCAGCACATTACTACAGAATTTGTATAAGATTAATTTAAGGAGAGCGTAGCTCAAGGTAAAACTGAATTCGTGACTATGGAGTTTGAATCTAGGAGTTTAGCCACTAATCCAAGTTTAAGATCTGATACATAACAATTTGGAGATTTAATGCTTATCTAAACCTTAAACTACGCTTTCTAGCCATTTGCATGAATTTTACAAATGATTAAATTTATGTTTACACTGTTTAATACAAAATGTCAAGGTGAAATTGTAAATTTTTATAAATTTTTGGTATTGCTTGTATCTTTTGCCGCATCGAGCCTCATCACAATTCTCTTAAAAGAAGCATGAGTGATTTTTCCTTTTGTTTTTCAATTTTTAGTTTATCATAAGCCTAAAAACTCTATGGTCAGTCATTATATAAGGGGTGGGCAGATTTTCTTGCATAAAATCCGCATGTTTGCCCAAGTATGGTACAAGAACTTATTATTCGCTACTATTTTAGCCTCAATCGTAGCTTTTTATATTCATCATCAGAAATTTAGTATCATAGAATTTCATTCAACAAAAACTTATGCGAAAGCCTTACTGACTTCAAAAATCGATTTAATGTTCCAAAAAGAAACAGCTACAAATATTGCAGCCTATTCTCAATATGGAATTTATGCTAAAAATATTCCAAACCATAAAATCCTCTCACATCCGTTTTTTAAAAGAAAATTTCAAGCTACAATCAATATATTGTATACAGCCTTCATAGACTTTCTTTATATCTTTTTGTTATTCTACTGCCTATTAATCACTATCTGGCACTTATTTGGGAAATTTGCAAGCCGTATCAATATCATTGAAGGAAGAAATATATTAAAGGATACAGAGGTCAATAAAATCCTCAAAAGGGAGAAAATGAAATCAATCTTTCAGTTAGGGACAATGCATCTAGTAAAAAATTCTGAGAGCTCACATATTTTATTTACTGGTACAACAGGCACTGGGAAAACAAGCGGTATAAAGCAGTTGATCCATCAAATTAGAAAGGTAAATAATAGAGCCATAATAATTGATTATAATGGGCAATTTTCACAAGAATTTTATCAAGAAGGTGATTATATTATTGGTACTAAGGATTATTGCTGGGATTTGCTTGAAGACATCAGGGATCCTGACAATTTATCAAATGTGGCCAATGCTATCTTTGATGGGAAGGGAGGTAATTACGATGAAATGTGGAATAACGCTTCTAAAAGCTTCTTCACTGATTGTGCAAATATTACCTTGCAAAAGCAAGGCGCAGGTGCTGACGATTTATACAATATGCTTGCAAAAATCCCCCTAAAAAAACTACATCAAATGCTCAAAGGATGTGCATCCCACTCAATGCTAGATCCTAGCAATGAAAAAACCGCTCTATCTATTAGAACCAATACAATCGCCTACCTAGATTGGTTAAAACAGATCAAATCTACTCTCAACAAAATATCTTTAGTCAATTGGATCAAAGCAGCCAACCCTGAAGATGGAAGATGGCTCTTTTTAAAATCTACTCCCAAAGAAAGATCAAGCCTAAGGAGCCTGTATGCTATAATGCTCGATTTAATCATCAACCAAATTATGGAACTAGGAGAAAATCCCCACAGAAGAATATGGATGATAATTGATGAACTACCATCACTTAAAAAAATCCCCTCACTTGAAACGGCCCTTTTTGAATTTAGAAAATATGGAGGATGTATTGTCTCCTCAGCGCAATCCCTGCACCAATTATTTGATATTTATGGATCCTCGAAAGCCTATGCAATGATCGATCAGTTCAATACAAAATTTGTCTTTAGAAGTGATGAATATAATTTTGCTAATTATTTATGCAAGGGGCTCGGGGATTTAAAATATATTGAAAAAAGTGAAAATTACTCTTATGGCTCACATGAAATCAGGGATGGTGTCAATATATCATCCATCGAAAAATCCAAAGCATTAATTACACCAAAAGATATTGCCAATCTAGACAATTTTGAATGTTATTCCATTTTGCCCTACAGTAAGGTAAAAATAGCCAAAATCAAGATCAGATAATGGAATATCTGGCATAATACACCACACCTTATATCTTGAGCAAATATATACTTTGCGAAATTAGAAAAAAACCCCTCTATCTATCAATCCCCTTGATAATATTGGTAGGTTTAATTTCTATATCTCTGTCTCGATGCAAAGCAATATCAGACCCAACATATGCCTTATTTACCTGGCTCTGGAAGAATTTGGCAGAACAAATTTCTATATAGGCTTTATTAGCTACATAAACCATATCGTTTTTTTGATGCATTTCTGCCCTGAGCATAATATTTCTTAGCTGCTTGGACAACAAATCCTTTTGACTATTGAGCAAAAACCCATTCTGGTTTTTTTGAAGAAAAAATATGTCTCTTAGAATTATAGAATAAAGCTCTTCCTTACCGCTCGCTATACTATATTTAGCCAAGTATGGTACATGGTCAGAAAAATTCTGGATTGTTGCTATATATTTTTCCTCAAGCCTGTGAATGAGACTTGCCTTATCCTCCGCTTCAATTGTAATATTTTGACTAACCGCAACAGATACAAGAATATTCTTATAAAATTCGTTTCTTTGAGTTAGAAATTCATGATTATTGGCAATCTCTCCTTTGGACTGCATTAATTCGATATATTTCTTACTACCATCTGAATCCAAAATATTATAAATTCTTTCCTCAAAAAGAGCCTTTTCCTTAACCTGTTCTGCCCCAAGCTCTAAACCTAAAAGCTTATGCTGCCAATAAATTCTATTTTCTTTATCCGTTACAAAAGAAATCTTTTTTGCACTGCCTAGATTTTCTTTAGCTGAGCACAATATGCTGCCATATTGTATATCTTTTATAGTATCAGGCTTTCGATCCGCAAGATCCCATTTGTGCGGGAAGACGTCACTAAAAGATCTATCACCTATAGTAAAATATTCAGGGTTTATACATACTAAATTGCCTCTGCCTAGCATATTCTTTATATTCACAGCAATCTTTTGGGCAGCTTTCTTACCCGCATCATCATTATCTGGCCAAATATACACTTCTCTATCTTTTAAAATCTCCCAATTCACTTTATCAACGCTGCCTACTCCCCCTAACCAAGAAATAACCTTGAAATTAGGCAAAAATTTTGAGGCAATATCTGCTGTTTTTTCTCCTTCCACTATAAGGACAGGCTCCGTATTATTAGCAAGCTTCTCCATGCCATATATAGGCTTATACCCTTCTTGTTTGCTAAAATCCTTTGCCATCCAGGCCTCTTTTTTTTTCAGCCTGCAATAAGCGAAAGGAATCACCTTTTTCTTATCTTGCATGCAGATCCTTACGCTATAGCCTAGTAAATTACCTTGTAAATCTTGGTATTTATATATTCCATCTAGACTCCCCTCACCTATATGATATCTACAATCCTCAGGAGGATTAAACTTTTTTGCATAAGTAGGGATTTTATCATATGGCTCCCATGCTATAGTCCTTTTCATTTTACGCTTTTTAAACCCTAAAATAGGACGAGATTGACTATTAAATGCCCTCTCTCCAGCATTTAGCTTTAAAAAAGTATCAATATTCCCCCCCTCGGAAGTACTAAACCTATACCATAAGCCATTTTTAAGATTCATAGTAAGTGAGCCAGATATTATTTGAGAATTCTTTATATGAATTTTCCCATCTGGGTTGATCTTAGGGGCATATTTCCTAAAAATAGACTCAATGTCCTGAGGCAGATAATCTCTCTTTTGAAAATCACTCTTATCACTGCCTCTCCTCTTCAAAAGATTGAAATTTCTTCTATATAGTAGTAACCTATCCTGAATTTCACTCTTATTTAGGAAGTAATTGAGCTCATCACATAAAATCTCTTGATCCTTAGTTTGATAAAAATCTGCAATATCCGATATAAATTCTAAAGCCTCTTTTGGCATCAACTTACTCCTGAGAGCTCTTAATTCAAGATTAAGGTTTATGAGTTTGTCTGATGTGTTAGCTAAGAGCCCCTTATCCTCAAGCAAACTCTTACATTCCATATATTCTGATATTCTACTAGGCAATTTGAAAAAGTTTGAAACTGCTTTATATCTTATACTAGAAAAAGGCATATATTGCCCCCAACCTACCCCCTTGAATTTTCCCAGTTTTGACAAGTGATGATATTGAGACCAATTGCCCTCCTTGGAGATCTTATTATATAATAATGATAATTCCTCTGCTATCTGCTGAGTATCAGACTCATATATCTGGCTTAAAAATGCTGGGAATGATTTTTCTACATATATTTTAGCTTGCAGCTTCTGAAGCTTAAAATCACATTCCGACTCTTTCTGCAAGGCAATCTGGTTTTCTAACTCTATAATCAGTCGCTCATTTTGGTGCTGATAATTCCAAACCCCTTGAATGCTTTTATGTATTTTACCTATAATTACATTATTATCTTCTCGAAACAAATCCCCCTTTGGCATATTATAAAATGCCTCCAGATGACCCACTAAAGCCTGAAAAGCATTGGTGTATATATTCTGGTATATATGTGAGAATTTATAGGGCCTTTTACCTGCGTGACAATATATAATCTCTGGAGAAATATTGCAAAGAGCAAGCTTTTGCCTATAATGTTCAAAATCTGCAGATATCTTCTCAGCAAAAATTCTTCTTCTAGATAATGACTTCTTCATTTCAGCAAAATAATTGCTCTGATTGTCAAACCTAGCCCTTGAATATGCCAGTTTAGATAAGTATTGTTGCTCATCGAGATAATTATCCACTATATCTTCTGTAGCGGTACAAAGTGCTCTATAATCCTCCTCAAATAAAATGTTGTCAGTTGAATTAATAATAGACAATATGCTGTTTTTCCTTGAGACTCCAATAGAGGCATCATAATCTATTCTACCTGAATATACTTTCCCCCAATGCTCCCTCAACATATTGTCAGAGCAATATATGTGCAAATCTTCTCTATGACGGCTTGCTAAAACATTAAAGCTCCTATAATTCACATTATGATCAAAAAGACAATATGTGTAATCACTTGTAAGGCCTTGAGCTTTATGAATTGTTGAAGCATATCCAAGATCAAAATGATTAAACAACCTATTATCAAAATGCACATACCTGCTTAACTTTATTCCTAAACAATTTATCTTGCGGTCAAGCTTGATTCTTACCCTATTTCCAGTAATGGAGCGAATCTCACCTCTGTCATTATTAAATACGCCTAACTTAGCATCGTTCCGGGTAAAAATCACTCTATCTCCTACCGAAAAATTACATTCAATCAAGGTATTTTCTTGGGTGATCTTGAGCAAGTAATCTTTACTCCCTAAATAACCAGAATCTCTAAGATTTTGCCTTATTGAGCGATTCAGCTGAAACACACTTCGTCTACTGGAAGCCAATGCTAATATTGTTTTTCCCTCACCCAATAAAAAGCTTTGGGCATAATCAGAAGATAATCGAGTGATAGCAATTTTACCGTTACTCACAAAAATAAAGCTATTCCAATAAGCTTCCAGTGCCTGATCTAATTGTTTCTGAGATATAGCATCAATAGCAACTCTATGATGAGGGTTTTTTTGGCGCACAATATTGCTCATAGAGATTGGCTTAAAATGCTCTAATAATTTCTCATAGGCGCCTTTAAATCTCATAGCCAAAAGCTGATTTTTATCTCCAATTAAAATAATTTTTGCACCCGTAGAGTAAGCCAATGATAAAAAGAAATTCATTTCAGTTAAATCAACCATCGTTGCTTCATCAATGATAAGTACAGTCTTTGAATCTATAACTTTGTTTTGGACAGGTATGGGCCTTGTAATAGCAGATGACAGGCTAATATCTAGCTCAAAATCCTTCAAAGAGCGATTTTCTATAATAAATCTGAGTTTTGTCAAATTCATTGCCTTCACACCCAACACTGAGCCTATATGCTCAGCCGCATTTGAGCTTACTGCAGTAACTACTATTTTCTTTCCATATTGCTTATAGATATCTGCCACTTTTTTTAACATACTGGTTTTCCCAGACCCAGGAAGACCATCTATAATACTTACTGCACCAGAATTAAGTACATTATATGCTCCAGATTGTTGCTCTAGTGTAAGATCATGACACAGTAAGTCTTCTATAGAAACACCCATATGATGTAATACCTGACCCTCTTGCTTGATAAGTTCAATGAGGTTCAGGAAAGAAGATTCCAGCCTTGACCTCAAAGCATCCCTGTACAAAACCCTACCATTTGGATCCCTCAAAGAAGCACATTCTATTCTCCGGCTATCTAATACAGAATTTATAATATCTATTCCCCTTCCTGAATCATCATATTTTCTCCAGGCTAACTCTAAATCCCTTCTAGTAAAAAGACTTTTTTTGGCAGAAATAATATCTACAAGAATAGTGGGATCAGCCCTGATCATCTCAGCATTCTTTCCTCTAATCTCAAGATTCTGCTTGCTTCTTGCTGAATCATCAATAAACCTACCGACTCCCTCCTTAATAGTAGGAATAGTTTTAATGCCTATATTCCTATTTGATGAAGAAACAACTCTATCATCTATGCCCTGCCTAGCTAAAGCTTGATTTATATAAAAAGCCCAATTTTTCCGCAAATCTATTAAAAAATCTCTTCTATCCCAATAACGCACCTTTTTCCCAAACGTAAATTCTCCATCCTCTCCTCTTACCACCTCTCTTGTACTTAACATTAAATGCGCATGTGGATTTTGAGGATTATCCATATGAAGATTCGCATCTACAATCATCCCCTCTTCTACCAAACTTTTCTGGACAAAATCCTTAAGCAATATAATATTTTCCTCTAAAGTCAGCTCTATAGGTAGCGCAATAGTAACTTCTTGCGCAAATACAGAATTAACCCTTGTATCAAACTGACTTTGTATCCTATTCCAAAGACTCTCCCTATTTTTCATCCAAAGAGCCGCATTCTGAGGTGCAAATATTTCACTAAAGGCAACCCCAACTTTATTGCTAAAATTAAAAGTCTTCTGCTTTTCTGTACCATCTGCACTTAAAGAAAATTCTGATAAGCTACTCCCAGATCTGTAGGCACTTGCGCAAACAGCACTTCCCCCAGACGCTCTCCCTATATGTTTAATATGTAAATGAAATATAGCCACCAAATCTCTCTTAAATTGCAAAAGCCTTTTGTTTGCTGAAGTGCGCATATCATCTTCTCTACTACAAATAACACATTTGTTCCCTTATTACAATCATAGATATATTTTTACCACAAAAAAGCCCCCAAACGCCTAGCTATACAGGCATATAGCTTGGTTTATGGTAAAATATAACTAGGAAATAGCTATTTCCACTAATATTCAAATGAGGAAAAAATGAATAACATCACAAAACTAATAAACGGTATTTCAAGAATCTATAAAGACATTAAAGGCGAAATTCATGAAAAGGACTTCATCCCAATAGAGGGAAATAGGCTAAGCAAAATGCCTGTTAAATCCACAACAAAGTTATATGAGATTAACCCATTCAAAATCAAATCATATAACCATAAAATCCCAACAATAATAGATGAAGAAGAAAAACTCTATCTCCTCAGCGCTAAAAGCTTAATAATGGCTCTGTCTCCAAACCTAGCCCCTAACGTAAATTTTGACTATAGGCTAGAATTTTGTAAAAAATACATCCCTGAAGCCATCTATTCTCCAACTAATAATGACAATATAGGAGGATATTTCTTATGAAAAACAAAAAAGGCGTCATTAAAATACAAGCACCCTTTGAAAAAATAAAGGAAAACACCAGGGACCCCATAGAGCGTCTATATAGAGCTATCATAATGCAAATGATTATCGATGCATCTAACAAATCCCTTAAAAAAGAGCTAATCAAAAATGAAAAAACAGCCAAGAGGTGGCTTTTTCAGAAGAATGAATATTTTGACTGGGCATGCGACAATGCAAAGCTAAATAAAAATTATGTAAGAAAAATCGCTAAAAAAATAATAAACCGAGACTTTTAGCTAGGGGCTTTGCCCCTAGTGCTTTATTCGTCAAAACTACCCTACCAAACCACAATAAAAACTACATGCTTCTGTATTTTTAGGAATAGTTAAGTATTTCTCTCTTTCCACCTCAAATAAATGCGTAGGTAATTTATATTTATGCCCAATCTGAATAATAGCCTCTAAAGCCGCAATCATAAAGATATCATGTAATAATTTATGACTATTCTCGTCTGCCCATTTTAACACCTCAACATCAAGCTCTAATGATGCTAAAAGATCATTATATTCCGGATCTATACCCTGGTAAGAAAGCTTTAAATTACATTCACGCCCATATAAGAAAGTTATATGTATCCAGGAAAATGGAGCTTTATTTAAAAAACCCGCCTCTTCTACTAAACTATCTATTAAATCCTGATTAAGTACTTTCGCTGTATTCTTAACCCTCCCAACCGATAAATATTGCGCGCCAAAAATTACTCCCCTTGACCCTCTAGATAACCTCACAAAAACCTCTTACTTTTAAATAATTGATATCGTTTAATTTAAATATGCCTTTTCCAGAAATTCTTTAAATTTTGTCAAATATTATATTAATACAATTGCTCAAAAGTTGCAATAGTTATTTTGTATTTTATCTATAATTTACCTCTCATATTATTCTAGAAACCAAGACTTAGGAGCTTGAAATCTAACCTTTCTGCCGCTGCTCTAATTAGATTTCCATAATGGTTTTCCACCCAAGAAGCAATCACTTGAGTCTCGGCCTCTAAGCTAATAGTTTTATTGTTAGAGTCAATCTCCGCCCTTAATCTGCTAAACCAAGAACTGTCAACTTCTCTCCCTAAATTTCTGCAAAGCATGCTTCGTATTTCCAGCCACACATCCCTTTGCTTACAAAGCCTCCGGCTAGGGGTGCCAGTAATGAATTTTGCTTGATCTTCTATCAAGCTTATATCTTTTTCTGAAATTATAAAGCTATTGTCAAAAGAAATCCTTAAGGTTTTACTATCCTCTATGCGCAAGTTTTGTATTATTCCATATGCTTTTTGGGGGTCAAAGAGAGATACTATTTTCTTTTTGAGCAAATCTTCAGTCTTTTGGCCCCTTACTTCCTCTATTTTTGTTAGATAAGCTTCGATGTTTTTCTGATTCAGCTCTTGTTTGCTCAGATTTTGGGTAATATAGAAATCCTTGTTGTTTATCGATACAGATTGCCTTAATTCTGCAATAAAAGCCTTAGACATGTAATTAAGAAATGCTCTCTTAGTCTTAAAAATACGGCCAGGTAGCTTGCTAGACATTGCTTGTAATATCTGATTTGCTGCTTTAAGTGAGAAATCTCTACCTGAAGTTTTGTTCAAAATCTCCAAGTCAGTTTCAGTGATAGGATGGTAATCAGCTAAAGTTTTTGCACCTTTAAATTCAGAAAAATTAGATCTATTTTCTTCTTTATTAGTTTCTTTATCTATATTATTGCTACATTTTTGTAGTAAGGTATCTTTATTTTTGACATCCTTATAGGAAATTTTTTTATCAGTACCTACGAAAGATTGGTCTAGTAAATCTATAAATAAAACATTACCAAATTTATGCCCGTAATATTCAGTATGCTGAATATTTCTCTTTATAATTCCTAATTCTTCCAACTTTACAAAAGTTCTCCGCAACTTCTGCCTATTATACCCAAATTTCTGAATGAAATAATTATATGAAGTTTTCCAGATATCCTCATTGAATTTTTTTGAACCATCCCTTTTTGGTCTATACCAATACACTATTTCTGCTAAAATTGTGATAGCTGAAAGGTCAGGTTTTCCCCTGGAATTTGTAATTCTTTTGTACCAGGAATGGGGTACTACATTACCTGTAAAATGTGTAGTTTCTGGCGAAGTTGCATTATTGCAACCATTATAGTCGAACTTGTCCATAAGTTAGTCTCCTCTTGTTAAATTATTAAATTAAGAGACTAAACCACTTGCACCTTACCACTAAATCTGGTAAGATAATAATTGCAAAAACGAGGGTGCTAGCGGTCTGTGTGTCTCTAGCATCTTTTTTTATTTCTAAAGATTTTTTCTCAATTCTCCATCAAAATCATTCAAAAATTATACAAATTTTGCGGCCACTTTTGACAGCATTGTTTTTATTAAATACCAAAACAAAAATAACTTGCAACAAAAAAATGCATTTTTTAAAAAAATTCTTGCAAAATAATTTTGGATAAGTTACAAAAAATATACAAGAAGTTTTATTTTGAGAGAAATTTGTATGAAAGAAGAAGTTAAAGAAGAGGTAGCTAGTCGGTTTGGTGAGGATTTTTCCTTTCCCCAGAGCATGCTTCAAACATTAACAGGAGCTATTCCTTCTACTATTAGCCGACATATAGCTAGCAATGATTATCCATACATTCCTAGATATGGGGCAAAGAGAAAAAGATTTGCGTTTGATATTACGCAAAAGATTTGCTACCAACTAATGACTCAAGGCTTAATTCCAGAGAAGAAAGTACAGGTCTTTTTCAATTTTAAGGGTGGAACGGGTAAAACAAGCCTTTGTCACCAATTGTCGGTGTTTTTTTCCCTAATAGGCTTCAAAGTTCTAGTGATAGATTGCGATCCTCAAGCACACCTCTCCTATTCGTTGGGTTTTGATGAACATGAGGATAATAAAACACTATATGATGTAATAGTGAATAATGTGCCAATAGAAAATGTAATCCAGAAAGTATATCATACGTTGGATTGTATTCCATCCAACTTATCTTTGACAAGATTAGAGCTGCCTCTCAACCAAAAACCTAATCGCGAGAAAGTAATCTCACGCACAATTGAGCCCCTCAAATCTAAGTATGATTTTATTTTTATCGATACTAATCCTACAATTTCTACAGTAAATAGGAATGTGACATTAGCGGCTGATGTTTTGAATATTGTATGCGAAACACAGCCCTATTCTCTAAAGGGGCTTGAGATGTTAGTTGAGGAAATAAAGTCCTTCTCTCAAGCAATGGAGATGGAAATATATTACAGAATTATCCCAAACAAATATGAGTCAAAAACCGCGACATCTCAAGAGGCGATTGGTACGCTCCGTAGAGATTATAGAGAACATGTTATGGAGTCAGTGGTAAGAAAATGTGAGGACTTCAATATTTCGGTCAAAAAAAGAAAGCCATTGGTCGCTTTTTGCTCAAGGTCATCCATAGCCTTTGAGGATCTATGTGATTTAGGTAAAGAAATATTAATAAATTCAACCTCAAAGCTGCAGGAGTTAAGTAAATGAAGATAAAAGATGCAAAAGTACGATATGTTGAAAATGAAAACAGCAAAAAAGCTGCTGGGACTCAGCAAGCACGGAGGGCTTCCCTTTATTCTGAGGAATATAAGGGTGAATATTATAATTTACCAATCAATAAACTGACTCCCTTTAAAGGACAGGCAAGAAAATTTTTTGATCAGGAATCTATAGAAAATCTAGCTTCGACCATTAAGGAGCATGGAATCAGGCAGCCCCTAACCGTGCTTCCAGATGAGAGTAAACCAGGCTTTTATGAAATTGTTTCTGGTGAAAGAAGATTCAGAGCGGCGAGGCATCTTGGCTTAGATGTAGTTCCATGTATGATATTTCATGATAAGGAGAAGGCAGAAGAGGTTGCTCTTATTGAGAATATACAAAGGAAAGATCTACATCCAATCGAGCTTATGAATGGCTATGTATCACTTATGGATAAAGGGATTTGTGGCTCTATGCAAGATATTGCAACCAAGCTAGGCCTGGCTAAATCATCAGTTGTCGATGTAATGAATTTAAGGAATTTACCGTCTGAGACACAGAATTTATTATTGAATAAGCAAATAAAATCTAGGGATTTTTTACGGAGTTTATGTAAATCTCCATCAGATGCACATATTGGCATGATCGCCAAATATGAAACAAGGCATTCAGAAGAGAAACAAAAAAATAGGAAAAAGGTCATTAATACAAAAACAAAAGTTTTGAACATAGTATATGATCATAATATGTTTGTTGTTGAGAATAATAGAATTAAGGATTTATCAAGCCCTCAAAAAGATGAAATAAAAAACCTTCTTATATCAATTTTAGGAAATTTACAGTAATTATTTTATCGGTCGCGACTGCGACCACCCACCCCTCCCTGTTTTAGAATTTTAGAGGTCGCGATCGCGACCTTCTTTTTTTATATAAAAGAATGCTTAGTGGATCAAATATATACAGATATATTGATATTAAAAAAGGTAATTACATATGTTTGAAAAAATCTTTTCTTCTAATAAAAAATCTAGCAATTCTTATTCTCTAAATAATATTTCAGATCTATTCCCTACTTCTATAGCTGGTGGTGGGATTAAGAGCTATAAAGATAATGTTATAGTTCATAAATGTGTCAATCTCATTGCTGCGACTGCAAGCCATGTTCCTTGGAAAGTATATAAAACTAATGGTCATAAGAGCATGTTAATCCCTTCTCACCCTGCTTTATCTATATTAAAAAAACCTAATAATAGACAATCGGGAGCGGATTTTTTTATCGAGATGCTTTCAAATCTATTATTATATGGCAACGCATATATCTTAGCTATAACCCATGATAATTATATTCCTCAAGAATTATTTTTACTTGAAGATGCTAATATGGAGGTAATAGTAAAGAATGGAAAGATACTAGGTTATAAGTATAAATATTTAGACAGGGAGGAAATCTATGCGATTAACCAATTGAATTATAAATGTAAAATACTACACTTAAAAACCTATAATCCTACAGATAAAATCTATGGCTCAGCCCCATTGTTAGCTGCCTCTACTTCAATAGAAATACATAATTTTGCATCTCAGTGGAATATATCATTGCTCAAAAATGGCGCAAGACCTTCGGGAGCTTTAATATTAAAAGATCCGAATCATTTTTTAACTGAAGAACAATTTATAAGACTCAAAGATCAATTTATTGAACAATATTCTGGGAATAATAAAGTAGGCAAACCTTTACTATTAGAGGGAGGTTTGGATTGGAGAGATATGTCGATTAACCCCAAAGATATGGATTTTATAGAATTAAAGAATTTAGCAGCAAGAGAGATCGCTATGGCTTTTGGAGTGCCACCTCAATTATTAGGTATTAATGGAGACAATACTTATAGTAACATGAAGGAAGCAAGGCTTGCATTATGGGAGGAAACAATTATTCCACTATTAGACAAAATCTCTGACAATTTTAGCAATTACTTTTCTAATCTATATGGGGAAGATCTAATGATAGATTTTGATAGAGATGAGATATCGGCGCTAACTGGCAGAAGAGAAGATTTATGGGCAAGGATAGCTTCATGTGACTTTATAAGTATTAATGAAAAAAGGGCTTTTATAGGATTGCCGCCACTAGAAGGTCGAGGAGGAGATAATATTGATGGGTAGCAATTTAAGTAAAAGAACTTATGTTATATTAGAGAAACTGATTGATATATTAGAAGAAATTTTAGAGGATTATGAGACAAATAAGCTAAAGAATATAAAAGACATTGTCTCAATTCTGAATAGACTTACCTCTCAATATTTACAACTAAAAAAGACGGGTCTTTTAACTATAATGGATAAGACAGAAATTATGCAGGAAAGAGATTTAGCAATAATCGAAAACTTTCTTGAATCCAAGAGAATTAGGAAAAAACAACAGAGTAAAATGAACAAACATTAAAAACTTTCAGGGTTTGGATTGGTCTATATAGGCTATGAGATTTGATATAAAGAATGTAATTTCTTTATATCTAAGCTTGCTGTATCAGAGATTTCTATGAAATAATTACTTTGCCAAAGTTGAGTGTCTTTTGCTTGCTTATTTAAGTTTTGCTCCCAAGGGGAATAGACGCGAAATGCATTTTTTCCAATATTATTTCCAGAGGAGATAATATTTTTTTCTACTAACGCTGACTTAGGGAAAACAAATTGTCCTATTTTATTCTGCTGCGCGAGATTTACGACAAGTAAATCAAATGGGTCCTTATCATCATAAGGAGTAATGGTTCCTGCTATACTTCTTTTCCAAAAGGTAACAAATTGTCCAGTTTTTGTAGGAGTTATTTTAGAGATTCTAGATTTAATTTTTATATTATGTAGCCTAATATCTAATCCATAATATTTTTGTGCAGATTTATCCATATCAATTTGTAAGATATTATTTTGTAATATCTTATTATATATCTCCAGATGTAGTGAGATGATTTTAGAAAATAGTTCACCCTTATATAGCCGGGTTTTTGTAGGTATTGCCTGCTGTGAGTACATCTTTTTATATTTTGGTGGTTAATTTTTGTAAGATAGTAACCAAATCCTTTTCCTGATTATTATCAATCTTAGAAAAAAACTTAGCATCTATTTTTTCTATCATTGGTACCAATTTATTTGCTAAAGTAATACCAGATTTAGTGAGCACTACAGCTTTAGCGCGCGTATCTTTACTATGCTCAATCCTTTGTACAAAATTTAAGCAGGAAAGCTTTTTCAGTGATTTAGAAATAGTCATTTTATCGAGCTTCGACATTTCAACAATATCAATTTGGGAGATTTCTTGTTTCTGCCCCTGTAACCAAAGTAATATGGCCATAATGACAAATTGTGCGTGTGAAATACTATATGGCTCTAAAGCCTTTTTAATAAGGCGCTGCCATGAAATAGTTGTTTGCCATAATAAAAAACCAGTACTATCTTTTGCTTTTTTAAAACTAAATGGAGGATTGCGCATCTTTATCCTTTTTTTGCAAGCTTGACCAAAGCATCTATTTCATCAGGAACAGAATTGGCCACATGATTTGCAACAAGCTTCACCCACAGATATTTTAAAGGCCCTATGACTACTAATTTATTAGATAGAATAATACCGTTATCTTTTGCTTCTACAGCGTGCGTGTCATACATTTTTGCACCAAAAAAACTAGTACAATCTGTAAAGTTTTTACCTTCATTGATCTCAGTTAAGACTACTTTCACAGCAGAAATTCCTTTAGGTTTAAGCATAAAGTGACCCCCAACTACAAAATCTCCGTCGAGCTTACAATAATCTAGGTCCCCATGCCAGCTGGGCCAATTATTTATATCAATCCATATCTTCCATATTTCTTTAGGGGAAATATCGGGATAAAATTTACTATATTCTCTTGTCCACATAATATATTGTTGCTATTAATATTATATATTAGTTTACTAAAATTGCATAGGAAGTCAAGGGCAAAATATAGCCTTAGAGCTTGATACCAAAATGCTATAATCTTTTCATGAAAAAAACAAGATTATTACAAGCAATATTAAGGCAGAATTTTAGTTCCTTCATAGAGAAAACATTCTATGAGCTTAATCCGGGTTTAGATTATACACATAATTGGCATATAGAAATGGTCTCTGAAATGCTTGAATCTTGTGTTTTAGGGGATGTGAGGAGATTAATAATCAATATTCCCCCTAGATCTCTAAAATCTATAATAACATCTGTGGCTTTTCCAAGCTTTATACTGGGTCATGATCCTACAAAGAGAATTATTACGGCTTCTTTTTCAAGCTCTCTAAGCCTTAAACATTCGCTGGATACAAGATATATTTTAGAGTCAAAATGGTATCAAGAATTATTTCCTCAAACTATTTTAAGTAAGGTACAAAATCAGAAATCTAAATTTTCTACTACAAGAAATGGTTTTAGGATGGCAGTGTCAGTAGGTTCTATGGTTACAGGGGAGGGGGCGGATTGGCTTATAATAGATGATCCACATAATCCTTCACATATTTTTTCAAGCAAGAGAAGAAATCAGGTGCTTAATTGGTATGAGCAATCTTTTTCGACTAGATTAAACAACAAAAAAACGGGTGGGGTAATATTAGTGATGCAAAGACTTCATACTGACGATTTATCAGGATATTTGAAGCAATTAGGAGGTTTTAAGGAGATCACAATACCTGCTATTGCGGATAGAAAACTATATTTCTCCTGCCCTGATAATATATGCCATCAATTGGATAAGGGGGATATCTTTGATAAAAATAGGTTTACCATAGAGATTCTTGCCAAAACAAAACAAGAAATGGGGAATAATAATTTCTCTGCGCAATATCTACAAAATCCTTCTGACCTTTCAAAAGGTATGATCGATATAAAAGATCTTACATTTCATAAGAAATTAGATATAAGATTTGACTATTTTGTAATCTCAATTGACACTGCAATCAAGGTAGGCCAAGAGTCAGATTTTTCGGCTCTGACTATATGGGGTGTGAGAGGGGATTGCTTCTATTTAACATTCTTATATAGAGAGAAAACTTCATATCCTCTATTAAAAAGAAAGGTGATTTATTACATTAATAAATATAAACCTAAAATAACATTGATAGAGGATCACGCTTCAGGATCCGCCTTAATACAAGATTTAAAGTTTGATTTCCATGAAAATATTATCCCTGTTAGGCAGAAGTTAGATAAAATCACAAGATTCGCATCTATAATGCCGCTTCTACAGTCTGGTAGAGTGTCCCTACTGGCAAAAGATGCTATAATGCAAGAATTAGCAGCTTTTCCTAATGGTAGAAATGACGATATAGTTGATTCTATCAGTCAATTTTTAAGCTATATGAAAAGTGCAAAAGTCAAAAATATTAAAATCAGGAAAATATAATATTTTAGTGAAAGGTGAGATATGAAAATAATATTTGAAAAAGCAAAGCCTAAACATAAAGAGATAATTTTCTCTTGGCTTGAGGAGCCTCATGCAAAGGAGTTTTGGGATTCTTCTAAAGCTCATAAGGATGATATAGTAAATTTCATGGAGGGCAGGAAGACTCCATCCAGCTATTTTGATGGAATTTTCACATATTGGGTTGGGAGCTTTAATGGTCAATTCTATTGCCTGATACTAACAGCTGAAGTGATAAAGGATTCCTCCCCCTCAAAGTTTTGGAGAGATAATGTTTCTAAAGATAAAAAAACTTACTCTATAGATTTTTGTATCGGTAGTAGTAATTTTTTGGATAAAGGGCTAGCTGCTAAGACATTACATCAGTTTATGAGTTTTTTCTCATTAGAGCATGATAGGAAAGTGGGTAAATTTTTTATTGATCCAGAAGAGAGAAATTTGAAGGCAATACATGTTTTTGAAAAAGTAGGGTTTAAGAAAGTAGGTTGCTTCACCGGAGAAAATGAATATTGGTACCAGGGAGGTAAAAAGTCCTTTCTTTTAATGACAAAAAATCACCTATCTTTAGAAAATCTCTAAATCTAAAGTGGCTAGCCAGATATTAGTGGTTTTTGCGAATCATGATATTAAAAAGCAACAATTTTTAGAGACATTAGGTTTAAATATAGCATCTAATTGGTATGTGGTTTCTATATAATATAAGATTTATGGAAGAAGAAAAAGATATAGTGTCTATAGCCCCAATCCCATAGATGCTAGATAATGTTATGCAAATCATGACCTGACTATTACTTACTTATGTCCTGATAGGCAGATGACTCACATTTGAGGGTGCTAACATTGAGTCACCTACCTAAGGACCAACACAAAGAAAGGTATTTAAGGTCAGATTTAGGATAGAATCGGGCGTTAAAGAGGAACCTAAATTCCACACTATCCATATGTCACTCGAACAAAACCAGGTGAGGAAAATACAAAGTGACTTCTGACCTTAGGCTACCATGCGAGCCCTTTGATAGCCAACCACAAGTTCGCTACCAACCTGCTTTTGAAGCTTATAGATCTTAGAGCCTTGTGTCAATAAGTTTTTTTATAGTTTGTATAAATAAACCCAAGGTAGCAAGGATAATGATATGATTATTTGAAATAATATTAGAATCACTGCTCAATTGTTGCGGATTTTTAATTAAATATTGTAAATTCAGCAGTATTTACTTTATTTTTTCATATTATTTGAGATCATTATTTTACAGCCTTGTATTTTATAGATAGAGTATTTTGAGTAGGAGATTGAGGTCTTTCGAGTATATTTTAAATTAAACTAGGTAAATGTCTGAGGGCGGTAATTCATCACAGAAGATAAAAAAGATGATCAAAGTCATAGTGGGCTTTGAGATTTTATGCTTATTCTTAGGTTTTGGACTAGGAATCATCAGCTCTGTGGTGGATTTTAGTGACCTATGTTTCAAGCGATACGCTTTTGATGGTCTTAATGGTTCTGGTACGATGGCTGAGGCCAATGTGTCTATAAGAGCAGATGCAAACTATTCTACAACTATTGTAGACCAGGGAGATTCTGACTCAATTGCCACAGAATATAACCAATGGAAGAAGCTTAATTTTAGAATTTTACCAGGAAAAAGTCTAACTATTAAAGCTAGAGGTGTGATGAGTCTTTGCAGGTCTTATTTGCCTCTATATCATTTACAAGATGTGACCTTACCAGGGCGTTCAAGTGATTCTATATATTATACTAGAAGCAACGGAGCAAAGATTCCTATACCAAGAGCAGATGAAAGCGCTGAGCCACTGACTTTGATATTCAGTGCCAAAGCTAGAGGTTGGCGGAATTTAGCTGAAGTATATAATGGTGATATAGTCAAAGTAATACTTAAAGATAATACGAGTCCTCTGCAATCTAGCTCGGTGGATTTGGAATCTACTGCAGTTACAGAGGCAGAATGTGATTCTATAGTAGATGAATCTTCAAGGCAGGCCTGCTTAAGCGCTCTTTCCCTCTTTGAAAGGAGAGAAAGGACTATATCAGATTGTGATACTATATCTGATCCTATTGCTAAAGCATCTTGCGTAAGACAATTTGAAGATATTGCTCCAATTAGTGCTTTAACAGAAGATGATTGTAGAAGTATGGAAGCTTCCATGGTACAAACATGCCTTGATTCAATAAGGAGCTCTGCTCCTACAGTGCCCGAGAGACTATCTGCACCTTCGAGTGCTACTCCAATTTCTATCAATGTAGCCGCTATTTCTGTTACTGATTCTATAACAGGCATTCCTACTATTGCAGATTGTAGACAGGGCAAAAGGATTTATTCTCCAATTTGTGGGAGATATAGCTTATGGGATGGAACAACAAGTTATTATCCAAGAGCAAATTGTACCTGTCATTCCAATGGCGATGAAAATGAGCAAATTACCAATGCAAGATGTCAAAAATACACGTGTGGGTCACGCTGTACAAGGCGAATGCTCTATAATGTATTTTCTAGAAGTTGGGAATGTCCTAATCCTCGGAGAAATCGTGTTCCTATATATTGCTATAAAGATTGTTTTACTTGTACGGCTCTTGCGATTCCAGAAGCCTATAGAGATGATGGGCATTTTACAAAATCACGATTTACAAATCCAAATGCTTTTCTGAGAGACTGGGGCTCCAATCCACAAGGTTTTACTGATAGATGTGAGTTAAGCTATACTCCTCTTACAAAATTTTGGTTTTCGGCTCAAGATGCGGCAGGGCTTCAATATAGATTTCACACTAATGTGTATCCCGGGAGTTCCAGGGCATTAGGTAGTCGCTATAATTGGGCTAGAATCATAAATCCTGACTCAGATATTTATAAAGATGAATATACTCCAAGGAAAATTTATTCAGATAATTTTTCTGCTTCAAATGTAGCTTATATGCAATTTAGATTCCATGGGGCAGGTTATTCTACTACTCAAACAGGAGGATATGTTCTGCAATTGCTTCATACTAAATGCAGAAGGGAGAATGGTGAATATTTTGGAGATTCGCTAGAAGATAGGGGCGCAGTAGAATATCTCATTCTTCCTTCAGGTAATGACCCTAACTCTGACCCAACTTTAGCTGCAAATCCTGGAAAACTAGATTTTACAGATGGAGTGCTTAATTTTGATACTGGCCAAGATGAAGGATATATGTGGCTTAAGGTCAAAAATAATATAGAAGATTATCCTGACTCTATAGGCAGTTATAGGATTAGCATTGGGGGCATAGTTAATCATGGCTCTTTTACCCTGCAAATCTTAAATCCTTTATTTAAGCTCTTAAGAGAGAAAGTATATGACCTAGCTCTTGGCACTTTTGAGAAAATGACTTGTTATAAAACAAGACCAACAGATTCTTGCATTAATTTCTTTAATTATATCAAAGCTATTTTGATGCTCTATATAATGATTCTGGGCTTTAGATTTTTGCTTGGGGCGGACATAAAACATGAGGAATTAATTAAATCTCTTATCAAAGTAGTTATTTTAATAGGCTTGATGAACGGGGGTACATTTGAGTTTTTTAGAGAATATTTATATCCGATAATTACTGGATTTTCTGATCAGATTATTTCTAATATGAGTGGATTTAGTATGCTTTCCTCATCTAACTCTGTTGAAAATCCGTTTATGTTTGCAGATGCTTTGCTCAGCAAGATGTTTTTAAATCCTACATTTTTATTTCAATTATTGACTACAATGGCTATGGGGATTACCGGGCTTTTGTATTTTATGATTATTTGTGTAGGTGTTGTTATATTTGCTATTGCGATATTTAGGGCAATGGCTGTTTATATAATGGCAATGCTGGCTACTGCTTTGCTGATCGGTGTTGCTCCAATTTTCATATCTTTTTTATTATTTGAAAGAACATATTATTTATTTGAAAATTGGGTGAAATTTACGTTTAAATATATGATGGAGCCAGTTATAGTGATGGCTGGGATCATTATTTTAACGCAATTATTTACTCTCTATATTGATCAAGTACTATCTTTTTCTTTATGTTGGAAATGCACATTACCATTTAAGCTTCCTTTTGCCTCGCTTTTACCATTTCCTGGTTTAGCAAATATACCTTTATTTTGTATTTACTGGTTTAGTCCATGGGGATTAGATCCTGTAAATGATCCTATGGGTATCAATCTTGCAATGGTAGTAGGCCTTGCTATGGTCTCTTATTCTGCATATGGATATATAGAATTTGCAGCGAAAATAGCAACCAGGCTTCTTGGGGGTGGTGCATCCTCAGTGGATTTAGGAAGGCAAATGGCTGCTGATTTAGGGGGTAAGATTTCAGATGTCGGCACATACTTGCAAGATGCAATAGCTAAGGCAAAAGAAAAGAATGCAGGTAAGGGTAAAGATGATGATAGTGGGGATTCACGTAGACCTACCATTGGTAAACCTTCTTCAGATGGTGAAGGTACACCAGACTCTTCTGCCTTAAAGCCTAAGCCAAGTATTTCTTCGGATACAAACTCAAGTGATAAAGGGGATAAGAGTAGTATATCCAAACCAAAAGATACTAATACATCATCCAAACCCACTTCTTCTCAAGGCATCTCTAGAAATGTAGAAGATGCACAAAGAGTCACCTCAAAAGACACAGATGTTAAAACTGCTACAAAAACAGAAGCTTCGCCTGCTATGCGAGGGGGTGTAGAAGGCTGGGGGGTGCTACCTGCTGAGTCAAAAGATGCCCAACCTGGCAAACCTCATGATATAAAAGCAGAATCAGATTCTGCTTCTAAAGTACCAGGCGATCAGCGCGATATACAAGATCAAGGAGATCAGACAGGGCAAGTTCAAACAGAGCAACCACAAAATGATGTAAGGGTAGAATCTCAAGCTCAAAAAGATTTAGGAGATAAAGTTAGCATTGCGACTGGCCTTGGTGAAGTTGCAGAAGAAGAAGGCCCTGTTCATCCAGATGCCCAACCAGAAGGGGCAAAGGGCAGTGAGGTGCAGCAGCAGGAAAAGGAAATGAGCTCTGAGCAAGTAGCAGAGCCTACACAAGGAGACCAGCAAGGTCCTGTAAAGCGGAAAGATCAAGCAGAAAGAGCAGATATAGCAACAGAGGAGGGTATTACTAAAAAAGGTCTATTTAGCTCTGAAGTTGTTGATCAAATGGATGATGCTACAAAATCTGCACACCTAAAGGATTTGTTTGGTGAACAATTTGGTAAAGAACTATCTCCAGATGAAATAGACAAACTAGTTGAGTCGCTTGATGTTAAGGAGCAAGGAACTATATTAGAAAATGGCATAGAAAATGCTAAGGATATTAATGATCAGCTCAAAGCCAAGCTACCAGGTAATGCCAAAATGCATTCAAAGTGATAGGATTGAATTCTGCAGTACTCGCCTTATGCGCACGTATAAGGCATACGCATGCGCCAGGCTCGACTTTAAATCCAAATCTCTGATTTTGAATGCAAAATGGTATAAGTAGCTATTTTATATTGAGGTAAGTAAAATCTACGCTGGATTTGCAATATGTTTCCTTTAAAAAGAAACTAGACAATATCAAAGCCATTATTGGTATCAGTATAAAGAATGAAAAAATATAGGTATAATCTTGCAATTCAATAGTACCATCACATTTTCTACAATCAAGAAAATACCCGATGATTGGGGCATTAATTGCTGCCATTCCATTCAGTATTGCATTATTTAAGCCAAAACCGATAGCTACGAATTTCTTTTTAAATTGCTCGGCCATAATAGCAAAACCAATTGTTTGAGAGCTGCCGCTAATTCCTAAAAGAAAAAACCCAAAAATCAAATATGTTTTATCATCCGAATAAAGTATGATTAATATTGCAACAATCCCAACCAATGCACCTGATATTAACATTATCTTTCGTCTCCGGATAAAGTCTGAAATGAGGCCTAAAACAGGGGCTCCGAACGCATATCCTAACCATGAAACAGTTATCATGTAAGATGCATAAGAATTATCTAACTTTTTACTAACTATAAAATTTCTTCCCTCATTTTCTGAAAAATACTCAATTGTGAAATAAAGTAAGGCTGAAAGAAACGCAATTATCCAGGGCTCTTTCCGAGTAAATAATTTTGTAATAGCAGTGGAGGCAGCTTCTGGCCTTGACAATATGATATGTTTTCCTTCAGTCTTTTGCTTATTCTGTACAAAAACTATTATAAGGATCAATATGGCAGCTCCTATTATTGAAAGGATAAAAAAGATTTGTCTCCAATTGATATTACTTGTTTCTGATAGAGACTCCAAAGGTCCTGCAGCAAGCATAGGGCCAATAGTGCCAATAAATTGCGAGAGACCAATAAACAATGCATTATATTTGCTTGGCATCCAATCTTGAACTGCAATCAGCAAGCATATAAAGCCAAATGATGCTCCGAAACCCATAAGGCTTCTTGCAGATAGTGATGTTAAGTAATTGCTAGAATAAGAAAAAATTAGGCAGGCTAATATGCAGGTGCTGCATCCTATTATTAGAGATTTTTTAAGCCCAATATTGTCTATAATTATACCAACAGGAATTTGCATGAATCCGTATACTAGTAGGAAGAGGGTAGAGCTTAAGATAGAAAATTCCAAAGCTGAGAGATTAAGATCATTCATTAAAGGAGTCTGGTATGACCCTATAACGGTTCTTAAGAAAAACTCATAGAGAAAAAACAAGGCACATATGCCCCAAACTATGAAACCTTTTAATTTAAAACTATTTTCCTGCATATTTAGCTTTCGGGATGCTTTTGGCTCCACTTTTCTATAACACTTTCAGCACGATCATAATCCAAGAAAGATGCTATCTTAAATATTGGAAGCCCTTCATGAATCAATGGGATAGTATTAATACCAACAATGATTCCCTCGGACCGTGATTTTACGGATTCCAATGCATCTACTCCAAAAGGATCTTTGATAGTACCTATCACATCTCCTTTTTTGATTGTGCTGCCAAGTGGAATATTAGAATGTAGGATACCACCCTTAGGGGCTAGGATCCAATCCTCATCTCTGGAAAAGATAGGATTCATTTCTTTTTGAGGCGCCTTTTGCAATATATTGACATATCGCATAACATTGATGACGCCCTCATAGCCTAAATTAATTGCTGTTTCATCAAATCTCATAGCCTCTCCTGCTTGATATACTAATAGAGGAATTTGTAGATCTTCTGTTGTTGTTCTGAGGGAATTGGATTTCACAGACACATCAGTTACTACTGGTGCTTGGAATACTTTAGCCAGCTCTTTTGCTTTGATGTTATCAAAATTACAGTAAATTTGGGGCAATATATTGTGATTCAACCCTCCAGTTTGAAGCTCGATAGCATAATCTGCCTTTTTTAATATCTCATGTGTCACAATATGTGCGATTCTTTCGCCATAGGAGCCATTTTCTTTCCCAGGGAAACAATCTGATAAATTATCTCCTGATGGTAGGGTCGCGGGATAATGGGTGAGTCCATAAACATTGACTACAGGTACAGTGATAATTGTGCCTGATATTTTAGCTGGATCAAGGGATGCGCTAATTCTATGTGTGATTTCTAATCCATTAAGCTCTGTACCCTTTAATACAGATAATATGACTAAACACGGGCCTTCCTTCTTGCCATGTATGACTTTGATAGGCATATAAAGAGGTGCGCAGGAATATTTTTCTGGTAAAGGCAGTGCAAGATTGGCAATTTCACCAGGATGTATTACGCTATCGCAGATTTTTAATTTCTTATTTTGACTCATGATATATTTTAGATTGTTTCCTTAGATAGGGTAACTATTTTAAACAAATGCGTGTATCTAGTCAAGAGACACTAAATTTCCAGCAATTTTTGACATGATCATTGACTATTCCTATTGCTTGGAGATAAGCATAGATTATTTTACTTCCTACGAATTTCATGCCTCTTTTAGATAAATCTTTTGATATTAAACGAGAGAGGTTTGTTTCTGATGGTATTTGTTTAATATTTTCCCATTTATTTTTAATAATTTTACCTTCTGTGAATTGCCAAATATATTTGTCGAAAGAGCCATATTCTGACCTAATATCCAGAAAAATTTTAGCATTTGTCCTAAAAGCATAAATTTTGAGTTTATTTCTGATAATATCAGGATTTTGGCGAAGCTTTTCTAATTCGCTATCCTCCATATTCGAGACTTGAATGGGATTAAAATTGTAAAAGGCCTTTCTATATCCAGAGCGTTTTTTTAAAATAATAGCCCAAGAAAGCCCAGCTTGCGCACTTTCTAGGCAGAGCATTTCAAAGAGTTTCAAATCATCATGAACAGGAACACCCCATTCACTATCGTGATATTTTTCATATAAAGGATTTCCCTCTCCAAAGCACCTGTTTAGCTTGTCGGCCATTGTCCAATGCCCCCACTATACCACAGAGATGCAATAGGAAGGGCGATAATATCTGGGGTAATCTTTATTACTTTGTCGCCTAAGTAGATAATGACATTTTTTTTCAAAAAAGAAGAACAGTGATTCTGGAATCTTTTCACTTTCGCAATAGTATCTTCTCCGATATGATGATTCATTTCTACACTAATAGAAATAATATGATTATTCATTAAGTTTTCTACAACGTAATCAATTGGGCATTCTTTATATAATTGAAAATGATATAATTTATAAGTGCCATAGGTTTTGGTTTGCTTATAAATTTCACTAACTATGAAATTTCTTAAAAGAAGATTGTAGTTAGTATCATCGATCTTTGTTTCCCCCCGCGCAAACAATACAAGCTCTGTATCTACTAAATGTATCATATGCTGCTCAGATTTATCATGGAGCGGGGACCATTGCTCAAGAGGAATATAGAGCCCTGTTGCAGCAGCCTTCTTTGAAAGAGCAAATAATTGCATCTCATTGATTTGAGATTTTGAGGGCAAAATATTGTCATTATATAATTTACCTATATTGAGGGCTAATATAGACAGTGCTTCTGATATATTATTAAATTCTTCAGGTTTGTCGCTAAAGAGGCCCGCTGCAGACCTAATTATGTTTTTAAAGAATTCGTCCTTATCTATAGATTTTTTCCTTAGAATTTCAGGGAAAGTACATCTTTGCATTAATTCCCGCAAATCGTAGTTATTTTTAATGATTTGTGGATAGTGTTTTTGATGAAATAAGTTATGTAAAAAATTTATATCACCATAAGGCACTATTTCAGCTGAGTAGAAAGGAGTAATATGAAATGTAAGATAGGAGATACTATGCATCTGAGATTTGAATCCTATTTTCTCAGTGTCAAGATGCTGAATCACGATGAAGGCATTTTGTATAAATCCCTCATGTTTTATTCTAAGATAGTAAACTAATTCTCCAAGCTCAAATAATACTTCTGGTGCAAGGTAAACCTCCTTCATAATAACATATGGTGGTAGGGATCTAACAAATGCTCTTGGGTTTTTGAGGGCTATTTCTCTTAATTCCTCGTTTCTAAAATCTAAAAGATGATATTTATTGCGTGTGACTTCTAGTGCCAGTGATTCTAGCTCTAAACCGTGTGGACCATCTACGATAATCACATAATTATCAAGAAGAGCCCTTCTTATTTCAGCGATGATATGCCTTGCTTTAAGATTGGCCATTGATTACTCCTAACCTTGTGTGATGATAGCATATATGCGGAGCTCTGAACAAATTATTTCTAAATATTTTGCAACAATTCTACTCTATGTGTTTTTTAAAAGGAGTTATGGCTTGTAAAAAAGATATTACTAACTTACTCTTATAAACAATATCGGGTATTTATGGTTAGAAAAAAAACAACAAAGTTTAAAGGATCTATTCTTGGTATTATCTTTGGGGTTTCTATAGGATTTGGTTACGAAGAATTTTATGGTATCGGAACTTGGCACAGTGCTGAGATGGAGACTAAAGATGCAAATGTTTGCTTTACGCCTCCTAAAGGCTGCGCTGACCTTATTGCAAAAGAAATTCAAAGTGCCAGAAAGTCATTATATCTTCAAGCTTATGGTTTTTCATCGCTTCCAATAATAAATCAGGTAAAATTTGCGCAAAGGAGAGGTGTCAGAGTCCGTATTTTACTTGATTCTAGTAATTTTTCGGCAAAAAAATCTTTAATTTCAGACCTCAGATCGGAAGGGATAGAGGTTGTACAAGATAAGGTACCTGGCATTGCGCATAATAAAATTATTATTATCGATGAGGCCAAAGTGATCACAGGATCCTTTAATTTCACTAAAGCTGCAGATACAAGGAATGCTGAGAATGTAATATTGATTAAAGATCCCAAATTATCCTCTATTTACTTAGAAAATTGGAAATCCAGATATAATAAATCCAAATTATAGTGACTTTATATGATTGCCGATTGATGCTGTGTGGGGTAGAGGCAACAGATATTTAATAAGCTTTTATAATATTGATTCCAAGAATACTAAGGCTATTGTTATAGATAGCAGCTTTTGGTATGATATTCATTTAATTTTGATAAAATTATGCCTGCTAGGAAGAATATAGGCAATTATTTTGCAGCTGACATTATATCTCAGTTAGGATCCAATATAGCATTTATAGCATTGCATTGGTATATAATAGAGATGACAGACTCCAATGAAAATGTCGGTATTGCAGCATTAATTGGGGTATTAGCAGGCTTGCTGACTTGCCCATTTGCTGGGATAATTGCAGATATTTTCAGCCGTAAAAGCATCATTATCTATTCGAATTATTTAAGAGCAATCTCCGTATCTGGGGCTCTTTATTTGCTTTATTATAATGAATTTCATATGGGCTATATATATTGTCTTTTTATTATCAGTGGTATAGGTTTTAATATTTATATTCCAGCTTCTAAAGCATTTTTACAAGAAATCATTATAGAAAATGAAGCTGTGAAATTTAGTGGATTCTTAGAGGTCAACGTACAAATCAGCTTTCTTGTGGCCGGTGCCTTGTCAGGCTTATTCTATAAATTATTAGGTATTTATGGGATTCTGCTCTTTGATATAGTAAGCTTTATTTTAGCCTCGATTTTGCTATATCCTATCGAATGCAGGAAGCAATATAATAAAAAAGCATATGAGAGCTTTTGGACTGAATTTAAAGAAGGTGCTTATTATTTTTCTAAGAAAAAAATAGTCTTCTATTTTATGCTGATAATGCTTTTGCCGCATATTGTAACGATTGCTCAGAATATTGTTCTGCCTGGTTACGTTATGCATCATCTCATGTCAGATTCCATAACTTACGGTATGCTAAGCATGATGTATGGTATTGGTGCTACTATCATCAGTATAATATTTATTTTTAATGCCAATATTTATTCTAGTAAGTATCTGATATATAAAAGCTTTATAATCTCCATTTTATCAATTTTTACTTTAATATTTACAAAATCTATTATTATTTCTTTGATAGCTCTCTTTTTCTTTGGCTTTGCCAATTCTGCGATCAAAATAATGCTTATTTCTACAATGATGCGAATAGTAGATGGTATATATATGGGAAGAGTAATATCTGTGAAAAACCTGATTATTACTATGCTGCAGTTATTTTCATCCTATAATATTGGCCTTTTAATGGATAAATATGGTGATATTACCGGCTTTATCTTCTTAGAAGCAATCATGCTCCTTGCTTTTACTTTATATATGATATTGGCGAGGAGATTTAACGTGCTACTGAGATTTTAGCTGACCTTGCTCTTTTCCCTCTTTTTCCTTTCTTTCCTCTGCTAATTGCTGAGTGAAACTTGCTGCCCTAGATCTCAGATTTTTATCTGGTCCACTCTTCTGCGGATTTTGCGTTGCGACTGTTTTGACCCAGCTGTGGGTGGGGTCTTGGTCAGGACCCTGATCCAATTCTGCTAATGCGTCTGCAGTAAGGTTAGGATTCGGATTTTTAGGTACCCCCTCTTGCTCCTGCTCCAGCTCTTCTTCATCACATGCAGTATAGAAAGAGTCTGTGGATGATGCGGAACTAATAGAGGAAGTTCTACTTCGGGAAGAGGTTTGCGATGCAAAAGAGCTACTGCGTGACCTGGGATCTCCATCAACAGAAGGGGCCAGTTCTTCCTCCGCATCAGGGATTTGGGTTAAGCCTTCTTGTGCTGCATTGTGGGAAGAGTCTATAGAAGAAGTAGAACGCATCGATGAGCTTCTAGATCTTTGTGATGTAGGTGTAATATGCTCTTCTCCCAAAGCGTCTCCAAATTCTTCAGAACCCGTAGAACTAATGGAGGTTTGTGATGCAACAGAGCTACTGCGTGACCTCGCGCCGTGTCCAAGCCAACCTTGTACCGCTTGCGGCAGCAAATTCCAGGCTGCTTGCCGCCAAGTTTCTTGTTGCTCTAGGAGAGGCCCCTCTTGCTCCTGCTCTGGTGGGGCAGGTTGTTCTGGCATGGGGGGAGATTCTCTTTCTTCCACAATTTCAGCAACCTGCTCTTGTCTTAGAGATGGGAGGGCTTTTACTTCAATTTCAGAATCTGTGATCCCCACTTGTTGCTCTTTTTTTCCTTTTTTTGCAAAAGGTCTTGAGAAAAATCTCCTAATTCTGCTTTGACGCTTTAACATTGGATCTGGCTGCAGTGCTTGAAGTTCCGCTCGGCTTTGCTTTATCTCTTTGGAGGTTCTTTCTCTAGCTTCTCTAATATCATGAGCTTCAACAATCTCCTCATCTGAATAAGTGAGGCCTGACAAGAGACTGCCAGTTCCTTTTGCTAACCTACCTACAGTTTTTAAAGTTGAGCCTAGAGCTGTCGTAATAGCATTTCTTTGTCCAGTAAGGAGGTAGTATCCCGCTAGAACTGGGGCGGCAACCAAGCCAGCTGTACCAAATGCAATACCTGACGCAATGGTTGCAGCGCCCATAAAAACCTTTCTGCCTTTTGCGGTATTGGTAACAACATGTCCAGTTGTACCTCCTACTATTGCGCCAGTACCTATAACAACTCCTGCCACAACTGGCAGTGCTGTTCCCATAGAAGCTGCAGTTGCAGCTATAATAGCGGCTCCCACACCAATACCTACTAATGTGCCTATGACTAAGCCTGCTCTAGATTTACGTTTTGCATTTATAGCACTTCCCACAAGCTCGGTAGCTGATCCTCCAGTTTGTAATAATGCTGATGCATAACCCAAAGTTGCCCTGAAGGTTCTTGTTAGCATAGAGGCATTATTAATATTCTGTTCCTTATCGGACTTTTGTCGAGCTTCATCAAGTGTCACTTTAGTTTTTTTACCAAAGCGATCTTCATATGTTACTTCTGCATCATCTTTACCGAAACTCGTACCGGTAAGCAGGGTATTTTGATCTACTTGTAAATCTAGGACATTTGTTATTTTTTCTGCAGTTCCTATATGAGCATTCTTTAGATCTGCTCCGTTTAAACTACTCCTTTCAAGAGAGCCGCCTTGGAATTGTGCACCCTCTAACGATGCTGCAGTTAAATCAGTATTAGTGATAGAAGCATTGGTAAATTCTGCATTATTAATCCCAGCGCCATAGAGAGTGCAATTTTGGATTGCTGATCCTTTCAATTTAACCCCTTCCATCTGGCTCAGAGAAAAATCACAATCACGCATTATAGAGCGTTTTGTAACTGCGCTTTGAGATAGACTTTCCATTTCAGAGTCTATCTTATCTCCATCTTTTCCTGTCTCTCGGAAATCAAATTCAGCCTTTTGGAAGTCGATTCCTTCTCCTCTAATTTGCTCAAGCTGGAGGAGATTAGCTGTTAATCCTCTTAGATTTGCTTTCGTCATTTTTGAATTCACGATTGAACTATCATTTAGCGTAGCTCCGGTAAAATCACTATGTTCTAGATTAGAATTTTTAAAAGAGGATTCTATGATTGTGGCTTTTTGTAATTCTAAAGATGCAGCTTCTAGGCCTTGAAAATTAACAGAAGTAAGTGCAGCTTTAGGCAAAGCTGCATTGTAAGCTGTAGAATTAGATAAATCTACTTTCGTCAATTTTGCTTCTTTTATCTTAGCATTTGATAAATCAACATTTTGTGCGGCAACTTCTGTTAAGGACAATCCTTCTCCATATATATGATCCATTACTGCATTATCTAAGTATGATTCTTTTATAGTAAGGTTGTTAACATAAGCTCTGTGTAGCTTTACATCTTGCATTCTAGTGTTAGAAATCTCTGTATCTATAAACTTTGCTTCAGTGAAGTCAGCCCCATCAAAGTTAGATTTTTGAATATCGCAGCTCTCAAAACTCGATCTTGCTAATTTGAGATTATTACCCTGAACTTCATGCATTTTAACTTGCGCAAAATGAGTATCCATGAAAGAGGCTTTTTCTAAATCTGATTTCTCTATTTTAACATTATTTAGCGCGCATCCTACAAAAGCCACTGCTCCAAAATCTTTATCTATAAAATCTATGTCAGATATGGTGAGTTTTTTTAATATAGGCGCTTTACCTAATTCTTCAGCATATTCTGCAAGAGTCTCTTTGCCCTTTTGTTTATTCCATGCTCGTAAATCTTCAATTGTAAGGGTGTTTTGCTCTTCTAAATCTATAGTGGGGTTTTGGCAAACGAAAATCTTACTATCCTCTATTGCAGGCTGGACTCCTTCTGCTTGTGGTTGATGCATATCAGGGTTTTGGGAGTTGCTTGGCATATTGCTTGCGAGCCTGCTTGTTAATGCTTGCACGCCTTGCCCAAGGCGCGCTAAGCCCTGCATTCCAGCACTCCAAATACTTTGCATTCCATTTCCAACCGCCTGCCTTACTCCTTGAGCATCAGTAGGAATTTGCATATCTCCTGCTTGCTCAACTGCGTCTGCAACTCTCTGTGCACCATGATAAGCCCCTCTTGCCGCCATACGGCCACCCTCTATGCCGACTCCCATAGCCCGTTGCCCAGCATCTATTGCTGCGTCTATGCTCTGCCTTATCAATTCTCCTAAAGTAATATAGCCAGGATTTTGACCTTCTACTTCTTGAGATACTTCAGCAGGATTTGACCTAAATTCAGATAAGTCTGGATCTGGGTTAGAATAATGTAAATAATTCACGAATGATTTTGGGCTGGAAAAAGGTATTTTTATGCCAGTTCCTTTTACTTTCTTTGGATCAATGGTGCATCTTGAAAATCCACTAGCGTCCGTTAGGTCAAGGCCTGTAATTAGGGTTTCGCCTCTAAAAGAGATACCGCCTATATCACCAGAAATTTTAGCATTCTGTAGATTTGTCCCATTTTGAAATTTTAGGCCCTCCATACTAACTTTACTTGTGATTTTAGCATTTTGCAGCTGGCATCTTGAAAAAGTAGTATTGTTTAAAATTACTTCTCCAAAATCTACGCCTTGAAGATTTTCCCCTGTAATCACTCTGTCTGATAAATCTACTATTATTTGATCATCATCACTATATCCTTTAAAAATCCTATCCATTCGCGTTGTACGGGTTAGATATTCTGAAAAAGAAAGAGCTTGTTTCCCCTGACCTTGATTGTATTCAGTAAATTCCCTGAGCTTCTTGGTGAGTTCATCATCATTTGTAAAGCGAACTACTCGTGTATTCTTAGTTTTTGCCATATTAATATCTATGTTTTATAGCAGAATCTTTGTTGACTGCTATATGTGTTGTGTTTGAATGCTATGTTTGCTGGCAATCCTTTAAACATATCTACTTCTATAATTTATTACTAAATTAATTATCTATTTAATTTTTTATGAAAGCAAATAATTAAGGGAGGCACTTAGTGCTAATTATTTTTTATGTTACAAGAAAAAAACAAACAATCTGGGAATATATAAGTGGAATATAAGAATTTACCTAATGAATTAAGCTTCAAAAAGGATGATGCAAAGTTCAAAATTTATGGTTATGCAAGTATATTTGGCAATTGTGATGCCTATGGCGACATAATTGCGAAAGGAGCATTTGAAGAATCAATTACCTTTAAAAAAGATATTAAATTTTTGTGGCAACATGATGCTTCATCTCCAATTGGAAATATTGATAGGCTATATGAAGATAGCAAGGGGCTTTGTATAGAAGCAAGTATTAATTGCCAATTAATGCAGGGAAGGGAAGCCGCTCTTTTAATTAAAGATAAGGCTATAGATAGCCTATCTATAGGTTTTACTATCAATAAATCCCATATTTCAAAAAATGGAGAAAGAATAATTACAGATCTCAAATTGTGGGAGATAAGCTTAGTAACATTTCCTGCGAATCAAATGGCAAAAATTACTGACAATTATAAGAGCCATTTACACAATCAGCTTAACAAAATCGAAAAATCATTAATCAACTTAGAAAGGAGTATATATGGAAGAAATTTTAAATAAGTTAGAAGATGTGAATTCTAAAATTACAGAATTTAGTACAAAAAGTGATGATAGAATTAGCAAAATAGAGAATCTAGTATCAAACACAGATTTTTTATGTGATTCAGAATCAAGAGAAATGAAGAATTTTGGAGATTTCATCAGAGGATTGGAGATGAAATCTCTATCTTCAATCGATGATGAATCAGGGGGATATACTATTGTCCCCACATTATATAAGAAAATTATCTCAAATTTAAATGCTCAATCTAGTATGAGAATTCTTTCATCTATTGAGACAATTTCTAGTAACGCATTAGATATTCTGTTTGAAAAAGATGATTTTAATTGTATATGGGAAAGGGAAGGAGCCCCAAGAGGTGAGACAGAAACATCAAAATTCTTACAAAAAAGAATCAATGCTTATGAATTATATGCTCAACCAAAAGCTACTCAAAAGCTTCTTGATGATGCGGAAATCAATATAGCTTCCTGGCTTATTGCTAAATTAACCAACTCATTTCTGCGCGCTGAGAACAAAGCTTTTATTGAGGGTGATGGCGATAATAAGCCTAAGGGCATATTGTCATATGGTGAAGATGATATAGAAAGAACAAAAGTAGGTGAGGAAGGAAAAATCTCTATGGAAGATTTATTGGATTTAATGAATCTTCTAGATGAAGGTTATCTTTCCAAAGCAAGTTTCTTAATGCATAGGTCAACACTTTTAGAGATTCAGAAACTTAAAGACCATAATGATAGATTCTTATGGCAACCAAATTTAGTATCAAAGCATCCAGGATATTTATTTGGCATTCCTGTTTATACTTGTACGGATATGCCAAGATTTGAGGCTGGGAAGATTTCTATAATATTGGCAGATTTCAAAGAAGGTTACAAAATAGTAGATAGGTCTGGAATTAATATTATGCGAGACCCTTTTACTGAGAAACCTTTTGTCAAATTCTATTCGGTAAAAAGAGTAGGGGGAGATGTAGTAAACAATAATGCTATAAAATTACTACAATGCTAAAAGAGAATTATAAAATTTTAGAAACATTGGAGCAAAATTTTCTAACTCTGCAGGATGTGAAATCTTATCTTAGAATTTCACATTCTTCGGATGATAAAATGATTTTATATATGATAAATTCCGCTCTTAATTTTGCAGAGAATTTCTTGGATCACCATATCATCCCTAAAAAGCTAGAAATTTATTTCTTCAATATCCGGAATATTATTATTCAGCAGAAGCCTTTTATTAAGCTTGAATCTTTATCTAATGGTAGGGCAATGCTCTCACCGGCTGAATATGAAATATCAGGAAATAGGATCGATTTTAAAAAACTATATCCAAAAATCTGCTTGGAAGGAGTGTTTGGTATATTAGATGAGAGTGAATTTGACCCTTCGCTCAGGGATGCCATTCTAAACCATATAACACTTCTTTATGATAAAAGAGGCAATCCTGATATTTACTCTTACCAGGCCAAAAGTTTTTATAGGGATTTTAGAAATATAAATATTTAATATTATGCGAGATTCAGTACCAGGCAAATTATCTCATGAAATTATCTTTTTAGAGAATATTACAAATAGTGATTTAGAGGATGAAAATTGGGTGGAAAAAAGTAGAGCTTTTGCGGAGATCAGGCCTCTTTATGATAATAAGTTTGGCTCAATTGAAAACTTCACCTTTGGACATATTGTGACAGAAAATTTTTTTATGTTTAAAATTAGGTATTTTCCAGATGTTAGCACTAAAATGCGTATTCAGTATCAGGAAAGAAATTTTGAAATTAAGAGGATAATCAATTTATCAGAGCAAAATCAATTTTTGCAAATTATTAGTTTGGAGATATAGATGTCATTATCAAAAATAGGGGAATTCCAACGTATCATATATGAGCTATTATCGAAAGATGCTAATCTTTTATCCAAAATTAAGGGATTATTTTTATTTCCTCCAAGGGATGCTTTGCCCCCATTTTTGCTGATCAATATTATAAAGCTTACAGATTTTTCAAAATATGATAGGTATAATTACGATATTGAATTTGAAATATGTATTTTTGCTAAGGATAATAATCTACAGAGAACTTTGCTAATCGCAGATAATATTACTTCTTTGCTCAAACCAGATATTTGCTCTAGCTCAGACTTTATACTTATTTCTTTGAAATTTATGGAGGCTTACTGGACTAAGGGTACAGCTGCGAATACAAGTAAGATTTCTTTATGCTTTAAGGCATTGATTGCAGGTATTTATGAATAATTTCCACAAAATCATTTTGCCTGATTTCCTTGCAGTGCATCTACAAGGTGGCCCTATATATGAGAATAATGTGATAAAATCAGTGACAGGTAGAGAGGTTAGGATTGCTACAAGACTGACCTCATACCAGAAATATACATTTCATGCCTCAAAACTTAGCCGAGACCAGTTTGCAGCTTTGCATAATTTCTTTAGATGTAGGAGAGCTAATCTTTATTCCTTTCTTATTAAGGATTTTGCGGATTTTGAAATTAAAGAGCAAATACTTATCCATTATAGTGAAGAATATAAGGGATATGAAGTTTATAAAATTTATAAAGATGGTTTATTCGAATATGCAAGAAGAATTAGGCATCTAAAAGAGGATAGTCTAACTCTTAATATTATTGCTGAGGAGATAGATTATGAGAGGGGGATTGTTGTTGCGCCTAAAACACCATCTCCACCTACTATTAGTTGCAATTACTATGTTAAGGTAAGGTTCATTTCTGAGGATTTGAAGTATAAAATTCTTAAAGATGGTTCTGCGCTTTTAGAGGAGATAGGGTTAGTAGAGGTAGAATAATATGATTTTCTTATTTGAGCTGTCTTTGGCTTCCCATAAAAAGCTATTTTTAACCTCTGCAAGTGAAGCCATTACAAATGGGCAGCATAATTACCAGCCTTATTCAGGATTATTTGTTGAGTCTATTCATAAAGAAAATGGTTTAATAGATTGTATAATATCAGGTTTCTTTGAAGAAAATGGTGTTGCGAATTCTTCGATTTTGGAATCTTCCAGGATACGCATTACCTATTTAGAAAATCCAAATTTAGCTTGTAAAACCTTTTCCAGCCTTGAATTTTTTACAATTAATCATAATAATTATAGCTTTAAAGTGACCTATACATCTATTATACATAATTTGAAAAGACCCATCATTGACGAGATGAATCCCTCTTGCAGGGCAAATTTAGGCGACAAAGATTGTAGAATTGATTTACAACAATTTATAGAGCAAACTAAATTATTATCTATTGATAAAAATAAGATTATCATTTATAAAAGCATGAGGCCTCCTGGATATTTTAATGATGGATTTGTTAGATTTGAAAATAATCTAACTTCAAAGATTTTAATTTTTAGCCAGACTGAGTTTTTTATAGAGACTGAGGTAGAGGTTAAGATTGGCACAAAATTGATTCTTTATCCGAGTTGCAATAAAAGTTTCAAGCAATGTGTTGATAGATTTACAAATGGAATAAATTTTAGAGGGGAGCCCTTCATCGGGAGATAATTATGGAGAATAATTTTTTTAAAAGTTTTATGGATGGGTTTACAAATAATATACCCAAATTCGCTATGTACCATAAGAGAGATCCCTTGCAAAAAAATTACCAATTGCTTAAAAAAAATTTTAAAAATATGAGTAAGAAAAATGAGACACAAGAAAAGCTTCTTCACAAAAAATAATTCTTTAAATAGAGTTGGTGGTAGTCAGGAAAAAAAGGCAGGGTTGCTTGAGGAATCCTTTTTGGATCCTAATACATTGTTAGAATATGAAAAACAAATTCCGGGATTTGCAGAAAAATTGTTTGAATTGGCAAAAGCTGACCAACATCATATGCAGCAAATAGAGAAGATCAGAAATAACATGACTCAAAATGCCATGAGAATGGGGAGGTTTACTTTTGTTTTGCTATTTATTGTTATTTGCTATTTTGCCTATAATTTAATATTCTTTGGCATGGTGCAAGAATCCTATATTTTTTCTGCAATTTCTTTTATAGCGCTTTTAATGCTTAATTGCAGCTATTCTAAATCTTGTCGTAAATCTAGTGATAAGAATTTAAAGACAAGCAATAGGCAGGATAAAAAACATCCCCGTAAACCCTATACGCGTAGACGCCCCAATTAATGCTTTCTAAAATTCTAGGTTCTTTTGGCAGCTTCTTAGGTGGAATGCTGGGTGGTGGTCCTATATCTAGTATTTTGAAATATGCTGGACGATATATAGGCAATTACATAGAGCATTCCGCTTATTCTCCCGAAACTTTTTTTGCAAGCAAGGGGCATATTGATGATATTTATAATCCTATATCTAATTTTCCGTATCCGATATCCATTGTTTTTGGAACAGGAAAAGTTAGGGGTAGGGTCATATGGTCTTTGGATTTAAGAGAAGTGGCCCAGGAATCAGAAGATATTAGATTTTTTAAAGATAGCAAGAGGGCAAAATCAAAGGTTTTCCACACAAATTATAAATATTTTGCTGATTTTGCCTTATTAATATGTAGAGGGGAAATTCAAGATATTGGTAGAGTTTGGATTAATAATATTGAATCTGATATAGGTCAGTATCAATTTATGTTATATAGGGGCTCTGATAATCAAGCTCCGGATACTTTCATCTCTCAATATGAGAAAAATGCTCCAGCATTTAGAGGTTTAGCATATATAGTGTTTAGTAATTTTCCCTTAGAAAAGTTTAATAATAAAATCCCTGTTTTTGATTTTGAAGTTATTGCTAAGCCTAAAAATATATTGAGTAAGCAAATTAAAAATATATGCATTATTCCTGCTTCAGGAGAGTTTGTTTATGATACAGAGACAGTCTTAAAAATACAACAAGATGACCTTATCCCTGCTGAGATTGCAAGAGAGGCAATTAATATGCATAATAATGAGCATGTAGCTGATGCCTTACATAATTTAAATACTTTAATGTATAGTTTTCCTAACCTAGAATATGTGTCAGTTACAGTAGCATGGTTTGGAGATCATTTGGATGCAGGCCTGTGTAATATCTATCCAGCAATAGAAAATAGATCTATTAATTCTACGCAATTATGGTCTGTGGGCGAATATAGTAGAATTAATGCAAGGGAAATTAGCAAAGATATAGAACATTACCCGTTATATGGAGGTACTATTAGTGATGCATCCCTTGTGCGATATCTCAAGACTTTAAAATCCCGGAATCTAAAAATAGTTTTTAATCCAATGCTTCTTATGGATATTATAGATAAGCCTTGGAGGGGCCATATCAGTGGGGATACCATAGGCGTCAAAAAATTTTTTAACCATGATAAGGGATATAAAAAATATATACTACATTATGCTAGGTTAGTAAAAGATTATGTAGACGTTTTTTTAATAGGATCAGAATTAGTTGCTTTGACTAGAGTAAGGGATCAAAATTTATATCCTGCGATAGGGGAACTAATAAATCTTGCTAAAGAAGTGAGGCTTACATTACATAAGGGCACAAAGATTAGTTATGGAGCGGATTGGTCTGAATATCATCATTTTGACGGCTATTATAATTTAGATGATTTATGGGCTTCAGATTATATAGATTTTGTTGCAATTGATGTCTATTTCCCTCTTACTGATAGTGTAGGATCTAATGTAACAAAAAAAGATATTATCGAAGGCTTTAATAGCAAAGAAGGCTTTGAATATTATTTTGATAATGGGGATAAGAAACTATTAGATCCGCAATGGGCTTGGAAAAATCTTAAATATTGGTGGGAAAATCCACATATTAATTCAGATAATACTCGTAGTAGTTGGATTCCAAAATCAAAAAAAATTTGGTTTACAGAATTTGGTTTTCCATCAATAGATAAAGCCACAAATCAGCCTAATATTTTCTATGACCCAGTTTCAAGGGATGGCGGATTCCCCCAATTTTCTAATGGAGAAGTTGATTTTGAGATTCAAAGGAAAGCTATAGAGGTTTTTTTAGAATATTGGGATAATAACGAAATGGTTGAAAAATCCTTTCTTTATTGCTGGGATGCAAGGCCTTATCCTGCTTTTCCTCACCAAAATTTTTGGCGGGATGCATATTTGTGGAGTAGGGGGCACTGGGTCAATGGCAAATTGTTTCATGATAATTTATCCAGCATTATTACTTCTTTATGCTTGAGGTCAGGATTTGGCAGTGATGATTTTAATATTTGGGGATTGGAAGACAATATTGATGGTATGGTGCTAGGCAGGGTGAGTTCAGCTTGGGATACAATCTTAATGCTAAAAGCTGCCTTTTTATTTGAAATTAGAACAAATAATCAAGGTATTGTAGAATTTATCTCCAGAGAATATTTAAGAGAAATTGAGGTAGATTCAAAGGACCTTGTGGATTATGGGTTAGACGGAATAACCTGCAAGGAAATTACGGAAAAAGATATTATCCATAATATTAAATTTTCTTTTTTAGATGCCCAAAGAGATTTTCAGAATAATTATATAAATCTTTATAGTGAGAAGCAATCTTATGGAGAGAGATATTCCATGAATATTCCTATTGTAATGAACATGAACACGGCAAGATTGATGGGTAAAAAAATTTTGGCAAATGAATCTTTGGGCAGAATGAATTTTAAATTTAAGCTGCCCTTTACATATTATGATTCGGTAGATGTGGGGGATATAGTGAGAATAAAAAATTCGCATAAAGTCTGCAATCTTTTAGTGCAGGAGATTTGCTATAGCAATTTTATATTAGAGATAGCTGCTATTTCTTCTCCAAAAGGATCTTATTAACCCGCATTACGGGTAAGGTGCTGTTGTGATGATAGACCATTCTATAGTGGGCGAAATGATTTAATTTCCTTATCCATAGTTTGGGTTTGTTTATTAGTGCTCTAGATTATATTTGTATAATCAAAGAAAAATGAGTTTTAAATGATCACATTACTTGCCTCAATTGCTGGATTTATGACATCCTTAATTCCTGAAATCATGAAATTTTTTAAAGATAAGAATGATAAAAAGCATGAAATCATGCTATTTGAGCTTCAGATTCAGAATATGGCAAAGACAAAAATTCATGAATTAGAAGAAGTGAGGTTGAGTCGTGATATGCATCATCTAAATCATCTTTATTCGACTTATAATACGGGTATTAACTGGGTTGATGCTTTAAATGGGACAGTAAGGCCAGTTTTGGCATATAGTTTTTTTCTAATGTATCTTTGGGTTAAATTTATCCAATATTTGTATCTTAGCAACCATAACATATTGCCAGAATATATGAATCTATTATGGGATGTTGATGATCAAGCAATTTTTGCAGGGATAATTAGTTTTTATTTTGGGCAGAGGGGATTTAAAAAATATAAAAGGCCTAAAAAGTGATTACATCTAAAAAGGGGGTGGATATGATTAGAGCCTTTGAGAAGTTTAGTGCTAATATATATTATTGTCCTGCTGGAATCAAAACTATAGGATATGGTCACGTAATAAGGGCAGGAGAAAATTTACAAGATATATCTAAATTAGAAGCATTAGGCCTTTTGAAGCAGGATATTATAAGGTCTGAAAATGCTGTGATACGAAACATTAATACCAGATTAGAGCAGAGTCAATTTGATGCTCTTGTTTCCTTTACCTTTAATATAGGATCTGCAGCGTTGCAGAGATCGACGCTAAGGCAGAAGATCAATTTTGATGCGGATAAAAGTGAAATTTACAATGAATTTATAAGATGGGTTTTTGTAGGTAGAAGAAAAATGCCAGGGCTTATAAGGCGTAGAGAAATAGAGGCTAATTTGTATTTGGGGCTCTAGATATATGAGTGATATCTAATGCATCTTGGTACTAGTTTTTTATTTACTGCGTAATTATATTGTTTCTAGGAAGCCTGGGAGGTAATTTTGTTTAAATATAAACTCCAAAAATCTTGTTCAAACCAGTCACTATAGAGAATACTTAGCGCAGCGAATAATAAAAATATTGCTAAAACCATTATTATATAAATTCTAATCAACTCGCCTCTCATTGCCCCCTCTTTTGCCTATTATTAAATAATAACATCAAACAAGAGAGAGCAACTTGAAATTTGTGCATTATTCAATTAATTATGATGCAAGATTAGCATCTAATAGAGTTTTGGGGTCTTGGGATTCGTATAGAATTCTGTATATTACTTCACATAGAGGGAGGTGGATTTGCATTCGCTTTGTTAAGTCAATTAAAGGCTTCACCGACTTGTATCCTTCTACGATGCTTGGTGCTTTGCTTAGAATATTTTGGATACCCTCTCCTTGCCCTATACGAGATCCGAATGAAAAATTACGTGATTTTGTAGAAGAGCATGTAAGAATCATATCACCTATTCCGCAGAGTTCTATCATGGTTTGGGGATTACCCCCTTTGCATTTTGTTAAATATGCAGCCTCTTTTATGCCTTGATTTATTAGGGCAGCATGAAAATTTTCTCCAAAATTTAGGGAATGTGCAATGCCGCATCCTATGGCAATGATATTTTTTAATATTCCACCTATTTGGGTGCCTATAATGTCATTTAGGGGATGGATCGTAATATTGGTGTTTTTAAAGATATTTTTTATATTATGAAGGTGGTTGTGGTCAAGGGTAGCAAGGTTCGCATAGGATGGAAGACAATTTGCGACTTCAAGTGCAAGGGTTGGTCCAGATAATACTGCAATAGGATTTCTAGGTAGGATTTCAGCAATAATCTCAGATTGCAGCATAAGGCTTGAAGCCTCAATGCCTTTAGAGCAGGCTATAAGCGTAATATTATTATTGAGAAAATTTAGCTCACGGATATTCTGGCAAATATTTCTCGTAAATTGAGCGGGTGTTACCATAAATATATAATCGCATTTTGCAAGGTCTGCTAGGTTGTTTGTGGCGGTGACAGATTCTGGAAATGCAATATTTGGCAAAAGAGCCTTATTTTGCCTGTCATACATAATAGACGAGGCGGTTTTAGCTTCTCTGCACCATTGAATAACATTCTGGTTACTTGTGGCGATTGATATAGCAAGGGCGCTACCAAAGGCCCCAGAGCCAATTATGCCTATAGTTTCACTTGTCAATGATAGCCTCTTCGCTTAAGTCGAGCTATAGTATAATACAAAAAAAATCGCAGCAAAGGACAAAATTTCAAGTGCTGGTTTGCCGATATAAATTTTTTTTGAAAAAATACTTGACTAAGGCAGCCGCAATCAAATACTATTAGTTGTAATTATTTCGGTTTTACTTGCATATAAATCTTAAGAAGTAAAACTCATAGCTTCCCAATATACTTTTTTATTCAATTTATAGAAAAAAAATAAAAAAAACAGTTGAATTACAACTCAAGTTTTAATATTATATGCCTATTAATTTCTAGTAAAGGATATTTCTATGAATTATACAAAGATAATTGTTTTTATTTTTACCTATTTAAGCATATCTGTTTATTCCATTTTACATAGTCAGACTTTTTGCGAATGGTAAAGCGCCTAAATAATTTAAAAGGAGAAAGTGATTTAGTATGAAACATCAAAAAACAGCCAATACAAATGAAGAAGATCAACAAAAAATTTTTAAACCTTCATTGGTATATATGCTTAGTGCAGAAGAAAGAAGGAAGGGTAAGTGCCTTACTGAAAAGGAAGTGGAGCAAATTTGTGATCAAGCGATCGTCATGACTGCTGAAATTTCTAGGATAAAAGAAATTGAGGAATCCAGGGGTTATAAGGATATTAATCCTAATAATTGCTGGGAGGAATGGTTGGAATTTAAAAGGAGGATGAGTGACAGTATGAATAAATGTTATAATATTGAGGATAGAATAAGTGCTCATATAGAATTTAAACCGAGTGATTATAGTTTTTTTGCTAAGCTATTTAAACAAAACAAAGTTATCTCCACTAAATTTGGCGGGAATCCGTCTTTGATTAAAGCAGAGGAATGGCCAGTCAGTGCAAAACTAGGCAAGAGGATGAAGTTTATTTGTCAGATAGTATTGGATAAGGGATTATTTGGAAATGCCGATGGGAAGATAGTATATTTATTTATCACCGATGATGAGGATATTGCAAATACTTGGGACCCAGCAGGTGGTGAAAATGCAGTGATTATTAAATCCATTGGTGACGCTTCCCCCTCCAAGCCAGAGAATCAAGATGTAGGCCCAATATACAATACCGAATATATAGCGGATCTCACATATAAGGAGGAGCCAGAATTTTATAATTTTGATTGGAATGATGACCAGTATGATGAATATTTTGCTAATGTTGCTGGCAATAAAATTGGGGGTAAGCCTTATTTTCTGGAGAAGGAAGTTGATGATTTTCAGGAAGGATGGAGGTTATTGCTACAGATAGACTCGACGCAAACCCCATTCGAGATAGATTTTGGGGGTGATGGTGTTGGATATATCTTTATTAATAAAGATTATACAAAGGGAAAATTTTTATGGCAATGTGATTAGGAGTCTTTGTGGAAAACGATAATGAATATAAAGAAAAAAAAGCTATTCAAAAAATTGAAGAATTAGATGGAAGAAAAATTAATATGTCTCGTGAGATTCGACATTTTATATATTTTCAAAATCCTTTTGCAAGAGAAAGATATGCGTTATATATGCAAAGAGCGGGATTCAAGATTCTTTGTAGAAATAGATGTACAGAATCTGCTTTTTTACTTGTCTTAGCGAAAGATGAATATCCGCATAATATAATCAAAGACTCAATGTTTGTGCGGGAGAAAGCTTTAGAATATGATGGACAATATGATGGGTGGGAAGCAGATACAGCGGCTGAAACTATCAATTAGTTGATTATTATCATATGCTAAGTAAGATCCTTTATATAAGCTGCTTAAAAAATCTGGATGGATTATAAAACCATTTGTGATACTATAAATGATGCGGGGGATTTATATGAATTTTTTTGGAGAATATAATTTTACAATTATAGCCAAATCATTTGCTGCTTTGACAATTATTTGCAAAAACACCTCCTACTTTCTTATGCTCTCCAGGATAGATTTATTTGTGGTTAGTTCATTTGCATTTGACGAATAATTAATTTTCATTTATATTTTCTTAGCAGTCACAGATTAGAGGTAAGATGGGTTTTGTTTCATGGTTAATGGGCTGGGAAGAGCCAGAAGTTACTAATGCGAGAGGCCTTGCATTAAAAGTTGTACAAAAACAGTTTATGCAAGTACATGATTCTGCTATCAAAGAGGCTGGAAGGCAGCTGCATCAGGAATATCTTACTAAAGGTGAAGAATTTCGTGAAGAAATACGTGTGGAGCAATCAGAGAGAGGGGGGCGTGAGTATGAAGGACGCACTTGTTTTGATAAAGAATATACAAATTCAAACTACCCTCACAGAACATTTTTTGATCAACATATTTCTAGAGCTATGTATGGAGCTTCTGTATCTAATGCATGCTATTCATATATAGCACCACAATACTATGTAGAGGATTCAGATGAAGAAGCTACAGGAGGGTCATATGCAATCCGTTGCTATCAGGATAAGCTACATTTTTTAAAGTTTGGCTTTCTTGGGTATCAAGAAGTTTGGAATCCAGAATTATTCGCATTATATAAAGACATTATGAGAGATAAAATGCTCTTATTTTATTGGAAAAGTAATGGAGAACGCACACAAGGCAGCAAAGAGGCAAGAGATGCATATAGCGCCAAATATACCGAAGAAAAAAAGCAATTATTCTTATTGCAGCAAGCTACAGTAAGATTTTTTGAATCTCATAATTCTCAGCAAGATATTTTGGCAGAGATGTCGTGGGTCATGCTTAATAATGATATTGATGAACAAGACTTATACCCTAAAACCCATCATGAATTAGCTATTAAAGGACTTTGGGACTCTATGAGCCCTGAGGGCAAAGTTAAAATACCAGGAAGCTTAGTCCAAGATTTAATTGCAGCCGTACTTGAAAGAGAGGAGGCAATTAAAGAGGCTAGCGAATCAACTTACAAAGACGCTCTAGAACATATAGAAGAGGTATTAACTTCGGAAGGTGCTGCAGCGGCAAATAGCAAATGTGATACAATAGCGCACATTATTGGAGAATTAAAACTGCACCCTACAGAATAATACCTCATTAAATTTTACTAAACCAGTAAATAGGCCTGATCTCTACGCTTGTAGGCCTATCAGTGAGAATAATTGCCCGAAGAATTGAAGGGGCTAGAAAAGTGAATTAACTATTGCGCTTGTCTACTGATCATAAGATATACTAGTTCCGCATGCTGGACATAATAACCTAAGAGCCAGCTTTCCATTCTGCATACTTTATGAGGGCTTATTTGGAATTTCTTGAAGAGATGAGAGTGAAAAAGCCCTTGGGGCATTATTGCAATCTATATCAAAATGGTATATATAGAAATCCTTGCCCCCATAGTTTGAGTGAATAAAATAATTTATCAGACATCACTCAACATATTTTCCTTGTCATTTGTATTAATTTCTATTAAGCTATATAAATTAAAACCAGCTAACGAAATATAAATTATGCCAAGAACAATAAAAGTTAAAATTATGTACCATATTGATGGTAACTCAGACACAAAGGAGTCAGTTGTTACACTGCCAGCAGAGGGAGAGGAGAAATATTGCCAAACTATTACCTATACCAAAGACTATCAATGGAAGGTAAGATTATATCTGGATCACAAAGACGCATCTAATAGCCGAGAGGGTAATTGTAATAATAAGGAGTATTATTGTACATTTGATACTATTAACAAAAAGCCAGCCAATTTTGATGGAAGTGATAATTATCGAACAATTACTTCTGAGTGCCTTGATTCAGATTGGGTACAAGAGTGGATGAGCGCTGTAGAGGCAGCTTTAGCATTTAATCCGCGTAATATAAAACACTCTAGAGTAAGTGCTACTTTTGAAGATACCGATAGTCAGGACATGACTGAAATCGGATGTTGTGATGATATTTGCTGCTTTATGTAAATCTTCTCCCTTCTAATCAATTATTTAATCAGAATAATCATAAGAGGTTAAGTTTTTTAGGATAATATAATAAGCTATACTCACACTAAGTTATCAACATACTTAATATCTATGTACTACGTTTATTAAATAGATAAGATGATTAAGATTAACTATATATCATTAATTCGAGAGAAAATACTTTGACTGCTATAATGTTTATAAACTAACATACAGGCTTATAGCGTTTTTTTTAATCAAGTTGAGTTTTTTAAGGAGAAAACAATGAAAATAAATCCACAAAAACATAATTGGCTAGATATAACATTACTTCGGATGGCGTTGCTTGTTTCAGCGCTTTGCGTAACATATATTGCTTGCGTTATGCTTTAAGTGCAGGGTATTTGCCATCACAGGGTCATAAAATAACTGGCGCTGCCTCACATTTTAATGCAAACGATACTTTATTACATACGTTGCTAGGAGAAGTTTAACAAATACACTAATTCTCGAATGGAAAATACAACGTAAAGTTAATATTTATTATTGACATATGGTAGAATGTTTTATAGCAACAATACTATATCCTATAACCAATATAGATATCTTGAGAATGCATATAAGGCTTTTGTTTTTTTCAGCGATCGAAGTATCGAAGCAACTTTAGCAAGATTTGATGCTTTTCTAGATAGATATTCTGCTAAAGATGAATTTACCCCTATCCTTTCTTTGTTCAGACTTAACTTACCACATTGTATTGAATATGGAAAAGTGCATTTTGATCTCCCATCTTGGAAAGAGAAGTTACTTGATTTAGGACCAATAATTATGCATCATGCTTGTCACTTGTCTAAAGTAGAGCAGCATCTAGGTAGAGTAGCTACAACCAGAGAGGAGCTAGATACATGGCTAGCTACAGCACATTATCAAAGAGCATTAGAGAATACTGAATTAGCTAGATTAGCTCATATTTATGATTTAGGAGAGCCTAGTTTTAATTTTTTGTTAGATCATATTAATAAAGAAACATTTGTTCCTCATGCTGACTTACCTGAAATAGCAATTGATGTAAAAGCGGAGGCTCAAAAATACCATAGCGTAGAACATACTGAACAAGGGCAAGAAGCTTTAAGGCTGAAATCTACTGTAGATAATGGAAGGTTAGGGCATTTTGGAAAAGGGTTTGATGTCTTTAATGATTTTTTTTTAGTGCAAGTCCCCAAAGATGATATTAGATATAAAATTTTTTATGCTGCAATATCTGAAGATTGCTGTTATTCCAATCCTATAAGTGCAGGAATTTACGCTATTATTGAGGCTAAGGCTGGAAAGGCTCTTGATCCTACTAACATCGATTGGGTTAATTTAGAGAGAGATGGTCATCAAATAAAAGCAATCTACCATTTTTTATCTTTAGTAGATGATGTGTTAATTACCAATTCATGGATTTTTGACTTAAAAACGGACATATATAATTCTTGTACTGAGATCCTTTTATCTACTCTAAGTCAGCAAATGCCGGAGCTTACTCTTATTCTAGAATCATGTTTCATAAGAGATTCTCATGAGGGGCAAAGACACTTGGTATATAGCCCAAGATATAAGTCGGCAGAGCTTGCAGAATCTGAATCTGAATTGCGGAAATCTGGTTTTTGTTTGGAGGATTATACCGCTCCAAGACTTTTTAACTTTAGCAACATAGAACAAATAAGTAAGATTAAGGAGTTAGGTAAAGAATATATAAATTCTCTGAAAAGCAAAAATATGCTTCTTTCCTGGGCAGTGCTTAAGGAATGTAGCTCAGTTGCAGAGATTAAGAAATTACATGCAGAGATTTTAGCCTTACAAGAAAGCGATTCTATTAGATTTAAAGCTATTTTTAATTTAGCCAGTGCTATGCAAGCATCTGAGGAGTCAGGTTATAGAGCTTTAGCGCAATTACCTACAGATATTTTAGAATTTCTGGTAAGTGTGAATTTGCCAAAATATAATCTAAAGCTGGAAGTTTTAATGCAGGATGCTACTACTGCCTTGGATGTAGAAAGAAATTTTATAAAATATGTAGCTCAAGCTACTAGCCAGAATGGCGGTACTACAGAAATAGTTGAAGCTGCACCTGCAGAGATAATAGATGTATTAGCTCAGTGCCAATATTTACCTCTTGTTCTAAGATACATCAAATTACAAGATATTGTTGGGTTAAACATTGAATTGCTTGATCTCATACTATCAGACCAAGCTGTTTACCTATATAGCAATGGTGTTGATTATCATGAATTGCTAGAGCCAGTCGACGCATTATCCTTAAGAAGAGATATGTTTCTTTCCTCTTTAAGATTGATGATTAGAGAAGAAAATCATGTGCAAGATCTTTCAGTAGGACTTGTAGAGGCAATCTCTAAATTTACCGAGTCACAACTTGATTTCTTCGATAAGAATGCAGATGATTTAGCAAAATCACTTAGTCTAATGGAATTTGTAGCAAAAAATCCAGAAGCTGATGAGATGGTTCCACAACGAAGATTAGTAGAAATAAATCTTAGTGAATTTCAAATTGTTGAGGAAGGAATGTTACAAGACATTCCTGAGGATAAATTTAGTGCCTTAGCGGATTTTCCATTAGAAATGATGATTCGTTCAGGTTTTATTACTATTGAGGCATTACTATCATATAAAGCTTCTGTTATTAATGCTCTTGTTAGATCTTACCCTTTTAGTTTTCACATATGGAAATCTTTTAGCCCTATAGAAATTCTTGAATGCAGGGATCCAGAATTTGTTCTTGAAATATTAAGGCGTGCAGAAGTGAAACTTACTCCTAAAGAAGCTTTTTCGTCATCTAGGAAATTCATAGGAGCAAACTGTGTAGAACTTGCTAGGATATCCGATATAGCAAAGCTTAAAATCATATCTAGCTTAGCCTGGAAATTTACAGAAATTGGATTAGACAAACAACTTGGGAAATACTTACTGGAATTGCCTATTGAAGTAATACAATCTCTTGATTGCGACTTAGTAAAGCTTTTTGTTGATAAACAACATTCTATAGAAGACATCATTAGAGCCTCTACTTCTAAATCTGATTTATATTCAAGGTTACTTGTTGAATATGTTGACAAATTTGAAGGGACATCAGAATTTTCAGATAAGATTCATACTCTAACTTATGAAGTATTGGAAATATTATCTTGGGTGGCTGTTCGCGGTAAAGATTCTAAATTTACATTACCTTTTTTGCTTAAGTTGGACGAATCTCAAATAGCACCCATGATTGGATGTGATTTTACCTGTGAAGAATTTGAAAATTAGCTCAGATTTGAGGAAAATCTATTAAAACATTCCTTCCCACTTGTTAGAAATCATGTAAATTTCACAGGAGATTATATCTGAAGCCCAAAGACCTATGAAAGTAAGCTTAGAGTAGAATCAAAATCCCTTAGCGTAGGATATTCTCCAAATCCCAGCGTGGCCCTTTATAGTGGGTGTATAGTATATTATGTCGAGAGATTGTAATGATAAAGGAAAAAGCAATGAGAATTATAGAGATTAGATAGGATATAAGGGGTATTCTTTGTCTCAATGTAGGTAAGAGCTCTATATCAAAAATAGGCTCATCAAAACATTGTGGCTAAAAAACATAATCCTATTTTTACTAAGTTTAGCCAGAAGTCAGCAAGTAGGGGAAAACCAACTAAAGTGATTATTATTGCAATCATGCGCAAGCTTCTGCATATTGTGTTTGGAGTGGTCAAAAAAAAATATGCCATTTAATCCAAATTTAGGGCTTGACTCTTAAGACAGTATCAGAGCCATCCTAGCAACTTTTATATAATTGTGGTAACTTTTTAATAGCAAGAGATAGTATAAATTTATGTTTAAGAATACAATAAGATGGTGCGAGCAGGTTATTTTAAATAATTTCTTGTTTGAAAGAATGCTTAACCCGGATGAATGGGAAGCTATAAATTCAGGCAATCATGCACAAATGTGTGAAATTGTACAAGATGCAGTCTTATCATCTCATACATCTATAATGTCTTATATAATAAGGCAAGAAGGGATGAAGCAATATTGTAGAACGCATATATTAGGTACCGAATCTAGCAAAGAATACGCTAAAGCTATTTTAACCAATGATGTACGAGGTACTCACCATGAATATATTATGTATCAAATAGGAGACTTGAGTGGAAAGAAGCTAGTTGTCGAAAATGCTTTAGAACAAGCGGAATTTGGCGTTGTAATGATAATGTTTAAAATTGCAGTGCTTCTTCCTAGTTTGTTACAAGATGAATTTACAAAAAATCTTTTATGAAATTAGCGTTAGCATCATTCTCAAAGGAGGGAGAACCAGTTTTAAAAGCTCTTTTAGATGCAGGTTGTGATGTGAATAATTATGAACTTAATGGATATGGAGAAATACTAACTTCTAGTTTATCCAACTCAATAGAAACAGAAAATAAAGGATTATTTTTCTTTTTACTTAATAATGGAGCTGAATCTCAAAAAGGTGCAGAGAAGAAGCTTAGTTGGGCTTTTTCCTCCCCACTGCATCAAGCTATTGGTTCTGGTTTAGTATGGGCTGTTGACGGTTTACTAAAATCTGGTACTAGCTTACTTCAAACTTATTACGAAGACACAGTATTTCATACAGCTTTTAACAATATTACTGATAATACTAGTCAAATTTTAGAGCTTTTATTAGAGGCTGCAAATAAACTTCCACAAGATGATGCTTTAAAATGGAAATTATATGATGCATTTTATATAGCATTAAAAAATTCTAAACTTCAAACAGAACATCTCTTGATTACTTGGTATGTAGTGAATCTAAGATTGAGCCAAAGGTTGCATCTATTATAATATTGCTTATTTTTGGCTTAGAATTAGATGAATCTACCTTAGATATAATTTAGTCAGATGCTGATTTTGCTCCTTATGCTAACTTTTCTTCTAACGCTGGCCACCATAGGGTGTTCCTGCACAAACGGCAGGAACCATTCACCAATTTTTCATAGAGTGTTACGAAGCAATTTTCAGTAGGTACCCTACATAAGATCTTAAAATGTGCTGTAACTTACCACCCAAGCTCACTATATATAATTTTAGAATTATGCATTTCTACAGCTGTTTTAATATATCCAACAATGTTGTCAGGAAGTTCGTCAATATCAAAAAATTCAACCCCACCACATTTATTTGGCTCATTATTTGCTATCTCGCCTTGCCATTCTGTACAAGTCATAAAAATATTAACATTCTCCCTATCCGTTTTTCTATGCATGATATGGGTTACTTCTAAGTTAGAATCTTTTATATCGATATTAATCTCTTCTTTAGCTTCTCTTGCCAATGCTGCACTCAGGCTCTGGGACAATCTAATCCACACAAGCAATGCTAAAGAGTTAAAGAAGCTTAGCATTAGCCTAGGTGGCCTGCAAGAAGAATCATCACAAATGAGTTTTGATGATTTATATAATCACCATAAGAAGAAGCACCAGCTTTTGTCCAAAATGATAGATGAATTAAACAAAAAATTAGGAAGCAATATGGTTACTATTGGACTTCCACCTAAGAAGCATAAGATAAAATCGATAGTTGCCTTTGGTCACATACCAGGGATAAAGGGCGGTATGGAATGATTATACTGCTAGGATTAAGAATCTAAATTGATTCACTTTGAGCTAATGAGATCTAAGTCTGATCCTAATAACATTGAGCCATTATCATGTGTTATTCCAGTATCATACGTTATAGTGGTGCATCCAGGGTGTAACATCTCAAACGCATTGAAAGTTTCTTTAAGACAAGAGAGGTAGCCTTCAGATTCCTTGGATCCATCTCCACCATTAACTGTTATACTAATATGGTTTTTGTCTATGTAATTTTTTTCTAAAAGTGAGTTAATTGCTTCTATTTTAGGAGAGCGAGCTAAAATACCCAAATTGGCTCCTACAAAGATTATTTTGATTGCAAATTCTTCACCCAATCTGCTTGCTGATATGAAGCAATCCTTACCATTAGTTGTAAGAGTTGTAGATTCTCCACTTTTTAAAAAAATTCTCTTTCCCATAACTTTTTTGCTCCAGCTAGCTGTTAAGCTTATGTTAGTATAATATAGTTAATCAACAATAATATCAATATAAATCATGTCTTTAGAAAAGGGACAATCTGATGTAGAGGCTAGATATGCAGCGGAGTTGCAAATCTTAGAAGAGGCTGCTATCAGCATGTACGATGAGGCAGTGATTGCTTCTGATGAAAAATATCCCAGCATCAAAGGTCTCACTCAGAATGGATTTTTAAAGTTAGATGAGTATATTGAAGCCTGGAGTGAGGTTCACTACAAGAAAAATGAAAGAATGGCTGACATAAATGCTCATTGGGTTGGTCAAAGAGAGATGGCTATTTTGGGGCCTGAGGAGTTGGGCAGAGGTGAAAGAATAGGTGCAGATAATCTACAACAATGTGTTGCTATAGTTATTGATGGAAAAGATAAGGATGGCCAAAGGATGGTTGCTATAGCTCATGTAGATAAATATACAAAAGCAGAGTCAGTAGAGAATGCATTGAATGTTTTTAATATAGGGCCAGAGACAGAAATAAAGTTATATGGTGGGAGAAGTGCTTTTCAAGAAGAAATTTCAGAGGAAAATATTAGAGTTGCTGAACACATTGTCAGAGAAGCCAAATCTAAAGGTGCAAAAGTTGATCAAAGCCAGTTAAGAAATCCCAATGCTAGTCCTAATATTGTTTATGACCCAGAAAAAGGTGAGATTCTTATGGGTAGGTTGCCTATTAAGGGTCACACGACTCAAGAGATAAGACTAATGTCTAGACGTGCACAAAATGCTCATATGGCCCATGATTACCAGGATAGAGCGGTGCCTAGAAGAGATTCTGCGATTAGAACAATAGACCTTGATAACCCTCAAAGAGTTGGATTATCAGATCTTGAAAGATGCGTTTTGCTTGACAAATATGCTAAGGGTGAATGTGAAAGCTCGTTGAGCACCTTAAACCGATTGACGGACATCAGAAACCCAGGTCAATTATCTGAGTATTGCGCAATGGAGCTCAAACCGCTGGGGGAGGGCGTGAAGCATTCTCTATCAGTTTCAGCGGGCTACAATATCAAGTTAAACCATATATACAAAGGTTCTGAGAGAGTTAGAGCACTTTGTGAAAAAGTGGCGTCAGAGGGGGCAACTCCCCCATATGTAGGTGATGTTCGAAGACTCTTGCCAGACTACTCTATAAGGGCAGCAGATTGCATTAGAAGAGCAGTAGAAGTTAGAGATCGTGGTGGTAGCCATGTTCAAACTGCAGCTACAAATAGCAGGGGGCAAGAATTAGGTAGAAAGTAGTTATGCTATGTTTTACGCATATTGATGGAAAGGATAGTCTTATTTTGTCAAGCTGAGCTTATAAATTTCATTTAGAAAATGTCAAACATTTCAAAAACCAACTCTATTCTGACGCATTACGTGCATATGGAGAATGTCCATTTAGGCTCTAGTCTAAATAGATCAGATAATTTAACTTAAATCGCTGTTGTAAGCTACTAATAATGAATAAATTAATAGCCAAGCATAAAGTTAACACCCTTTAATAAAACTCTAGACATTGTAACAGAATTTTGATACTATCTGGCTATCTAGATTGAGTAATTCAATCAACAAATATAGGTATGGAGGTAGTGATGTCACAAGATAAAGATGCTATGGCTGCAAAAGTAGAAGGTATAGTGCAAAAAGTTGATCCTAATGGAATGATAAAGGATTATTGTTCAGGGCTAAAGCCTGGTTACACTGGTAGTGGTGGGCTTATCCAAAAGGAAGGTTATGACATGTCTTATGACAGGAATGTATACAGTGGTGTTACTGATAATTTAGCAGAAAGAATAGTAACAGCTACATATTACCTCGGGAGATTACTTCCTGATTGGACAGAGGTAGAGATAGCAGGTGCCTTATTAACCAGTTTGAAGGCAATAGATGAGAATGACTTTGATCAAATAGCTCATACTCTTGGTGAGATTTATAGTTATGAGTTTTAGGTTTGTTGTATGAGTAAATCTTCTGAAACTCTATATACAGTGTATGCAACCCCGCCTGCCAGCCCTTCATATGCTTTAGAGGAAAGAGGTGGATTGGCTGTAGTAATTAAGTCTAAATTTTTGAGTATCAAGCAATACCATGCTACGTATTTATTGCTTGAAATTAGCAATAATGTTTTGGCTAATATTTACATAAAAAGACCTATAGAAGATCCTTTGACTTATGTTAGGAGAAGTCGTAAACAAGAATATAATATTAAATTATTAGCTGCTAAAGCTTTGACTTCAGATGAATCTGCTGAAGACGGAATGGATGGAGCTTCGGGATTATACGAAGAGGAGATGGGTGGAATAACTTCTGAAATTTTAAAGGTAGAAGCTGAGGCTATAAAATTAGAGATAGCAAAAATAAGCTCTTTAATAGGGGATCGTGAGGATCTTAATTCAAAATTATTAGGAGCTTTTCCATTTGCTAAAAGAGGACTTTCAAAAACTTTTATAGAAAAATATAATAAAAGATTAGCAAGCACCTCTTCTGAAGATGAAATAATATCTTCACTAATGTCTATTAGGGCATTGAAGCAATTGCCAGTATCTGAGAAAGTGGTAAAATTTCTTAATCTCTTTGATATTGAAGGGAAAACCATACAAGATGGTTCAAGATACCTTCAGAAAACACATGCAGCCTTATCTCATAAAATTGATAATATGATTGGCAGAAAAGTAACAGATGAGGATGTTTCATATTACCGCAAAGTTCACAGGAGGGATCTTGAAGGGAGAGGTATGCAGAGACTTAGTGACGCAGAGCTTGAAGCAGAAGTGCGACAATATATAAGTGCAAATTCGGAGAGAATTAAAGTAACAATGGATGGGATAGCTAAATACATGTTTCACCCAGAATATTTAGATCTGTTATCTCAGCAAGATTTTTTAACGCAAGTTATTTGCTACAGGAAAATACTTAGAGATCTACAGAAAACTTTGCTTGTGGATGGAAGTGCTGATCAAAGGAATGTGCCGCCGGGGATCAATACCACAATCAAATATACATATGCTGGGAGCTCAACCATATTACTTGGAGAGTTGGGATCGTACGAGGATATGAGTCAAGCTCATCTAGCTACATTAAGAAATTATGGTAATTATTTCCAAAATCCTATTGTTTTTCCAGCGGTGGAGAAAGAAGAAGAATTTAAGGCCCTTCAGCAAATAGAGGCAATAAGAAACCCAGCTCATATATTAATGCAAGCTATGTTCTTTGAGTTAGCAAAAGTTGAATTTGATCCATCAAGTCATAGAAGAGTAAATCCTAATGAAAAACTTCCTTATAGATATGAGTTTATAGCTGACCAATTGCCAATGGCAATGTCTGGTGCAGTAATGGGCTCAGTGTTTATCAATAATGCGGTGAGTAAGATGGTAGAGGATGATTTTCCTTATGATTATAGGTTGGAGGGGAAAAGATTAGAGGGGAAGTTGCTACATAAAAAACAAAATAATTTGCTGTTTGATTATTTGATATGGAAATCCCTTCAAGGTGGCCAAGCAGAGGTAGTGGAAGAAGGCGAAGATGCGGGAGAAAGAGCTGATACAGGTGAAAGTGCACCCGGTCCGGTAGAGAAAAAGGCAAAACAAAAACCCGAACCTGAAATAGATGCTTATGGTCAAGAAGTACAGCATGATACAGAAGGTAAAATAGAAAGCATTGGTAATATTAGTACTAAGATATTTGCTACCATAATACATGATTGGTACGGTTTCGATATAGACTTTGGAGGAGTAGAGAATCTAATGGGCTGCTCAGTAGGTTTCATAGATTATGCAGAAGCTGGAATGTCTATGATGCAACAAAGTCACTAAAATGCTAATAGTTAAATAAAAAAGTAACCAACTATAAGTCTATAGTATTGTTTGTGTAAGTTGTAAAAGTCAATAAATAAAAATAAAATTAAAAATAACAACTTATATGGGGAAGAGATGTCTGAAAAACTGTAAAAACTCATCAAGAACTTAAGTAAAGAAATATCTGCTAAATTTAATCAAGTTATGTTTGACGAATCAACAATCAGAATTTTTTGGCTTTCTAGTAAATAGGTTTTCCATTATTCCGGATAAGCTGCATTTCTATAGTGCAAGAATTATAAATATTATAAATCTAAAGCCACTTTTTTCTAAGATACATGACGCAGCCCCTATTTGGCCTCTCTCCAAACAACAGCAGCACATCTCTATAATCATTTATAGATATAAGTAATATCTATAAAAATAGAAAACATTAAAAACACTATTGACATAATCATTTTCTATCATTAAAGTAAAAACATGTATAACTTTTAATGTATAGTTGTAATAAATTTAAGTATGGTAATTAATTATGGGTAAGATGCAGAGTGAGAAATTTAGTGAATTAGATATTTTATATAGAAAGCGTAAGGATAGACTGAACTTATCTATGTATTTTTTATCCGGTTGGTTGTATATCTCCTTTATACTTTTTTTCTATAGGGAAATATTATAAACCCTGTATAGCGCGGCATCTGATGTATCCAATTTTTGCCAGCTTTAATAAAAAAACATTAAAATTAGCTAAGAAGAGTGTGGAATAATTAAGCCCAACAACAATATTTTTTTATGTTAGAAGATAAATTAAGCATTTTACTTGGATTGCGCAGCAAATAGGTTTTTTACTGGGATATGTACTCTTTTTTTAGAGAGAGGTGATGCCTGCTATGCGTGTAGTGGCTTACTGCGATTGTTTTCTTAAAAACACCATACTACAAACTAAACTTATGGAGAGACTTGTAATTATTCATCCTTAGCAGGCTCTGTCTCAAGTCATGTTAGGGCTAATCTTAACTTTCCGAGCAACTTGATATTTCGATTTACCATACAATATATATACTGATCAAAGCAATCAATTCTAAGAATACAAATACTACTAACGCCAAATATTTTATATTGTAAAAATTACTTTCAGTATCTACTATCACTTGCTTAATTTTTTTATTTATGGTCATAATTTCTCCTATTGTAAATTATATACTTAATTTCTGAATAAATGTCTGTAAGTCCCAACCCCATGTTGCACAAATTAGCACCTATTCTAGAGTATGCCTACATTCATTATAATACAGCCTATAGTGGTATATAAATTTCGTATATAGTGTAAATACAACTAGTTGATAATATGTATCATCTAATACTTATAGCAATGCCCAATGTATTTGCAATAAAACCCCTTGATTGGTTGTAACTATTAATATAGAGTTATACTACCATTTCATCTAAAAGGGCTTTATGTTCACCAGAAGGGAGGTAATGGAATCTTACTATGGCGGCTTGACTGTAGTGAATGGTATTAAATTTACCAAAAGGCAGGTGGATGTACTTTCTTGTATGATCAATGCAAGGGTTAAGCATAAGCAAATATCACATATACTTGGCATCGCCCCTACTGTAGTAAGCTCATATGTTACCTCTATCAGAGAAAAAATCTCTCAAAGCCATTACAGAGACAATGATATTATTGCTTATATTGAAAAGGCTAAAAATTATAAGGAGCTTAAAAGACATTATCAACATCTACTCCTCAATTATAATTTTGCAGAGTTATTGAAAAGCATAGCAAAAAAAATCAACATCAAAAATGATATAATTTCAATATACTATAGTACAAATTCTACCCACTATTTTCTACTTGGAAACCACAAGAAAAAAGGCGTTGTGGGACACTTAGATACTTTAGGCTTTAAAGTTGAAAAGCACATGATTGATCTACAGCTTTTAGCACAATCCACACAAGATCAGGCACCTATACTCATAGTATCACAAAATATTGTACAAGTAATTTACTTTGACTCATGTAATTTAGCAATTCAGAATAATGATATATTAAAAATTATAAAACCACAATCCGAAGGCAATAGTAGCCCAAAAATACTTACAGTGAATTGTAAGAATGATTTGCACTCTTTAGTAATAGAGCTAATAACTAATATTGCCTCACAATATAAAAGTAATTTCTGTAGAATAGTAAGAGACGCTGTTAAGCAGCACCAAGATGTGCAAACTAAGCCCTTAAGTTACTTTTATCAAAGTAAGGATATATCATTGTTTGAATTGAGGTGTCAATCAACGCTTCCTTCTAATTTGAATTTTCTCAGGAGGCCAAAATTACTCTTCCTGATTATGACTTTACTGCTACTATCTACGTTTTTTTTATATTTAAATACTAAAGATAATATTGTCTTTCGAGAAGAAGAAGTTTGGAATTTACCATTAAAGCTTGAACATTATGTACATAGGTCACAATTTATAGAGCAAATTTGGGAAAAATTACTAGGTAGCCCAAAAACCAATCAGTCTATATCTCTTGTGGGGTTATATGGTTTAGGTGGTGCTGGTAAAACAACAATTGCTAATCACATCATGCATCACCCTAGGAAAAGATATAATTTGAGAGTGTGGTTTGATGCAGAAAAAGATCGTGTGCTGCAAGAAGCATACATTGATTTAGGAGCAAGACATCGTATTTTACAGGATAATTGGTCAGTAAGTCAAAAAATTACTACGGTTAAAAATTGGATGGCAAAACAGCACAATATCTTATTAGTGTATGATAATGTACCTAATGTAGAAAGTATAAAAAAATATATACCTAGTAGGGGGGATATTTTGATTACCTCTAGAAATTATAAATTACCTTGTGCTATAGCAATAGATGTAATGACTGAAGCGGAGGCAACAAAATTCCTATCTTTATTGCTGCACACAAAAAGCTTAAATCATCAGATATATGAAATCAACGATATAAAGCACTTAGCAAAAAAATTAGGGCACTTACCACTAGCGCTCTCGCAAGCTGGTGCTTATATTTATGCAAATCACCTTTCTATCAAAGAATATTTAAAAATGTATAGAGCAATACAGGACCAATTACTCTTAGACACTGCAAGACCATCTTTAGATAATCAACTGCCTACTTATATCACTTGGGACCTGAGCATAAACAAATTAAAAAACATAGAAGGTGGAGAGGAAGCTATAAAGTTATTGAACTTTATGTCATATTTTCACCCTGATAATATCCCCAAGGCATTGTTAGCAAAATTTTTATTTAAAAGGCATCATACACCCACTGCGCAAATGGCACTCAATAAAAACCTAGATTTATTAAGTCAATATTCTTTGGTTAAAATATCGCATAATACTATATCTATGCATAGGTTGATTTATAGTTGGGTTAAGCGTAAGCACTCTCATACTACAAAGATTTCACATCTCAATCAATGTATATTCCTTCTTAAAAGCTTCTTTCCGAAGAATGAGGATTTCTCGGAAGATATTATTTTTTTAAAATCATTATTACCACACATTGAAACTTTAATTTCCCAGTCAAAATCACTCAAAGCAAATCAGCAATATGCTGAATTATTATATATTGTAGGTGTAATAAAATATTTTTTGGGTGACTACCAAGAAAGCTGCAGACAATTAAAACAATCATTACTCATACAAGAACAAATTTTAGGAGCAAATCATTTGAATATTTCATATATTTTAGGTTATTTAGCGATGTCGCATTATGAACTAGCTTTCTATAAGAAGTCTATTAAATTACTAGAAAGATCGTTATCAATACAAGAAAAAAATGGGAAGAAAAATCTTATGGATATAGCCTACACTTTGCGAAGGCTTGGAATGGTCAAATGTGAATTAGGAAATTATGGAGAAAGCATTGAGGTGCTAAAAAAATCTCTTAAAATTAAGAATGAGTTTTTAGGGGCAGATAGTTTGGATTCTGCTTATATACGCCGTAACCTAGGTGTGGCTTATAGGAAGTTAGGTGATTATCACAAAAGCATCGAATTACTTGAAAAAGTCATTGCAATTGAAAAGCAACATCTCGGAGAAGACCATCTTTATATATCTTATCCTATACATCAGCTTGCTAAAACATATAGGGACTTAGGAATGCCTCATAAAAGCCTCAAATTGTTTATCAAGTCACTTAAGATTAAGGAAAAATATCTTCCCGAAGATAACATAGAAATAGCCTATACTTTGCACCAAATTGGAGTAACTTATGCCGCACTTGGGCGTTATGTTAAAAGCTTGAATATCTTACAGCAAGCCCTCAATATAAAAAGAAAATATCTAGATCAAGGGAACATAGAAATAGCTGATAGCAGGCAACAAATTGCTACTACATTAGCTCTAGTCGGCTACTATCATCAAAGCTTAGAGATGTTTAAAGAAGCACTTCTAATTAAAGAAAACTACCTTGGTAAAGAAAACTTATATACAGCAAGTACCTTGTATCAAATGGGGTTAGTGTATCAGAAGCTAGGTAATAAAAAACATAGTACGGACTGCTTTAAGAGAGCTCTTAGGATTAGATATAAGTATCTAGGTCCTCAACATATCAAAAGTCTTCGAACAGCTGAATTATTATCTGACCATACAAAATTGCAATAGAAGGAAGGGGTAGAAAAATCAACATTATTGATGTCTAATATTCTTTAAATTTGAGAGTGATTTTATATATTCAGGTCCCACTCCACAGCAACCACCAACTATTGTGGCCCCGGCCTTGATCCAGGATCGAGCATATTCCATATATTGATTGATGGATAAAGTGCGTATGTTGGAAATAACGGCATTTGCCCGGGGGTTAGCATTCTGTTTTTCTTCAAATAAATTCGCATAAGCACCAATCCTAACGTCTAAATTGAGATTAGCTAATTTTTGAATTGCTCCTTGCATAATTTCTGGCTGAGAACAGTTAAAAAGTATTGCTTTGGGTTTTTGTTGATATTGTGCCACTAAAGATGCTATATCTTCAACTCTCTCTCCAGATCTAAGATGCCCTGTATTCTCATCCAACGTGAAGGAGAGCCAATAATCTTTCTTAAGCTTAGAGGATGTAATAAGAAACATTATAGTATCAGCTTCTTCTATACTAGAAATGGTTTCCGCCAATAAGCAATCTACCTTTTTATTTTTAATAAATTCGTTTATTACCAATGGGTATAGCTCTAACGCCTCAGACTTCTTAAATAAATCAGGTCTGTATGAACCAAATAAGGGTGGTATGGAACCAGCAATCTTAATCCCAACTTTGTTTGATTTTATTTTAGCCTCATATGCTATGTCGATAGATTTATTAATAAGCTTTTGTCCGAGATGTAAAAATCTGTCTATCCCAATGTGAAAAGGAGCAATTGCGTATGAATTGGTAGTAATGATATCAGCTCCACTTTCAATAAAAGAAAAATGAATATCTCGTAACGCCTCTAAATGATTTTTGTTGTTACTTAATAATATTTCTGCAGACCATTCAGGTTGCTTAAAAGGCAAACCTCTTTTGCTTACCTCCCGGCCAGTGCCACCATCAAGAATGGAAATATGTGTAGCATTACCAGGGATATAAATTAGCAGTAATATTATACCTATAGCTATATTCTTAGGCTTTAATGGGGTATTTAAAATGAGCATTTTATTTACCTTGTTTATTATATAAATTGTGTTTTAAACGTTTTTATGCAAAAGTAACTAAGCACTATCACTTGATCAAGCTCTATCTCTTCTTAGGCCACAATTTTTGCAATATTTTTTGTATATCCTCCTTATTATAGGGCTTAAGCAAGGTTGCTTCAGCCCCAAGCTTAATGGCTTTTGATATTTCCCTTTTATCATTCATGCCAGTTTGAACTATCACAGGTATTTTTGCATATTTCTGATCAGCTTTAATCTGCCTTAAAACCTCTAGTCCATGAATATCTGGTAACATAAGGTCCAATAAAATAGCATCTACATCGCTATTTATAATCTCTAGGCCAGATTTTCCATCCTCAGCGCTTTTGAAATTGTATCCAAGATCTTCGATCAGGAGCTTGCCAACCACTACTACTACAGGATCATCATCTATGAATAAAATAGTCTTTTTCATAATCAATGCTCAATTGGCAGAATAAAATAAATAGAAGTACCTCCCGGTTTATTATTCTTTACCCAAATAAACCCTGTATGCATCTCTATAATTTGGCGACAAATTGCAAGCCCAAGCCCAGTTCCTCCAGCTTTTGTCTTCGTCCTACTACTTTGTTCAAAAGGTTCAAAGATCTTATCGATTTCTTTTTCAGGAATTCCGGGACCACTATCTGAAACAGTAATTTTGATGTTATTATTGGCATAATTTACCGCAGATATATTGATTGCTGTACCTTTACCATATTTTATAGCATTATCTACAAGATTTCTAAGCACCTGTAGAATTCTATCAGAATCACAATCTACTATTTTTCTTAAATTTTCAGGGGCATTGGTAGTAATAGGAGTCTGTATATGATGATATTCATTGACAATTTCTTCAATCAGATTCACTATATTACATTTCTTAAAAGAGAGGCTTGCATCACCTTTCCTAAATTTAGATAAATCAAGTATGTTAGAGCATAAATTTAATATTCTATGGTTACAACTCATTAATGTACCTATAAGATCCTTCTTTTTAGATTCGCTTAGTGCATCCCAATTTTCGTAAAGCACATTCACTATATTTGTGATATTATGTATTGGGGTTTTGATTTCATGACTTACATTATCTAAAAATTCTTTTTTGACACCTAAGGATTCTTTGAGCTTTTTGGTCCGGTCTGCAACCTCCTGCTCAACTGCCAATAGCATCTTTTTTTGTGCATAAAACTTATTATATATCATGAGCAATATCACCAATATCAGATAAATTGCTGTATAAATCGCAAAATCGTAATCAAAAGGTGGATATGGTGGTCTAGGTTGTGAAGGAATGTAATAATTAAACACAATAGCAGAGCAGACCCCTAGTATTGTCCCAACTAACCACGTGATTAAAAACATTCTATGCTCATTTGTCATCAAATATAGTAGTAGAGTTGCGAGCACAAAATTATTTATCCATAAGACATAGAACTCACTTCTTACCATAGTATACGAATTGATAAATGGGATACAAAAGACCAATATTATAAACCAAAGATAACTAAGTATAACATGTGAACGATTTGGGAGCCAAACTTCCCCAAGGATAAAAATTATGCATAAAGTCGCCCCAAATGAATTCAAGTAAAACACTGAATCTTGTGATGGGATACCTAGGAGAGGATTAAAAAATATTGAAATAAAAAACCCAAAAATTGTTAGGATAGAAAATTTATAAGCAATAGCTACTTCGTAACTATCCATATCTATTAGATGTTTTACTTTAAATAGCAAGTCCTGATTCTTGGTAGGTTTTTTTTTCTTCTGAGAGCTATCTTTGTAGCCGGAAGTACTAATCAAGAACAACGTAAATGCTGAAACTATTATGCCTACAGTAAAACTTCTTGAGTCAAAAACACCAGTTACAAACTTAGTTGCACACTCACCAGCTAACACTGCTATTGGCAGAATAAAAAAATGTCTTTTATTTACTCTTATACCTATTAAACATCCAATAAACGGTACTATAATCAGTGGATCCCAAAAATTTGCTACAAACCAGATCAAGTCTAAGATGCTATCTGTAATAAACAATAAACCTACGGACATCACAGCTATAAGTATGCAGGCAAGTCTTGCGATTAAAAGCTCAGTATTGTCGTTTATTTGTGGCCAAAGTTGTTTACATATATCTCTAGCAATGAGAGTACTTGTTGTATTTAAAAATGAATCTTGAGTTGACATCACAATTGCTAAAATACCGGATATCATTAATCCTATCACCCCATGCGGCAAATAATTCTGTATAAAGAAATATAAGGAAGTATCAGGGTCAATATTAGGATTATAAATATAAGCCATCAGCCCCATGAGAGCTACTATTATGAATAGAGGGTACATCAAAATCGCAACAGCATTAAAAGTATTTTTGAGCTGATTCGTGTTACTTGATACTAAGGCACGCTGAATAAAAGGAATATCTGCATTAGGCATTAATGCGAATCCCGCCATACCTAAAAAAAGAGGCCAATCTTCAATCTGAATATGAGATTCAGGAAGAGAATTATATATGTTCTGGTGGCCCCCTATGTCATTATAGCCTATAGCACAAGCAATTGGGAGGGCCACAAAGAAGATCAAAAATTGAAAAACATCAGTAACAGCTACGGCCTTGATGCCACCAAATACCGAATAAAAAGTTACAATGCCTAAGGCAATTATCATTGCTAAAGTTTCGCTTATTCCAAAAAAGTAGTTGAATAATTTACCTATAGCAATACTTCCAGCAGCAGTAATACCTAGAGTAAAGGCAACAGCACAAATACTTGTCAACCATCTGCCAGTTTTTCCATACCAATGTTCCATAATTTCACCAAGTGTTAAGAACTTCTTTTGATGAAAAAATTTTAAATTGTTAGATAGTAGCCTTGCCATAACAAACCACCCGATCGGGATTAAGAACATAGAAAGTGCAAATATCAAACCCATTGAGTAAACTTTTCCTACAGCACCAATAGTCTTGTGTGCACTTATTGCGGTTGAAAAAGTTGTGGCTATGAGAACGGTTGTAGTAAAGGGCCTGGCTCCTAAAGTATAATCTCTTAAGTTCTTGATCTGGTCAAACTTAGCTAACCCTAATACTAAGCACGCTATTAAATATGAAAGAACTAATACTAGATCTATACTACTTATATTCAAGCTATCCATATTTGTTACTTATTTATTCACTACAACATTAACACCAGGCTTAGCTAAGATTTAGCTACTCTAGGTAATCAAAAAATATATATAGACCACTTCTGATTGTCTATATCAAATTCTAAAGTATGTGATATGATCTAGACAAGTTTGTAATATCAAGAGTATTCTACTAACGCTTTTGTAAATTAGGGATACACTACACCTGACTCTAAACTTCATTCCAAATCATTAGTTAATGCCTTTTCTTTAGGGCGTAGAAATATTTTTATCAATAGAATCTTAAAGTTCAGTAACCATAATAATTAAGGTTAATACAATATGCAGTGGAAGAAATTTTTTCCACTTAATATGAGAAATATACCTATATGGTTTAAATAAATGGGATATGGGTAAAATTTAAGTAATTTTTATGTGCATGTATTCCTTTGTTGCGGAGGTGCAGGAGCTTATAATGGAACGGACTGGCGATACAATCTTCTCCTATGATTCTATTTCGGGCTACGTACAGGAGATTATAAGTTGTAACTTGCAAAGTCAGTATGTGGAGTTTAAAGTTCGTTGGGATCGCACTAATCAAGATGTTTACATAGTGGGCAAAGTTCAACATGCTATTGCCGTAGGAGTAAGGGCCCATGTAGGGGGAAAATGGTTAGATAGACAAATAAGAAAGTTTTTGGCTTCTAAGGTGGAAATATCAATCCCTAGCTATATGCAAATAGAGGTATTTTCCGACTACAATAGTGAGACGCAATTGCAAGCAAAGTCAAAGAGAGATAAGAAGTTTGTGCATCAGCGATTGCTTGAGCAAGCTGTAATATATGATACGACAATACTTTCTAAGCAATTTAAATTACCATCAAACTGCGCGAAGAAGCTTTATGCATTATATAAAGAAAAAGCACCATCCGTAATATTAAATAATCCCTATAAATTAGCTTATGAGGCACAAATTATTAGCTTTGAGCATGCAGAGAGAATTGCGATGAAGTTAGGGATGTACAGGCATCAGTCTACCGCACGTATAGAAGCTGGTCTGAAATACACACTACTCACAGAATCCCTGAAAAAAAACTTTTCTGTATCAAGTCTGATAGCAAGCGCCTCAACCTTGCTTTCTACTAGCGAGGAATTAGTGGTAGAAGTGGCTGCAGAGCTAATAAAGGAACAACAAATTCTTTTGGATTAAAGAGACCCTTTAATATAAACCAACTCTATCTCTGTCAGTAGAGCATAGAAGCTTGACATAATAAGTTGAAAAATTATCTACTTTAGACCAGTAACTAATAGACAGGGGCTTTAACCTTGCTCAAGTAAAAGTTTGAATAATGTGCATATTTCAAGTTGATAAAAGTTCACAAGATGATATACTGAGGTTTAGGAGGTGAGGTATGGAAGAGAAAGTAGTAAAAATATATCTAGTAATTATTTTAATGGCCCTATTTGCTTTTGTAGAGCTTAATGCGGTAGATAATAATTGTTTTGAAGAGAGTTTTTTAAACTTATATTTTAATGAAGTAATAAAATCAGTTAATACTGGGGATTTATATTTATAAACCAATTCTTCTGCATGTATACCGGTTTTTTTAGGTGTATTAAAACTTTAAAATTAGTTCAAGGGGGCTCTTGATAAGAATTGAGACAATATTTGTAAAGCAACCTATTTATTTAAAAAATTTTTATACATACAGAAATAATTTGAGTGGTGATTATTTAATATATAGGTAATACAAACAAAAAATATCATAAATAGCATTGGCATAATAGTGTGCTATCCTTATGCCGATTCGCAAATGAGGAGCAACAGAGAGATCAGGAAATAGTTATGTGAATTAGGCCTTAAGAAGGTCTAGATTGATATAGTGAAAGGAATGCAAGGGGTGGATTTACTAAATTAGATATTTTAGATAAAAAACGAGATGAGATACTAAACCTATAATTTGTGCTTTTGATCTGGTTGGTTATATGCTTCTCTCCTCCTTTCCCTCTTTAGAGCAATGTTATAGGCCGTGTATAGAGTGTAATATCTTTTAGAAGTACCCCCTTTGCTTTCCCGCTTTTCAATAGTCAGCCGCTAAGAAGGCATAAAAAGTTTTTTGCTACTTGTATTAAAATAAGCACAAGCAAGCGATAGATGTATGTTGTTGTTAGTGCTAATTAAAAAAATATTAAAAATATCTGAGCACAATAATAGAGAGTTTAATTTAATGATATATCTCCGCATATAGAATTAATATCCATAGGTTATATTTATTAAATAGAAAAGGTAATTAATATTAACTGTATAAAATTAAGAGAAGAAGAAATGTGTTTACCCACCTAACATCTGTAAATAATATTTGGGATTAGGGTGTTCCTCAAGATAGCGAACGAGTTTTTGAGGAAATATAATTTGTATTTTGTGGGGGAGTGATGAGAAGAATAAATTTGCGAATACGTACCTGGTTAGATGCATTGCTGGTTGTGCTAGCATCCCTAACATCGGCGCTCTGTGCCGCGTATTTCACACTATTTGTTTTTTAGAATTTAACTTAATTGTGTTTCAGGGTAATAGTAGGGGTAGTCATGAATACAGAATCTAAATTAGGAGAATTTCATTGGAATGAGCTTCATACAACTGATGTAGTTAAGGCAAAAAAGTTTTACAGCAGCTTATTAGGATGGACTTTTAGTGAGCATCGTATGGGAACAGTCAAGTATACAATGATCAAATTAGCTGGCAAAGCTATAGGTGGTATGATGACCATAAGGGATGATAGCCCAACCCCTTATTGGACAAGCTACATTATCGTTGAAGACATGGATGTGACTATAAAGCAAGTTAGCAATTTAGGTGGAGAGGTTTTGGTTCCTAGTACTACAGTGCCAAATATGGGGGTTTTTGCTGTTATATCTGATCCAACTGGTGCATCAATAGCCTTGTGGCAATCCCTTGATGACAAGTGAGGATTTTACGCATAATACGAGTAATCTATTAGACTCTTATTCTTAGTACCGTTGTAGTTTTGGATAATCTTTTTATAGTATGATATTCACTGTCGGATACGATCTCGCTCTATCCATTTTTTATGCTATTAATTTAAGCTCTTTCTGTATATTGTGCCGGGCAGTATGTATCTTGCTTATTTATCTTAGAAAAATCCTTGCTACCTTTAAAGACATCTAGATATCAAGATACAGTTCTTTAAAGTTAGAGAAAGATTGATTGAGGTTTAAAGTGTGATTCGGAATGTATAGTAGCTCAATTGAATTACTCTTCTAAGTCGCTTAGAACGCCTTCTAAAGTTCAAGCAAAGGTAAAGTACATATAAACAGAGAAGCTAAAATGCAATACTATTATAATCATAATAGTATTGTATTTGTTATTTTTATTGCGGGTCAAGACTTTGCCTTTCTCCAATGGGGTGCTCATATAAAAGACATTTTTGTTATTTTGATAGCTGTTTTTTGTCATACAGTCCTCAATTGATTGTTTTTTGTATAATTTATCTACTTCACTTTACGATGTAGCAGTATCCAAAATCATACTTTATGTATTTATACAAAACAATTCGGTATTAATACGGATGCTATATATTTAGGATTTCCAATATAAGTTGATATATTTGGAAATATCTTGAAGGGAATTATTTTAAATTTTAGCTTTATAAATTTTATACAAACAAATAGCTACTTGCTTTAGTCGAGGCTTTGATCTAAAATATCGGAGTATTTAGTAAGCAAAGAAATCATTTCACATCGATTTCTGCAACCAACCTTTTTCCTTGCTGCATCAATGTACTGATCTACGGTTCTGTATGATATACCTAGCTCTTTTGCTATGCTTTTTGAGGTCAGCCCTTCTGCTACTTTCTGAAGGCATTCTATCTCTCTTTTAGAAAAAATTTTTTTAGTCATTACACCAAACACCCTAATAGCAATTATAACAAGTAAGCTTTTTCTAAGAGTATTAATAATTCACTAAACTGTCAAGTATTTGTATATATACAAAATTTATTTTGTATATAAGTGTGATTATTATATTATGATCATTTGCAAGAAAGGTTGGTATGTTCTAACAACTAATTAGTTACAAAACATCAATTGTTTATAATATTGTTTTGACACATCTTGGTAAAACTACTACTATCAACTTCAGACTCTAATAAAAAAACAGTAAATAACAAGATATATTTTGGTTATATGATGGTGTTACGGGAGAAAATAAGAAAGAAAATTACTGATAATGGCTGGTCTGTCACTGGGCTAGAGAAAAAAGCTGGTTTAAGGCCTGGCAGGGTACATAACATCTTGTCCGGGAGATCTAAAAACCCAAGTATTCACACAGTAAAGTCAATAGCTGATGCGTTTAATTGCTCTCTCAATGACCTATTAGAGCAGCATGAGAGTACTGTACATCTGAAGCAGTATCCTAAGGGGGAAGTGCCTGATTGGGACAGAGATCTGTATTTGTCTTGTGTAACATATATTATTGAAGTTCTTAACAGAAGAAATATTACTATTGCTAAAGATAGTTTCACACAAATTATAGAAGAAATATATCTATATAGTGCACGCACTAACTCCTCAGAAGTGGATAAAAATTTTGTGGAGTGGATTTTAGATAAGACAATTACGAAGTCACTATAGGCGATGCTGGCTCAAATTGAGGCTTATTATGAAAAACAGCTTTTTTATAAAGTTAAAAAACTCTCTTCATACTTTCTTGTATGATCAGTATAATTTTTTGTTTAAGTTAGTATGTAATCTGTTTGCGCTGAGCTTAATAGTGGTTTCTGTCATGGTTTACCGCACACATAAAGATTTTCAATTAAAGCGGTCAGACACGATCGCTAATAAACTCTTAAATTCTTTTAAAGAAACAGTGTTGCACTATAATTATGTCATGCTGTATATGGGGAAGCAAATTTCTTATGATTCTCAAAATTTAGATGTGATTAAGGAAGCTCTAAGCTATGCCGGAGATAAGCATTATATTATAAATAAGTTATTTGCTTGGACTAGCTTTGATTGGTTGGATGCTACTGGGAAACAGATTTATACGCAAAAGATTGATGTAGATATAGATAAAATGGACTACTCACATAGGACTTATATTGAACGCGGTAAGAAGGCTCCATGGATACTGCATTTGTGCAATCCTTCTGCAGGAATCACTGGGGGCAATTTAATAATACCTGTTGGTATGGGTATTTTAGATAAAAATGGAAGATTTTGTGGCACTCTAGCAAGTGGCCTAGATATAATGGCATTATCAAAAACACTAGAAGAGCAAATACCTAGTGAATATAGTTTTGTTATCTTTAATGAAAATAAAATTCCAACCCTGCATTCAGCAAATATTTCCGTAGAACATGGTAGCCACAAATTGCCACTTGCTCGTTTATATAGGACAATTACGACGGAGAATGCCAGAGATGAGGTTGTTTTTAATAGTGTACGCTTCTCCTCTTACACAATAATGCCAGAATTGAAGTATGTGATAGTAGTTGGTATGCATAATGCAGCTTTCTGGAAGAGCTACTTTTTATCACTAGTGCCATATGTTATTATTCTAGGATGCATCAGTTTGTTTACACTTGTCATGATTTATTTAGCTAGCAAGCAAACTACAAATATGACCCGTTTGTCTGACGAAGCGGAGCGTAGGTTCCATAGCCAAATTAACGGAAGATTTTTTGCGTTACTACAGCCTATAATTTCACAAAGTAAGACATTACTAAGGTGCGCGCAAGGTGAAATTAAAGTGGGTATTTCTGCCGATAAACAAGTGCAAATGTTACAAGCAATTTATGAAACCTCGCTAAAAATGTATAATTCTAAATTTGGTGAGCTTAAAACAAGCTTAGTCAATATCAACGAGATAGTTGAGGATTCTGTAACAATAAAGTATAAAACTGCTATGTTTTACAGAATTAATATTAAAACAGAATTATCTCAAGATTTACCAGAGATTAATGTCAATTTAATAAGTATAAAACAGATAATTACAGGCATTTTATCTCTTGCGATAGAAACTACTCCTGCAGGGGGACAGATTATCATACAGACACATTTTAACAGTGAGTCTAATAAGGTAGAAATTATTATTAAAGACACTGGGTTGGGGTTAGATTTAAATGATGTTTACCGCATTAAATCTATTTCTACTAAAACAGGGAACATTGTAGATCACACGCATTTAGAACTCAATCATATACTGAGCTTGATTGAAGAGAATAAAGGTGAATGCAATATTGAGCAAACATTGGGCAAGGGTAGAAGTGTTGCTATAAGCTTCTTTGCCTGTGAAATATAAATCAAAAATGGGGTAATTAATTATGAGTTTATCTGAAGAAGTGCGAGAAAAGCAAACTGTATGTGAAGCATATGGTGTAAATTATTATAGCTCTTTGCTTCCTGCCAAGTATGTTGCATCAAATGATCAAGCTTACTATTTTGAAGTAATTATAGGTGATCATAATAAAAATATAGAAGTAAAATTTGGTGATTGTATATACTTTTTATCTGATGATCTAAAGCAGTGCATTTTAAAACGTGGTCCTTGTTCAGTTAAATCGTTGCATTGCGCAACAATTATTAGGGGGTTTATGCCGAGTGATATTTCTGCTTCAATCTACGGCACTACCTTGTTACCGTATATTAATGGTTGCTCAACAAAGCAGCTAATCCATCCCCCAAGACCAGGAGACCCAACCTTGCAATATTTGAGGATTCCTCCAAATACAAGTGAGCAACTTCATCATATACATTCTACCGCACGTGTTGTTTATGTATATAGTGGCAAAGGAAAATCAATTGTAGGAATGAATGACACATCAGTTGAGAATGAATTATTGCCAGGATCTATTTGTATATTAAATCCTATGTGCCCACATCATTTTATAACATCTAGTGAGTCACATTTAGAGGTGATTCCTTTGCATATTTTTTCATCTATAGATAAAATAGAACATACCCACCCTATGGCTAGCGGCACCCATTTGATTTGATATTAGGAGGTCATGCATTTATCCCCATCATTTTGGAAATCGAAAATTTGCTTCATAATCAGTTGGATTTTGAGCAGAGTCATTGAGATCATCTAAAAATATATTTTCTAGACCTCGATCGTCTATTTAATAGATTTTGCACAATGTTGGAAAATACCCGCTTAGGTGCTGTGTTAAGGTAGGTGAGGTGACTCCTCATGTATAGATAGGCCTTTATTTTCTCAAGATGGGTATCACCACCAATCATAATCTGTGTCATCATAACCTAGAATATCGCATAGATAGACCTCTCCTCTGGGGTATGATACTGATGTTCCAGATTCAGGGGCAGTAAGTGTGAGTATATTTGTGGTAATTACATTTGCTTCCTCTTCTTTGGTTAAGTTAAAAGGATTATCAAAGTCTTCGTCGGCAGTGTCAAGTTAAAATAGGAAAAAAGGAATTGGTTGCTGTAGATTAGGGAATAATTTATTCTGGTCGTAAGAAT